>Ga0190271_10001747_pt1 | contig 12652 bp, 8 predicted proteins | sample Popmic356T_FD_133747 | JGI IMG/M metagenome (GOLD analysis project Ga0190271, IMG submission 133747) | Populus adjacent soil microbial communities from riparian zone of Weber River, Utah, USA - 356 T | ecosystem: Environmental > Terrestrial > Soil > Riparian zone | place: USA: Utah | collected...
AGAAACCCAACTCCCGAGATCACCAGCGATCGCATCAGCGAGAACGGTCCGTGAATGTCGCCGTCAGCACCACGGATACCGTAGTACGCGAACAGGCAAACCGTGGCAACACGGACGCCATTGCTGACGAGCGCAATCATCCCCGCGGCGATCATCACCGTGATGCGCTTCGGCCAGCCCTTGACGTAGAAGTGCGTTAGCGGCACCCCGATGCACATGATTGCGACGAGGTTGTTGACACCGCTGCACAACTCGGCGACTTCCAGTGTGACGTTCGGAAGCTCGATCAGGACGCCCTGATGGAGCACAGGAATATCCAGCGCCCGCAGGGCGGCGACGCCCATTGTTGCCGAATACAGTTGAAACGGGAGATGCAGTCTTCCTGTGAAGATGTCCCAGAAGGGAATCATCGTGAAAAGGTACGCGAGCGGGAACGCCAGCGACTGCGTCATCCGGGTTCCGAGAATCAGCAGGGAGAGCCCACCGACAGTGATCGGGAGCGACACCTCCTCCACGAGATTCATCGCCGTGGCGCGCCCGACGATCAGCAGCAGCAGGCCACCAGCCAGCACCGGGATGCCTGCGGCGAAACCGGACCTGATCGGCAGGTATCGAAGCCGTTCTCTTCGCAGCCAGATTAGATATGCGCTGATCGCCGGCACCAGAAAGCCGTACGAGTACATGTCGTTGGACGACCAGTGATCGACCAGCCTCTGAATCGTCTCGAAGTAAACGGCCACGAATGAGAGACCCAGCACCAAGACACCGAGGGCGAGCGCGGGTCGAGGCCAACGAGGGTACTCGTTGAGCGATGTGCCAAGCAGCGCACGCGCGGGTCCAGGTGACGAGGTCATAGCCTCTGACATGAGCGGGACAACGGGCGGGCAGATTGTAGACCAATCTGCCAAAGCCTCTGTTTGATCGGAGTCTGACTTTCCGAAAAGCCTACGGGACTATGCGCAGGTTCGTGGGTGCCGCTGGCAACTGACTCGATGACGAGTTCGGCGGCTGCGGAGGAGTCGCCGGACGCACAAGCGCCAGTGTCAAATCATCGATCCAGAAGGTCTGATCCACTGGAGAGCCATCTCCAATGAACGGCAGGAAGAGCATTTGGTTGAACTTCATGGTTGGCTGAGCGCCCGTCCGCAACATGACGTTGGTGAGGTCGATGATGAGGTTGCCGTCGTACCAATATCGAATCACACCGTCTTTGACGCCCTTGCCACCGCTGATCGTATTGAGCCTGAAGAACGCTTCAACCAGGTGCCAGCTCCCTTTGTAGGTTGCGCTTCCTGGAACGTTGTCGAAGTACGTGCCGGTAGCACGCCACAGTTTGCCGTTTCGATGAAGCGATCCGACAGGGTAGCAGTCACCGTTGCCGTGCCCGTCACTGTCTCCGTTACAGCCGGCGACCGCGCGTTGCTCGGTCACGGCTGTGAGGTTCTGACCAGTACGGGCCTCGTCGATATTCATCGAATCCTGGATGCCGACCACCGGGGCTCCACCGTTTTCCTCGACGTATGTCGTGAGATGCGTATAGGCAGGCCCGACGTAGATCCCGTCAACATTGGTCACCACGTTGAACATGTGGGGGTGATAAGGCTTTCCAGATCCAACCCAGGTGGGACTGTGTTTGATGTAGTAGCTGATGTACACGGAGTCGCTGACTGGGAACAAGTGACGCCCGGGGCTCCCACAACTGGTTCCCCCAACCGTGAACCGACACTCGAGTGACCGGGTCCCGGTGTACTTCTCGGCAGTCGACAGCACAGAGCCGGTGCTGTCATACCACCCTCGACTCGCAAACGAGGCGTCCTCGAAACCCTCCTGGAGCACAAGCGTGGTCTGCGCCTCGGGGACAACATTTGCAACGACGACAAGGGCGATGGCCACGATGCCCGTGCTCAGCGCACGAACGAGCGATGGCCGACTTGAATGCATTCGCATACTCCCACTAACGCTGGTGGCTGTTTCACGAACTCGGAGCAAGTCCAGTGCCACGCACTTCTGCGCAGATTGCCCGCGAGAGTTCGACGAACGTCAGATGGGAGTGCAATAGGCGCTTACACGGTTGGTGAGCCAAAAACGCTATACGCGACTCACGGCTTCCTCGCCACGACGACATATCCTTCCGCCAGATGCCGCAGACTCGTCGTCATGTATCCGTCCATCCGATGCTCGAGATCGCGAGCGAGTGTCGGAAACAGGCGATCAAGGGGTCGAGGAAGCGTCAGGTAGAAATGACGCTCGCGCTCAAATGTCATGTTCACGGCCTGGATGCGCCGCTTGAAATCAGACACGCGGTGATAGTGAAGAACGAACTCACCGGGCTTGATGCCGAACGCCCGCGCCACGATCCCCACGCGTGCGATCGGCTCGAGCAGCGGGCGGAGCCAGTGAGCCGGAGCGGCGGCGTTCGTTGTCGGCAGCACGAGCCGTCCGCCTGGCCGCAGAACACGACGCATCTCGAGCAGGGCTTTGTCGAACGACGGAAGATACTCGATGACACCGCACGAGCACACCACATCGAACGAGGCATCCGGAAACGGCAACGCCTCGATGTTCCCGACCTGGTAGGAGATGTTGTGAAAGCGTGCGGCGTTGGCGCGGGCGATCGCCACCATCCGAGGCGCCGCATCCATCGCGCAGACGCGGCCGAAGCGGCCCGCGAGGACCGGAACGAGATTGCCGGGACCGCAGCCTGCGTCGAGCACTGCCGCCGTTGGCGGAAGTTGGAGCGCGGACAGGATCGACACGATCTGATCGTGACGGCTGTTGATAAAGGTCCTTCGCCGGGTGCGATACTGGGCGTTCTCGTAGTAGTCGGCGTGACGTTCGAAGTACTCGACGACCCTGCTGTCGGAACCGTGCCCTGTTTGCGTATTAGCCATTCACTTCAGAATGAGGCCGGCTCTCTGTCGAGAGCGTTCGAACTGCGGTCGCTCCGATATCCTTCGCCGTCAGGCACGAAGGTGTCACTGCCGCGAAGCCGGCCGACTTGGCGAACTTCAGGAAGCCTTCGATGCGTTCGATGAAGCCAGTCACCTCGCCCGCGGTGCGCGTGAAAGGCGTGCAACCTTCGAGGAGCGTTGGTGAATGGAAGAAGAAGTTGATGATCTGACCGCCGCGCCTGGCCACTGTGCTGGCGAGCCGGATCATGTCCGGAACTTCAGCCACCTCAGGAGACAGACACACGCGATTGAGCGCGCCCAGGCGTTTCAAGCCACTGATGACGACACCACCCAGCGGCATCTTGTCGATCGAGTAGAAGACCGATGTCGCCAGTTCGCGTCGAGGCTGGAGGAAGTCGACGGTTGCCGGAATCTCGAGTAGCCGGCGTACGCCGTCTGTCTCGCTGGGCGCTTCGTACACGAAGGGCTCAGGGGAATACTTCGTGAAATCCGGACCAGGGCTCCAATCCCATACCGGAAAGACCGACGTGTCCACCCGGTATCCCAGGCGAATCAAATGGCCGGCGATCTCTTCGCTGAACCCCCATCGACCACTGCGATACGTCGTCGGCCGCACGCCGAAGCGTGATTCGATGGCGTTCGTGAGCTGCTCGATCTTCCGATACTGGAGCGACGGGGGCAAGTTGCAGATATAGCTGTTGATCTCAGTCGGCTCCTCCTCGAGGGGCGGCGTGTTGCATGGGTGAGGGTGGGCCCCGATCTCGCACGACCCTGCCTGCAAGTACCGACCAAGGATGTCCACGCCTTCGGCACTGGTGGCCACTGGATAGCTGATCAGATACGCCGGGCGCACACCGTAGCGATCGAACAACTCCTGGATGCGCGGGATCCGCCGCAAGTTATCCACGGTGTACGAGGAACGAGCGAACTCGCCCCAGTTATCCTCTTCAGTATCGACAGTGACGGTGAAATACATGCGCTCAGCCAGCCGAACCGGGCGGCGCCGGTCCACGCGAAGCGACGGAAGATAGCACGTCAGACTGTGCCGTGTGCCCGCCGGTCGCGTTCAGTGACCGCGCCGACATAACGAGACGATCGATGGCGTCCGCGACCGTGACGGTTGACCGCCAACCGAGACGTCTGGAAATGAGACTGCTGTCGTACTCGACACTCTTCTGTGAGGACACCAGCCGGTAGCACGTGAGAGCTGGCGGGCGCTTCATCAACCGAAAGAGCCGCTCCTGCACCCACGTCATGGCGTACACAAGAGGATAAGGAATGTAGAGCACGCGGGCACGCGGGTCGGTCCGACGAACGACACGGTCGATGTACATCCGTTTGTCGATCCGCTCGGTATCGACAACGTTGAAGATTTGACCGACGGCCTCGTTCTTCTGCATCGACATCACCACGGCGTCGACGAGGTTGTCTACAAACACGACCGGCATCCTGTAACCTCCCATGCCGATCACGACGTAGAGTGTACTCAATGCAAATCCCACTAACGGGGGATAGAGTTCACCCTCAGGACCATAAATTGTACCCGGCCTGAGAATAACGGTGGGCACGTCCCCGCTTTGCACGAAATCCCGGACGAACGCCTCGGCTTCGAGTTTGGCAGCCGCGTAATTCCCGCGCTTCTCGGGAAAGCGTTCAAGGCCGGAGACCTCAGTGACTTTCGCACCGGTCGCGTAATCCGCGACTCCGTAGACACTGCACGAACTCACGTATACGAGGCGCGCGACTCGGTGTTGCGCGGAAAGCCTCAGCAGGTTCTGGGTTCCCTGGATAGTGGCCGTCTCGCTGTCGCTCGCGGAGCCACTCGTTCCCGCGGCGAGGTGCACGATTAATTCGCAACCTGCCATCGCCCGCTCAAACGAGCTGACGTCGGCGACGTCGCCAACGCACGCTTCCGCCCCGAGATCGTGAATCTCCTGCACCTTCTCAGCGCTCCGCGTGAGTACGCGCACCGGATATCCCGCACCGACCAGCCGACGGACCACAGGTCGGCCCAGGAAGCCGGTTCCACCGGTGACCAGCACGTGCGAACGTCGCGTGCTCATCTGTCAGCCTGCGGCCGTCATGTGCAGGGTCTTCTTGTCGATCTTCCCGGTACTCGTCTTCGGCATCGTGGTGCGGAATTCAACGACCTTTGGCACCATGAAGTTTTCGAGGCGCTGCGAGCAATGACGCAATACGTCCTGCTCGCTGAGCGATGCGCCATCGCGCAGCGTGATGACAGCCTTCACCGCCTGTCCCAATACATCATCGGCCACCCCGACAACCGCGGCTTCGGCGACAGCCGAGAGTTCGTACAACACGTTCTCGACTTCTCGGGGGCTGACCTTCTCGCCACGACTCTTGATGATGTCGTCCTTCCGGCCCACGAAGTACAGGTAGCCCTCTTCGTCCATGCGGAAGACATCGCCCGAATACAGCACTTTCTCACCCGGCAACGGGCCCGGACGCAGTCTTCGCGCTGTCTCCTCAGGCAGCTCCCAATAGCCCTTCATCACGTTCGCGCCACGGATGACGAGCTCTCCAACGCCCGATGGCAGCCGATTGCCCTGATCGTCGACGATGTACACCTCTTCGTTGGGCATACCTCGTCCGACCGACGCAGGACGGATGTCGATCTGATCGGGCGGCAGATAGGAGACCCGCTTGCACTCTGTGAGGCCATACATCGAGAACAGACTGACGCGAGGCAGACGCGCGCGCAGCTCCACGATGTGGGTCGTCGGGAGAGCCGCCGCGGTGTTCGTGATGTATCGAAGTGAAGTCAGATCGTACTTGCCAAGATCGATCTGCAGAAGGAGAGCTGAGATCGTTGGCACGATGGGAAATCCTGTCGCGCGTTCCGCAACCAGCGTTTCGAGTACGGCGTGCGGATAGGTGAACGATCGCTCGAGGATCAGCGTTGCGCCGACCTTGAACGTCATCAGCACCTGGTAGAGACCATAGTCGAACGAGAGCGGCAGAACGTTTAGAACAACATCGTCGGCACGACTGTCGAGGTACGTGGTGATCGACGTCGCCGCGGAAACGACGTTCAGGTGGGTGAGCATCACACCTTTGGGAGTCCCTGTCGATCCAGAGGTGTAGATCAACGCCGCGAGGTCGATGTCGATCGACGGATTGGCCGGCTTGCTACCGTCCTCTCCTGGCCCGATGAGATCGCCGAAGGCCAAGCTGTGTTTCCCGTTCGCGTTGACCTCGGTCTCGCGCCCTGCGATGACGACGACGGACGTATGGGGAGTGCAGTCCGCGATCTCGTTCACGACTGTCCGATGTCGGCTGTCAGTCACGAGTGCCGTCGCCCGGCTGTTGTTGGCGATGAATGCAAGCTTATCGGCCTTCGTGGTCGGATTGACGACCATGAACACCGCGCCGGCTTTCAGTGTCGCGAAGATCGAGACAACCGCCTCCGTGGAGTTCTCGAGACAGATCGCCACTCGGTCCCCGCGTCTGACACCGGCGCGAATGAGGCCGCGCGCCATCCGGTTAGCTTCGGTGTCGATCTCGGCGTACGTCATGCGGCGCCCGCCGCACACGAGTGCGGTCTTGTCGGGGCTGCGTCGCGCGCTTTCTTCGAGAAACTGCTCAACCTGCAATGCGGGATCGCTCCTTCATCTTGCGTTCCACGAAACGGGCCACGCGCACCACGGAGTCGAGATTCGCTGGAACGAGGTCGTCGTCGGCGACCACGATACCGAACTTCGTTTCGAGAAAGCCCACCAGCTCGAGAACGCCGGTCGAATCGATGATCCCGGCCTCGAGAAACGATTCGTCGTCGGTGAGCTGTGCACCTTGACCGAACATGAAGTTCTGAATCACAAACGCCCGAACGTCGTCATTCACTGAGAAGTCCATCGTCTCTTGTGTCCTGCCTTATGCGCCTGTCTGCTTGAAGCGGTCGATCAACAGTTGCGTCGAGAGCGCAGCCACAAAGGCCATGTTGTCTCGCATGCCAACCGTCCGGCCCGCGCGTGTCTTCGCCAGGAGCTGTCCGATTGCCATTGGATTGAAGATCCCGTCCTGAGCCACACGGTCAGGCGCCAACAGCGCCTCGACGTAGTCCGGCAGCCGACCCCGACGATCAGGTGTCACGAAACAGCTCGCCTCCGGCGCGCGATATGGCTGCTTGGACCGACGCGCGACGGACGCCGGGATCAATCCGGCCGCGGCTCGCTTCAGCAGGTACTTCTCGTTGAGGACTTTCAGTTTGAGGGGCGCCGGGAGCGAGGCCGCGAATCGCACCACTCGGTGATCGAGAAACGGGAATCGACCTTCAACCGCGTGCGCCATGGCGACGCGATCGCCCTGCGACGAAAGGATGTACCCGGGAAGCAGAATCGACGTCTCCAAGTACTGCGCGCGAGAGAACCAGTCCCACTGTTCGAAGCCCTGTGGAAGCCTCGACTTCAGATCCTCGTAGACGTCGTAGCCGGCCAGCTCGCCTTGCACATCCGACGAGAACAACAGCTTCAAGCGTGACGTCATTTGCCAGCGTGGCGCGTGCGAGAAGAAGCAACTCGACACGCCTGCACCAATGCGGAAGAAGCCCTGCAGATATGCGTCCGGCTGCGACTGCACGTTGCGCAGGTACGGATAGAGTCGCTTGAGCAGTTGCGGACGTTTGACAGATTGTGGCTGCGCCGCCCAGAACGCCCGAATCTTGGCTTCCTTGAAGATGTCGTAACCACCGAACATCTCGTCGGCGCCTTCGCCTGTGAGCACGACCTTGTAGCCACTCTCGTGAACGAGCCGCGACAGGAGGAAGAGGGGCGCGGGTGCCGTCCGCACTACCGGTCGTTCAGTGTGCTTGATGACATCGGGAAAGACTTGGGCAATGTCTCCGTTCGTACACGTGATTTGCGTGTGCTCGGTTCTCAGGTGAGTGACAACATCGTTCTGATAGGTGCTCTCGTCGAACTCAGGGCTCTCGAAGGCGACCGAGAACGTCCGCAGCCGCCCATCAGCGATCTTCTTGATGAGCGCCGTGGTCACGCTCGAATCGAGCCCCCCACTCAGATACGCGCCGACTGGAACGTCTGAACGCAAACGAATCCGAGTGGCATCCGTCAGCAATGCCAGCAACTCCTCGGCGCAGCGATCTTCGCTCAGCGTCGGTGATGCGACTTCGTACGACGGACTCCAGTACTCACGTACCCGGTGTCCGGAGTCGTCGACGCAAAGCGAATGGCCGGGAGGCACCTCCTTGACCTGCTCGAAAATTGTGTGGGGCGCGAGTGGAGCCCAGAACGTGAAGATCTGGTCCAGCGCCTTCAGGTCAATTCGACGACTGACCGCCGGATGCTCGCACAGCGCCTTGATCTCCGAGGCGAAGACCAGCTCCTTCGACGTGAAGGTGTAGAAGAGAGGCCTGACGCCGATGCGATCGCGAGACAGAAAGAGTCGGCGACGTCGAGCGTCCCAAATCGCAAACGCCCACTGTCCGTTGAGATCGTGGACGCACTCATCTCCCTTCTCCTCGTAGAGGTGAAGGATCACCTCGGTGTCGGACTGAGTTGCGAAGCGATGACCCCGCGCTTCCAATTCCGCTCGAAGCTCGAGGTAATTGAAGATTTCGCCGTTGAAGGTGATCCAGAGGGACTTGTCCTCGTTCGTCATCGGCTGATGACCACCGGCGACATCGATGATGCTGAGTCGCGCGTGCCCGAGCGCACACGCCCCATCGACGTGGAGACCCCGTGCGTCGGGTCCACGGTGTTTCAGTGCAGAGACCATCCTCCCGGTCAAATCACCGGTTGCAGGCGCACCATCAAGGTTCAGGATTCCAGCGATTCCACACATCGTGAATTGGGCAGAGCTTCGCCCTTTGACTTACAGTCCTACCCGCACGCGGGACGGTCCGCGCGAGAATGCGCGTGACTTCTAGAGGGTAATTTCGGCCGATATCGGCTGGAACTTCGAGTCGTCGATTTCAGCAAAGAACCTTCCGCCAGGAACAGACCGCCATCTCGTACGCTAAATCATTGTGAAATAGCGGTTTACGTGACTCGAGGCAAGCCTAACCGACCCGCGGAGGTTAATAGTCAGACGTTTTGCGGATTTTTCTCAGGATATTCGGTCGGACTTCTTGAAAAGGCCCGGTCAGCTTTGCCCGAGAACGCGCTTGATATTGGCCGCAAGTGTGGCATCTGGGCCGAGACTCAGGGCCTTTTGGAGTGCCTGACGCCCGCGCGCCGCCTCGCCCGCCTGCTGATAGGCAAGCCCTAGATGGTAGTGATAAATCGCACCCTCAGGAGCCAGCTCGATGCTTCGTAGAAACTGCTGAATCGCGAGCGTGTAGAGCTTCTTCTTGTAGTAGATCCAGCCGACCGTATCGGAGACGTCAGGTAATCGGGGCGCTGCGGCCGCAGCGACCTGAGCGATCTGAAGAGCAACGTCCAGATTGTCCCCCGCCTCGGCCTGCAGCCACGCGAGGTTGTTGGCCGCGATCGGGGCGCGGCTGTCGATCGACAGTACCTGCTCGTAGCGCTTCCGCGCTTCTGCCACGTTTCCCTGCGTTTGCAGAATAATGCCGGTCATGGTGAGCGCGGCAACCGGCTTCGACTGGCGCGCCGCCATCGCTTCGAACTCTTTCCTGGCCTCGTCCAGTTTCTTCTGCGACAAGTACAGCTGGCCGAGCATGGCGTAGGCGGGGAGCATCGTGGGGTCGGCTTCGATGGCCCTCCGCAGGAACGTTTCGGTCGCGCCAAGGTCGTTGGCCGTTGCGTAGGTGCGGGCCGCCAGCATCAGCATCTCAGGCGACGGCTTTCCTTCTACTCGACGATCGATGTGACGCTTGGCGGCGGCGATGTCCCCCGCGCGAACTTCCAGCATGATGAGTCCGGTGAGCGCTTCGATGGAGTCACTCTCCAGCACCAGGGCGCGTTCGAACGATGCTCGCGCGCCGGCGAAATCGTTCTTCAGCGCCGCCAACATGCCCGCCTGCGCGTACACGGCACCCATGTCAGGGTATCGACCTTTCAACGCCGTGATCTCGCGTTCGGCACCCGCCACGTCCTTCGACGCCAGTTGGCTTCGGATCAGAGTGAGACGGGCAGTCGGGTTGTCTGGATCTGAACGCACGGCTTCGCCGGCGATCGACATCGCTTCGGCAGGCTTCCCGATCTGCAGCTGAAGACGTGACAGCTCGAGTTGGGCTCCGGTCATGCGGGGATTGAGACGCAGCACTTCGCGGAAAGCTGATTCGGCGGCGCCGCTGTCACCACGAGCCGCATAAAGATGTCCGAGAACGAACTGAGCCTCGACGGAATTCGGGTGCGCACTGGCGGCTTCGATCGCAAGCGCCAATGCTTCGTCGCGCTTGCCCTCTTCGAACGAAAACTGCGCCTTCAGGAGCTGGGCTTCCAGGTTCGTCTTGTCGCCCTTAAGGATTGTTTCGACGACTTGTTGCGCTTTCGGACGATCACCGGAAGCGCCGTACGCTTTCGCGAGACGCTCGCGGCTCCCCGGAACAGGTGTCTCGCTCGTGGCGAGTGGCGTCAGGCGGTTGATAGCATCCTTGCTTCGACCAGCAAGCACGTAATAGTCGGTCAGCGCGAAGATTGAGCCGAGGTCGCCCGACTTCTCCGCTACTTTCCGCAGGTACTGTTCGGCATCTCCCGTCTTGCCGCTCGCGAGCAGGAAGGCGGCCATTGCCCTGTTCGCACCCGCATCATCTGGCTGAATCTTGAGCGCAGACACAAATGCGCGCTCCGTCTCGGGTGCGCGACCGACAGCCCAGTAGTAGTTGCCAAGCGCCAGGTAACCGTCGATGCCTCGCGGATCGAGAGAGACCGCTCTTGTGAATGCGGCTTCCGCCTCCGCGCGACGGCCACTCGCCAGCTGGATGATCCCTTTCTGTGTGAACGTCGTTCCGCGCTCAGGGTCCAAACGAACCGCTTCCTCGATGGCCTTCAGTGCTTCGTCAAACGAGTTCAGACGAGCGAGCGCATTGCCTCGCATGATGTGCGCCGCAACGTCGTTCGGGCGCAGTTTCAGGGCCATGTCGGCTTTGGCGAGGGCCTCGTCACCACGACCCGACGCGATGAGCAAGGCGGTCGTGCGAAGCTGGACGTCGAAATCATCCTTCAGGAGGTCGGAAGCACGCACGTACTCCGCAAGGGCATTGGCACCGTCACCCAGGCGCGCGTAGGAGTCAGCAAGTTTGGCGCGTGCGGGACCGAACAGCGGGTCAATGTTGACGGCGTTCCGAAATTCGATGATGGCCGCTCGGTAGTCGCCCTTCTCGTGGTACTTGGTTCCGCTCTCGAAGTAAGCCTGCTTGCGCGCTTCGGGATCTCGGGCGCATCCGACGATGAGCGCAGCGAGTACGAGCGGAGTCAGAACAGCGCTCTGACAAGCCTTTGCGAGGAATCTGGTCATGTACCTACCTGCGCGTTGCCATGCAAGGGGCAGCCCCACATTCTGCAAAACTGGAATGCCGACGAGATTGTCATTGTACAACCCGACAGAGCCGCGGGTCGTTGCGGAAAACCTAGGAAAAATGACGAAGAATCCTAAACCAGGTTTGAACCACGCCAGAAGCGCAGACCGCTTCGAAGAATACTGCTCAGCGCGAGGAGCGTGACGCCCACGATTATCAACTGGACCTGCTCGGAAACTCTGGACGCCAAAGACAATTCAGAGGCCGCACCGACAAGCGCAACCAACGACGAGACGACAATTGAAGTGTTCATGACCCGGCAACCAATGTAGCAACCGGGATGCCGATCGGCTCTCGTTCGCTAAGTGTTGAACAGCAAACGACTTCACGGCCGAAACGCGGAACGGGGCTTTGGCGAAGGTTTGCAGAAGGTAGAACTTGCTCTAACCGGATTGCAGATTAGGCAGACTTCAAAGAAACTAGTGTTACCTCCCTCTCCGCGGTGTGACTGGACGGTAGCGCCACACATCAGTTGACTGTCCCTCTCGAGCTTGCGCGGCCACGAACAAGACGCCATCGGACCCCGCCGCAACGCGAGTGACTGCCGGCACCCCGGGGAACGCGATCGCTTCAAGGCGCGACGCGTTCGCTCCCACTGGCATTCGAAGCAGGTTCCCCTGACTGACCACCCAGACCTGTGAACCCGAGCGTGCATCTCGAGTCACAGCCAGGCTGGACACCTCCGTCAGCTCTCGCAACGGTGACGCGGGTACCGGCTGCATGGGCCACCCAGCTCCGCCGGCGACGTTGAGCGTCGAGACAACAGGCAGCGATCGATCGTCGGAACCCGAAAGCCAAAGCGCTCTCGCACCTTGGCTCCACTGGACAGCTGACGGGCGCCCGTATCCCTGAGCGATCACTGGCGACTGCACGGGATTTTCGGCGGGCAGCGATCCGTCGCCTCTGAATCGGAGAATGAAATGGCCGAGATCTGCGGCAGCAGGCATGACACCACTGGCCGAGTCCAGAGAGGGGAGGGCGAGATAGATCAGACCGGCCTCATCGATCGCCATTGGCGCACTGCCACCAACGGGCAACGGCAATCCCGCAACAATCGTCGCACCTTCTCCCAACACACCGTGCAACTCGCGATAGCGGGTGACCTGAAGCACTTCGTTGCCATTTGGCGACGACTCACTCCACGACACGTAAACCGTTTTCGTCCGTTCGAAATCGGGTGGGATCGCCAGATCGAGGATTCGAGTACCTGCGTCGGCAACAAGGGCGGCCTGCGTTGCAAGCGTATCCTTCTGGATGGTTCGAATGCGGGCGTGTTCTTCGA
>Ga0190271_10001748_pt1 | contig 12652 bp, 10 predicted proteins | sample Popmic356T_FD_133747 | JGI IMG/M metagenome (GOLD analysis project Ga0190271, IMG submission 133747) | Populus adjacent soil microbial communities from riparian zone of Weber River, Utah, USA - 356 T | ecosystem: Environmental > Terrestrial > Soil > Riparian zone | place: USA: Utah | collected...
GCCGCCCGTGACGTTGTCGCCGCGGTTGGCGTTGGGGCGGGGCTGACGGGGCTCCGCGTCGCCGTACTTGGCCTTGACAAGATCCGCGTGGCTCGGCGGATTGGCGGGGGAGTCGGGGTGACGGCGAGCCTCGAGCTCCGTGCGGAGCGCGGGGACAACCTCTCCACCGAGAAGGTCGAGCTGCTTGAGCACGGAGTCGAGCGGAAGGCCCGCGTGATCGACGAGGAACAGCTGACGCTGGTAGTCGCCAAACGCTTCCTGGAAGGTCAGCGTCTTGTCGATGACCTCCTGAGGCGACCCCACGGAAAGGGGAGTCATGTCGCTGAAGTCCTCCAGCGTCGGGCCATTGCCGTAAACGGGCGCCTCGTTGAAGTACGGCCGGAACTCCTTGACCGCATCCTGAGAATTCTTGGCGATGTACGCCTGCCCGCCGAGGCCGACGATCGCCTGGCGCTGCGAGCCGTGGCCGTACGCCTCGAAGCGGCGGCGGTAGAACTCGATGAGGCGCTGGTAGTGCTCCTTGGGCCAGAAGATGTTGTTGGCGAAGTAGCCGTTGCCGTAGAACGCGGCCTGCTCGGCGATCTCCGGGGTGCGGATCGAGCCGTGCCACACGAACGGCGCAACGTCGTCGAGCGGACGAGGCGTGGACGTGAAGCCCTGCAGCGGGGTGCGGAAGTTGCCCTCCCAGTCGACGACGTCCTCGCGCCACAAGCGGTGCAGCAGGTTGTAGTTCTCGAGCGCGAGCGGGAGACCCTGGCGGATGTCCTGACCGAACCACGGGTACACGGGCGCCGTGTTGCCGCGGCCGAGCATGAGGTCCATGCGACCACCGGAGAGGTGCTGGAGCATCGCGTACTCCTCCGCGATGCGCACGGGGTCGTTGGTCGTGATCAGCGTTGTCGAGGTGGTGACGATGAGCCGCTCGGTCTGCGCGGCGATGGCCGCGAGCAGGGTCGTGGGGCTCGAGCTGAAGAACGGCGGGTTGTGATGCTCGCCGATCGCGAAGACGTCGAGGCCCACCTCTTCCGCGTGCTTGGCGATGGTGACCGCGGCCTTGATGCGCTCCGCCTCTGTGGGGGTGTAGCCGCTGACCGGGTCGCGAGTGATGTCGCTGACGGACATGATGCCGAACTGCATGGTGTGCCTCCTGTTGTGCTGTGAAGATTATATGCGTTTGCATGTATCAACGCGAGGGGGCGCGTTTCATTCCCGGGTTTCGCCAACCCGGCCGTTCCACTTCGCTGTCGGTACACCCGCGTCGCTTCGCGCGCGGAAGCGACCTGTGTGTACCGAGAGGAATTGGGTGCGGGAAAGAGCCGCCCGACGCTTGGCCGGCTACGCGGTCGCGCTTAGGGCGCGGGGTGTGGCTCCGGCGTGTCCGCAGCGAGAACGTGCCGGTTGGGGCGCTTCGAGAGCACCTGTGCGGCCAGCGCGATTATCACACCGGCGACCACGACGAGCGAAAGCCCGGTGCGCAGGTTTGTCTCGTCCGCGATCGCGCCAACGATGACGGGGGAGAGCATGAACCCAAGGCGCAGCATCCACGACAGGATCGTGAGGCCCGTGCCCGTGCGGAATCCAGGCAGTTCGTCCGCCATGTGCATGGCCACGGGGATCGTGGTCGCGACGCCAAGACCGGCGAGCCCAAAGCCAATGATCGTGAGCGGCACGGACGGCCATAGCAGCGCGGCGCCCATTCCGATTGCAGTGATCAGGCCGCCCACACGGGTAATGAACCGCTGCCCATAGCGGTCGATGAGGCGGTCGCCGATCATGCGGCCAACGAAGTGCATCGCCATGAGCGCGACGAAGCCGAACGTGGCGACCGTCGCCACCGCGTCGAGCTCATCGTGCAGGTAGTTCGCGGACCACGAGATGGCGGCGTCCTCGACCCACGCACCACAGATCGCGATGAGGCTCAGCACGCCGAGCATCACCCAAACGCGTGGAGCCACGCGTTGCTTGCCCTTTTCGGCCGACGCTGTGGCTGGCTCTGGCTCGTTGTCCGGGCCCCTGAGCAGCATCCGATAGCCAACAACATTGAGCGCGATCAGCACCACCGAGATGACAGCGATGTGGGTCGCCACGGGAATGTCGAGGGCCGTCGCGGCGGCGGCGGTGAGTCCACCGATGACCGCGCCAACGCTCCACATGCCGTGGAACGCGTTGATGATGTTGCGCCCATACTCGCGCTGCACGCGTAGGCCGTGGGCGTTCTGCGCGACGTCGACGAACGAGTCGATCGCGCCGAGCATGAAGAATGCGATCGCGAACAGATAGCCGTTGGGTGCGAGCACCGCGAGCAGTGCGCCCATGCACATCAGCACCATCGAGAACAGGCCAACGCGAGCGGACGTGAAGCGCCGGATGACCGGTGCCGCGGCAAGCCCGAACGCGAGCGCGCCGAATCCAGAGAACATGACCGCGAGGCCGAACTGCCCATACGAGAGGCCAAGGTTCGCGCGGATCTCGGGGAAGCGCGGCGCGATGTTCGCCCACACCATGCCGTTCGTCATGAAGAGGATGAATACGCCAACGCGGGCGCGGCGCAGCACGGGGCTGACGGCGGTGATGGCCATGGCTCAGACCTTCACATCAAACGGCGCGGAAAGCAGGTCTGCCAGGCGCGATGATGGGCCAACGAGCAGTTCAAACGCTCCCGGCTCCACCACGCGACGCCCGTCTGCGGTGACGATCGTGCAGTCGGCAACAGGTATCTCGAGCGAAACCGCAGCAGTTTCCCCGGGCGCGAGCGCGACCTGGGTAAAGCCCTTGAGTTCACGGTCGGCCCACGTCGCGGAGGTGTTGACGTCCCGGACGTACGCCTGCACGGTCTCGACCACGGGTCGCGAACCCGTGTTCGTGACCCGCACGCTCGCACGGACGGTGTCCTCGGGGCGCAGCAGGTCGAGCTCGAGCGCCAAGTCGTCGTAGGACACAGACGAATACGAGAGCCCCTCGCCGAACACGAAGTGCGGCTCCTGCGTGAGGTCTGCGTAGCGCGACCCGTGCTGAGCGTTGATCTGGTTGTAGAAGGTCGGCTGCTGGCCAACGTGGCGCGGCCACGAGATGGGCAAGCGACCCGTGGGCTCGATCTCGCCGAGGATGAGCTCCGCGATCGCCCGGCCACCCTCCATGCCAGGGTTCGCTGCCCAGATGATCGCGGCAGCCCGTGCTGCAGACGGTGGCAGCACGTGAGGCTTGGACGCGAGCACAACGAGCACAACGGGCACGCCCGTCTCGACGAGTGCGTCGAGCAGCGCCACCTGGCCGCCGAGCAGCTCGAGCGTGGCCGTGGACCGTCCCTCGCCAACGAGATAGATGCAGTCGCCGAGCACGGCGACAACAACGTCGGCGCCCTGCGCGGCGGCAACCCCTGCGGCAACCTGATCCGGATCCGTCGCCACCGGGATCGCGATGGGGTGTCGCGGCTGTCCGTCGGCGTAGAACTCGCCATCGGGATCCGGCCCCGTGGCGACGATCTCGGCGCCGCGCTCAAAGACAACCTCAACGCCGTCGCCAACGAGCGCGCGCACGCCGTCAAGAACGGTCGTGATCTGCTCGCGGCGGTGCCCGTCGGGCATCCAATCGGCCTGGCCCGAGTTTCCTGCCCAGTCGCCGAGTTGATACTGCGCGTCGTCCGCGTTGGGTCCCACCACGGCAATGCGGTGCAGGCCCGACGCTGCGAGCGGCAGCGCGCCGTTGTTGCGTAGGAGCACGAGAGACCTGCGCGCGGCCTCGAGGTTGAGCTCCGAATGAGCGGCGGAGCCGATGACCTCGGCCTGGCGAGCGAGGTCGGGAACCCGCGGGTCCTCGAACAGCCCAAGCTCAAACTTGAGCGTGAGGATGCGCGAGACCGCGGCGTCGATGTGCGCCTCGTCGAGCAAGCCCTGAGCAACCGCAGACTGCGCGCCCTCGAAGAAGGCGGGAGTCGTCATGATCATGTCGTTGCCCGCGGTGACCGCGGCCGCACCGGCCTGGGCGTAGTCCGGGAACAGGCGCTGCTCGCGCACGAGGTTGCCAACGTTGTCCCAGTCGGTGACGAGCGTGCCGGTGTAGCCCCACTCGCCGCGCAGCACGTCGTTGAGGAGCCACTTGTTGATGGTGATCGGGATGCCGTCCGTGGATTGGTACCCGAGCATGAAACTCGCGACGCCAGCGCGCGCCACACGCTCGAAAGGCGGCAAATACCAGGAGCGAAGCTTGCGTTGGGAGATGTCCGCCTCGGAGGCATCGCGACCGCCCTGCGTCTCCGAGTACCCGGCGAAATGCTTGGCGGTGGCGAGGATCGCGTCCGGGTCGCTTAGGCCGTTGCCCTGGTAGCCGCGCACCATCGCTGCCGCGAGCTCGCCGATCAGATGCGGGTCCTCGCCGAAGGTCTCGTCAACCCTGCCCCAGCGCAAATCGCGCGCGATGCAGAGCACGGGGGAGAAGGTCCAGTGGATGCCGGTGGGAGCCACCTCGACGGCCGTCGCGCGCGCAACGGACTCGAGAAGTTCCGGCGAGAACGACGCGGCCATGCCCAGCTGGGTGGGGAAGATCGTGGCGCCCTCGAAGAACGAGTGGCCGTGGATGCAGTCGTCACCGATCAGCAGCGGGATGCGAAGGCGAGTTTGCTCCACGAGCGAGTGCGCCTGCGCGAGGCGCTCGGGCGATGCGTGCAGTAGAGACCCGACGTTGTACTCGAGCACGTAGTCCTCGACGCCGTTCTTGGCGTCGAGCTGCAGCATCTGTCCTACCTTTTCGGCGAGCGTCATGCGGCCCACCAGGTCGGCGACGCGCACGGCAGTCGGAAGGGAGGCATCAAGGTAAGCGGCGGCGGTCACGCGCGCCATCCTAGCGCAAGACCTACCGTGTGGTAAGTTGCTGGTCACTCGGGCCGAGAAGTGCCCGCCACGGTGGAGAGGGGCTCGCCATGGGCGAATCGGAACGCGGTGCCGCGACGCGGGAGCACATCCTCGCGACCGCGACGGCAATGTTTGGAGAGTCGGGCTACCGGGGCGCGTCGTTGCGCGACATCGCGGCACGCTGCGGACTCACTCACCCGGGCCTGCTGTACCACTTCCCCACGAAGGCCGGCCTGCTTGAGGCGGTGCTCCAGCGGCGAGACGAGTCCGACATCAAGACCTCGCGTCCAAGCCTGCAAGGCATAGACGCGCTCAACGCGCTCGTCGACGTCGCGAGGGAGAACGCGAAGAAGCGCGGCCTCGTCGAGTTGTTCGCCACGCTCTCCGCAGAGTCGACCGCTCCGGATCACCCCGCACACGCCTACTTCGTGTCGCGCTACGAGCGCGTCGTCTCCGAGATTTCCACGCACTTTGTGGAGACAAAGGAGGCCGGTCTGCTTCGCGAGGACATCGACCCTCACGCCGCGGGGCGCCAATGGGTAGCTCTCATGGACGGCCTGCAGATCCAGTGGCTGCTCGACGAGTCCACGGACATGGCCGGCACCCTCCAGGCGCACCTGGATTCCCAGCGGGCCTAACGGCCCACGCTGCCTGCCCGACGCTGGCTACAGCGAGGCGAGCCACTCGCGGTAGGCGTCGGTCGAGTACGGCCGCCCGAGGAACGCCTCGATCGACTCCGCAGCGTGGCGACGGTTGCCGGGATCGAGCACCTCGCGGCGGTACCGCTTGCTCACCTCGGTGTTGAGCAGGTCCTCGGGATCGAACTGCGTGAACAGGTCCTTCGCGATCGACAGGCTCCACTGATAGGTGTAATAGCAGGCCGAATAGTCGGTCAGGTGACCGAATGAGGCGTACTGGTGTGAGCCAGGAATCATCTCGCGGACGTCGAACTCTGCCTCCACGGCCTCTGCGAAGGGCGCCATGTCCGTGGGGTGATCGCGGTGTAGACGGTGAGAGAGCGCCGCGTATGCGAGCTGGCGCGCGGTCATGAGTCCCTCGCAGAAATCGCGCGACGCGCGCAGCGCGTCGACGAGCTCCGTGGGGATCGGGGTGCCGTCCGCGTCGGAGGCGAAGCGTTGCAGGACCGGCGCGGTCCATGCCCACTCCTCAAGCAACTGCGATGGCGCCTCGACGAAGTCCCACTCCTGCTGCTCGATGAGCCCAGAATTGCGGGCCCACACCTGGCGCCCCGCGGCGATCTCGTGGATCAGGTGACCGAACTCGTGGAGGAACGTGACAACGTCGTCGAACGTCATGAGCCCGCGCGGGAAGTTGCACAGCAACGCGGACTCTGGCACGTTGCGACCCGTGAACCCTGAGGACACGGGGAAGCACGCCATGTGGGAGAACTTGCCCTCGCGCGGGTGCATGTCGAGGTAGATGCGTCCCATCCGCTCTCCGTCCTCGACGACGTCGAGAACGTCGACGTCCGCGTGCCAGCTGTTGGCGTCTGGGACGGGGACGAACTCGAAGCCAAAGAGCTCCGCGGTGAGGTCGAGCACACCCTGGCGGACCTTGCCGAAGTCGAGGTACTTGCGCACCTCGTTGGAGTCGACCCCGAGCTCCTCTGCCTTGATGCGCTCCATGTAGTACGTCGAGTCGAAAACCGTGATCGTGGTCGCGGAGGGGTCATCCTGACGCTTGCGCTCGAGGAGCCGCTCAACATCGCGCAGCGCGGCGGGGCGTGCCGCGAGGTTGACCTCGTCGATGAACGCGCCGATCGCGTCGCCGTTGGGCATCATCATGCGCTGCGTCGCGACGTCCGCGAACGACGCGAGCCCCAGGAGCTCGGCCTTGCGGTGGCGAGCGGCGAGCAGCTCGCGCAGCACCTCGTCGTTCGCGGGGAAGGCCCGCGCGTAATCCGCGGCCACGAGGTCGCGACGAGCGTCGGCGTCGTGCGCCATCTCCATGAAGGGGAACTTGTCTGGGTACGCCGTGGTGATCTCCACGAGGCCGTCGTCGCCAACCGGGTGTTCGGCTATGAAGTCTTCAGGTAGCCCCGCGAGGCGCTCGGGTGCGATGCGAATCGAGGCCTGTGCGTCGCGAATGTTCTCCGAGAACGTCGTCATGAGCTCGGAGATGCGCTCGTTGACCGTCGCGAGCTCGGCGCGCGCCTCCTCGCCAAGGTGGGCGCCCTCCGCGCGGAAGTCGCCCAGAATCAGGACGCGCACCGACGCCGCGTCCTCGGAGAGCGTGGTCTCATCGAGAGCGTCGATGATCGCGAACAGTGCGGCGTCCTGATCGCGCTCCTGGCGCACGGCCTTTGCCTTCACGTATAGCGACGACGCGAGGTCGCGCACCGCGGCGTCAGGGTGGCACTCTGCGAGCACCTGCGGAAGTTGCTCCGCGTGCATGATCGCGATGTCGGCCTCGTTCCACTGGGCCAGCACATCGTCAACGGGGCCAGCGCGCAGCGCGTCAAGGGTGCCGGTTGCGGCCGCGAGGCGGCTCGTTACGAAGATCTCGAGGAAGTCGCCCCACGGCTCGTCGACGCCGGGCAGGTCAAGGGTTGTCATGAGTGAGGAGCCTATGCGCTCCCGCCGACAACGGCCCCATATCGATGCGGGACTGTAGTCCCGGGAGCGCGACCAAAACGGCTCCTACTGTCAAAGGTGGGTGCTACCCCCAGCGCCCCGGACTCACAAGGTCCGTGTGATGAGGAGAACTTCAATGGCAACGACGCTAGAGGCACCGACCACGGTGTCCGCACTCACCGGCCACAAACTGGGCTGGACCTTCCTGAGCCTGACGCGCATCTCGATCGGCTTCATCTTCCTGTGGGCATTCTTCGACAAGCTGCTGAGCCTCGGCTACAGCACCGGCCGCACGGTTGCCGAGGACGGCACCTACACAATCGATCTCTTCAGTGACAAGGCGTGGATCAACGGCGGCCACGTCACCGAGGGCTACCTCGTTTACGGCGGCAACCCCAATAGCCCGTTCCACGAGTTCTTCGTGAACCTCGGTGCCCAACGGTGGACTGACTGGATCTTCATGGCCGGCCTCCTCGGCATCGGCTTCGCCCTTATGACCGGCGTGGGCACCAAGCTCGCCATGGTCGCTGGCCCGGTCATGCTTGTCTTCATGTACATGACCCAGATGTGGCCTTCAACCAACCCGATCCTCGACGACCACATCATCCAGGCGCTTGCCATCATCGGCATCGTGCTTGTAGAACTCGGGCACCAGTCCATTGGCTTCGGTACGTGGTGGCGTAAGCAGGTTGGCGACACGCACTGGACCGTGTAGCCCCCATTTCCTAGCAACTGGCCCCGCGGCGATGCCGCGGGGCCAGTTGTCACTTTGCGGAACGCCGCACGTACCTCGCGCATTTGGGGCATACCAGCGCTAGCGTTGAGGGCGGGGGACGGGTCCCCGCCCCCACGTGTCCGCTTGGGAGGATTCACCCATGTCCACCGAACCCGCAACGACCGCACCACCGGAAGCAGCGCCGCTGACCGGTAAACGCCTCGGCTGGGTTTTTCTCAGCCTCACCCGAATCGCCATTGGATTCATCTTCCTGTGGGCCTTCTTCGACAAGCTATTCGGCCTTGGCTTCAGCACGTGCCGCACGGTGGCCGAGGATGGCACCTACACGATCGACGTGATGTGCGACAGCGCCTGGATCAACGGCGCGCGCATCACGGAGGGCTATCTCGCCTCGTCCTCGGGTCCGTTCGCGGACTTCTTCGTCGATCTTGGTAAGCAAGCATGGACTGACTGGCCGTTCATGCTTGGACTGCTCGGCATCGGCTTCGCGCTGTGCTTCGGCGTGGGCACCAAGGTCGTGATGTTCGTGGGGCCGCTCATGCTCGCCTTCATGTACATCTCGCACTACTGGCCCGGTACCGCCGGCGCCGCCCAGAACCCCTTTGTCGAGGACCACATGGTCCAGGCGCTCGCAATCATCGGCATCACGCTCGTCGAGCTTGGGCATCAATCGATCGGCTTCGGCACATGGTGGCGCAGGAAGGTCGGCGTCACCCACTGGACCGTCTAGCTCGGTTGGTCATGAAGGGCGGGTGGTCTCCGGGCCGCCCGCCCTTTGCGTGCCGCAACGGAGCATGCCCGACGCTGTGGCTGGCAATGCCAGAATGGTCACCATGCCTTCGGTTCCGTTTGTTCGCCGCGCCCTCGTGACCCTGGGACTCGCGGGCGTGCTCACCGCGATCGCCCTCCCAGCCTCTGCCCACGCGGAGCTTGTGGGCTCTGACCCCGCGGAGGGTGCAACGGTCACCGAACTCGTTGCGGTGCGCCTCGAGTTTTCCGAGGAGCTTCTCGACATCGGCAACTCGATAACCGTCACGGACGGTGCGGGTGCGGTTCAGGAACTCGAGGTGACGCTCGCAGAGCCCACCGTGCTCGAGGCGCCCGTCGGCGAGCTCGCGCCGGGCGACATCACCTTCGCGTGGCGCAACGCGTCCGTGGATGGCCACACCGAGGAGGGGGAGCTGCACGTGACTCTCACGCCGCCCTCGCCGAGCCCGTCACCAACGCCCACCGTGACCGTCACTGCCACCGCCACGGCGTCGCCAAGCCCCAGCGCCACACCCTCGCCGAGCCCGTCCGCAGAGCCCGCACCAGCGTCGGGCGGCGTGAGCCCCTGGATGTGGGCCGTGCTCGGCCTTGTCGTCATTGGTGGCGCGGGCGCCGCAATAGTCGCAGCGACCCGCCGCCCTCCTTACGAGGACTGACGTGAAGATTCGCCTCGGCACCCGCGGCTCGACCCTCGCGACAACGCAGTCAGGCCTCGTTGCCGACGCGCTCGTCGCGGCGGGCCAGAGTCGACGGCGCGAGGTCGAGGTCGAGCTCGTGACCATCACGACGCACGGCGACACCTCGCGCGCTTCGCTCGTGGGGCTCAGCGAGGTGGGCGTATTCGTCACTGCGCTTCGCAACGCGCTGCTCGAGGGGAGCTGCGACGTGATCGTCCACTCACTCAAGGACATGCCGACCGCGCCGTTCCCCGGGCTCGAGCTTGCCGCGATCCCTCCCCGCGAGGACGTGCGCGATGCGCTGTGCTCCGGTGGCATCGCGCTTTCCGATCTACCAGCGGGAGCGCGCGTGGGGACGGGATCCCCGCGCCGAGCAGCGCAACTCCTCACGCTGCGCCCGGATCTCGAGGCCGTGGCGATCCGCGGCAACGTCGACACGCGGCTCGCGATGGTGGGTGCCGACCTCGATGCCGTCGTCCTCGCCGCCGCAGGGCTCAATCGCCTGGGTCGTGGGGACGAGGCGAGCCAGCTCCTCTCACCTGACGACATGCTTCCTTCGCCGGGGCAGGGGGCTCTCGCGGTCGAGATCGCGGACGACGCGCCTGCCGAGCTCGCTGAACTCGTGCGCTCACTCGACGACGCAGACACCAGGGCTGCGGTGACCGCCGAGCGTGCCGCGCTCGCGGTGCTCGATGCCGGCTGCAGCGCGCCTGTCGGCGCGCTCGCCACCGTTGTGGGCGGTGCGCTCACGCTCGCGGTCCGCGTGATCAACGCTGACGGCACCCTCGCTCTCAACGAGCGAGTGACGGGACGGGCGCAGGACGCTCCCGCACTTGGACGGGCCTCGGCGCACGCGCTGCTCGGGCGGGGAGCATCCTCGCTCATGGGCAAGCGATGACCGTCGCCGGACGGCGCATCCTCGTGCCCGTGACCGCGGGCCGTCGCGACATGGCCGTGCGCCTCGCCGACGCAGGCGCAGTGGTGACAGAGGTCGAGTTCATCGAGGTCATCGGTTCGTCCGACGCCGAGCGGCTGACGAACACCACGCTTGAGTGGTGTGACGGCGGCTTCGACTGGCTCGCAGTGACAAGTCGCAACGCGGTGCTCGCGATGCACCGCATCGCGCAGGGCCACGGTCGCGAACTCGCGGAGGGCCTTTGCGGAGGACGGGTTGCCACCGTGGGCGAGGCAACGCGCTCAACCTGCGCGAGCGTCGGGCTGGATGTTGCCTTGGTTCCCACCGAGCGGCAGGACGCGCGCGGCATCGCGCAGGCCTTCGCCGAGGGACCCGGGCGCGTACTCGTGCCGCTCGGCGACCTCGCCTCGCCCGTGCTCGCGCGCGGGCTCGAGGGCAAGGGCTGGGACGTCACGCGGGTCGAGGCGTACAGGGTTGTCGACGGGCCGGGAGTGGATGCGGAGACCGCGGCGGCGCTCGCCGCGGGAGAGTTCGACGCTGTGCTGCTCACGTCCGGTTCAGTCGCCGAGCGCTTCGCGCCCTTCGCGGCGCCCGCAGATGCTGGAACACTGGTGGTGGCAATCGGTGCCACGACCGCCGCCTCTGCCCGCGCCGCGGGACTCGCGGTACACGCGACATCAACCGTGCCGAGTTACGACGGCATTCTCGCGGCGCTCGAATCCGCGTGGCAGTCAACCAAGGAGGGCTCATGACACCCGTGATCCGACCACGCAGGCTGCGCGCAACGCCGGCGCTGCGCAGGCTCGTCAGCGAGACGCGCGTCGATGCGTCGCAGCTGGTGCTTCCCGTGTTCGTGCGCGAGGGCCTCTCGTTGCCCCGGGACATCGAGTCGTTGCCCGGGGTCCAGCAACACACACTGAAGTCCCTGGTAGATGTGGTAGACGCGGCCGCTCGCGCGGGGCTCGGCGGTGTGATGCTGTTCGCCATTCCTGAGCACAGGGACGCCGTGGGCTCCGAGGCAGTTGACCCAGAGGGCATCCTCAACCTCGCAATCTCCACAGCCAAGGCCGCTGCCCAGGGCCGGCTGGTCGTGATGGCCGACCTGTGTCTCGACGAGTTCACCGATCACGGGCACTGCGGGGTGCTCGCCGCGGACGGCACCGTCGACAACGACGCGACCCTCGACGCGTATGCGGAGATGGCGCTCGCGCAGGTGGAAGCCGGCGCAGACGTGCTGGGACTGAGCGGCATGATGGACGGCCAGGTCGCGTACGTGCGAGAGGCGCTCGACGAGGAGGGCCACACGGACGCCGTGATCCTCGCCTACGCAGCCAAGTACGCGTCTGCGTTCTACGGCCCGTTCAGGGACGCCGTCGAGAGCAACCTTCAGGGCGACCGGCGCGCGTACCAAATGAATCCCGCGAACCGCCGCGAGGGACTCATGGAGGCGACACTCGACGAGGTCGAGGGCGCCGACATCCTCATGGTGAAGCCCGCGTTGCCGTACCTCGACGTGCTGTCCGACGTTGCCGCCGCGTCGTCCGTGCCCGTCGCCGCGTATCACGTGAGCGGCGAGTACTCGCAGATCGAGGCGGCTGCAGCGAATGGCTGGATCGATCGCAGGGCGGCGCATGTCGAGGCAGTGACGTCGATCGTTCGGGCCGGCGCCGACATCGTCCTCACCTACGCTGCGCTCGAGCTCGCAGAGTGGCTGGGCGAGCGGTGAGCTCGAGCTTTGCCGAGCGCGCCGCGGCCATCGTCCCCGGTGGCGTGAACTCTCCCGTGCGCGCCTGGAACGGCGTGGGCGGGCACCCGGTCCCCATAGCGTCGGGCAGCGCCTCCAAGGTCACCGACGCCGAGGGCAAGACCTACGTGGACCTCGTGTGCTCGTGGGGTGCCGCGATCGTGGGCCACGCCCACCCCTTCGTCGTGGAGGCCGTGCAACTGGCCGCCGAGCGCGGCCTGAGCTTTGGTGCCACAACGGAGGGCGAGATCGCCCTCGCGGAGGAGATCCGGTCTCGGTATGCGCCCGCCGAGCGCGTTCGCCTCGTGTCGACGGGCACGGAGGCGACGATGACCGCGTTGCGCCTCGCTCGCGCCGCCACCGGTCGCGA
>Ga0190271_10001749_pt1 | contig 12649 bp, 12 predicted proteins | sample Popmic356T_FD_133747 | JGI IMG/M metagenome (GOLD analysis project Ga0190271, IMG submission 133747) | Populus adjacent soil microbial communities from riparian zone of Weber River, Utah, USA - 356 T | ecosystem: Environmental > Terrestrial > Soil > Riparian zone | place: USA: Utah | collected...
GAGTTTTCAGTTGGCTCATTCAATATAGAAGTTATATTTGAAATCGCTTCCTGTTCTACGAAATGTAGTCGTCCAGGCACTATTAAGGAGTGAGGCCCAGTTCCGTAATTTGTTTCTAGAAGGGATCGGGTCTGACCTGAAATGATCTTTTTATCTGCTCTTCCAATTCTTGACGCAACAATTACGTAGGTCTCCTCCGTGAATGCCCGACTCCTTTGATCCTTTTCGACGTCCAACAACATCTTGATCGCATCATTAGGATCCAGAAAGAAAGGGGAAATGTTATCCTTTGTTTCGTTATATTCAGTCAATATTAGGGTATGATTTCCCAATAATAAATTATCAAACAATGTGTTGTAGACACTAATAGCTGACTGAGGTTCAGACATTATAGTCGAAGTCCTGCCAAACTTGTAAATCTGTAGGCCGCTCTCCCCGATCAGAGATGTGATCCCGGATGCAGAATGAATCACCTCAACCTTAATGCTTCTCTTTGTAGCTCGTAAGAATAATTCAATGTAAGTAGTAGCAATTAGAGGGTCTCCATACACTATAATAGCTACTTCATTATTGCTGGCTTGCTCAAGGATATCACGACCATCTTCTACAAATAATCTTCCTACAACGTTCACAACATTATTATCATCGTGCTTGCAGTGGAGTCTCAATTCCCTCAATTCACTTTCGGACAAATATCCTGTGAATCTCTCTATATAGATGAGCTTGCAGGTTTCTAGGATTGCTCGACCTTTCATACTCATCCCACCAATGCCTTCTACCCCTAATCCGATTAACCATAACATTGTATTTTACACTTCACCGCGTATTATCATCTTCCCTAATGCAAATCTTTCTTCAGATGATGTATCCTAGAGATGTGGAATAGCGCCCTTGTATAAATTTCGATGCTCGATATATATTCTTGGATCTTTATTCTTTCATTCGCAGTATGGGATGAGTGAGGATCGCCCGGTCCGTATGTCACCGCGGGCATATTGAGGGCATTTCCTAGAATGTTCATATCTCCAGTACCGGTCTTGCGTATTAGTGAAGGTCTTACCTTGCATATGTCCATGATCGATAAGGAAAGTGCACGCACCAGCACTGATCTAAATTCAGCCTCAAATGGCTCCGTCCGATCTTCGGTCCTGTATTTTATAACGCTCCCATTAGATTTGGAAACCCTTCTTATCACAGAATCTAATCTCTCCAGAATTTCATCACAAGTGGTTCTCACAGGTATTCTGATGTCTATTGTAGCTTTGCATCGCTGCGGAGTGACATTGTGACTAGAGCCACCCTCTATTTCTGTGATCGCGCAGGTCACGGAATCAGACCCACCCGTTAGAGATTCCCTTCCGCATAATTCAGCCCTTAACTCATTCCACAGAGCGGAAATCTCCTCAATAGAATTCCTTGCCAGCCAAGGTGCACTAGCATGAGCGCTGTTCTTTACATCATATACAAGTCTTACCGCTAACCTCCCCTTATATGCAATAGTAATCTTGTCAATACCGCTGGGTTCACCGAATATTGCATAATTCACGTTCAGGTTTCTAGAAACAAGATGCTTTATCCCAGTTGCATTTCCTTCTTCATCGACCACCGCAGCAAAGATTATTGTTCCACGCTGTTTAGGAAACTCCGACGCTGCGAGTAACATCGAGATTAGTGGTGCTTTCGCATCAGATGCTCCTCGACCATAGATATATCCATCTTGTATTCTGACTGGGATACTTCCAGGAACAGTGTCCATGTGACCGCAAAGGAGGATCCTTGGTTCTCCATTACCCTTCGTAGCAATCATGTTTCCGACACTGTCTATGTATGCTTCTTCAAATCCTAACTCATCAATGCATTTTTCCTTAAGCGAAATAGCAAGTGAGGACTCGGACCTGGATGGTGTATACTTTTCAAGAGAACCTTTTAGAAATTCTACCGCATAACCGTATGACACCAATTCTATCGATTTCTTGGTCCTGTTGAGTATTCAACAGCAAGCGAGGGTATATCTACCCCAGTTACCCGTACCGTATTTTTGAACTCTGTGGTGCTATTAACTTCATGTACCATTAATCCTACCTCGTCGCTCTCCATCAGGTCCACTCCAACGATTTCTCCTCGAACTGCATCTGACGCTTTTAGGCATAGGTCTTCCAATTCGTTGGTAACTGTGCATGGTTCAGCCTTGCCTCCAAGGGCCATGTTAGTTTTCCATTCATCGTGTCCAGAATATCGATAGATGGCTGCTGCGACTCTGTTCCCAATTACTATCGCTCGGATATCTCTAGGTGGTCGTTTTACAAATTCTTCAAAGAAATAAATTCGATACAGTGGAAACATGTACTCTCTGCTTTCAATAACAGCTTCTGCAGCGTCTTTGTCACGTAGTAATCCTATCAATCTTCCCCAACTTCCTACAGTAGGCTTTATGACCACAGGATATCCGATTTCCTCTATTGCTGACAAAGCAGACTCCTCCGAGAAGGCCGTTATGGCCTTTGGTGTCTTGATGCCGTTCTTCCTCAAGGTCACGTGTGCAAATAGTTTATTGCCACAGATGTTCGATGTTTCAAACGAATTTATCACTCTATACCCCATGCCTTCTAACATTGAAGTTGAATGGATACTCCTGAAATAGCTAACACAGCGTTGGATAACAGTACTATTGGATAATATATTATCTATTTTGTCTTCTAGTTTCAGAGATAATGCTTTACAATCTAACATAGTGACGTTTGTTCCTTTTTTCTTCGCTGCTTCGAATAGAGCCTTTTCTTCCCATCTGATGTTATCGTAAAGAATTGTGAGAGAAGTTGTAGGCGTAGTATTAATTTTCTCTTTGCTCACTGACCCCAGTCCTCACCGACAACTTGGGCCGGTTTGATGTCAAACCCTTTCTCACGTTTTAATAGTTCATAACTTGCACCACAATCTGCACAAGTCACTATCTCTCCTTCCATTGAATCTTCTGGAATCTTTACTTCAGCATCACATTCTGGACATTTTACCAATTTTCTTATCTTTCCTCAGTCTTAACTTTTGCAACAGCATCATTAAGTATCTTTCTCTCCAGCCTGTCATCTAAGTACAACTCGAGTACGTCTCCCATTCTAAGTTCCTTTAAGCCTCGAGCTAGTGTCTCAGCTTCTTTCTTACCTGTATTCAATCCTAAAAGCGACAGTAAATAGCCTGCCCCATTCTTGCCTGCCAATTCCCCGAAAACTATCTTACGTCTATTTCCAACCAATTTAGGATCAATTATCTCATAAGCGGCAGGATTTCTCAGGATCGCAGCAAGATGTGTTCCAGCCTTGTGTTTGTACGCACTGTCACCGACGACAGGTTTCGATTCAGGCGTTTCTAGATGTGTGTACTGGGATATCGTTCTGGAAAGATCTTTTAACATGTGAAGCCTCAAGTCAGTTCTGCATTCGTATATGAAAGTCAATGCTACCGCAGTTTCTGCCAACGATGGAATGCCCGTTCTCTCCCCGAATCCGTCGATTGTAGTATGGATTTGATCAGCTCCTGCGTCACATCCAGACAATGCATTAGCTAATGCTAGTCCTACGTCATTGTGACAGTGAACGTCAAGAGAGGTCTTGGCCGCATCAATGTGGCCAAGAATCAATGTTACCATTTTGTGCATCCCTACGGGCCTCATGATGCCCACAGTGTCAGGAAGGCTTATCCTTTCAATTCCTCTCTTACTCATTTCTACACACATTTCTACCAAAAAATCAGGGTCAGTTCTACTTGCATCCTCCATTGTGAACCTCGATTTCATTCCGTGCGATTTAATATAATCTGCAACTTCTAGGGCTCGAATCTTAGCTTCCTCTCTTGAAATTTTTAGTTTGGAAGCCAAATGAACGTCAGATATGCCTAAATAAGTGGCCACCCATGTTGCGCCACAGTCTATTGCCCGATCTACATCAGTCTTAATCGCTCGGACATGGGCTACTATATCTGCCTTTAGTCCCTGCCTAATGATAGTCCTAGTAGCTTCATAGTGATCGTTGGACACTACTGGGCTTATCTCTATCTGATCAACGCCAAAAGAATCAAGCATCCATGCAATCTGTATTCTCTGTTTGATAGTGAAAGATACCCCGGGATGCTGTTCTCCCTCTCTCAGAGTTGAGTCTAGAATTCGAATTCTTCGCGAGCTGAGACCCTTTGAATCATTGTAAAGATTCGCGAAATGGTTTGGATCATCTGATTTTAGTGACAACTAATAACAATAAGTTCATCTTTCGCACATGTTATAAACCTTTTCGCAACTGAATTGACTAATTACGTTGGCGGCAACAGCAATTCTCGATGGCCTATTACGGAATGTTGACTATAATCGCGAAGGAAATATTACTTAATGTCGATTTCAGATTCACCTAATAGTTTTTAAAATAATAACCGTGTTTGTGTCTGATACCCCTTCAGTTTTTCGAACTTCGTCGATACACTTGTTAATCTCAGATATAGAAGGTGCAGAAATAACAGCAGCTATGTCGTACTGTCCTGTAATCTCATAGATAACTTCTACACCCGCAAGCCCCATTAGTCTGCCGGAAACCAGCGAGGTGTCCGATGTTGAATTGACAGAAATCAGAGTGATGGCGCTTGTTTTATCACCACTATTTATTTCAACCGTAAATTTCTTGATGATTTCCCGCCTAGTTAGGTTCTTTACCCGTCTCCTGACCGCCGACTCTGATAGGCCTATTTCATTTGCTATCTCTACAAAGGCTCTTCTAGAATCTGACTGAAGGATCTTGATTATCTTGAGATCGATAGGATCCATGGACTCAAACAGATCTTTTTTCTTCCTCCAATGATAACAGCTTGTCTAAGGTCGTAACGAACGTCGACACCAGTTCCCTATCAATTAGCAATGGCGGTAATAACCTGATGATATTTCTGCCTGAATACAACATCAGAATACCATTTGAAATCCCGTCCATAAGTATATTTCTCACATCAAATCTCAATTCTAATGCAAGCATCAATCCTAATCCCCTGACTTCTCTGACTATTTTGTGTTTTTCTTTTAGCTGAACCAATAAATCCTTGAAATAGTGTCCAGTATCTGCCGAGTTCTGGATCAATCCGTCGAGAACCAGGGCATCAATTGATGCACTTGCAGCAGCGCAACCTAGTGGATTACCAGCAAACGTCGAAGAATGTTCACCAATTTTCATACTCTCAATTATTTCGGGTCTTGTTATGGTTAATCCCATAGGAAACCCTCCTGCTATACCTTTCGCGACGCAGACTACGTCGGGAATAGTATTCCAATTCTCAGCTGCCCACATCTTGCCCGTTCTACCAAAACCTGATTGTATTTCATCGAAAATCAAGACGAGAGAATGTCTCGAACAAATCTCCCGGACCTCTTGAATAAATCCCGGTGGAGGCACTATTATTCCACTTTCGCCTTGCACAGGTTCCAAAATGACAGTTCCAGTCTTATCATCTATCGAGTCTATCAGTTTGCGCGCATTTCCATAAGGAACAAACTTAATGTGGTCCAGCAATGGCTCAAAGGGCCTTCTATATTTTTCACTAGAGGTCACGGATAAAGCACCAAAAGTTTTTCCATGATAGCCTCCATTCATCGAAATTACGCCCGGCTTACCACTAAACTTTCGTGAGAACTTGAGTGCTGTTTCAACCGCTTCTGCGCCTGAATTTGAGAAAAATATCTTGTCAAGGCCAGATGGGACTACTTTAGAAAGTTTCTTGAGCATAGTTGATCTGGCAGTATTATAAGTCGACATGTGGCAGACCATCAGTTTTTCTAATTGGGCTTTGATAGCTTCGACGACTCTATCGTTACAATGTCCCACCAATGCTACCCCATAGCCCGCCATACAATCAATATACTCTTTTCCTGCATCATCCCATACTTTGGCACCTTTTCCGCGGTCGATGACAATAGGAAATCGTTGGTACAGGTGCCCCAGGAAGTCATCCTCACTATTCATGTGCTGTTATCACCGTGCAATTTTGATGAGCTAATAATTTGGATATAGGATTTTCTCTTGAACCGCTGCCAACTATAGCCTCCCCAACGCCTAGCTCCAAAGCTTCAGTGCATGCTAAAATTTTCTTTTCCATTCCAAAACCGATCTTGGGGAGCATCCTTTTCGCCTCACCTAGAGTCAGATTTTCAATCAGTCTCCCGTCAATTAATAGGCCTGTTACATCGGTGAGGAATATAACCTTGTCTGCTCGCATACTCCCCGCTAGCTGTGCGGCTGCTCTGTCCCCATCAACATTAAGATATTCAAATTCTTCTCCTAATGCGATTGGTGAGATTACGGGAACAAAGTCTTTGTCAAGTAGGACCTCAATAAGCGAATTGTTTACGTGGTTAATTTTTCCTGTATAACCTCCATCAATAGACATTTTTCTTCCCTTGTCGTTGATGATCAACAATTTCTTCTTACGTTCGGCCCTTAGAAGGCCACCATCTACCCCAGCAATGCCAACTGCATTTATCCCCTCTTTTAGCAACCTTGTCACGATTGATTTGTTCACTTGGCCTGACATGACCATTGTGTATGCTTCCGCGGTGTCCCGATCAGTGTATCTACTTTTGATTCCTCCTGGCGACACTATAAATCGTTGCTTCACGCCTAACTTAGTAGCAACACTAGTAACCTGTTTTCCTCCCCCGTGTACAATAACTATCTTTTCGTTGCGTAACAACAATGCTACCATGTCATCAAAAATGGAAGCATGCAAACTATCAGATACTATACTACCACCAATTTTGACTACTATCATACCGGAGTAATTGGCGTGAATTTCAGTCCCTCTACTTCATTGAACCCGAACATCACATTCATATTTTGAATTGCAGACCCAGCAGCGCCCTTCATCAAATTATCGGATGCTGATAATGCAACTATTCTCTTATTGTCCTCATCAATGTCAAAACCGATATCGCAGAAGTTTGAGCCGATAAGAAACTTGGGATCGGGGAATTTGTACAGTCCCTTTTTATCTCGTATTAGACGTATGAAGTGCTCGGCGCCATAGGATGCACGATAAATTTTCCAGAGCTCCAATTCTGTGACATCTTTTTTCATAAAAACGTGGTTAGTGGTTAGTATACCTCGTACAATGTTAACAGCGTGAGGAGTCATACTGACCTTGACGTGGCTCCTTGTAACTGTTTGTAATTCCTGCTCTATCTCAGCTGTATGTCTGTGTTTGGCCGGTTTATATGGCCTAATTACTCCATAACGCATAGCGTGATGTGTACCTGCGTTTTCACTTGCGCCGGCTCCTGATGAGCCAATCTTGCTATCTACAACGATGTGGTCAGTGTCAATTAGATCTTTTTCAATTAAGGGTCTTATCGAGAGCAGTGACGTAACTGCCATGCATCCTGGGCAAGAAACTAGGCGTGATCCCTTTATCTTTTCCCTATTGAATTCTGGGACTCCATACGCTGACAAAGATAGCATCTCGGGGAATGGATGTTCCCATCCATACCATTTGACGTAATCCTTAGGATCCTTTAGACGAAAATCCGCTGAAAGGTCAATAATTCTCATTCCGCGATCATAGAGATCCTTTACGATACTACTTGATTTGCCATGAGGAAGCGCGGTAAAGACGAGATCACATTTATCTGATAACTTTTCTGTATCTAGGCTCGAGAAAGTCAGATCTATGAACCCCTTTAGACTTGGATGAACACGATGAACAAGGTCGCCAGCTTTTTGTCTGGAGGTTATCATGTTCACCTCAACTTTTGGGTGAGTACATAGCAGCCGCAAAAGCTCACCTCCTACGTAACCTGATGCTCCGATAACACCTACCTTCATATACTATTTTCATCAGTATGATCTTTTTAATCGTTTTATGAATTTTTATGTCTTGATCTTGTCATATGCTTGTTCAACTGACACCCATTAGCTTATTGATTCTTATTCCAATCACAAAGCAATGCCTTGTCTGGTCTTATTGTCGAATCAACTATCTGCTGCAATGTAGACTCCAACGGGAACATGTCTGATTATCCAAGCTATAACCGTCTCCATTCTCGTCATCATCATATATACATGGATCTTTTCCGTTGCTAGACTCTGTGTGTTGGAATTACCAGGGTTAATCATGAGCGGCATGTTCACTCGTGTTTTCTGTGACATTTTTGTTGAATTTTAGATACAGTTAGAGCTAACGATTGGCATGGCAAGAATTTGTGCTAAATTCGGCAGACCATATCATTCAGCACATCTGGGCGACATTTATCATCGCCTCAATCTTCTCCCAATGGCTCAAATTTTGATATAATCTTGTTAGAAACGACTGATTGCTTTCCCCATAATTCTATGAATCCCTTCGCAAGCCTTTGATCGAAGACTGATCTCTTTGAATAGGTAGCTGTATCTGGGTCGTAAATAGCGTTTTTTGAACTCCTTCCAACGACTCGGCAAGAACCATTTTGAAGTCTCAGTCTCACCTTTCCATTTACCCTTGATTGGACCCTATTTATGAACTCATCCAAATCCTTTCTCAAAGGTTCAAGCCAGAGGCCTGAGTAAACCAGCCAGCTCCATTTTTCTTCTATTATCCCTTTAAAATTGATCTCATGATCAGTAAGTACTAAATTTTCCAGATCCTTGTGACATTCAATGAGTGAAATAGCGGCGGGTGCTTCGTACACCTCGCGAGACTTGATACCTACAATCCGATTCTCAACCAAGTCCACAATACCTACCCCATGAGAGCCAGCTATCTTGTTCATCTCTTCAATCAAATCCAGAAGATTCAAACTATGACCATCCAAAGCCATAGGTATGCCTGATCGAAACTCGATCTCTATGTATCTTGCTTCATTGGAACGGTTCTTGACAAAGTGGAATATACTCTCAGGGGGCTCTACGCTTGCATCCTCCAATTCTCCACCTTCAATGGCCCTCCCCCATAAGTTAACATCAATACTATAATTTTTAGCCTCCAAGGGGATAGGTATGTTTTCTTCCGTGGCAAATCTGAGCTCTTCATCACGAGTCAAATTCATGTCTCTGATAGGAGCAAGTATATTGAGGTCTGGATTAAGTGATTTTATAGTTATGTCAAATCTAACCTGATCGTTCCCTTTACCAGTACATCCGTGTGCGACGAAGTTTGTAGCTTCGGTGGCTGCCACCTCGACCAATTTCGATGCTATTAGTGGACGAGCTAAAGCAGTTGCCAGTGGATACTTTCCCTGGTAGAGCGCATTCGCCTTAATGGATCTGCTAACATAATCGTTTGCGAATTCTTCCCTTGAATCAATATGAATATGCCGAGCTGCTCCAACCGCAAGAGCCCTATTTTCGATTTCATTAAAGTCTTCATCCTGTCCACAATCCACTGTTACAGTCGTCACAATAGCATCATGAATTTTCTGCAAATATCTTATGCATACCGATGTATCTAGACCACCTGAATATGCTAGAACAACTTTTTTCTTGACCATTACCAACGCATGCCATTTATGACTCTAGATTTATGTTTTTTGGTCTTAAATTATTTTATCGACAAGCTAGCCGAAGCTATCTAACAGACTTTTCAGGAAATCATGTGGTATCTTCGCCACTGATTGTTATTTCACTATTTTTTCGTCCTGGAAAATAGAGTATAGGAACTAAAATGTATCTTGCATCGATCAAGTACTGATCATTAGTATTGAATAGATTGTCTGAAACCAGTTGGAGGTATACGTCGCATCATTTTATTCTTCAAAGAAAAAATTTGATGTCGAACAGTTAGATCGACAGGTTCCATAATATCACCCTGCGCCTTGATTTGCAAACTGTTGATTAATAGTTGTCTACCAACGGAGATAGAATAAACTTCGGGAGATCATTATATTGAGGAAGATAGCATGAAGCTGCACGACTATGGACAACCAAGAATATGTATCTGAATCAAGTTCTGTAATATTCTGTCAGTAGGCTAATTCAAGCAAATTCACTCAAATGCAACCATTTCGTGTTCCAGTCTAGCTCAGAACAGATTTATCATCCGCTTGTTGCTAACTTATCGTGTATAGAAGATATACGCTTGAGGAGGTTAAAAGGAAAATCTTCGGTCTTCTTGAAAATCAAATGACAGGTATGTCTGGTGTCGAATTGGCGAATAAAACTGGTATCAATCGAATGACGATTACAAAGTATTTGAATCTATTGTATTCAATCGGATTGATCAGAAAGAAGAAAATCGGGACAGTCAATGTGTGGTTTCTCGAATCCGGGTTGAATTATCCTGGATCTTTTATCAACTATAACGATCTGCAGCAGAGATTTATGAATGCGATTTTAATAGGTAGTGATGAGTTGTCATCGAAATTGATCATGAATGCATTAAACTCAGGAGCGGATAGACTGAAGCTCCTCACAGATGTCTTCCTACCGACAGTTAATACTATTAGTGAGCTTTATAGCAGAGGGAAACTGAACAGGGTAGAACGAATAAGCTGTCAAAGCGTCGTGATAGCGATCTTGGATTTCATCAAGTACAGTATTTACAATGGCGAAAAGAGATCTGAAATTTCTGCCCTAGTTGTCTGTGGCTCTGAAGATGCAATTATTCATTCAAAGATTATCGATTTGTCACTTCGCTTTGAGAACTGTGATACACGATATATTGGCAATGTCGAAGGGGCACTTGATCCATTCTTCGATATCGATTTTCAGCGCTACGCAACTAAAATATGGGGAAGCAAAACCGGAGTTATCATTTTGTGTATTTGCTCATCTGTAGAGAGTTCAATCCGCTTTCTGTATTCAGCGGCTCATGTGCTTCGGAACAAACTTACCGCTCGCCTCATCTTATGCTTAATGACCAATAGTGAACTAAAGGAAGCACATGATTTTGAACACGCAGATCACATTGCATCCAGCCCCTTTGATCTACTCATGTGGCTAAGGGACTTACTTCAAAAATAGTACTACTTATTCCGCTTCTTCACTCCTCAAACGCTAAATCGTCTGCTCACACGCACACCAAACATGCATGTATCTGAATTTCTTTTTGGCTTGGTTTATCAGGTTGTCTAGAGCTATCACTATCTGGAAATATTTGTGACTGGACTGAGGCGAAGGCCCATACAAAATTAGAGTGATTCGGCACTCGATCCATTGCGAAGTATTATTAGCATAGAAGCCAATACTGCTAGAAACTATTGGAGAAATAATTTGCTATCGTTCTAATTCAAAATCCTAACTTTACCAATTGTTTTAAACCTCTCTTTTTGAATCGTACAAAGGTTACATCTATTGGATATCGCGAAATCAAAATATTCTGGTGTGAATGAATCGGATAAATTTCTTGTCCATCTATAATCAAGTTGGTGTCATAGTTGCTTTCGACAACGATATTTTCAACAGGAACAACAATACTTGGCATTCGATTAATTGATCCTACTGGAACAATTATTAGAGATTCTAGATTCTCTTGCAGTAATGGACCACCTAGAGAATAACAATGACCGGTAGAACCGGTAGGAGTTGACACCGCAACACCATCCATTCTTTGCTTAATTTCATCTCCCAGAGTATGTATGGAGAAGTATGGGGTTCTCATATCACTCGATCTTGTACATAAGATCTCGTTCAGTGCAGGAAAAGTTTGTATTCCATCAGCGGTTGCAAAAATTCTGAGTCGTCGTTCCAGAAGATAATCGCCGCTGAGCGTGTCGTATATAGATTTTTCTATCATGTCTGCACCTATCTCAGACAGAATGCCTCTATTTCCTCCAATATTCATGGGTAGTATCGGCGTGTTGGGTGGCACTCCTCTGCATGCCCTTAGAGTTGTCCCGTCACCGCCGATAGCAATCGCGATATCTATATTAGCTTTTTCTAAGTCTGAATATGATGCTGGAATTGATCCCTGAATAGACAATGGTAGGATTGAATATGAGCTGATATTGGCCGCACCTAAGATCTTGACGATAACTTGAGCGGTCTCCTGCGCTTCCTTGCTGTTCACCTTTGTTGCAATAGCCACTTTGTGGATGTCCTCAGACATGAGCTAATAGAAAATATCACTGAGCATACACTTAAATGCATTTACATCAGTGTTGAAAAAAACTGTCCAATTTGTTTTCTGAGGGAACCCACACGAATAAATAACACAGGATTTGAACATCAATAGCACAATAATGGGCCGATAGCTCAGCTTGGTGGAGCGTTCGACTGATAATCGAAAGGTCGAGGGTTCAACTCCCTTTCGGCCCATTCTTCTCATTTCTTTCTAAAACTATCATTATTTACGAATTAAAAAAAGACAATTGAGATTAGACATGGACGGTCCCATGATAATTAATATTCTAGACTCGGATAATAAAATAGCAGAACTATGGGAGCCTCTCGCAAATGCCCAAATTTTTTGGACCTTGGAATCTATGAAAGACCTTATATGCACAAACAAAATGATGTGTCAAGAAGAAAGGAAATTCATAATGCACGCACATCTTTTCATGCATACGTTCTGGGATGCGAGAGTGGGCAGAAAAGATTCTCGATCAGCAATCAGTAAATACTACAATACGATCTTGCTATAAAGTGTTATGAATAATCTAGTATCAATCTAGAAAAAATATTCCATTGGATATTTATGAGGCGGAAGGATTGCAAGTGGA
>Ga0190271_10001750_pt1 | contig 12647 bp, 11 predicted proteins | sample Popmic356T_FD_133747 | JGI IMG/M metagenome (GOLD analysis project Ga0190271, IMG submission 133747) | Populus adjacent soil microbial communities from riparian zone of Weber River, Utah, USA - 356 T | ecosystem: Environmental > Terrestrial > Soil > Riparian zone | place: USA: Utah | collected...
CCGGTGGCATCGGCAGGTTCAGCGTCGCACCCACACCGACCCCGTCACCGCGCTCGTCGATGCGACCGGTGCCGGGGTACAGCGGATGCTGATGCCAAGACACGTAGAGGACGTCGTCACGGTCGTAGAAGATGTCCTGGGTGCCGTTTCCGTGGTGGGCATCGAAGTCCACGATGGCCACGCGCTCGCCGGCGGCGGCCAGCGCCGCCGCGGTGACGGCCACGTGGTTGAACAGACAGAACCCCATGGCGCGGGTCCGCGTGGCGTGGTGGCCCGGAGGACGCATCGCCAGGAACGCCGCCTCGGCCTCACCGGCGCGGAGCCGGTCGACGGCGTCGAGGCCGGCGCCGCTGGCCAGTCGTGCCAGCTCACCGGACCGGCTCGACACGACCGTGTCGGCGTCGAGGTTCCCGCCGCCCGCCTCGCAGAACCGGTCGATGGCGGCGATGAACTCCATGGGGTGCACCCGGGCGATCTCCGCGTCCGTCGCCGAGCGGACCGCCGGGATTCGCACCACCGCCTCGTCGAGGCCGTGTTCGGTCAGTCCGTCGAGCACCGCTGCGAGGCGCTCCGGTCGCTCCGGATGGAACGGCCCGGTGTCGTGCTCGAGGAACCGGAGGTCGGCGGACAGGAGCACGGGCATCCGGCGCAGCGTACCGGCGAGCGGGCACGGTCGATCCGACGCCACCCGCCCGTCCCGTGGCGCCGATCAGGGCGCCGACATTCCCTGAGCAGCCAACAGGCGGTGCGGACGGCCGCTGGCCTTCTCACCTATCCTCGATCCGGCTCCCGGCAATGCCGGTCGGTCCCGCGCGTCGAGCCCGAGCCGGCTCACCAGATCCCGCTCAGGACGCTTCAGCACAGGAGACACCACCCGCCGGATGAAGACCCGTCAGACCTTGACCGTGGGGGACGAACGATTCCGAATCGGTCCCTGGCACGCCAGTAGGGAGACCGCCTACCTGGCAGTCCCCCCTGACGTCCCGCGACCCACGGCCGAGGGCCTCCGACGGTGCCTCACCAACATCGCGGATGCCGGGTACTCGTCGATCATCACCTCCGCCCTCCATCCCCACGAGGCGGCCTCGTTCCTGGCGGTCGGATTCGAGGAGTACGACCGGCTCGTCGTGCTCTCCCATTCGCTGGCCAACATCGACCCGCCGCGTCCCACCCTTCCCGACGACGTGCGCCTCCGCCGTGCCCGTCACCGTGACCGCGATGCGGCACTCGTCGTCGACGGCCGGGCGTTCAAGACGTTCTGGCGCCTCGACGGCCCGGGGCTCCACGAGGCCGAGACCGCCACGCCCATCTCCCGGTTCCGTGTCGCCGAGCTCGACGGTCGCGTCGTGGGCTACGCAGTGACCGGCCGGGCTGGTGGCCAGGGCTTCCTCCAGCGCCTCGCCACGGACCCCCAAGCGGCCGGCATGGGCGTCGGGAGCGCGCTGACCGTGGACGCGTTGAGATGGTGCGCCCGACGTCGGGCCCGACGGGTCCTGGTCAACACCCAGGGCGAGAACCTGCGCGCCATCGAGCTGTACCGCCGGCTCGGATTCACCATGACCCGAGGCGACCTGGTGGTCCTGAGCCGACCGGTCCCGTGATGTCGAACGGCCCGATGACGCGGTGCCACCCGGGCCGGCGCCGCCACATCGGGCGCGACCGGTGGCGAGACCTGGTGACGGCACCACTCATCGGCCTGCTGCTGGTCCTCGTGGCCGCGTCGGGAGCCGGCGCCGAGTCGTCGACCGACCGCTCCGCCGCGACCGCTGCGAACCGTGGCGGGCAGGCGACCGACACCGGCCTGATGAAGATCAGCGCCGTCTCCCCGTACGTACCCCCGACCGGGACGTTCCAGGTCTCGTTCGCTCCTTCAACCGGCGTTCCGGCCGATTCCACACTCACCTACACCATCCATTCCCCGCTGCGTCCGACCGGGAACAAATCGCTGCGCGACGTCGTCGACGAAGTCATCGACGGCGGATCCACCGGTCCGATCCTGCGGGCACCGGTGTCAGCTCCGGTCACCACCTACGGCGACCCCGCCGCCGGCCTGACCGTCTCGGTGCCCGTCCGCGATGAGCGGGGCGACTCCACGTCGGCGTTCCTGCCCAGTGCCGGCATCCACCCGGTCGAGCTCGCCCTCACCAGTGCTGCCGGAGCCGAGCTGTGGTCCGCCACGGTGTTCCTGAACCACCTGCCGGCCAACCTCCCGACGACGGGCGCCAACAAGGTCCAGGTCAGCCTGCTGGTGAACGTCGACTCGCCGCCCGCCATCAGCCCGGATGGGTCGGCCCGGTTCTCGATCGAGGACCGCGCCGCGATCACCTCGGCGGAATCGCTCGTGACCGACGTGGCGAATGCGCCGTGGACCCTCGCCATCCGCCCGAACACGCTCGACGCCCTCACCCGGTCACCGAACGTCGCGGATCGGCGGTTCATGGAGACGGTCACTTCGACCGGTTTCGTCGGAACCGTTGCCCGTGAGCCCTACGTCGACATCGACACGGCCGGCCTGATCGACGTCGGTGCGAGCAACGAGGCCCAACGTCAGCTGGCGGTCGGCGAGGCACTGGTCACGGAACGCCTCGGCCGGACGAGCTCGAGAATCGACTGGTACGACGACACGATCACGACCAACTCGCTCGGGTTCGTCCGGACCCACGGCGCCACTCGCGTGGTACTGCCGGCCGACCGCCTTCGACTCCCCGACGGGGTGAACAAGGACGCGGCATGGACCACGACGATCGGCGTCCAGGGTGGCGGTGAGCTCACCGCCACCGCGTACGACGCGGCCATCACGAACCGCCTGACCGCCACCGACGTGGCGCCCGGGTTCCGGGCCCACACCGCGGTGACCGATCTCATGGCGTCGTGGTTCACGGCGGCCGAGGATCCCATCGAACGCTTCCCCGGCCCCACCTCGGTGATCGTGGTTCCCGGAGGCACCGACCCCGCTGTGGTGCAGGCGCTGCTGCCCGCCCTGGCCACCGACGGTCCGCTCACCTTCGACCCCGCCGCCATCCCGGCCCAACCCGCGAAGCTCAAGGGTCGGCCCGTCGTTGCCGATCTCACCGACCGCGTGCCCGACGACATGTCGTCGGCCGTGGCCCTCGTGCGCGAGACCCGGACGCGGATCGGTGGCTGGCGCTCGATGGTCGGGGACGCCGATCCCGAGATCCCGTTGTGGGAGACCCTGGTCGACCAGAGCCTCTCCACCGAACGATCCGCCGGTGAGCGCTCGGTCGACCATCGCCTGATCCGCGCCGCGATCTCAGAACGCGTCGACTCCATCGTTCCGCCGGACCCCCGGCGGGTCGTGGTCACGAGCGATGACCAGACCATCCCCCTGCGGTTCCAGAACGGCACCGCGTTCCCGGTCCACGTGATCATGCGGACCCGATCACCGCGGCTCGAGTTCGACGACGGGGAGACGCAGGAGATCGTCCTCCAACCGGGGTCGAATCGGATCGATCTCCCGGTGTCGATCCGGGCACCGGGGGAGTCCCTGCTCCGCATCGACCTGGCGTCCCCCGATTCATCGATTCAGCTCGGGTCGACCTCGGTGCCCGTGAACTCGTCGCGGATCTCCGGGGTCGGCGCGGTGCTCTCGATCATCTCGATCACGGTGTTGATCATCTGGTGGGTGCGGACCCATCGGCGTCGCAAGCGCGCCGACACCCGGGCCTCGGGCCGCCATCCTGCGGCCGACACTCCGGAGTCGGCGGACGACACCGTGTCAGCGGACGACACCGTGTCAGCGGACGGCACAGTGTCAGCGGACGGCACAGCGTCAGCGGACAGCACAGTGTCAGCGGGCGACGGCGACCCGAACGACGGGCCGTCGACCAGCCAGGTCGACGACGGTGTCGAACCGTCGGCAGTGGTCAGTCCGGAGGCCTCACCCGCGGATACCGTTGACTCCAGTGGATGACGCGGCGACGGCGCATGGAGTCGACACGACCTGGGCCGGCCCGACACCTGGCGCACCCATCGTCGTCGAGCCCTCCGGCCTGAGCGGAACGACGCTGTGCAACCGGTACTGCCTCGATCGACTGATCGGTACCGGCGGCATGGCACAGGTGTGGTCCGCGACCGACTCCGTTCTCGGCCGGCAGGTCGCCGTGAAGCTGCTGCATCCACACCTCGCGCAGGATGAGATGTTCGTCCGCAGGTTCCGACAGGAGGCCATCGCCGCGGCTCGCCTGAGCAATCCCGGCATCGTCGGCGTCTACGACACCTGCTCCGATGGCGGCCACGAGGCGATCGTCATGGAGTTGCTCGACGCCACGACGCTGCGCCAGCAGATCGATGCCTACGGCCCGCTCGACGTCGAGACGGCCACCCGGATCGGGCTTCGACTGCTCGAGGCCCTCGAGGCGGCGCACCGTGTCGGGTTGGTCCATCGCGACGTCAAGCCGTCCAACATCCTCCTGTGTCACGACGGCCGCGTGAAGATCGCCGACTTCGGCATCGCGAAGGCCGACGACCAGACGGAGCTCACCCGGGAGGGGTCGCTGCTCGGGACCGCCACCTACCTGGCGCCCGAACAACTCACCGGAACCGACATCGACGGTCGCGCCGACCTCTACTCGCTCGGAATCGTGCTGTACGAGTGCGTCGTCGGCCACGTGCCGTTCGAGGGCGACACCGGCGCGGCGGTCGCGCTCGCCCGTCTCCACCGCGCCCCGATCGACCCCCGCCGGCTCCGGGCCGACATCCCCCCGACATTCGCCGCGGTCCTCATGAAGGCGCTCGAACGCGAGCCCGACCAGCGGTTCGGCTCGGCCGCCGAGTTCCGCGCCGCCCTGCTCGACAGCGGCGTGCCGGCGGGCCCGACGATCCTCGAACCGCTCCCCGACAGCGAGGACGGGGACCCGACCGAGACCACGCCGTCGTTCGGACGGTCGGAGCGGAGGTGGCTGCTCCCGGCGTTGTTCATCCTGTTGATCGCCACGGCGCTCACGGTGGCCGGCCTGCTGATCAAGGACTCGAACCCGTTCAGCAGCCCGGACCCGACCACGACGACCACTGCGGTCGCCCAGCCGGCCCAACTCCCGATCGACTCGATGGTCACGTTCGACCCCCAGGGTCGGGGCGACCCCGGCGAGAACGATGAACTCGCGAGCCGCGCCGCCGACGGCGACGCCTCGACCGCATGGCGAACCGAGTCGTACGAGCAGGCGACCTTCTTCGGATCGAAGAAGGGCGTGGGGCTCGGGACCGTGCTCGGCCAGCCCAGCCGGCTCTCCCAGATCACGGTCACCAGCAACGAAACCGGCTGGTCCGGCGCCGTCTACGTCCTCCCCGCGGCGGGGGTCGAGGGCCTCGACCTGTCCACGGTCGAACCGGTGGCCGAGCTCAACGACGTTCGCGGGACAGCCACCGCGGATCTCGCCGGGACGGACGGTCAGACCGTGCTGGTGTGGATCACGGACCTCGGCGACCCGGGGGACGAAGAGCGACATCGAGTCGAGATCTTCGAGGTCGCCGTCGAGGGCGCCCCGACCGGATGATCGGGCCGTGACCGGTCGGTGAGCGGAGAGATCGTCCGGCCGGTGGACGACGAGCACGCGGCAGCGGTCCGGGCGGCGGTGTCGGGGGACCGCGTCGCGCTCGAGACCGTCTTGGCCGCTCATCTCGACCAGGTCCACGCGGTGTGCCGATCCCTGTGCCGCGACCCTGCCGACGCCGAGGACGCCACCCAGGAGGCACTGATCGCGATCGTTCGCTCGATCGGTCGGTTCGACGGACGGTCCCGGTTCTCGACGTGGTGCCACCGCATCGCCGTCAACGCGTCGATCGACGAGCTCCGGCGACGAAAGCGACGGCCCGACCCGGCCGACCTCAGCGAGTCGTTCGACCACACCCAGGACCGGCCCGACCTCGACCCCGAGGCCCATGCCATCGGCACGGCGACCCGACAGGGTCTTCGCGCCGCCCTCGACGACCTGCCCGAGGAGTTCCGGATTCCGGTCCTGCTCCGCGATGTCGGCGACCTCGACTACGCCGAGATCGCCGAGATCCTCGACGTGCCACCGGGCACCGTCCGGTCACGGATCGCCCGCGGCCGCGGCCGCTTGGCGGATGCCCTCGCCGATTCCCACCGGCCCGAACCAGAGAATCCCGACCCGGACAGGCCCGCTCCGGACCTGGAGGCGCCGCAACCGGCAGGCGGCGACCAGCCATCGGACGGATCGGGAACCTCGGCCGGTCCGCCAACGTCCAACCCTCGAACCCGGCACCGAACCGACCGAACATGACCCACGAGCCGACATGACCGACCCCGAACGCCCCTCCACGGACCACCCCGCGGGTGACCATCCCGAACGAGCAGATGGTCCGGCGGGCCTCGACGCACTCGTCGGGGCGGTGCTCGACGGCGAGGCCACCCCGGACGAGGAGGCCCGGGTGCAGGGCGACCCTGCGCTGCGCGCTCGGCTCGCCGACATGCGAGCGGTTCGCACGGCCCTCGTCGCCGACCGCGCCGCTCCCCGAATGTCGGAGGAGGCTCGATCCCGCCTGATCTCCACCGCCCTCGCCGCGGCCCGGGACTCCGACGATCACGAATCCGGCGACAGGACCGACACCCCGACCGCCCCGATCCCGTTGGGCCGATCCCGGCGCACCCGTGAGACCGGCTGGCTCGTCGGCGCAGCGGCCGCGACGATCGCGCTCGTGATCGCCCTGGTGCTCGTGACCACCAGCCGCACCTCGAACGAGAGCTCCGACGCCAGCGGAGCCGACGCCGGCGTGTCGGCCGAATCGTCCGACTCATCGGCGTCATCCACCGAGTCGGGCCGCTCCGCCACTGCCGACGCTTCGCCCCCCTCGACCACCACGACACCGGCCCCGGGATCGGCCGAGCAATCCGGCGCTGCGCTCGAGACCTCGCTCCCGAACCTGGGTACCTACCCCGACATCGCCGCGCTGGCGGCTGCGACCCGCGGCATCACGCGTGACACCTCCGCCGCCCCCCCGCTCTCGGCCGTCGTGTCGTGTCCGGGCGAGCTCGACCGGGCGGACGTGACCGGAGCGACGGCGTTGGGACGGGCCCTCGTCGCCGGCCAATCGGTGGTCGTCGGTCGGGCGACCACCAACGACGTGGCGATCGTGGAGTCGACCTGCGCCGTCCTTCCTCTCACCTGACGGCCGTTTACCTGACGGCGAGGCGGTGGGCTGTCCACACTTCGACGATCGCAGCCCGGCCCGCAACTAGGCTCGCCGCCCATGACGGACCTCCCCGGCTCCACCCCTGCTGCATCGCCTGCGCCGGACGCCGCCCTGCCCCACACCCCGGCCGCCGCCTCGGCCAACGGGTCGGGACCGGACTGGACCGATCAGGTCACCGACCTGATCGTCGACACCGTCGACAACGTTCGCAGCCGGACGACCGGACCATTGCTGGGCATCGCCCGGAGCTCGGTCTACGCGGTCGTGATCCTGGTGATCCTCGTCCCGATCGTCGTCGTGCTCCTGGCCGGCCTCGTCCGGCTCGTGAACTGGGCCCTGCCGGGAGACGTCTGGTACGCGTACACGCTGCTCGGGATCGTTTTCGTGCTCGCTGGTGTTGTGTGTTGGGCCAAGCGATCGACGGCGACGACCTGAGCATCGACCGGAGCGTCGACAGCCACGACATCCCGGGGCGTCCACGACCGCAACGCCACGATCCCCTCCAACCAGCAGAAGAGCGAGATGTCCGAGACCCGCAACATCGTCATCATCGGTTCCGGCCCCGCCGGCCTGACCGCCGCCATCTACAGCGCACGGGCGAACCTGTCGCCGCTCCTCATCGAGGGTGAGCCCTCGTCGACCAGCGACCAGCCCGGTGGGCAGTTGATGCTCACCACCGACGTCGAGAACTACCCGGGCTTCCCCGAGGGAATCATGGGACCGGAGCTGATGGCCTCGTTCCGCAGCCAGGCCGAACGGTTCGGAACCGAGATCCGGACCGAGAAGGTCTCCCGGGTCGACCTCGGCGAGCAGCCGTTCAAGATCTGGGTCGGCGATCCGGACGCCGAGCCGACCTATCTGTCCCGATCTGTGATCGTCGCCACCGGCGCCAGCGCCCTGATGCTCGGACTGGAGTCGGAGCGGCGGCTGTTGGGCCACGGTTTGTCGACCTGCGCGACGTGCGACGGCTTCTTCTTCCGCGACCAGGACATCGCGGTCGTCGGCGGAGGCGACTCCGCCCTCGAGGAAGCCGTGTTCCTGACCCGCTTCGGGCGCTCGGTCACGATCATCCACCGACGGGACGAGCTCCGGGCCTCGAAGATCATGCAGGACCGGGCCTTCGCCAACGACAAGATCTCGTTCCTCTGGAACTCGACGGTCTCCGACATCGTCGGCGATCGCGCGGTCGAGGGAGTCGTCGTTCGCAACGTCGAGACCGGCGAGGAGACGACGCATCCGTTCACCGGCGTCTTCGTGGCCATCGGACACCAACCCAACACCGGATTGTTCGAGGGTCAGCTCAAGCTCAAGGACAACGGCTACCTCGTCACCGAGGACCAGACGTCTCGCACCAGCGTCGACGGCGTGTTCGCCTGCGGCGACGTCCAGGACGACTGGTACCGGCAGGCCATCACGGCGGCCGGCAGCGGTTGCATGGCCGCGATCGACGCCGAACGTTGGTTGGAGGCCCAGGGCCACTGACCCATGGGCCCGACGCACCGCCGCCTTCCAGCCCGCGGTCGATCGCATTCAGGTTTGGGTTATTCAGGTTTGGGCCATTCAGGTTGAGCAGGGTCAGGATCGGTCACGGTCGGGGTCGGCGCACGGTGGAACAATGTGACGTCGGCACCGGTTGGAGTGTCGGCAACACCGGGCACGCAACGTGCGGTTCGGTGTGACGAATGGTCCGGCGGGCACGGCGGACGAGACGACGAAGGATGAGCCGATGAGTGCGATCACCCCGCTGACCGAGACGACGTTCGCCGAGGAGGTGAACAGCGCGTCCGAGCCCGTGATCGTCGACTTCTGGGCGGAATGGTGCGGTCCCTGCAAGATGATCCACCCGATTCTCGAGGAGATCGCCGACGAGCAGCAGGGCAAGGTCCTGATCCGCAAGGTCAACGTGGACGAGAACCCAAGCCTGGCGCGACAGTTTTCTGTGATGAGCATCCCGACCATGATCGTTTTCAAAGATGGCCAGGAGGATCACCGCATCATCGGTGCGAAGGGCAAGCCCGCACTGCTCGAAGACCTGTCGGCCTACCTCTGACCGTCCGGCCCGGTGCGGCGAGCCGGTAGGCTCCCTGCGCCGGTTCGTCGGAGATCCAAACATCGCCGGTCCGGTCGACCCAACGGGTCCGCCGCCGCCAGACCCCGTCAGCAGGAGTCCGTCCGATCCCTATCGCCTCACTCCCCCTGCAACTCGGTGACCTCGGCCCCGACGTAGCGGATCTCCAGCGCCGGCTGGTGGCAGCCGGGTTCGCGGTCGAGCGAGAGGCCCCGGGGTCCTTCGGCGAACCCACCCAGCTCGCACTTCGGGCCTTCCAGAGCGCGAACGGCCTCGAGGATCATGGCGAGTGCGACGCCTCGACGTGGTCGGCACTCGTCGAGGCCCAGTTCCGTCCGGGCGATCGGCTGTTGTGCCTCCGATCCCCGATGATGCGCGGCGACGACGTCGCCGACCTCCAACTTCGACTCGGAGCCCTCGGGTTCGACGCTGGTCGGGTGGACGGGATTCTCGGACCGGTGACCCAGACCGCCATCGGGGAGTTCCAGCGCAATGCCGGGCTGGTCACCGACCAGGTGTGCGGTCCCGAGACGGTCGAGGCCCTTGTTCGCCTCGAAGGCCGGGGCGGGAACTCGCCGGTGACCGCGGTGCGTGAGTTGGAGCACCTTCGCCGGTCGTTCGCATCGCTCGCCCAGGTCCACGTCGCGCTCGGCATGGAGGAAGGGCTCCATCCCCTGCTCGCCGGCCTCGCCGCGTCACTCCAGGCCGCCGGCACCAAGGTGAACGTCGTCGACGGCGATTGGAGCGCCCAGGCGGTCCAATCGAACAAGAACGGGGCCGACGTCTACCTCGGCCTCATCCTCTCCGACGATCCGGTGATCGAGGCCCGGTACTTCTCGACGCCGGGCTTCGAATCGAGGGGCGGCCGCCGTCTGGCCGAGTTGATCGTCACCGAGTTGCCGGCCACGCCGGGTTGGTCGATCGGAACGGTGCGCGGGATGCGGATGCCGATCCTGCGCGAGACCCGAGCCCCGGCCGTCGTGGTCAAGCTGGGATCGACCCGCCCGCTCGACGAGGACCAGGGCCTCATCGTCGCCTCGCTCCACCGGGCGCTCGAACGCTGGCCCGACGACCCTGAGTGATCGGTCGAGGGTCGATCGTGTCCCCAACGGACCGACGATCAGCGTCGACCGTCGGTTGAATCTGAAGCTGAGGTTTCGGATTCCCACAGAGTTGTACACAGGCTGGGGACAACCGTCAGATCGCCCGTTCGACAGCTCCACACGTGTGCCGCACGCGGGTGGGCCGCGAGCTCAACCCTGGATGATCACCCGGTAGAGGCGCTCGAGATCCTCGAGGTTCGCGAAGTCGATCACGACCTTGCCACGCTTCGCCGACATCGAAACGGACACACGAGTATCGAGATGGTTCGCCAGCAGCTCCTCGAGCTCGAGGAGGCCCGGCGGCCGAAGCGACTGTCGGGAACGATCGGGGTCGTCGCCGGCGGAGGGGTCCGGGTTCGAGCTGCCCGGCTCGGAAGCGTTGCCCAGCTCGGCCTCCAGTTCGAGCCGCTCCCGGACGAGGGCCTCCACGTCACGGACGGCGAGCCCCTCCTGCACGGTTCGCTTCGCAAGCGCCTCCTGATACGACCGATCCGGGTGGCCCAGCAGCGCCTTCGCATGCCCGGCCGACAGCAGACCTTCGCCGACGAGACGCTGCACCGCTGGTGGGAGCTGGAACAGCCGGAGCAGGTTCGCCACCGCAGACCGGCTTCGCCCCACTCGCTGGGCCACCTGCTCCTGGGTGTACCCGAAGTCCTCGATCAGTTGCTGGAACGCAGCGGCCTCTTCGAGGGGGTTGAGGTCCTGTCGATGGAGGTTCTCCACCAATGCCTGCTCGAGCGACCCAACGTCGTCGGCGGTACGAACCAGCGCCGGTACCTCGTGCAGCCCGGCGCGCTTCGCCGCCCGCCAGCGACGCTCCCCGGCGATCAGCTCGAACCCGCCGTCGGTCTGGCGAACGAGGACCGGCTGGAGGACACCGAGCTCCCGAATGCTGTCGACGAGGCCGGCCAACGTCTCCTCGTCGAACGAGCGCCGAGGTTGATGAGGGTTGGGGCTGATGTCACCGATCGGGATGTCGCGGAGGGAGCCCGACCGCTCCGCCTCGGGCACCTCCTCGCTGATCGTCTGGGGAATGAGCGCCGTCAGTCCCCGGCCGAGTCCACCCTTACGCGCCATTGCTGACCTCCCGAGCGAGCTCCCGGTACGCAACCGCGCCCCGCGAGCTCGGGTCGAACACGGTGATGGGCTGGCCGAACGACGGTGCCTCGGACAGCTTGATGTTGCGGGGAATCACGTTTCGACAGACCTGGGCACCGAAGTGGTTCCGAACCTCGCGAACGACTTGGCGGCCGAGCTTGTTGCGCTTGTCGTACATGACCAGGACGATGCCGGAGATCTCGAGCGAGGGGTTCAGGTTGTCCCTGACCAGGTCGACGTTCCGAGTGAGTTGGGCGAGACCCTCGAGGGCGTAGTACTCGCACTGGATCGGAACGAGCACCTCGGTCGCGGCCACCAGGCCGTTGACGGTCAGGAGCCCGAGGGAAGGCGGACAGTCGATGATGATGAAGTCGTAGTCGTCGATGGCCCCGTCGATCGCCCGCTTCAACTTGCTCTCGCGGCTGAACTGGGGGACCAACTCGATCTCGGCGCCGGCGAGGTCGAGGCTCGCCGGCGCGACGAACAGGCCCCGGACCTCGGTCGGCTCGATGCAGTCCTCCATGTCGATGCCGTTGAGGAGGACGTCGTACATCGTGTGGTCCAGGATCCGATGATTGATCCCGAGGCCGGTGGTGGCGTTCCCCTGCGGATCGAGGTCCACGACCAGAACCTTGAAGTCCGCCTCCGCCAGTGCCGCGCCCAGATTGACCGTGGTGGTCGTCTTTCCGACCCCACCTTTCTGGTTCGCGACCGCCATCACACGCGGCAGCGTTCGACCCGAGATGGTGCTCCTCTCCGACGTGAGCGTGGTGGGGTCGATCGGAATGGTCTCCGGATCCACCCCCTCGACCACCTGGGGATCGGCCTCGATGGGAGTCACCGGATCGGTGTCCGCACCGGTGCTGTCCGCCACGGCGACGTCCGCGGGCATGACCGGATCGGATGGGCGGTAGGCGTGATCCGGCTCATCCGCTGAGGGGGCATCGCTCATCCGCTCTCCCTGACACTCGGCGGTCGCCCGACTGGGGCGGGCCAATACTCTCCACTCCCCGGCGTGGGGTCAAGCATCACCGACGTGTTTCGGCGGAACGCCCCCCGGCAATGTCCGTCGATGCTCCCCGTTTGAAGCTGTCCCGTCTGGCTGTTGTTCTGTCGCTCTCTGTTCCACGTGAAACATCGCGGCCCACCGGGTGGTCGTCCACCCACGGCTCGACCGAGTGTTCCACGTGGAACGTTCGACCGGCCCG
>Ga0190271_10001751_pt1 | contig 12647 bp, 10 predicted proteins | sample Popmic356T_FD_133747 | JGI IMG/M metagenome (GOLD analysis project Ga0190271, IMG submission 133747) | Populus adjacent soil microbial communities from riparian zone of Weber River, Utah, USA - 356 T | ecosystem: Environmental > Terrestrial > Soil > Riparian zone | place: USA: Utah | collected...
GGCCGGATGCTGTCGGGCGTCCAGGCGCGGTCGGTGATGCCCAGGCCCGAAATCTTGATCGAGACCTGGGGCTGGGCGGCCAGCAAGCGCAGGCCCGTGCGCCAGCGCTCCATGCCGATGTCGTCGCGGTCGGTCGGCAGGCCGGCGTGGTTGACGATCATGGGAATGTCGGGATGGCGCGCGGCGATGATGGCGGCGGTCGCCATCTGCGACGGATAGAGCTGAAGGTCGAACGACAGGCCGTGGCGCGCCAGCTTGGCGAACCCTTCGACCCACTGCGGATCGCGCAGCAGGTCGCGGTCGGTATAGGTTCTCAGCGGATCCTCGTGCCAGCAGACGATCTGGCGCACGCCCCGCACGTTCGGCCGGGCGGCGTGGGCCTCCAGCAGGGCGTCGAGGTCTGGGTCGAGCAGGTCGGCGGCGGCGACGATGGCGTGCGGATAGCCGTAGTCGTCCGAAAGCGACTGGAGCCAATCGGTTTCGGCCAGTTGCCGGCCGATGGGCTGGCCGGTTTCGACATGGACGATCTTGTCCACGCGCCAGCCGGCCGTGTCGGCGAGGTAGTCCTTCAGCAGATAGTTCTTGTGCGCGATGGACGACATGTCCCCCGCCGGATTTTTCGGCAGGGGATCGTCCTGAAGCCAGCCATAGCGCGCACGCGACAAATCCCACAGGTGGACGTGGCCGTCGACGATGCGAAGATCAGACGCCACCCCGCGCGCCCTAGTAGGTCGTGCGGCCGCCCGACGTGTCGAACGTCGAGGCGGTGGTGAAGCTGCATTCTTCCGAGGCCATGAAACAGACCATGGCGGCGCTTTCATCGACCTCGCCCAGGCGGCCCATGGGGATCTTGGCGCGCATGTAATCGACTTGGCTTTGCGGCATCTGGGCCAGGATCGGGCTTTCGAAGGTGGCGGGGGTCAGGCTGTTGGCGATGACGCCCTTGCCGGCCAGTTCTTTGCCCAACGACTTTGTGAAGCCAATCACGCCGGCCTTCGACGCCGAATAGGCGCTGGCGTTGGGGTTGCCTTCCTTGCCCGCGACCGAGGCGACATTGACGATGCGGCCATAGCCGTTGGCCAACATGAAGGGCACGACGGCGCGCGAGCAGTAGAAGACGCCGTTCAGATTGATGTCGACGACCCGCTTCCAGCTGTCGATCGGAAACTCATGCACCGGAACGGTCGCGCCGGTGATGCCGGCCGAGGCGACGAGGATGTCGATCCGGCCCAGGATCTGAGCCGATTCCTGAGCGGCGGCCGACACCGCGTCAGGATCGGACACGTCCAGGGCCACGACGTGGGTCGCCCCCACCTCGTCGGCCGCCGCCTTCAGCGCATCGGCGTTCAGATCCCACAGCACGACCTTGCCGCCCTCGGCGACGATGCGGGCGGCCGAGGCCTTGCCCAGGCCCGAGGCGCCGCCGGTGACGACGGCGGTGCGGCCTGCGAAACGGCCAGCGTAGGCGCTCATCGCGTCCACTCCACGAAGGTCTGGCCCTGTTCGCCCAGCTTCTGGATGCCCAGACGAACCGTGTCGCCGGCCTTCAGATAGAGCGGCGGCTTCTGGCCCAGGCCGACGCCCGGAGGGGTGCCCGTGGTGATCAGATCACCGGGCTCCAACGTCATGAACTCCGACAGGTAGGAGACGATCTCGGCGACGCCGAAGATCATGGTCTTTGTGTTGCCGGTCTGCATGCGCTTGCCGTTCAGATCCAGCCACATGTCCAGGTCCTGGACGTCGCCCACCTCGTCGGTCGTGACGATCCAGGGGCCGACGGGGCCGAAGGTGTCGCATCCCTTGCCCTTGTCCCAAGTGCCGCCGCGCTCGGTTTGATAAGCGCGCTCGGACACGTCGTTGATCAGCACATAGCCGGCGACGTGATCCAGCGCCTCGTCCTGGGTCACGTAGGTGGCGGGCTTGCCGATCACGATGCCCAACTCGACTTCCCAATCGGTCTTTTCCGAGCCGCGCGGAATGATCACGTCGTCGTTCGGCCCGTTAAGGCAGGTGATGGCTTTGGTGAAAACCACCGGTTCGGCCGGGATGGGCAGGTTGGATTCAGCCGCATGGTCGGCGAAGTTCAGGCCGATGGCGATGAACTTGCGGCTGCCGCTCACCGGCACGCCATAGCGGGGTTCACCCTCGACCAGGGGAAGCGTGGTCGGGTCGATGGCCTTCAGCGCTTCGAGCGCCGCGCCATGCAGTTGATCCGGCGTGATGTCGGCGACGACGCCCGACAGGTCGCGAATCCGCCCCTCGGCGTCCAGCGTGCCCGGCTTTTCCTGGCCCCTGGGGCCGTAACGCAGCAGTTTCATTCTTGAGTGTCTTTCGTCTTAGCGCGCGTAGGGGCGATGCAGGGCGATGTCGCGGTTCAGCTCGACGCCGAAGCCGGGCGCATCCGGGACCTTGAGCTTGCCGTTCACCGGGACCGGTTCGCCGATCAGTTGCGGATGGAACATCGGCACGACCTCGTCGGCGCCGGGGGCCATCATCAGGAACTCCGCGAACGGGCTGTTATGGCGCGTCACGACGAAGTGGTAGGAGTAGACGGATGAGCCGTGCGGGATCATCAGCACGCCCTTGGCGTCGGCCATGGCGGAAATCTTGATCAGTTCAGTCACGCCGCCGCACCAGCCCACGTCCGGCTGGATGATGTCGCAGCATTCCATTTCCAGCAGCATGCGGAATCCCCAGCGGGTGGCCTCGTGCTCGCCGGTGGTGACCAACATCCCCTTGGGGGCGTTCTTCTTCAGCGCCTGATAGCCCCAGTAGTCGTCGGGGCTCAGCGCTTCCTCGATCCACTTGAGGCCCAGCTTGTGCGCCTCGTGGGCGAGGCGGGTGGCGTAGTTCAGGTCCAGCGCCATCCAGCAGTCGAACATCAGCCAGAAGTCGTCGCCGCAGGCGTTCCGCATGGCCTCCAGCTCGGCCAGGTTCTTGTGCAGGCCCTCTTCGCCCTCGGCCGGACCGTGGTGCAGGGGCATCTTGCCGCCGATGAAGCCCAGTTCCTTGGCTTTGTCGGGCCGCGCGCCGGTGGCGTAGAAGGTAAGTTCGTCGCGCACCGCCCCGCCCAGCATGGCGAACACCGGCTCCTGGCGCAGACGACCCAGAAGGTCCCACAGCGCCAGATCGACGCCGGATATGGCGTTCACGACCAGACCCTTGCGGCCATAGTACTGGGTGGAGAGATACATCTGGTCCCAGATCTTCTCGACCTCTGACGGATCGCGCCCTTCCAGGAAGCGGGCCAGGTGTTTTTCGACGATATAGGCGGCGGGTTCGCCGCCGGTCGTCACCGCGAAACCGACGACGCCATTCTCGGCCTCGATCTCTACCACCAGGGTGCCGAGCACATTGATGCCGAAGCTGCGGCGGCTCTGGCGATATTCAGGATATTTCGCCATCGGCGTGGCGATATGATCGTCGATCCAGTGGCCGTCGCCTTGGTCATGATAGTCGGCACCACCGCCCGTTCCGTCGTTCTTCACGACGAAGGCGCGGACGTGTTTGATCTTCGGCAGGCGGCTCATTGAGAAATCACCGGCATCTGGTGATTTGCTCCCATCATGCGGGATTTCACTGGCTTTCCTCCGTGCGCCGCGTCAAACTCGATCCTGTTTCCCGGACAAGCTTGCGTGTTTTGCTACATTCTGAGAATGAGGATTACGAAATGGGACGAGTGGCGTCAATCAAGACCGCACAGGTCGATGGGGAAGAAGAGGTCGGCGCCAAGGCGTCCGGCAGCCAGACCCTGCTGCGCGGCCTGGACGTGATCGACGCCCTGATGGAAGGCTCGCTGCCTCTGGCCGAGCTATCCGAGAAGCTGGACCTGACCCGCAGCACGACCCACCGCCTGGCTTCGGCCCTGGTGGATCGTCGTCTGCTGTCGTTCCGCCCGCGTGAGGGATATTCTCTTGGCCCGAAATTGCTGGAACTGGGCCATGCGGCCAGCCAGCAGATGCACCTGCCGCGCGTCGCCCGGCCTTGGCTGGAACAGCTGTCGGCCCAGACCGACGACACGGTTCATCTGGGCGTCCTCGACGGTCGCCACGCGCTGTATCTGGACAAGGTCGCCGGTCGTCGCCGCATCAACATCGGCTCGCGCCTGGGCGAGCGGCATCCGATCGCCTCGACCGGTCTGGGCAAGGCCCTGATTCTCGACAAGTCCGAGCCGGACTGGATCGACTTCTATGCGCCGGAGGGCGCGCCCTATGATTCGTCGGCCCGGGCCGTCTGGCTGGAGCGGATGCACGGCTATGCCCAGAAGGGCTACGCCTTCGACCTGGAAGAGAACGAGGACCAGATCCGCTGCGTCGCCGCCCCGATCCGTTCGGTGGACGGCCATATCGTCGCCGCGCTCAGCGTCTCCTCGGCCGCCCAATACATGTCCGACGCCCGAATGACGGAACTGACCAAGACCGTCACTGACGCCGCCAACGCCATCAGCGCCGACCTCGGTTGGCTGCCGAAACCCTGAACACAGTGAAACGCCGGAGCCCGCATGCTGCTTGAGAACAAGGTCGTCCTGATCACGGGCGCATCGCGGGGTATCGGACGGGCGACGGCGATCGAGGTCGCACGCCAAGGCGCCAACGTCGCCATCAATACCTACAAGGACGACGCGGTCGCCGCCGAGGTGGTCGCCGAGATCGAGGCCCTAGGTCGCAAGGCCATAGTCGTCGATGCCGATGTGGCCCTGCCGGACAGCGCGACGACCTTCGTGCATGCGGCGGTCGAGGCGTTCGGACGCGTGGATGTCTTCGTCTCCAACGCCGGCATCTGTCCGTTCCACACCTTCCTTGACATGCCGGTCGAGACCCTGCGCCGCACGATGGAGGTCAATCTGCACGGGGCCTATTTCATGACCCAGGCCGCCGCGAACCAGATGGTCAAGCAAGGGGAGGGTGGATCGATCGTCGCCATCAGCTCTATCTCGGCCCTGGTCGGCGGCGAGATGCAGACCCACTACACCCCGACCAAGGCGGGGGTGCACAGCCTGATGCAATCCTGCGCCGTCGCCCTGGGGCGTCACGGCATCCGCTGCAACTCTGTGCTGCCGGGCACCATCGCCACCGACATCAACAAGGACGATCTCGCGGACCCGGCCAAGCGCGAATATATGGAAGGCCGCATCCCGCTGGGGCGTCTGGGCAGGCCCGAGGACATCGCCTCCGTCGTCGCCTTCCTGGCTTCGGACATGGCGGGCTACATGTCCGGCGCGGCCCTGCTGGTCGACGGCGGCGCCTTCGCCAACTTCCAGTAGGACGGGCCGTGATCATCTCGTCGCCGGGCGATTACCGAGAGGCGGCGCGGCGCAAGTTGCCGCCCTTCCTGTTCCACTACATCGACGGCGGCGCCTACGCCGAACAGACCCTGCGCCGCAACGTCGAGGATTGGCAGGCCATCGCGCTGCGCCAGCGCGTGCTGCAGGACATGACCAGCCTCAGCCTGGAAACCCGGCTTTTCGACGAGACCCTGCGCCTGCCCATCATCCTGGCGCCCGTCGGCCTGACCGGCATGTATGCCCGGCGCGGCGAGGTTCAGGCGGCCAAGGCGGCCGCCTCGCGCGGCGTGCCCTTCACCCTGTCCACCGTCTCGGTCTGTCCGATCGAGGAGGTGGCTCCCGCCATCGACCGGCCCATGTGGTTCCAGCTCTATGTGCTGCGTGACCGGGGCTTCATGCGAAATGCGCTGGAGCGGGCCAAGGCGGCGGGGGTAAAGACCCTGGTCTTCACCGTTGATATGCCGACCCCCGGCGCCCGCTACCGCGACGCCCATTCGGGCATGAGCGGCCCCAACGCCGAGATCCGCCGCATGGTCCAGGCCATGACCCATCCGATGTGGGCCTGGGATGTGGGGCTGAACGGTCGGCCGCACGACCTTGGCAATGTGTCGGCCTATCTGGGCAAGCCGACAGGCCTGGCCGACTACATCGGCTGGCTGGCCAATAATTTCGATCCGTCGATCTCGTGGAAGGACCTGCAATGGATCCGCGACTTCTGGGACGGGCCGATGATTATCAAGGGCATACTGGACGCTCAGGACGCCCGTGACGCGGTCAGCTTCGGCGCCGACGGCATCGTGGTGTCGAACCATGGCGGGCGTCAGCTGGACGGCGTGCTGTCGTCCGCCCGCGCCCTGCCGGCCATTGCCGAGGCGGTGAAGGGCGATCTGAAGGTCCTGGTCGATTCCGGCATTCGCAACGGCCTGGACGTGGTCCGCGCCATCGCCTTGGGGGCGGACGCCGTCATGCTGGGTCGGGCTTTCGTTTATGCGCTGGCGGTGGACGGCGAGGCCGGCGTGGCCAACCTGCTTGACCTGTTCGAGAAGGAGATGCGCGTGGCCATGACGTTGACAGGCGCGAAGTCGGTCGAAGGCATCACGCGCGACATGCTGGCGGCCTGATCCGCGTCAGGCCGCCATTTCGATTTCAGCGATATGGCGTCAAGTCGATCGCATCGGCCATGGCGCGAAAGCCCGCGTCGTTCGGGTGCAGGTGGTCGCCGCTGTCATAAGCGGCGGCTAGCTTCAGCGGTTCGGCGGGGTCGCGCATCACTGCGTCGAAATCAATGACGCCGTCCGCTTCTCCGCCGGTGCGAATCCAGGCGTTGACGGCCTGGCGCGTCGCCTCGCCCTGCTCGGACCAGTAGTTGGCGTCCTTGTAGGGCAAGATGGTCGCCAGCCTGATCTTGAGGCCGCGTGCGTGCGCGCGGGCGATCATTTGGCGATAGCCGGCGATCAGGTCGGCCGGCGTCGGCGGCTGGGGATCTTGGTCGCGCCAGGCCATGCCGAAGTCATTGACGCCCTCCAGTACGATCACGTCGGTCGCGCCGGGTACGGCCAGAACGTCGCGGTCGAGCCGGGCCAGCGCCGCCACGCCCAGGCCGGGTTTGGGTTTCAAGATACGGTTGCCGGAAATGCCGGCGTTGGCGACAGCGACCGAGGTCAGACCGGCCGCCTGAAGCCGCTGCGCCAACAGGTCGGGCCAGCGCTGGTCGGCGTCGCGCGTGCCGTTGGCGCCGTCGGTGATGGAATCGCCAAGCGTGACGATGACCCTGCCCGGCTCGGCTCGCTCCACATCGATGCCCGAGATCAGGATGCGCTGCGTCGTCAGGGTCGGATCGGTCAACTGGTCCGCCGCCGTCTGGTCGCCGGGGGCGATCCAGGCCGAGGACAAACCCAGAAGGTGTATGGTCGGATTGGCCACTTCTTCCGGCAGATACAGGCTGATCGACAGGCGGCTGAGCGCGGGCAGGACCAGATCGACGGGATCGCTGAGCAGCGGCGCTTCCGGCGCCAGAACGGCGCCCGTCGATCCGTCGAAGGTCAGTTCGCGCGCCGTGCCGGGCGCCATCGTTCCGTCTTCGGCCAACTGCACGATCCGCACCCGTCCGATCCGGACGGCGGCGAGGCCATATTCGTTGGTCAGCCGCAGCCGGTACCGTTCGCCGCCCGCGCTGACACGGACCATCTGGCGCACGGTGACGTCCTTCAGCGTCGGCGGGCGGCGGTCGGGCGCGGCGGCCAGAGGCGAGGCGTTCCAGCTTCGCGCCCAATGGGTTCCAGCCTGGGCGCACGGGGCGAGGGCCGCCAGTGCCAACGCCAGGATCAAGGTGTGCTTTTTCATGGACTTCCTTAGATTAGACGACTGTCCAGACGGAGAAGTCCCGGACGGTCATGTGATTCCAGGTGGTGCGCAGGCCGAACCATCCGCGGCGATAGGGGGCGGTGTCGTTCAAGGCGAACATCCGTCGTTCGTCGCGCCAGTATTCGATGCGTGAGCCATCTGCGATCAGCCGGATGCGATAAGGACGATTGGCGACGATGAGATCGTTCGGCCCCGACAGGTCGTGCTGCGGCAGCAGGGGACGTTGGCCGTTTCCGGCGTAGCGGCGAAAGCGTGATGAGGTGTTCGAGTTACCGCCCAGCCCGACATAGTAGGTCCGCAACGTGTCGTAATCGGCGAAGGCGCCCGACCGGGGACGCGCAGGCAGGTCGCCGGGGCTGCGCGGATCGTCCGCCATCCAGAAGCAGTTCAGATCGCTGACCCGGTCATGAGCGCCGCCTGCCGAGATGGCTGTGGCGGTGAACCGAACTTCAATGGGCGCGATCAACTCGCGTTGGAACCAGGCCGTGGCGCCGCCGGGCACGTCGAAGGTCATGACGCCGTCCGCCGCCTGGATCCATCCCCGCCCGCCTTCCAACTCGATCAGCCATTGATCCAGTCCGTGGCGAAAGTCGTCGGCATGGAGCTGGCGCGACACCATTTTGGGCCAGGTGGCGCTGCCGGCCAGACCGGCGGCGCCCAATAGCATGCCTCGCCGGGCCAACATCAGCGGGTGGACCCCGAAGATGTGTCGAAGGCGAAACCGGGGTGCGACGGCTGATTATAGGCCGAGTTCTGACCTGAGACCTGTGACCGATATTGCGCGTCGTGCATCAGCGTCACGTGCCGGACGGTCGTGGGATAAGGGGTGACATAGATACGCAACGCCGAACTGTCCGCCGTGCGCCAGACCACCTCCTCGCGCCAGTCGCCCAGGATGTCGGCGACCAGCACCGGATTGGCCTTTGTGCCATTGTTCGACGCCGCGCCCTCGGCATTCAACAGCGGGACCGAGCGTTGATTTTCCCAGTCCCATTTGAAGATGCGGATCCCGTCCAGCAGCTCTCGCAGCGTGTCGCCGTCCCACCAGACGCCGAAGTTCATCTGCTGGGGCCGGGTGTGGGAAATCACCTGACCGTCCGCCGCATGGAAGTCGTTGTTGTTCGACGCCCAAACCTCCGTCCCTGGATAGCGGGGGTCGATGTCTATGGCGACGCCGCGTCCGACATCTTGTAGGCCCGGGGTGCTCCACAGGATTTTTCCTGTGCGGGCGTCCACCATGGCCGACCCGACGCCGCCATTGCCGCCAACGTTTTCGTGCACGCCGAACTTTTCCAGTCCCGGCCGCAGGGGATCCAGATCGCCGACATGCATGGCGTCGCCGTGGCCTAGCTGCGTCGTCCAAAGCGGCGTGCCGTCATCGTCCAGAGCCATGGCGCCATAGACGATCTCCTGACGGCCGTCGCCGTCCACGTCCGCCACGCTGAACTGATGATTGCCTTGGCCGGCATAGCCTTCGGGCGCCGTATCGCTGTCGAACGTCCAGCGCTGGCTCAGTCGCCCCTCGCGCCAGTCCCAGGCGGCGACCACGGTCCGTCCGTAGTAGCCGCGCGCCATGACGATGCAGGGCAATCGTCCGTCCAGATAGGCCGTGCCCGCCAGATATCGTTCCGACCGATTGCCGTAGCCGTCGCCCCAGATGGCCGCCATTTCATCAGGCGTCGCCGAATCGTCGGATCGACCGCGCGATGGAACATAGGGGGCGCTAGACAGGGCGGCGCCCGTCCGGCCGTCGAAGACGGTGATAAACTCCGGCCCTGACAGGATGCGCCCGGTCAAACCGGCCGAAAGCGTGCCGTCCGCCTTGCGCTCGGCGCCGGTGCGGTCATGGCTTGCGATCTCGCCGCCCATGTCCCGCCAATCGGCCTGCGCGTCGCCAATAACGCGGCCGGTCCCGTCGATAGTCCCGTCCGCTGTTTTCAGAACGATCTCAGCCCGGCCGTCGCCGTCAAAGTCCTGCACGACCATCTGGGTGTAGTGTGCGCCCGAACGGATGTTGCGTCCCAGGCCGATCCGCCAAAGCCGCCGCCCGTCCAGCGTATAGGCGTCGACAAGGGTCGGCCCGGTGAAGCCGGCGAAGGCGTTGTCCTTGGCGTTCGTCGGCTGCCATTTCAGGATGATTTCGTAGCGTCCATCGCCGTCCAGGTCGCCGACCGTACCGTCGTTTGCTTGGTATTCATATGCTACGCCGTCGGGCGTCACGCCGCCTGGAGGTCGGTCTAGCGGGATCGTCAGGTAGCCATCGGGCAGATTCATCACGGGCGCCTGGTCGCGCTCATCCGCACGCCGCACTGCGTAGTGCGCTCGGCCGTCGCCGCTCGGATCGCGCCAATTTGTCGCCTCGACCAGCTCGGTGTGGGCCACCTGGACATCATCCTTGAACACCTCGAAGCGGGCGTCCACCGGGTCTGTTATCGCCAGCCGCCATTGCACCAGGACGCCGCCGTTGCTGGCTGGCGTAGCGACTACGGATCGATCCAGCGGCTCCAGACGAACGCCTTCCGCGATCGTAGCCCCCGGCATCGAGATGCCGCTTGCGGCTGCGCAGACCACAAGTCCGTATCGACGTGCTGAACGCAACAAAACTCACCACCCTCTTGATCGATCAAAATGTCCACTTATTGGGACTTGATCTCACAATAGATCAACGCGTCTTTCGCTTCAAACAAGTTCATGGTTTTTGGTCGGTGATGAAAAGCCAGTTTAATTAGGCCTCTTGAGGCGGGCTGCGTTGCTGGCTACCGGACCACTGGTCGCACGAAAACCGGATCAAGGTAGAAGCAGACTGGATGCTCGCCATTGTCAGGGCTCATGACCATCTGGGGGCATCTAGCGTTTTGGCTGCACGCTGGGATCACGATCGAGAAGCGCGCGCGTTACGCCGTTCGTCCAGCCGAACCCGTCCTGAAGCGGATATTCGCCGCCGCCGCCGGGGCGCTGATCTTCGACGTCATATTTCTCAAGCATCTTGCCCGTCTCGCGGTAGACGCGATCGACGGTGGCGAGCCAGCGGGTCGTGATCGTGTCCGCCGTTTCGCCATGGCCGTAGCGATCCAGGCCGGCGACCGCGACCCACTGCAGGGGCGCCCACCCATTGGGGCGGTCCCACTGCTGGCCTGTTGCAAGAACCGTCGTTCGCAGCCCTCCTGGCGCAAGGAGCGTCTCCCGGGTTGACTGCGCCGAGCCTCGTGCCTGGTCCCTCGTCGCGAGACCCACGAAGAGGGGGTAGAGCCCTGCGGCGGACACGGCCTCAGTCATCCGGCCGGTCCGCTGGTCCCAGTCGCCGAACCGCCGCTCGCGAGCGCTCCAGAGATACCGATGCACGGCGCGGCGGCGGTCGTTTGCTCGCCGGTCGAACTCACGGACGCAAGTGCGCTCGGCGAGTTCGCGACAATGGGCGGCGATCCGGGTTTCAAGCGACCACATCAGACTGTTCAGATCGACGGGGACGATGTCGGTGACGCGGATCGTCGCCAGATCCTGCGGATCATCAAGCCAGCGGGAGCTGAAGTCCCAGCCGCTTTCCGCGCCCGAGCGCAGCTCGCGGTAAACCTCCCGTGGCGCGCGATCGGGCGCCGAGGCGGCGGTCTCCACATCCTCGGCCCAAGACTCGTCGCGCGGCGTCTCGCGCGCGTCCCAGTAACGATTGAGCAGTGAGCCGTCCGGCATCCGCACGACATGCTCGCAAGCCGCAGTCGCTGTCACGCAGGCGGCGCCGGACATCCAGAAGGCGTGTTCGCGCTTCATGGCCTCCAGTTGGGTTCGCCGCGAGGCGGGGTCGGTGCGCTCCGACAGCCCGACCATCAGGGCGAAGAAGGGCGGCTGGGAACGGCTGAGATAATAGGTTCGCGCGCCGTTCGGGATGTGGCCGTGGTTGGCGATCAGGGCCTCGAAATTCTCCAGCATGGACTCGATGAGCGGCTGCTGGCCGTCGGCTTTCAGGCCCAGCATGGTGAAATAGCTGTCCCAGTAATAGATTTCGCGGAAGCGGCCGCCCGGAACGACATAGGGCGCCGGCATGGCAAGCGCGGAGGAGCCAGGTTCGGGCGTCAACGCCGGCCGGGTGAGAATGGGCCATAGGGCGGCGATGTGCGTCTTCATATCCAGGCCTTGCGGCACGGGCGGCGTGTTCGGCGCGGGCGTATCTCCGGGGATGACGAAGCGGGCGTCGACGAAGGCCTTCAGCGCCGCGGCGTCGGCCGGCGGTGAAGCGGCGTAATCGGCCATGATCCGGTCGACAGGTAGACGGGGCACGGCGTCGACGAAGGTCTTGCCGTCCGGGAAAATCCTCTGTGACTGAACCGCCTCGAACAACGGACCGTAGAGATCAGCCGGGGTCTGGTCGGGTGCGCGCGCCGCCAGGCTGGAGGCGGCCAGGGCGACCAGTAGCAGGCGTCCAAATGGGGGTTTCGCGAAACGCATCTTCGAGATTTCCAATTTGCGGGCAAGGACGCCAGGTTTCTGAACGGAAAAAGACGCCCTCCGTTCGACAGCAGACGAACGAAGGGCGAGGCTCAGGAGGCGGGAGGAGGCGCTTGTCGAGGCACGCCGAGATGGCGGTCGAAGAAGCGGGCAATCAGGCCGTACGCCTCCTGCGATTCCGGCAACTCAGGCCAGACGAAGAAGGCGTGCCACAGCCCGTCGAACAGGAAGAGTTCGGATTCGACGCCGACGGCGGCCAGACGCCGGTGCATGGTGGTTAGTGTCGATGCCGCGAAGTCACGCCCGCCGGCCAGTAGGAGGGTAGGGGGAAAGCGCGCGATGACGGCGTCGTCGGTCACCGGGTAGGCCTCTGCGTTGTTCAACTGGACACCGTCCATATAGGGATTGGGGATGCCGATGCTGTCGGCGGCGGCGGGCGGCGGGGCCGTTCCGCCCGTGGTCGCCTGGCCCAGAAAGACGCTGTCGCCGCCATAGCCCGACCCGGTGCCGCAGAAGGTGCCGATCGCGCCGGGCGTGGGCAGGTCGTGGGTCGCGAACC
>Ga0190271_10001752_pt1 | contig 12646 bp, 9 predicted proteins | sample Popmic356T_FD_133747 | JGI IMG/M metagenome (GOLD analysis project Ga0190271, IMG submission 133747) | Populus adjacent soil microbial communities from riparian zone of Weber River, Utah, USA - 356 T | ecosystem: Environmental > Terrestrial > Soil > Riparian zone | place: USA: Utah | collected...
CCTGCCCTCGCTTCTGCCGTGGCTGATCCGCTTTTGGCGCGCCGGCGCCTTTGGCGACCGCGGCGCTGCCGTCGCGGCTCAAGCCGGCTTGATGAGACTTGCGGAAACGGAATGGATGGCGCTGATGCAGCGGTCCGGCACGCGCGGCATGCTGCGTGAAGATGGCTCGCTGGAACTTTACGAGAGCGATGCCGAGTTTCGCGCATCGCTGCCCGGCTGGAGTGAACGCGACCGTTTCGGAATCGGTTTCCGGCATGTTGCTGTAAATGAGTTGGGCGAGTTGCAGCCGGGTCTGTCGCAGCAGTTCGTCAAGGGAACCTTCGTTCCCGGATGGAAGACGGTGAGTGATCCGAAGGAACTCGGCAAGGCAATCTGGAGCTACGCCGAGGCGAACGGCGCCCGCTTCCAGCGGGCCAGGGTCGCGGCGTTGCGGACCGTTTCCAAGGGCCAGTTGGGCCAGTCGATTGAAGTGCATTGCGAGGACGGCCGCATCCTCGCCGCACGCACTGTCGTCGTCGCCGCCGGCGCCTGGTCGCACCTGCTGGCGGGTCAGCTGGGCGACAGGATCCCGCTGGAAACCGAGCGTGGCTACAACACGACCCTGCCGTCCTCGGCCTTCGATGTGAAGCGTCAGCTCATCTTCCCGGGACATGGCTTTGTCATCACGCCGCTTGCTACGGGCGTGCGCGTCGGCGGCGCGGTTGAGCTCGGCGGCTTGCAGCGCGCGCCAAACTTCGCGCGGTCGAAAGCGATGCTGGAGAAGGCCCGCCGGTTTCTCCCCGGCCTCGACGCGACTGGCGGACGCGAATGGATGGGCTTCCGCCCGTCACTGCCGGACTCGCTGCCGGTGATCGGGCGAGCGAAAGCCGCGCCGAATGTCGTCTATGCCTTTGGCCACGGGCACCTCGGCCTGACACAGGCCGCTGCCACCGGACGCTTGATCCGCGATCTCGTGCTGGGGCAGAGTTCGGCGATCGATCTGTCGCCGTTCAGTCCGCGGAGGTTTTGATGTCCCTCGCCGAAGGCAGGAAGTAAGCACATGCCGCGCCACACCTTCACATGCATCGACGGCCACACCTGCGGCAATCCGGTCCGGCTGGTTGCCGGCGGCGGGCCGCAATTGCGCGGAGCCTCGATGATGGAGCGCCGCGCGCACTTCCTCGCGGAGTTCGACTGGATCAGGACCGGCTTGATGTTCGAACCGCGCGGACATGACGTGATGTCGGGCTCGATCCTCTATCCGCCGACGCGCGACGACTGCGACATCGCCATCCTCTTCATCGAGACGTCCGGCTGCCTGCCGATGTGCGGCCATGGCACCATCGGCACGGTGACCATGGCGATCGAGAACGGATTGGTGAAGCCCAGGACGCCGGGCGTGCTGCGGCTGGATACGCCGGCCGGACTGGTCATCGCGGAATACCGGCAGGAAGGCGACTATGTCGAAGAGGTGCGCATCACCAATGTGCCGTCCTTTCTCTACGCAGAGGGTCTCACCGTCGACTGCCCAACGCTTGGCGAGATCAGGGTCGATGTCGCCTATGGCGGCAATTTCTACGCCATCGTCGAGCCGCAGGAGAACTACACCGACATGGCCGATTACTCCGCCGGCGACATGATCGCCTGGAGCCCGGTCGTGCGGCGCAGGCTCAACGAGAAATACACCTTCGAGCATCCCGAGAACCCTGCGATCAACCGACTGTCGCATATGCTGTGGACTGGAAAGGCCAGGCACGCTGAGGCCGATGCGCGCAACGCGGTGTTCTATGGCGACAAGGCAATCGACCGCTCGCCCTGCGGTACCGGCACATCGGCCCGCATGGCGCAGCTGCATGCCAAGGGAGTGCTCAAGGCCGGCGACAGTTTCGTGCACGAATCGATCATCGGCTCCCTCTTCAAAGGGCGCGTTGAGCGCGAGACGAGCGTCTCGAGCAAACCTGCCATCATACCCTCCATCGGGGGCTGGGCACGCATGACGGGATTCAACACGATCTTCATCGATGACCGCGATCCTTTCGCGCATGGCTTCGTCGTGACATGAAACAGCGTCGGCAGGAATGTCCCGTCGGGCGCAAACTTCTTCGTGAATGCGGCCGATAATCGGTGAATTCTGCGAGATGAGGGCGTGGGAGCGCTGGATTCCGCAAAGACATTGCAGTAGCCCAATGTTAGCTTTGCTTTAGTCCAGACGGGCGGACGACAGGAACTCGACACATCGCCCGATGGATGATCGCAGTCACGAAGAAGGGCTGGGGGAACGCCAAAAAGGCCGTTGCAATCCGATACCGATCCCTTAGGACTAGGGGCAACTACGAAAAAAGGGATGCGACCCAAAAGGCGACATTCCAGGGGAATGGGATAAAATGCAGTATTTCATCCAGCAGCTTGTCAACGGGCTGACGCTGGGGGCCATCTATGGCCTGATCGCCATCGGCTATACGATGGTCTACGGCATCATCGGCATGATCAATTTCGCCCATGGCGACATTTTCATGATCGGCGCCTTCGTTGCCCTCATCGTCTTTCTGATCCTCACCAGCATCTTCGCCGGAATCAACGTCATCCTCTTCCTGTTGGTCATGATGATTGTCGCGATGCTGATGACCAGCCTCTATAACTGGACTATCGAGAAGGTTGCCTACCGCCCGCTGCGCGGCTCCTTCCGGCTTGCCCCGCTCATCACCGCCATCGGCATGTCGATCTTCCTGTCCAACTTCGTGCAGGTCACGCAAGGTCCGCGCAACAAGCCTATCCCTCCCCTCATCAATCAGGTCTACAATATCGGCGGCATCTCGATCTCGCTGAAGCAGGTTGTCATCGTCGTGGTGACGACCTTGCTGCTCGCTCTCTTCTGGTACCTGGTCAACAAGACCTCGCTGGGCCGTGCCCAGCGGGCTTGCGAACAGGACCGCAAGATGGCGGCGCTGCTCGGCGTCGATGTCGACAAGACCATTTCGATCACCTTCATCATGGGCGCAGCATTGGCCGCGGTCGCGGGCACCCTGTTCCTGATGTATTACGGCGTGGTCGTTTTCTCCGACGGCTTCACGCCCGGGGTGAAGGCCTTCACCGCCGCCGTGCTCGGCGGCATCGGATCGCTGCCCGGCGCCGTTCTCGGCGGCCTTGCGATCGGATTGATCGAATCTCTGTGGTCGGCCTATTTCTCGATCGACTACAAGGACGTCGCAGCCTTCTCGATCCTGGCCATCGTGCTGATCTTCCTGCCCTCCGGCATTCTCGGCCGGCCTGAAGTCGAAAAGGTCTGATCCATGACGGTTTCGACACGCAGCGAGACTGACGCTGGCAATCCGATCGCGCACGGTCTGCGCGAAGCCTTCTATGCCGGTTTGATTTCGACCGGCCTCTTTGTGCTCTTCATCGGGCTGAAGACCGACCAGAATATCAGCAACGAACTGATCCTCGTGCAGCGTTGGGGCTGGCTGGCCGGCATCGTCGCCATCATCATGGCCGTGCGCTTTCTGTTCGTTGCCTTCGTCTTTCCGATGGTTGACGCGGGAAAAGGCGCGGTGGTGCGCAATACAGGTCTCGGCGTGCTCGCGCTGCTCTTCGTAGCGCTCTTCGGCCTGTTCGCGCCGTTCAGGGATTGGCTGATCGGCCTTGACTGGCGGACGTGGCTTGGATTTACCGCCGTCATCCTTGCGATTTCCGCCTACCGCACCATTCCCTTCGTCCGCACCTATTTCTCCGCCTTTGCGGTCCTGTTCCTGTTCCTGTTTCCGGTCCTCGCGGTGATGGGCAGCGGCCTGCAGGGATCGCTGAAATGGATCGACAATTTCGGCATCCAGATCCTGATCTATGTGATGCTCGCCTGGGGCCTGAACATCGTCGTCGGTCTCGCCGGCCTGCTCGACCTCGGCTACGTCGCCTTCTACGCGGTGGGCGCCTACGCCTATGCGCTGCTGGGCACCGAGTACCAGTTGTCGTTCTGGGTGCTGCTGCCGATTGCAGGCCTGATGGCGGCTTTATGGGGCATCATCCTCGGCTTCCCGGTTCTGCGACTTCGAGGCGACTATCTGGCCATCGTGACGCTGGCCTTCGGCGAAATCATCCGCCTGGTGCTGATCAACTGGCGTGAAGTCACCAATGGCGCGGCCGGCATCTCGGGCATCCCGAAGGTGAGCTTCTTCGGCCTGTTCACCTTCAACGTGTCGGACCCCAACTACATTGCCAAGGTCTTCGAGATCCCGACGTCGAGCGTCTACTACAAGATTTTCCTCTACTACCTCATCCTGCTCCTGGCGCTGCTCACCGCCTATGTGACCATCCGCCTTCGCCGCATGCCGGTCGGCCGCGCCTGGGAAGCGCTGCGCGAGGATGAGATCGCCTGCCGCTCGCTGGGCATCAACACCACCACCACCAAGCTGACCGCCTTTGCGACAGGTGCGATGTTCGCCGGTTTCGCCGGTTCCTTCTTCGCCGCGCGCCAGGGGTTCGTCAGCCCGGAATCCTTCATCTTCATCGAGTCGGCGATCATCCTCGCCATCGTCGTGCTGGGCGGCATGGGCTCGCTGATCGGCATCGCCATCGCCGCCGGCGTGATGATCGGTGGAACGGAAATTCTGCGCGAATTGACGTTCCTCAAGCAGGTCTTCGGCCCTGACTTCACGCCGGAACTCTACCGCATGCTGCTGTTCGGCCTGGCGATGATCATCGTGATGCTGTGGAAGCCGCGCGGCTTCGTCGGCAGCCGGGAACCCACCGCATTTCTGCATGAACGCAAGGCCGTCTCGGCCTCCTTCACCAAGGAAGGACACGGCTGATGACGACGGTACCGATAAATCCCGACGCCATCCTGAGCGTCGATCACCTGACGATGCGCTTCGGCGGGCTCGTCGCCATCGGCGACGTCTCGTTCCAGGCAAAGCGCGGAGAGATCACCGCGCTGATCGGCCCGAACGGCGCCGGCAAGACGACCGTCTTCAACTGCATCACCGGCTTCTACAAGCCGACCGAAGGCATGTTGACGCTCAATCTGCGTGACGGCCAGACCTTCCTGCTCGAGCGGCTGCCGGGGCATGAAATCAACGCCCGCGCCAAGGTGGCCCGGACCTTCCAGAATATCCGCCTCTTCTCCGGCATGACCGTGCTGGAGAACCTGCTGGTGGCGCAGCACAACAAGTTGATGAAGGCGTCCGGCTACACGGTGCTCGGCCTCATCGGCGTTGGCGGCTATCGGGCAGCCGCAGCCGAGTCGATCGAGCTGGCGAAGTTCTGGCTCGACAAGGCGCAACTGACCCATCGTGCCGACGAGCCGGCCGGCTCGCTGCCCTATGGCGACCAGCGTCGCCTGGAAATCGCCCGCGCCATGTGTACTGGACCTGAACTGCTCTGCCTCGACGAGCCGGCCGCCGGCCTCAATCCGAAAGAGTCGCTCGCGCTCAACACGCTGTTGATAGACATTAAGAATTCCACCAACACCTCGATCCTCCTGATCGAGCACGACATGTCGGTGGTGATGCAGATTTCCGACCACGTCGTGGTGCTGGAGTATGGCCGCAAGATCTCCGACGGCGATCCAACCTTCGTCAAGGCGGACCCGCGCGTCATCGCGGCCTATCTCGGCGTCGAGGATGAGGAAGTGGAAACGGTTCTGGTCGAGGTCGGCGACGAGGATGTGATCGAAAGCCTCGACGCCGAGCCGGACCGCCAGCATGGCCCCGGCGATTCCGCTTCGATGATGGCCGGTCCGATCAGCGACACGGTTGGCCACTCCGACCCCACCGGCGAAACAGTGCGGGTCGAGCACGGTGCGTCGCGAGCCGAACAGGTCGACCGTCGCGCCGCGCGCCTCGCCAGCTTGCCCGAGACGCCGCCGCCGGTTCCGGTGCCGCCGGCCGTCGAACCCAGCACGAAGACTGCCGCGCGTGCGCCAAAACCGCGAGCCGCCAAGCCAGCGGCTGCGGCGCCGTCGACCAGCGTCAAGTCCACTGCGCCGAAGCCGAGGCCGGTCGCGGCACCCAAACCGACGGAGAAACCCGCCGAGGCAGCGGAGAAGCCAGCCGCGGCGAAGCCTCCGGCAAAGCCGGGCACGGCTGCAAAAACAGCCGCAACTGCAAAATCGACGGTAGCCGAGAAGCCGGTCACGACGGCAAAGCCGACGCCTGCACGGCAGGCCACATACGGTCTCGCCCGTACCGTGAAGCCGGCGGCCGCGCCGAAGCCGGGTGTTGCCACCGCGCCGAAGGCGCCGGCTAAGGCTCCCGCCACTGCCAAGGCACCCGCCGCTCCGAAGGCGCCGGTCAAGACTGCCGCAACGGCCAAGGCTCCCTCTGCCGCCGCACCGAAGGCGCCGGCCAAGGTTCCTGCTGCGGCGAAACCGGCTGCGTCAAAGCCTGTCGCCGCGAAAGCGCCGGCAACCCCAGCCGCGAAAGCGCCGGCAACCGCCACGCCACCCGCCTCACGCGCGAAGCCCACCGTCGCGGCCAAGCCTCCGGCCTCGCCGAAAAAGCCGAGGCGGACATCAAACTGGCTGGCTGCGCCGCGCGGCGGACGGGCCGACGACCTGCTCAAGATCAAGGGCATCGGCCCGATCAACAAACGCAAGCTCAACGAGCACGGCATTTTCCATTTCGACCAGATCGCAGCCTGGACGAGAGCGGATATCGAGGCGGCCGAGGCCTATCTCGAATTCGACGGCCGCATCGATCGCGAAGACTGGATCGGTCAGGCGCGCACGCTGGATAGCCAGCAGGACAAGGCGTCATCCAGGCGCGGGGGTAAATGATGGCGCTCCTCGATATTCGCGGCGTTGAAACCTACTACGGCAACATCCGTGCGCTGAACGGCGTCGACGTCAGCGTCAACGAAGGCGAGATCGTCACCATCATCGGCGCCAACGGCGCCGGCAAGTCGACCTTGATGATGACCGTCTTCGGCAGCCCGCACGCGCGCAGCGGAACGATCACCTTCAACGGCGCCGACATCACCAATATGCCGACGCACGAGATTGCTCGGCTGAGGATCGCCCAGTCGCCGGAAGGCCGCCGCATCTTTCCGCGCATGACCGTGCTGGAAAATCTGCAAATGGGCGCCAGCCTCGACAATCTGCGCTACTTCAATGAAGACGTAGAAAAGGTGTTCACGCTTTTTCCTCGGCTCAAGGAGCGCATCCAGCAGCGCGGCGGCACGCTTTCCGGCGGCGAACAGCAGATGCTGTCCATCGGCCGTGCGCTGATGGCCCGGCCGAAGCTGCTGCTGCTCGACGAGCCGTCGCTCGGTCTGGCTCCGCTGATCGTCAAGCAGATCTTCGACGCCATCAGGGCGCTGAACAAGGATGAAGGACTGACCGTTTTCCTGGTCGAGCAAAATGCCTTCGGGGCGCTCAAGCTGGCCTCGCGCGGCTATGTGCTGGTCAACGGCAACGTCACCCTCAGTGGATCGGGCAAGGAATTGCTCGCCAATCCGGAAGTCCGCGCCGCCTATCTCGAAGGCGGACGGCATTGAACTCTCTGCCGATGGCCGGTTCCGAACTGGAACCGCCGGGGCAATAGGCTGGAGCCGAACATGCAAGGAATACTCTACGAGGAACCGTCATTCGTGTCGTTCTTCATCGTCACATGCCTTCTCGGCGGCTGGGCGGCGTGGATGACCGGCAAGGCGTGCGCCCAGACCTGGCGGCCCTATGTGGCTCTCGTCATCTATCTGTTGGCGCTCGGCCTGGCTGTGCGCTTCCTCCATCACGCGCTCTTCGGCGGCACGATGTTCTCGGCGCGCTACTACATTGTCGACACCATCATCCTGCTGGTTTTGGGCACTCTGGGCTATCGCTACACGCGCACCAAACAGATGGTTACCCAGTATCACTGGATGTATGAGAAGGTTTCCCCGCTGAGCTGGCGCGCCAAATAGTTACGAAGAATTCATGCGATTCTGCGGGCGGAATTAATGACAAGGCCCGCAAAATCGGCAATGTAGCCTTTCTGCGATAGGGTGGGCATCGCACGACAAGGATATTGGGGCCCACTCGTACGATGGGAGTTACTCAATGAAGAAATCACTTTTGTCCGCCGTTGCCCTGACCGCGTTTCTCGCGTTCAGCGGCAGCGCGTGGGCGCAGCTCAAGATCGGCGTTGCCGGTCCGATCACCGGTCCGAATGCGGCATTCGGCGCTCAGCTCCAGAAGGGTGCCGAAGCCGCGGTCGAGGCGATCAACGCCGCCGGCGGCATCAATGGCGAGAAGATCGAGCTTCTGATCGGCGACGACGTCTCCGACCCGAAGCAGGGCATCTCGGTCGCCAACAAGTTCGTCGCTGATGGCGTCAAGTTCGTCGTCGGCCACTTCAACTCGGGCGTTTCGATCCCGGCTTCGGAAGTCTACGCCGAGAACAACATCGTCGAGATCACCCCGGCCGCGACCAACCCGCAGTTCACCGAGCGTGGACTGTGGAACGTGTTCCGCACCTGCGGCCGCGACGACCAGCAGGGTTCGGTTGCCGGCGCCTACCTCGTGGAGAAGTTCAAGGACGCCAAGATCGCGGTTGTCCATGACAAGACCCCGTACGGTCAGGGCCTTGCCGACGAAACCAAGAAGGCGATGAATGCCGGCGGCCTGACGGAAGTCATGTATGAAGGCGTCAACATCGGCGACAAGGACTTCTCGGCGCTGATCGGCAAGATGAAGGAAGCCGGTGTCACGATCGTGTACTGGGGCGGCCTGCACACCGAAGCCGGCCTGCTGATCCGTCAGCTCTCCGACCAGGGCCTGAAGGCAACGCTGGTCTCGGGCGATGGCATCGTGTCGAACGAGCTTGCTTCGATCGCGGGCGACGCGGTTGCCGGCACGCTGAACACGTTCGGTCCGGACCCGACGCTGAACCCGGACAACAAGGAGCTGGTGGAGAAGTTCAAGGCCGCCGGTTTCAACCCGGAAGCCTACACGCTGTACTCCTATGCGGCGACGCAGGTCATCGCGGCGGCTGCCGCGGCAGCCGGCTCGAACGACCCGCAGGCCGTCGCCAAGGCGATGCATGAGAAGGGTCCGTTCAAGACCGTTCTCGGCGACATGGCCTATGACGAAAAGGGCGACCCGAAGCTCCCGGGCTACATCATGTATGAGTGGGTCAAGGGCGACGACGGCAAGTTCACTTACAAGCCGCAGAGCTGATAGCTCACTGCAAATGGACAAGAGCCCGGCGGAGCGATCCGCCGGGCTTTTTTATTGCCGGGATGAACGTCGGAAGGTGCGTCCTTCGAGGCTCGCCCGTGTACGGCTCGGGCCAGCTGATGAGTTGTGCGGGCTCGCACCTCAGGATGAGGCGTGTGGTGGAACATCCGATGGTTCTGAAGCGTCGATCCCCCGCTTACAGCCTTGCGAGCGCAACCTTCCTCATCCTGAGGTGCGAGCCCGCACAGTAACTCATTCGACGGGGCTATATCGCAAACGAAGGACGCACCGACGCGACGGCCCTCAAACCCAGTCGGGAATGCCGGTCTTCTCGAAGGTCCGCATGATGCCGCGCAGTTCCGCCAGCCCCTTCAGCCGGCCAATGCAGGAATAGCCGGGGTTCACCTTCTTGCCGATGTCGTCGACGATGGCATGGCCATGGTCCGGCCGCATCGGAATCTGCCAGTCCTGGCGACCCTCTCCCTTGCGGCGCGCTTCTTCCTTCAGAAGCGCGGCCACAACGCCGACCATGTCCGTGTCGCCGTCCAGGTGCTCGGCTTCGTGGAACGAACCGTCCGGCTCCTTGGTCACGTTGCGCAGATGGGCAAAGTGGACGTCGGACGCCATCTCCTTCGCCATCATGACGAGGTTGTTGTCGGCGTTCGAGCCATAAGAACCCGTGCAGAGCGTGATGCCATTTGACGGCGATCGCACAGCCCCGATCAGCGCCTTGGCATCGTCCGCGCGAGAGACGACGCGCGGCAGGCCGAAGATTGGAAACGCCGGGTCGTCCGGGTGGATGGCCATACGCACGCCAACCTCTTCGGCGGTCGGAATGATCTCGCGCAGGAAGGAGAACAGGTTTTCCCGCATACCCTCGAGACCGATTTCGTCATAGACATTCAGCGCCTTGCGGAAGCTCTCGCGGTCGAAAACGAATTCCCGCGCCGGCACCCAGCCGATCAGGTTCTGCTCCAGCGTCGCCAACTGGCTCTCGCTCATCGCCGCGAGACGCTTTCGCGCCTCCGCCACACGCTCGGCCGGATGATCGTCCTCGGCGCCCTTGCGCTTCAACACCAGCACGTCATAGGCGCAGAAATCGACGATGTCGAAGCGCAGCGCCGTGCCGCCATGCGGCATGCGAGCTTCGAGGTCGGTGCGCGTCCAGTCGGTGATTGCCATGAAGTTGTAGCAAACCACCTTGATGCCGGCGGCGGCGACGGCGCGGATCGAGGCCTTGTAGTTCTCGATCAGTTCCCGGTAGCGCGGACCGCGTGTCTTGATGTCCTCGTGGACGATGATGCTTTCGACGATATCCCAGGTCAGGCCCGCGGCTTCGATCTCGGCCTTTCGCTGGGCGATTTCGTCGGCCGGCCAGGCGCGGCCATCGTTCAGATGGTGAAGCGCGGTGACGATGCCAACCGCCCCCGCCTGTTTGACATGCGAAAGCTGCACCAGATCGTCCGGGCCGAACCAACGCCACGTTTGTCTCATGACTGTTTTCCTTTCAGGGCTTCGAGTGCAGCGCTCACGCCGCCTGTGCGTATCGCGCCGAGATGCCGGGCCGCCCGCTCTATCAATTTCGGTGCGTCGGGCCGTCCGGTGGTGAAGCCGGCGGCATCGAAAACGCGCTGCACGGTTTCCTGCGCGGATGGCTGCGCTGAAAGGATCGTTGCCAGTTCGGCATCCAGCGGATCGCTGAACAGGCCGGCGGCGAGCGCCTTGCCGCGTGCCTCGCAAGCGGCGATCCAGGCGGCGGGCACCAGCATCAGATGATCGATCGCTGCGCCTTCGCGCGCCCGCTCGAAGGCGGTCGCCAGGATGCGCTGCGGCAGCTTCTGGCTGCCGTCGAGCGCAATCTGCGCCGTGCGGTGGCGGATCGCCGGGTTGTCGAAGCGCGTGGTCAAGTCGCCGACATAGGCATCCGGCCGAAGGCCCGCATCCCTGGGCAGGGTGGGAATAACCTCACCCCACAGCCCGGAGACGAAGGCGCGGATCGCCGGATCGCCGAAGGACTCCGCGACCGTCTCATGTCCAGCCAGAACGCCGAGATAGGCGATGCCGGAATGCGCCCCGTTGAGCAGCCGAAGCTTCATCTCCTCGAAGGGGCGCACATCCCTGATCATCTCCACGCCGAAGGCCTCCCAGGCGGGACGGCCGGATGGGAAATGATCTTCGATCACCCACTGCAGGAACGGTTCGGTGGACACCGGCCAGGCGTCCTCCAGCGCAAGCGCCTCCGAAATGCGTTCGCGGTCGCTTACCGTCGTTGCCGGAACGATCCGGTCGACCATGCTCGAGGGAAAGGCGATCTCCCGCTCGACAAAGCTTGCGAGGCCGGCGTCGCGCAATTTTGCAAAGGCGAGGAGCAGCCGCCGCAGCGTCGCGCCGTTTGCAGGCAGGTTGTCGCAAGAAAGAACGGTGAACGGCTCGGAGCCGGCGCTGCGCCGCCGCGCGATTGCCTCGGCCAGGAAGCCATGCACGGTGCGCGGCGCGGCGGGGTTCGAGAGGTCCCAGGCGATGTCGGCATGCGCGCTGTCCAGATCGCCCGCGGCGTTGCGCATATAGGCCTTTTCCGTGACCGTCAGCGTGACGATCTTCACGCCAGGATCGCACAGCGCGTCGAGCAGCGCGGCGGGGTTTTCCGGCGCCACCAGCAACGAAAGGATGGAGCCGATAACGCGCAGCCTTTCGCCGGCGCCGTCCTTGACCGCCAGCGTGTAGAGCCCGTCCTGCGGGGCCAGTGCATCGCGCGTGTCGGCGCTGCGCAGCGATGCGCCCACGATGCCCCAGCGCCCATCGCCCGTTCCCAGGCAATCGTCGACGAAGACCGCCTGGTGCGCCCTGTGAAAGGCGCCGAGGCCGAGATGGACGATGCCCGGAACCACCGTCGAGCGGTCGTAAGCGGGGCGTGCGACGGTCTTGGGAACTCCGACCAGCGTGCGGTTGGACAAGCGGGCCATGGTCATTGCAAGATCCTTTCCGAAGTTTCGTAGCCGCCCCTCGGCACCGCCGCAACGGCAATCGGGTCAAAGATGGGGATTGCGTGGGCGGTAGCGTTCGATCAGCCGCGCATTGTGCTCGGCGGCGCCCGGCAAATTGGCGCTCAGATAGACAGGCGCGTCCTCGCCTGAAGTTGCCAGGCGCGCAGCGACCTCGGCCATGACCGCATGCAAGAGCGAAGCGCCAGCGGCTGTGGTAACCGGTCCGACGCGGAGCGCGCTGCCCTCAACGGCGACGATCGCGTCGCCCGAGGGGCCGCCATTGTCGAGCACGATGTCGGCGATGTCGGCAATGCGCGGCCTGCCGCCGGCAATGTCGCGCGAATAGGTCTGCGACGTCAGGGCGATGACCGTTGCGCCGTGCGCCTTGGCCAGGCGGGCCGCCTCGACCGGCGCGGCGTTGACGCCGCTGTTGGAAATGACGACGACCACATCCCGGGCGCTGACCGGGTAGCGTGCGAACACCGTTTCTGAAATGCCGCTCATACGCTCGAAGGCGGAACTCGCCACGGATCCCTCA
>Ga0190271_10001753_pt1 | contig 12644 bp, 11 predicted proteins | sample Popmic356T_FD_133747 | JGI IMG/M metagenome (GOLD analysis project Ga0190271, IMG submission 133747) | Populus adjacent soil microbial communities from riparian zone of Weber River, Utah, USA - 356 T | ecosystem: Environmental > Terrestrial > Soil > Riparian zone | place: USA: Utah | collected...
CCGCGACGACCCTGGCGCGGTCGCCCACCGTTTCGACCGCAGCGGCGAACAGCGCGAGGCGCTCGTCGTCGGTCAGCGTCGGCGCCTCGCCGGTCGTGCCGGCGACGACGACGCCGTCCGAGCCCGTGTCGATGAGGTGCGTGCAGAGCCGCGAGAACGCGTCCAGGTCGACGGATCCGTCCGCGCGGAAGGGCGTGACGACGGCTGTGAGAACCTCGCCGAGCACCGCTCGCATTGTAATCGCCCCGCTCGACGAGCCGGAAATGGGCGACCCTAGGCTGCCTGGGTCGCGAACTCCCGCCACGGAAGCTGCTCCGGGCAGAGCTCCGCCAGCAGGCCGACGAGGTCGGGCCGGCCGTAGTAGATCGGGATGCCCCGCGAGTCCTGCACCATCAAGACCACGGGCGCGCCGAACTGCGCTGAGAGCGCCTGCACGGCGCCCTCCCGCTCGCTCCGCAGGCCGCTCATCAGCGAGGGCGAGACGACGACGACCGCGAACCGGACACCCTGCTCGCACACCACTGCCACGTTCCCCTTCATGGGATCCTCTCCTGGGCTCGACGAGCCAGCACCTGTAGCAGGCGGGTCGGACGGACAACCCCGGCGGAAGCTCACGCCTCCCGAACCAGGCGACCGGAATCCTGCCAGACACGTCGGACGGCGCTCGAGCGGCCGCGCGCGTGCGCGGCCGCTAGTCGAGCAGTGCTTCCAAACCCACGGTGAGGCCGGGCGGGAGCTCTGCGAGGCGCTCCAGCGCGAGCAGCACCCCGGGCGCGAACGCCGCCCGCGAGAGCGTGTCGTGCCGGATGGTCAGGAGCTGGCCCTCGCCTCCGAAGAGCACCTCCTGGTGGGCGACGAGGCCCGGCAGGCGCACCGAGTGGATGGGCACGTCGCCCGGGAGCAGGTCCGCGGTGGCCTTCGCGGTTCCCGACGGGGCGTCGAGCTTCGTGTCGGCATGGAGCTCGACGATCTCGGCGTGCGGAAGGTGCTGCCCGGCCTCGGCGGCGAAGCGCATCATCAGCACGGCGCCGAGGGCGAAGTTGGGCGCGACGAAGCACGCGACGCCGTGCTGATGCGCCAGCTCGTCGAGGGCGGCGAGATCGGCCGGGCCGAGCCCGGTGGTGCCGACGACGGCGGGAATCCGGGCTTCCAGGCAGCGCTCGACGTTCGCGCGGACGACGCCCGGCACGGTGAAGTCGACGGCCGCGTCGTGGCCGGCAGGGTCCCAGGCGTCGTCGGCGCCCGCCGCCGTCACGTCGTGGCCGGCGGCGGTCAGGCGGGGTACGAGCGCCGTGCCGACCTTGCCGCCCGCGCCGAGCAGTAGGACCTTCACGCCGCTGCGCGCTCCACGAGCCCCGGGCAGACGGGCTCGACGGCCTCGAGCAGCCGCTCCCGGCTCGGCCCGATCGCGGCCACGGAAAACGAGTCGGGATGGAGCACGACCTCGGCGAGCTTCGCTACCGACGCCGCTTCGACCGCTTCGATCTCCGCGAGGATGCGGTCGAAGTCGAGCAGCTCGCTGTCGGTGATCAGGGACTTCCCGAGCCGGCTCATGCGGTTCGAGGTCGCCTCCATCGAGAGCATGATGCGGGTCTTCAGGTTCTCCTTCGCGCGCTCGAGCTCCTCGGACGCGGGGCCGTGCTCGGCGAGCTCGCCGATCTGCTCCGAGACGATGCGGATGCACTCGGCGAGGTTCTCCTCCCGCGTCCCGACGTAGACGCCGATCTGCCCGGTGTCGGCGTACTGGGAGGAGAACGTGTAGACGGCGTAGGCGAGGCCGCGCTTCTCGCGGATCTCCTGGAAGAGGCGCGACGAGGCCGAGCCGCCCAGAATGCCGTCGAGGATGGACGCGGTGAAGCGTCGCCGGTCCGAGCGCGCGATGCCGGGCGCCGAGAGGCAGACGTGGTACTGCTCCGTCTGCTTCGGCTGGAAGACGAGCGACGGCTTCGGCGGGGCGACGAACGGCGCCCGGGCGCGGGGCTTGCCGGTCGCGGAGGCGCCGGCCTTCGCCGACTTCGCGTCGATGAGCTTCACGAGCCGGTCGTGGTCGACGCTCCCGGCCGTGGCGACGACCACGTTGTCCGGCCGGTAGCGGCGGCGGTGGAACGCACCGAGCGAGCGCCGCGAGACGCTGGAGATCACGTCGGCCGAGCCGAGCACCGGCCTCCCCAGAGGATGCCGGCCGAACACCGCCTGCGTGACGAGGTCGAAGATGAGCTCCTGGGGCGTGTCGTCGACCATGGCGATCTCCTCGAGCACGACCTCCCGTTCGGCGTCGAGGTCGGCGAGGCTGGGCGCGAATACCATGTCCGTCATCACGTCGAGCGCCGTCTCGAGATGATCGTCGAGGACGCGGGCGTAGACGACGGTGTAGTCGCGGGCCGTCGCGGCGTTCAGCTCGCCGCCGAAGGTGTCGAACGTCTCCGCGATCTCGACCGCGGAGTACGACGCCGTGCCCTTGAAGAGGAGGTGCTCCAGGAAGTGGCTGACGCCGGCATGCGCGTCGTCCTCGTCGCGCGAGCCGGTGCCGATCCAGAGGCCGATCGCGACGGAGCGCACTGCGGGCAGCGGCTCGGTGACGACCCGGGTGCCGCCGTCGAGCGTGGTCAGCAGGTAGCTCTGCACGGTTTTATCGTAAGGATCACGCCTGTCTGTAGGCGCCGCCCGGGTCCCCGGCGGCACGGGCGAGGGCGGCGAGAGCCTTGAGCGGCGGGCGGGCGAGGCCCCGCGCCGCGCCGACGTCGTCGATCTCGCCGCGCACGAGCTTCTCCACGGTGCGCCAGACGATGCGGGTACGCGCGATCGCAAAGGTCGTGCGCGGGAAGCGGTCGAGCGCCGCCTTCACACCCCAAGAGGCCCATAGGTGGGTACCGAGCTGCCGTGTGAGCCGCTCGCCGTAGGGCTCGAGCCCCTGGGCCCGGCCGGCGAGGAGGTCGAGCGTGGCATCGGCCGCGAGCTTCCCCGAGAGGAAGCCCTCGAACATTCCGTCTCCGGAGACCGGGTCGACCAGGCCGGCGGCGTCCCCGATCACGGCCGTCCGGCCGCGCGCGAGCGTCGATCGCGGCGAGCGAAGCGGCAGGCGATAGCCGCGGACGCTCTCCAGGTCGCCTGCCGCGACGCCGTGCGCCGCGCAGAGCTCGCGCAGGTGGACGCGCAGCCCCGGTCCCTCCCGCTCCCAGCCCCCGATCCCGAAGTTCGCGTGGTCGCCCTTCGGGAAGACCCAGCCGTAGCCGCCCGGGACGAGCCCGAGCTCGAGCACGGCGCAGCCCCGGTACCCGCCGTCGAGCTTCTCCCAGGGCACGTTCCCCTCGAGCGCGACCCCGACGGCCTGGTTCCCGCCCAGCCCGAGCGTGCGGGCGCACACGCCGTTGACGCCGTCGGCGCCCACCAGGGCCTCCGCACGGACCCGCTCGCCGCCGGCGGTGACCTCGATCCCGTCCGGCGTCTCCTCGACCGCGGTGACCTTGGTCCCGTCGCGGAGCTCCGCGCCCGCTGCGACTGCCTGCTCGGCCAGGAAGGCGTCGAGTCGAAGCCGCTGGGTCATGAGCACGAGCGGCTGCCCCTCCCCGCGCTCGACCCACGGCCCGTTCCGAAGCCGCATGCGCACGGAGGTGACCGTGTCCTCGACGACCGGCGCGATCGAGAAGGGCAGGAGCTGGGCCGCACGGCCCGTGACCCCGCCGCCGCACGGCTTGTCGCGCGGAAAGCGCGCACGGTCGAGCAGGAGCACCGAGGCCCCTGCGCAGGCCAGGCGGTACGCGCACGTCGAGCCCGCCGGCCCGGCGCCCACGACGATCGCGTCGTAGCGACGCACCGCGTCATTCTCACAGAACGCCGTCGCTGCTGGTTTAACCCATAGATGGATTCGGCGGTTGCGGTCAGGCAGTCCACGGCGTCGGCGCACGGGGCGCTCCTCGCCGTCGTGGTCGTCTGGGCGAGCGCGTTCTCGGTCATCAAGGCGCTGCTCGACCACGGCTTCGCCGCGGAGGACGTCGCCCTCCTGCGCTACCTGGTCGCCGCGCCCGGTTTCGCGTTCCTCCTCTGGCGGGTCGGCGGCCTGCCCGGCCTCACGCGCCGGGACGCCCTGCGCCTTGCCGCGGTAGGGGTCTGCGTCGTCGTCGGCTACCACATCTCCCTGAACCTGGGGTCGAAGTACACCACCTCGGGGACGGCGGCGCTCGTGATCGCCCTCTCCCCCGCGCTGACGCTGCTCCTCGCCGTCGGCCTCGGCCTCGAGCGCTGGAGCCTTCGCCGGGCCGCGGGGCTCGCGGTCGCCTTCACGGGGGTCGCGATCGTCGTCCTGCTCGGCGCGGGCGGAGAGCTCTCGTTCGCCAACGCGAAGGGGCCGCTGATCGTCCTTGCCGCCCCGATCTCCTTCGCGCTCTACAACGTGCTCCTGAAGCCGCTGCTCGGTCGCTACGACCTGCTTGCGCTCACGGCCGCGACGAGCCTCGTCGGGACCGTCTTCCTCCTGCCGTTCGTCCGCGGCGGGACGGTCGACTCCGTCACCGGAATCTCGCTGGAGGACGCCGTCCTCGTGCTCTACCTGGGCGTCGTTTCGACCTTCCTCGGCTACATCGGCTGGAACGTCGGGCTGCGCGGCCTCGGCGCGACGAGGGCGGTCGCGTACACGTACGTCATCTCGCCGCTCGCGGTGGCCTTCGGAGCGGTGCTCCTGGACGAGCCGGTGACGCTGTGGCTCGTCGTCGGCGGCGCCCTCGTGGTCGGCGGCGTCGTCGCCGCCCAGCGGGCGCGTTAGCCGGTCACTGCGTCTGCGGCTCGGAAGCGCGCGAGCCGCCCCCGAGGGACGGCCCGCACAGCTCCGCGTTCCTCTGGGCTAGGAGGGACTAGCCGTCGTCGCGCCGGCCCCGGCCACGGTCGCGGCCGCCGCCGCGCCGGCCGCGGTCGCCGCCGTCGCGCTCGCGCCGCTCGCGCGGCGGAGCGTCCTTCGCCCGCTCGATCAGCTCCTCGGGCTGGACGACGGTGCCGTTCTCGTGCTTGCCGACGAGCTTGAGGCCGATACGGCCGCGGGCCTTGTCGACCTCCTGGACGACGACGTCCAGCACGTCGCCGCGGCTGATGACGTCCTCGATGTGCCCGACTCGGCCGGGGCCCACGTTGGAGACGTGGAGCAGTCCGTCCGTGCCCTTCTTCAGCTCGACGAAGGCACCGAAGTCGGTCGTCTTCACGACCTTGCCGGTGTACGTGTCGCCGACCTCGGGCTCCTTCGTGAGACCCTGGATGGCGGCGATCGCGGCGTCGGCCTTCTCGCCCTCGGTCGCGTAGATGAGGATCGTCCCGTCCTCCTCGATGTCGATCTGGACCTCGTAGTCGGCCTCGAGGCCGCGGATCGTCTCGCCGCCCTTGCCGATGATGAGGCCGATCTGCTCGGGGTCGATGGAGATCGTGGTGATCCGGGGCGCGTGCGCGGCGAGCTCCTCGCGGGACTCTGAGATGGCCTCGGCCATCCTGTCGAGGATGAACTCGCGGGCGCGCTTGGCCTGCTCGAGGGCGTTCCGCATGATCTCCTGCGTGACGCCCGTGATCTTGATGTCCATCTGCAGGGCGGTGATGCCCTCGCGGGAGCCGGCGACCTTGAAGTCCATGTCGCCCAGGTGGTCCTCCGCGCCCTGGATGTCGGTGAGGATGACGTGCTCGTCACCCTCCTTGACGAGGCCCATGGCGATGCCGCTGATGGGCCGCTTGATCGGCACGCCTGCGTCCATGAGCGAAAGCGTCGAGCCGCACACGGAGCCCATCGAGGACGAGCCGTTCGACTCGAGCGTCTCCGAGACGAGGCGGATCGTGTACGGGAACTCGTCCAGCGCCGGGATCATGGGCTCGAGCGCGCGCTGTGCGAGCGCCCCGTGGCCGATGTCGCGGCGCTTGGGACCGCGCATGAAGCCCGTCTCCCCGACCGAGTAGGGCGGGAAGTTGTAGTGGTGCATGTAGCGGCGCTCGACTTCGAGGGAGAGGTCGTCGATCCGCTGCCCCTCCTTGGCGGTGCCGAGCGTGAGCAGCGTCATGATCTGCGTCTGCCCGCGGGTGAAGAGCGCGGAGCCGTGCGTCCGGGCGGAGACCCCGACCTCGCAGGCGACCGGCCGGATCTCGTCGGTGGCCCGTCCGTCCGGGCGGCGCTTCTCGATGGCGATCTTGCGGCGGACAAGGTCCTTGTAGATCGCCTCGGCGGCCTTCTTCACGTAGGACCTCGTGAGACTGTCCTTGACCGACGGCGCGTCGCCGTCGACCGTGGCCGGCCCGACCGGAAACGGCAAGTCGGAAGTCTCGAGGATCCGCTCGAAGAGCAGGTGGCGCTTGGCGGACCGGAGCTGCTTGGAGTCCTGTTCGTGGTCCGTCAGGGTGCGGAGCTCGTCCTCGAACTGCGCGCGGACCGGGGCCATGACGGCCTCGAGGCGCCGGCGCTCGAGGATGGCCTCGAGGCTGGCGCGGACCTGCGTCTCGCGGACGATGTCCTCTTCGGTCGAGTCGATCGAGATCGGCGGGCAGAGATCGACGACGATCGCGTCGACCTCGGCCGCGGCCTCGCGGAGGCCCTCGGCGTGAATGCGGGCGAAGATGCGCTCGCCGTGGGAGTTCTCGAGCTCGTCCGTGAGCTCGGGGTCGAGCCACTTCGGCTTGCCGGCCCTCGCGCGCAGCTCCTCCTGCAGCTCGCAGAGCTTCTTGATCTCGGCGTGCGCCAGGTCGAAGGCCTCGAGGAGCGTGTCCTCGGGGATCTCGTTTGCACCGGCCTCGACCATGGTGAGGCCTTCCTTCGTCCCGACCACGATCAGGTCGAGCTCGGACGTCTCGATGTCGGGCAACGACGGGTTGACGACAAGCTGGCCCTCGATCATGCCGATCCGCACGGCGCCCACGGGGCCGAGGAATGGGAGCGGCGAGATCATCAGCGCCGCCGAGGCGCCGTTGATGGCGAGGATGTCGTGCGGGGTGATCAGGTCTGCGGAGAGCGTGGTGCAGATGACCTGCACCTCGTTCCGGAAGCCCTTCGGCCAGAGCGGCCGGATCGGGCGGTCGATCATGCGCGCGGTGAGGATCGCCTTCTCGGTCGGGCGTCCCTCGCGCTTGAAGAAGCCGCCGGGGATCTTGCCGGCCGCGTACATCCGCTCCTCGACGTCGACGGTGAGCGGGAAGAAGTCCGCGCCCTCCCGCGCCTCGAGGCGGCCCTGGGCCGTCGCGAGGACCATCGTGTCCCCGCTCCTGACGACGACGGCGCCGTCGGCCTGCTTGGCCAGCTTGCCCGTCTCGAACGTGATCTCGTCGTGGCCGATGGCAGCCGCAATCGACGTGATCTCCGATGCAATGGTGCTCATGTAGTCCTCCTTCTCCTTGCGGGAGACGGAGGCGGAGGTTTGAGGCAGGCCCGGCCAGGACGGACTTCCCTCAAACTTCCACCTGTCTCCCAGATGGTTGGCCCTGGTGGCGGGCTGTGCGGAGTCCGGGAGTTCCGCCTACCTCCTGTGGCCGAGCTCTTGGATCAGCGCGCGGTAGCCCTCGAGATCCCGCTTCTGCAGGTAGTTGAGGAGCCGGCGGCGCTTGCCGACGAGCTTGAGGAGCCCGCGGCGTGAGTGGTGATCCTTGCGATGCGTGCGCAAATGCTCGGTGAGCTGCTGTATGCGCTTCGTAAGCAGCGCGATCTGCACCTGGGGGGAGCCGGTGTCGCCGGCAGCCCGTCCATGGTGGTCGAAAATCTCGCGCTTTGCGTCCTTCGTGAGGGTCACGACCGACGTAGGCTAGCAAAGGTGCAGGCGCCTCCCGGAGTTGCCGCGGGCCATCCCGCCACGGCCGAAGCCGGCCTCGAGATCCTCGCCGAAGGCGGGACTGCGGTCGATGCCGCCGTGGCTGCGGCCCTCGCCTCGTGCGTCGCGGAGAGCGTGATGACGGGGATCGCGGGCGGCGGCTACGCCGTCCTGGTCGAGGCGGGCAGCCGCCAGGTGCAGGTGCTGGACTTCTTCGTGGCCGTGCCCGGGCTGGGACAGCCGCGCGCGACGCCCGTGCTCGAGGAGCTGGCGGTTCCGTTCGGGGAGGAGCTCGTGCACTACTACGTCGGCGCCGCGACGTGCGCCGTCCCGGGCGTGCCCGCGGGCCTGGACGAGCTGTGGCGCCATGCCGGGACGCTGCCCTGGGAGCGACTCGTGGAGCCGGCGCTGCGGCTCGCCCGGGACGGGCTCGCCATGCCCCCCGCGCAGGCGAAGTGCCTCGCCATGCTGGCACCGGTGATGACCATGCGCGAGGGCGGGCAGATTTACGCGCCGGGAGGGCGGCTGCTGGAGGCCGGCGACCGGCTCGACCAGCCAGGGCTCGTGGCCGCGCTGGAGGTCGTAGCCGCCGAGGGCGCCGGCACGTTCTACGAGGGCACGCTCGCCGAATCGCTGCTGAGGCTCATGGACGAGCGCGACGGCCTCGTCACCCAGGAGGACCTGGCCGCCTACCGGGTCGAGTGGGCCGAGCCTGCCGAAGTCGCCTACGCGGGTGTCCGGGTCCAGGCGCGCCGTGGGCTCTCGCAGCTCACCGACACGCTGGCGGCCCTTCCCAGGCTGAACGGTGTGCCGCCGGCGGGCCGGGCCCTCGTCCTTGCGCGCCTTCTCGCAGCTCCGCTCTACAGCGGGAGGACCTACGAGCACACGACGAACCTCTGCGTCGTCGACGCGACCGGGAGCGCCTGTGTGATCACGACCAGCCTCGGGCTCGGCTCCGGCGACTTCCTCCCGGGCTACGACGTCCACCTGAACAGCATGCTCGGGGAGTTCGATCTCCTCGTCGGGCCGCTCGATCCCGGCAAGCGCATGGCGAGCATGATGTCGCCGACCGTCGCGCTGGACGGCGAGGGGCTCGTGCTCGCCGCCGGCGCCGCCGGAGGCACCCGCCTCCGGCCCGCGCTTGCGCAGGTGCTCTCGGGGATCCTGGACGAGGGCCTTCCACCGCAGGAGGCCGTCGACCGGCCGCGGCTCCACTCGACCGGCAAGATCGTCCATCTCGAGCCCGGCTTCGAGGACAGCGTCGTCGAGGCGCTCGCGGGGGACGGGTACGACGTGCGCCTGTGGGAGGAGCAGCACCATTACTTCGGCGGCGTGAGCGTGGTGGCTCGGGACGGCGGCGCTGGCGACCCGCGGCGCAGCGGGCTGGCGCTCTCGCTCTAAGAACTCGTTTCGAAATGACGCCTCGTCGCCGGGGTGCGCTGGGCGAGTGCGAGGCAAGGACGCAGGGCGCGTTCGTAGCCGGAGGCTACGGGCGCAACCGAGGACGCCGCATCGTGCCGGCCAGCGCGGCCCGGCGGCACAGGGCTTCGTTTTGAAACGGGTTCTAAAACGCTAGGCCGGCCGTCGGGCTGCCCGCGCGGCCTCGACGTCGGCGGCGATCTGCGCCACGAGGTCGTCCTCGCTCGCGAACGCGCGCTCCTCGCGGAGCCGTTCCCAGAGCTCGAGCCGCAGCCGGTCGCCGTAGAGATCCCCGGTGAAGTCGAGCAGGAACGCCTCGATCCGGCGCTCGCTGCCGCCGTAGTGCGGGTTGACGCCGATCGACGCGGCGACGCGGTGCCCGAGCGCCTCGCCGGCGTAGATGCCGTGGGCGGGCACGAGCGCGTGCGGGTCGGGCGCGAGGTTCGCAGTGGGGAAGCCGAGGGTGCCGCCGCGCTGGTCGCCGTACACGACCTCCCCCTCGAGCTCGTACGGCCGCCCCAGGAGCTCGGCCGCCGCGCGGAGGTCGCCCTCGCGGACGAGCTCGCGGATGCGGCTCGAGGAGACGCCCTCGACCAGCGACACGGGGCGCACGTCGAGCCCGAGCGAGCGCAGGAGCTCGACGTCGCCGCGCCGGCCGGCGCCGAAGCGGAAGTCCTCTCCCGCGACGACCACGCGTGCGCCGATCCCCGTCAGGTACTCGGCCACGAAGGCCTCCGGCTCCCAGCGGGACAGCTCCTGCGTGAACTCGACCACGAGCACCTCGTCAGGGCCTGCTTCCTCGATCAGCTCCAGGCGGCGCTCGAAGGTCGTCAGGAGCTGCACGTCGTAGCCCAGGACGAGCCGCGGGTGCGGGTCGAAGGTGAGCACCGTCGAGCGGAGCCCGGCCGCCTTGACGGCCTCGATCACGGCGCGGTGGCCGCGATGGACGCCGTCGAAGGTGCCGAGAGCGACCGCCCGCTTCGCGGCGGGGAGCTCCGTGGGAGAGCGGGCGACGATCACACGGCCTCCTCGGGAAGGTCGCGCAGGCCGGGAACCGGGGTCGGCAGGAGCAGGAGCGCGCCTGCCAGCGCGCCGAGCGTCGCCGCCCAGAGCGTGGGTCGCACGCCGAGCCACGCGCCGAGCGCCCCGCCGGCGAGGGCGCCGAGCGGGCGGATGCCCCAGTTGACGAAGTTGAACGCCCCGGTGGCGCGGGAGCGCAGACGATCGGGTGTGAGCGCAAACATCATCGAGCCGGCGTTGATGTCGAGAATCATGACGCCGAAGCCGGAGCCGAACTCGGCGAGGAACAGCATGACGATGACCAGCCACTCCGGGCCCTCGGCCAGGGGCACGAGGACGAGCGGGAGCGGGAAGAGCACGCAGCCGAGGAGGAACGCCCTCCCCACGCCGAGGGCGCGCCCGATGCGCCCCGCAGTGACCGCACCCAGGAGCCCGCCGACCGCACCGACGCCGAGCACGAGCCCCAGGGTCCCCGGCTCGACCCCGAGCGTGCGCGTCGCGTACAGGACGAAGAGCGCCTGGAAGGCGTAGTTGAAGAAGTTCAGCGTCGCGACCGCGATCAAGGTGGGCCGGAAGATCGCGTTCCCTCCGATGAAACGCAGGCCGGTGGAGACCCGCGCGCGCAGGCCCCGCTCGTCCTCGTGCTCGATCGGCGGCTCCTCGACGCGGACACGCCCGAGGAAGAGCGCCGAGACGAGGAACGAGACGGCGTCGCCGAGCAGGGCGAAGGGCGCGCTGAACGCCGCGACGAGCAGGCCGCTGAGGGAGGGGCCCGCCACGAACGAAAACGAACGGCTGCCGTGGACGAGCGAGTTCCCCTCGATGTAGCGGTCTCGGGTCGCAAGCGACACGAAGAGCGTCGGATAGGAGAGATCGAAGAGCACGGCCAGCGAGCCGGCGAGGAACGCGACCGCGTAGAGCTGCACCAGCGTGAGGACGTCGAGCGCGTACGCGAGCGGGATCGTGCCGACGAGCGCCGCCCGGGCCAGGTCGCTGGCGATCATGACGCGGCGACGGCTCGCCACCCGATCGAGCCACACTCCGGCCGGCAGCGAGAAGAGCAGATGCGGGAGGAGCGCCGCCGCGGTGAGGAGGCCCATCTGCCCTGCCCCGGCGTCGAGGACGAGCACGGCGACGAGAGGCAGCGCGAGCAGCGCGATCTGGTCGCCGAGCAGCGACACCGAGGTGGCGAGCCAGAAGTTGCGGAAGCTGCGCTCCCGGAGGAGCGTCATCCGACGACGGTCTCGGGCCTGATCGTCCCGCCGCCGGCCTGACCGACGGCAACGAGCTCGCCGTCACCGGTCCAGAGCGCGACCGGCCCCTCCCCCGCTCCGGGCACCGGCCGGCCCGAGCGAACGAGCGCCGCCTCGCCGTCGTCGAGCGTGCGCTCGGGGAGGTGCACGAGGGCGGCTAGAAGCGGCAGGACGCGCTCGTCGTCGGCGTCCTCGACCCGGAACGGCCCGACGGCCGTGCGGCGGAGCCAGCGGCAGTGCCCGCCCAGCGCGTCCGCGATCGCCCGGACGTAGGTACCGCTGGAGACATGCAGGTCGAGCTCCACGAGCGGCGGCGCGTAGCGGACGATCTCCAGGCCGTGGATGGTCGAGGCCCGCAGCGGCATCTCGACGGCGACTCCACGGCGGTGGAGCTTGTACGCGCGCTCGCCGCCGATCTTCACTGCGGAGGCCGCCGGAACCGGCAGCTCGACCTCGCCTTCGAGGCCCAGGATCTCCTCCTCGGTCGCGATCTCGGTCTCCTCGACGACGTCGCCTTCCCCGTCGCCGGTGGACGTGCGCAGGCCGAGGCGGATCCCCATGCGGTAGCGCTTGTCCAGCCCGACGAGGTACCGGGCGAGCCGCGTCCCCTTCCCCAGCAGGACGAGCAGGAGCCCCGTCGCGAGCGGGTCGAGCGTGCCCGCGTGCCCTGCCTTCGTCCCGAACCGGCGCTTCGCGTCGGCGACGACCGCGAACGAGGACGGCCCGGCCGGCTTGTCGACCAGCACCAGCCCCGAGATCCGCGCGTCACCCACAGCGAGCCAGTCTACGAACCGAGCTTGTGTTCCACCTGCACAAGCCTTCCACGCGAGGGCAGCGAGGACGAATCCGTTCGCAAGCGTGGCTCGGAGCTTGTGCGCGTGGAACACAAGCGTGGTTTCCGCCGGGTGGTGCGCGCTCGGAGGCTGAGCTAGCTCGAGCTCGAGGACTGCTCGAGGAACTCGCGGCGGATGAAGTCGACGATCTCGTCCGTCGAGGACTCGCTTGAGAACCCGGCGGCCTGTCGGTGCCCCCCGCCGCCGCTCTTGCGGGCGATCGCGGAGACGTCGATCCCCGTGCCGCGCGTGCGCAGGCTCACGCGGCGGGTGGGCCCGTTCTGGGTGGGCGGCTCGCGGATCAGCGCGACGATCTCGGCTCCCTCGACCGAGCGCAGGAAGTCGATGATGCCCTCGGCGAA
>Ga0190271_10001754_pt1 | contig 12641 bp, 12 predicted proteins | sample Popmic356T_FD_133747 | JGI IMG/M metagenome (GOLD analysis project Ga0190271, IMG submission 133747) | Populus adjacent soil microbial communities from riparian zone of Weber River, Utah, USA - 356 T | ecosystem: Environmental > Terrestrial > Soil > Riparian zone | place: USA: Utah | collected...
CCCTGGGCTGGTCGGGCGACATCAACATCGCGCGCCAGCGCGCCATCGACGGCAAGACCGGGCAGAACATCCAGGCCCTGATCCCGGCCAACGGCGGCCTGCTGTTCTTCGACGTGATCGTGATCCCCGCCGATGCGCCGCGCCCCGGCAACGCCCACAAGTTCATCAACTTCATGCTGCGTCCGGAGAACGCCGCCGGCCTGACGAACAAGGTCTTCTACGCCAACCCGGTCCCGGACTCGAAGAAGCTCATCCGCGCCGACGTCGCGAGCAACCCGACCGTCTTCCTGCCCCCGGCCGACCTGGCCAAGATGGTCGCGCCCGATTCGTTGAACAACGACCTGCGCCGGCTCATGACCCGCACCTACACCTCCTTCAAGACGGGCCTTTGAGATGACGGCCCCGCACGCCCTGGCACCAGCGAGCAAATGACGGCAAACTCCAACTCCGCGTTCCTGCAGATCAGGAACGTCGTGAAGGATTTCAACGGCTACAAGGCCGTCAACAACGTCAGCCTCGACATCGCCAAGGGCGAGATCTTCGCGCTGCTCGGCAGTTCGGGCTGCGGCAAGAGCACGCTGCTGCGCATGCTCGCGGGCTTCGAGACGCCCACGTCGGGCCAGATCATCCTCGATGGCAAGGACCTGGCCGACCTCGCGCCCTACGAGCGGCCGATGAACATGATGTTCCAGAGCTACGCGCTCTTTCCGCACCTGACGGTGTGGGACAACATCGCCTTCGGCCTGCGCCGCGAGGGCCTGCCCGCGGCCCAGATCACCGAGCGTGTCGAGGCGATGCTCAAGCTGGTCCAGCTCGGCAAGTTCGCGCAGCGCAAGCCGCACCAGTTGTCGGGCGGCCAGCAGCAGCGGGTGGCGCTGGCGCGCAGCCTGGCCAAGCAGCCGCAGTTGCTGCTGCTCGACGAGCCCCTGGGGGCGCTCGACAAGAAGCTGCGCGAGGAAACGCAGATCGAACTCGTCAACATCATCGAGCAGGTCGGCGTGACCTGCGTCATGGTCACGCACGACCAGGAAGAGGCGATGACGATGGCGTCGCGCATCGCGATCATGAGCGAGGGCAGCTTCCTGCAGGTCGGCGCGCCGAGCGACATCTATGAAACGCCGGCCACCCGTTTCGTCGCCGACTTCATCGGCAACGTGAACCTGATGGGCGGCACGCTCGACGTCGACGCGGCCGACCACTGCATCATCGGCTGCCCCGACTGCAAGCACTACGTCGGGCACGGCATCACCGGCACCGAAGGCATGCCGGTCACGGTGGCCCTGCGTCCCGAGAAGCTGCAGCTGTCGCGTGCGGCGCCGCCCGACACCGAGCACAACGCGGTGCGCGGCACGATCAAGGAGATGTCGTACTTCGGCAGCTTCACCGTCTACCAGCTCGAGCTGGCGAGCGGCGCGCGGCTGAAAGTCAGCCATGCCAACACGCAGCGCCACCGGGAAGACGAGCTGAGCTGGGGCGACAGCGCCTGGGTGAGCTGGTCGAGCTCGTCGCAAGTGGTGCTGACGCAGTAGCCCGGCGGCCATGAAGACCGGTTTCTTCGACAGGTTCATCGGCGCATGGCGAGGCCGGCACGGCGTCATCGGCGCGCCGTTCCTGTGGCTGCTTCTGTTTTTCCTGTTCCCGTTCTTCATCGTCCTGAAGATCAGTGTCTCCGAGATGGAGGCAGTGCAGTTCAAGGACCTGGTGACGCTCAAGGACGGTGTGCTGAGTCTCCAGCTCAAGCTCGGCAACTACGTCTTCATCACCGAGGACGCGCTCTACTGGCGCTCGTACCTCGCGAGCGTGAAGTACGCCTTCATCACGACCTTGCTCTGCCTGGCGATCGGTTACCCCTTCGCCTACTTCATGGCGCGCGCCAAGGCGACGGTGCAGCCCACCCTGCTGATGCTGGTGATGCTGCCGTTCTGGACCTCGTTCCTGCTCCGGGTCTACGCCTGGAAGGGCCTGCTCAGCACCGACGGCTGGGTCCACGACCTGGTCGTCGGCATGGGGCTCGACCAGCTGCTGTTCATGCTCGGAATGATCCCGGCGCCGGGCAAGCTGATGAACACGCCCTTCTCGCTCGTGCTGGGCATGACCTACACCTACCTGCCCTTCATGATCCTGCCGCTCTACGGCAACCTCGCGAAGATGGACTTGCGCCTGCTCGAGGCGGCGCAGGACCTGGGTGCGTCGCCCTGGGTCGCGTTCTGGAAGATCACGGTGCCGTTGTCGAAGGCCGGCATCATCGCCGGCGCGATGCTCGTCTTCATTCCCTGCGTGGGCGAGTTCGTCATCCCCGAGCTGCTCGGCGGGCCCGAGACGCTGATGATCGGGCGCGTGATGTGGGACGAGTTCTTCTCCAACAACGACTGGCCGATGGCGTCGAGCGTGGCCGTCGTGATGGTGCTGCTGATCCTGGTGCCGCTCGCGATCTTCAGCAAGTACCAGGCCGAGGCCCAGGAGGCACGGCGATGAACGCCATGGTGCAGGAGGTGCGCAAGTGAAGGCTTCCGCCACCGGCCGATGGGTCGCTCGTGCCTGGCTCTTTGCCGGCTACCTCTTCCTGTACCTGCCGATCGTGGCGCTGGTGCTCTATTCTTTCAACGACTCGCCGATCCCCAACGTCTGGCGCGGTTTCACGCTCAAGTGGTACACGGCGCTGGCGTCCGACACCGAAATGCTGGCCGGCCTGTGGCTGAGCCTGAAGATCGCCCTTCTCACCGCCTGCGGATCGGTCGTGCTCGGCACCCTCGCCGCCTTCGCGCTCGTCAAGTACAAACGTTTCTTCGGCCGCACGCTCTTCTCGGGCATGGTCAATGCACCGCTCGTGATGCCCGAGGTGGTCGTCGGCTTGTCACTGCTGCTGATGCTCGTGAGCATCCAGCGTGCGATCGGCTTTCCCGAGCGCGGCATGATGACGATCTGGCTCGGCCACCTGCTGCTGGGCATGGCTTACGCGACCGTGATCGTGCAGTCGCGTCTGCAGGACCTGAACCCGCAGCTCGAAGAGGCGGCGATGGACCTCGGCGCGCGGCCGTCGCGGGTCTTCTGGCTCGTCACCTTGCCGATGATCGCGCAGTCGCTGGCCTCGGCCTGGCTGCTGACCTTCACGCTGTCGCTCGACGACGTCGTGTTGTCGGCTTTCCTGTCCGGGCCAGGATCGACAACGATGCCGCTCGTGATCTTCTCGCGTGCGCGCCTGGGCCTGAACCCGAGCGTGAATGCCGTGGCGACGCTGATCGTCGTCATCGTCGCGATCGGCATCCTGGTCGCAAGCTACCTGATCGCCCGCGCCGAACGCCAGCGCACGCTCGAGATGTCGGCCGCTGCACGCGGCTGAATGTGCATGTCCCGCATCCGTAGACCCCAAAACGAAGGAACCGAGATGACACTCCACGGCCTGCGCCTCACGCTCCTCGCCTCCGCCCTCACCGCCGCGCTCCCGGCGGCGGCGCAATCCAACGAAGAGTTGCTGAAGGAGATCCGGGCGCTGCGCGACCGTGTGGCCGAGCTCGAGAAGAAGGTCGCGCCTGCGGCCGCGGGCGCCGCAGCTGGCGCAGCCGGGGCGGCGGCCGCCCCCACCCCGCAGTGGGGCATGACGCCGGAGCAGGCACGCGAGATGAACCGCATCGCCGTCAAGACCGAGTCGCTGCAGGACGTCTTCACCGACCAGGGCTACAAGGGCCTGAAGATCAGCGGCCAGATGGACCCGAGCTACATCTACAACCACGCGCAGGACAACGGGTCGTTCGTGTTCCTGAACAACGGCGACACGCGTTACACCTACGACAATTCCTACTTCGGCATGGCGGTGCTCGACTTCGAGAAGGAGACCGAAGGCGGCACGAAGTGGAAGCTGACACTGGCGCCCGAACGCGGCACCGGCTCGCTGTCGAACAGCGGTTCGATCATCCACGAGGCTTCGGTGTCGATCCCGCTCACCGACCTGCAGACGCGGCTCTGGGTCGGCCAGATTCCCGACTGGACGGGTTACGAACTGACCCTGCCCGCCGGCAACAAGCTCATCACGCACAACCTGCTCTTCGACACGATGGCGCCGACCAACTACACCGGGGCAGTGTTCGACTACACGAGCGGCAAGTGGTGGAGTCGGGTCGGCCTGGCGAACGTGAACACCGCACGCAACAGTTCGGGCAACAACGCGCCATCGCTGATCTACCGCGTCGACTACTCGAAGGGCGAGTTCGAGGGTTTCGGATTCAGCGGCCTGCACGGCAAGGTCGCCAACTACGCCGCCGATGGCAGCTACGACGACCCGACCGGCGCGGTCGACGCCGACGGCAACCCGGTGCAGATCGGCTTTGCCGGCGCAGGCCAGAACACGATGGCGAACCTGCTCGAGTTCGACGCCTACTTCGTTCGCGGCGACTGGTCGCTTTTCGGCCAGATCAGCTACGGCGAGCAGAAGGGTTCGGCCATCTTCAACAGCGACGGCAAGCTGCGCGATGCGCGCTGGTGGGGCCTGTCGGGCACCGCGGCCTACAAGGTCACACCGCGTCTGGAAAGCGTCTTTCGCGCCGACTACGTGAGCAACGAGAAGAACGGCGGCGGCCTCTTCGGCTACAGCTTCGACGACGGCATCAACGGGATCGGCCGCGGGTTCGAGTCCGACGGCAGCTTCTCGAAGGGGGAATCGACCGGCGCCAACCGCTACGCGCTCTCCTTCGGTCTGAACTATCTCTACGACGAGAACACGATCTTCAAGGCCGAGTACCGTTACGACGGCGCCGACCAGCCGGTGTTCGAATACATCAAGGACGAGACCTACAAGAAGTACAACCACGTGCTCGGCGCTTCGGTCGTCGTCAGCTTCTGACCCGGCGGCGCTTGGCCACGAGGCGGGCCGCAGGCCCGCCTCGGCACTTCAAGGAGACAACGTGAGCACCCCCGCAGCAACCGACTGGCGCGGCCGAGCCGGCGCCCTCAGGATCGATGGCCGCATGGTCATCGACGGCCAGCGGCGCGATGCCGCGAGCGGCGAAACCTTCGCCAAGTCCTCGCCGATCGACGGCCGCGCGCTGGCGCCGGTGGCACGCGGCCACGGCGCCGACATCGACGCCGCGGTCAGGAGCGCGCGCGCCGCCTTCGACGACGGCCGCTGGTGCAGGAAGCCGCCTGCCGTGCGCAAGAAGATCCTGCAGCGCTTCGCCGACAGGATCCTGGCCGCGAAGGACGAACTGGCCTTGCTCGAAACGCTCGACATGGGCAAGCCGATCCAGTATTCGCTCAGCGTCGACGTGCCGAGCACCGCGCGCACGATCGCCTGGTACGCCGAGGCGATCGACAAGGTCTACGACGAGATCGCGCCCACCGGCCCCAACGCGCTGGCGCTGATCACGCGCGAAGCGATGGGCGTCATCGGTGTCATCGTGCCCTGGAACTACCCGATGATCATGGCGGCGTGGAAGCTCGGGCCGGCGCTCGCCACCGGCAACTCGGTGGTGCTGAAGCCGAGCGAGAAGAGCCCGCTCAGCGCGCTGCGCCTGGCCGAGCTGGCGGTCGAGGCGGGTGTGCCGCCGGGTGTCTTCAACGTCGTGCCGGGTTACGGCCAGGAGGCCGGCGAGGCGCTGGCGCTGCACATGGATGTCGACGCGATCGGCTTCACCGGCTCGACCCGCACCGGCCGGCGCATGCTCGACTACGCCGGGCGCAGCAACCTGAAGCGGGTCTACAACGAGCTCGGCGGCAAGTCGGCCTTCCTCGTCTTCCCGGACTTCGACGACCTCGAGCGCGCGGCGACCACGGTGGCCGGCAGCATGTTCTTCAACCAGGGCGAGAGCTGCAACGCGCCTTCTCGCGTGCTGGTACACGAGAGCATCGCCGATCGTTTCGTCGAGATCGTGGCGGCGCAGGCGGCGCACTATCCGCCGGCGGACCCGCTCGATCCCGGCACGGTGATGGGTGCGATCGTCGACGACACGCAGTTGCGCACGGTGATGGGCTACATCGACGCCGGCAAGGCCGAAGGCGCACGCTGCGTGGCGGGAGGGCGCCAGGTGCGTGCCGAGACCGGCGGCTACTACGTCGAGCCGACCGTCTTCGACGGGGTCGAGAACGGCATGAAGATCGCGCGTGAAGAGATCTTCGGCCCGGTGATGAGCGTGATCCGCTTCAAGACCGAAGAGGAGGCGGTGGCGCTGGCCAACAACTCGAGTTTCGGCCTCCAGGCCAGCGTCTGGAGCCACAACATCAACCGCGCGCACCGCGTCGCGCGCGCGCTGAAGGCCGGCACCGTGCACGTCAACCAGTACGACGAAGACGACATCACGGTGCCGTTCGGCGGCTACAAACAGAGTGGCAACGGGCGCGACAAGTCGCTCCACGCCTTCGACAAGTACACCGAGCTCAAAACCACCTGGCTGCGCATCGACCCCGCGTGAGGAGACCACCATGAACCACTCCAGGAACGAACAACTGCTGGCCCGCAAGGCGGCGGCCACACCGCGCGGCGTCGGCGTGATGGCGCCTTTCTTCGCCGACCGGGCCCAGGGCGCCGAGCTGTGGGACGTCGAAGGCCGGCGTTTCATCGACTTCGCCGGCGGCATCGCGGTGATGAATGTCGGCCACGGCCACCCGAAGGTAGTCGCGGCGATCGAAGAGCAGCTCAAGCGCTTCACGCACACCTGCTACCAGGTCGTGCCTTACGAAAGTTACGTCGCGCTGGCAGAGAAGCTCAACACGCTGACGCCCGGCACCCACGCCAAGAAGACGGCGCTGTTCTCCACCGGTGCCGAGGCGATCGAGAACGCGATCAAGATCGCCCGCGCCTACACCAAGCGTTCGGGAGTCGTCGCCTTCGGCGGCGCGTTCCACGGCCGCAGTATGTTTGCCGTCGCGCTGACGGGCAAAGTGCAGCCCTACAAGGCCGGGTTCGGGCCGTTCCCGCCCGAGATTTACCACGCCCCGTTCCCCTGCCACTGCGCCAGCCTCGACGAGGTGAAGAAGGCCGTGCACCACCTGTTCAAGGCCGACATCGAGCCGAGCCGCGTCGCCGCGATCGTGTTCGAGCCGGTCCAGGGCGAAGGCGGCTTCAACGTGATCCAGGCTGAGGCGGTGCACTGGCTGCGTGCGCTTTGCGACGAACACGGCATCGTGCTCATCGCCGACGAGGTGCAGACCGGTTTCGGCCGCACCGGCAAGATGTTCGCGATGGAGCACTTCGGCGTCGTGCCCGACATCATGGTCATTGCCAAGTCGCTCGCCGCCGGCACGCCGCTGTCGGCCGTGTGCGGCCGCGCCGAGATCATGGACGCGCCCGCACCGGGCGGCTTGGGCGGCACCTACGCCGGCAACCCGCTCGCCACGGCGGCGGCGCTGGCGGTGATCGACGTCATGCGCGACGAGCGCCTGCCCGAGCGCGGCGCCGTGCTGGGCGATCAACTTCAGGCCCACCTCAACGCCATGCGCGCTGCCGTGCCGCAGATCGCCGACGTGCGCGGCCTCGGCGCGATGGTGGCGGTCGAGTTCAACCGCCCCGGCAGCACCGAACCGGACGCCGACTTCACCAAGCGTGTGCAGGCCGAGGCGCTGAAACGCGGATTGATCCTGCTCACCTGCGGTGTCAACGCGAACGTGCTGCGATTTCTGTTCCCGCTCACGATCCCGCAACCCTTGTTCGACGAAGCACTGATCCTGTTGCGCGAGGCGATCGAAGCCGCGGCCCCATGAAGGCGCTGCAGGAGCGCCTGGCTGCGCAGGGCGTCCATACCCTGCTCGTGCAGTTCACCGACCTGCACGGCGTGGCCAAGGGCAAGCTGGTGCCGCTGGCGCACCTGGGCGACGTGCTGCAAGCCGGCGCCGGCTTTGCCGGGCCGTCGATCTGGGGCACCGGCCTGCCGCGCACGGGGCCGCGCGCCGAGTACTTCGCGCGGGGCGACCAGGGCACGCTGACGGCGCTGCCTTGGCTGCCGGGCGTGGCCCGCATCGTCGGCGACGGCTTCGTCGACGGGCAGCCTTTCGACGCCTGCCCGCGCCAGGTGCTCAAGCGTTCGCTGGGGCGCCTGGCCGAACGGGGCTGGACGCTGCGCACCGGGATCGAACCCGAGTTCTTCCTGCTCCAGCGCGACGCGGCCGGGTGGCGGCCCGCAGACGAACACGACCGCCTCGACAAGCCGTCCTACGACCTGAAGTCGCTGTCGCGCCAGCAGGGTTTCCTGCACGAGTTGTCGAGCGCACTCACGGCGTGCGGCCTGGACGTGCTGCAACTCGACCACGAAGACGCCCACGGCCAGTACGAAGTCAACTTCGCCCACGACGAAGCCCTGCGCAGCGCCGACCACGTGATGCTGTTCAAGCTCGCGGCCCACGCGCTGGCCGAGGCGCGAGGCATGGTCTTCTCGATGATGCCCAAGCCCTTTGCCAACCAGCCGGGCAGCGGGCTGCACTTCCACGTCTCGCTGTGGCAAGGCGAGCGCTGCGTCTTCGATCCCGCCGCCGGCGGCACCTTGTCGAAGACCGGACGCCATTTCATGGCCGGGGTGCTGGCCCACGCGCCGGCACTCACTGCGTTGGCGGCACCCACCGTCAACTCCTACAAGCGCCTGACAGGCGGCGAGTCGCTGTCGGGAACGACCTGGGCTCCCGCCTACATCGCACACGGCCCCAACAACCGGACGGCGCTCGTGCGGACGCTGCCGGGACGCTTCGAGTGGCGCCTGCCCGATGCCAGCGCCAACCCCTACCTGGCGACCGCAGCGCTGGTCGCCGCCGGCCTGGACGGCATCGAGCGCGAACTCGACCCCGGCCCCGAGTGCACCGACGACCTGTTCGCGTTGACGCTGGCGCAGGTCCGCGAGCGTGGCGTCGGGCTGCTGCCGCAATCACTGGGCCAGGCCATTGACGCGCTGGAGGCCGACGAGGTGCTCTGCGCTGCGCTCGGCGCGACGCTCAGTGCGGAGTTCATCCGCCTGAAGCGCGATGAGTGGAGCGCTTACGCCCGCCACGTCGGCACCTGGGAGCTGGAGCGTTACGCCGCGATGTTCTGAATGAACCGCGCGGACTCGCCCCCTCTCACCGCCTACCTGTTCCTCGCTGCCAGCATGGCGCTGGTAGGCAGCTACGTCGGCTTGTCCAAGCTGCTGGTCGCGGTGTTCCCGGTTTTCCTGCTCGCGTGGCTGCGCTTCGGGATCGCCGCGCTGGCCATGGTCCATTGGGTCCATCGCGCCGACGGCGAAGCGCCGCTCTCGCCGCACGACCGCAAGCTGCTGTTCTGGGAGAGCTTCCTCGGCAACTTCGGCTTCTCGATCTGCATGTTGTACGGCGTCGCGGCGACCTCGGCGCTCGCCGCGGGCGTGGTGATGGCGGCGATCCCCGCTGCCGTCGCGCTGTTGTCGCGCATCTTCCTGGGCGAACGCATCGCGCCGCGGGTGCAAGCGGCGATTGGCTGCGCCGCGGCGGGCATCGTGTTGCTGGCGTTGGCCAAGCCGGCCGCAGGCGACAACGCCGCATCGGCGCCCTGGTGGGGTTATGCGCTGCTGCTCGGCGCCGTCGTCTGCGAAGCGAGTTACGTCGTGATCGGCAAGCGCCTGACGGGCCAGGTCTCGCCACGCCGCATCAGCGCGTTGATCAATCTATGGGGGCTGGCGCTGGTCACGCCCTTCGGCATCTGGCAGGCGCTGCAATTCGACTTCGCGGCGGTGCCGCTGCCGACCTGGATCCTGCTCGTGTTCTACGCCATCGCCGCCAGCGTGGTGACCGTGTGGCTGTGGATGCAGGGCCTGCGCCACGTGCCGGCACCGCGGGCGGGTGTCTTCACCGTCATGCTGCCGGTGAGCGCGGCGCTTGTAGGTGTCGTCTTCCTGGGCGAACCGTTCGGCAGCGGCCATGTCGCGGCCTTCGTGCTGGCGCTCGCCGGCCTGCTGCTGGCCACCTGGCCACAGCGGGCCTGAGGCGGCGCTTGTCTTTCAGGGGCATCGGCGTACGATTTCTCGGGCGGGACTTCCGCACAACAACCGAGGAGACTCTCATGCCCCACTTCATGGTCCAGGCCTCGTACGGCACGGCAGCGGTCGGTGCCATGGTCAAGAATCCGCAGGACCGCGCCGCCGCGATCCGCCCGATGATCGAGAAGATGGGCGGCAAGCTGCACGGCCTGTGGTTGACGTTCGGGGACTACGACATCGTCGCGATCGCCGAACTGCCCGACGCGATCACGGCGGCGTCGCTGTCGATGGCCATCGGGGCCAGCGGCGCGATGAGCAGCTACCGCACCACGCCCTTGCTGACCATGAACGAAGCCGTCGAGGCGATGAAGAAGGCGGGCGGCGCCGGTTACCAGGCGCCCAAGTAGGCTGGGACGCCGCAGCCTGGGCATCGCGCCCGGCGCCGACCACTACACGACCCTGTTTCGTCGTCGCAGCGACCCTCATTCCCACTCTATTGTCAACAGGCGGGTACGGTTCATAGGTAAACTTGGCCAAACGGCATGACGGAAGAGGGTCGATACCGACATTTCTACCGTCGCGATCGGAGGCTCCGTTGAGCGCCAATCTGTCTGAAGCAAGTGCGTGGATGGTCGTCACTTGGACCAGAAGCCCGAAAGTCGGGCAGTCAGGCAGCAACTTGTCGGTATCGGCTAGCCGCTCTGTACCGCAGTGACGGTAGTTTCGCTCAGGTTGACGGTATCGCGGTCCGGCCCACCCTCATCTCTCGCGTCTGCCTTACAATATCGCCCATTGTAAGGAGGATGGGCATGGCTGAATCTACCATCACCGCGAAGGGCCAGACGACCGTGCCTGCGGACATCCGGGCTCTCGTGGACGCCAAGCCGGGTACACGGCTGGTCTGGTCGGCAATGCCCGATGGCACCATCATCGTCCGGGCCAAGACCAAGTCGATCCTCGACATGGCAGGCATGCTGAAGGCGCCCAAGGGCAAGCATGTCAGCGTCGACGACATGAACCCCTGGCGCTGACTTCGGCGCCGGTATGCCAGCGCTCGACACCAACGTCCTGGTGCGCTACATCGTCCAGGACGATGCCTCGCAACTGGCCGCCGCCAGGCGCCTCATCGGTCGCTGCGTTGCCGAAGGCTCGACGCTGTTCGTCCCCGTGACCGTCGTGCTCGAACTGGAATGGGTGCTGCGGGCCAGCTTCGCATTCGGCAAGGACGACGTACTGATGACCCTGTCCAGACTCTTCTCGGCGGCCGAGTTGACCTTCGAATCCGAGCGCGCGCTCGAGGTCGCGCTGCAGTTGTACCGCAAGGGATCGGCCGACTTCGCGGACTGCCTCCACGTCGCGTTGGCCACGCAGGCCGGCGAGCAGCCACTATGGACTTTCGACAAGGGGGCAGCCAAGGTCAGCGGTGCTCAACTGTTGACCAAGGCTTGAAACGTCTTCGATTCAGCCAGCGCCTAGGACGCCAGCGCAAATCGAACCAGTTCGTCCAGCGCTCGTCCCGTCGCAGTCGGCATTGCGCCGAGCTCTTCGTTGCGCATTCCAAGACGATTCACCCAGAAGGTCGGGTGTCCTGCTGCGCTTGCGCCTGCGAGATCCCAGGCGGCAAAGGGAACGAAGAGCACACGGTCTGTAGAGAGGCCGAGGCGCTTTGCACCCTCCTCGTAGACCGAACGATCGGGCTTGTGTCGTCTCAGGTCGTCCGTCGACAGCAGCAGGTCGAAGTGTTGACGCAGGCCGGCACGCGACAGACCAGTTTCGAGCATCTCGGAGGTCATGTTGGACACCATCGACAGTCGTACGCCGGCGTCGCTCAGCCGGCTGATGGCGGCTGGAGCGTCTGACCACACGGGAAGATGCCGATATGTGTCGACGAGCCACTCGCGAGTCGCTCGATCCAACGCCAGTTCCAGGCTGTCGGCGGCATAGATGAGTGCGGCCTCCGTGGTCTGAAGGAAGTCCTCGAAGCGGCGCATAAGGGTGCCAAGCCATTGGTACTCGAACTGCCTCGTTCGCCAAGCCGCGAGCAGCACAGCGCCCTTGCCCGGAAACGCGGCTTCGCAAGCTGCACCCACGGGTCTTGGATCGAAGATCGGAAAGCCGTCGAACGCGAGCGCGGGGTACTTTGCCCGCGGCGTCACCCCGACCGCGGGAGTCGCCAGTGTGACGGCCGGTGCCAGAACAGACGCAGCAACCAGACGGCGTCGAAGCAGAGTCATGGTTTGCTCCATCACATCGAATCGGTTGAGGTCGTTGTGGCCAGCATGGACGCTTTCCTGGTGGCCCGCGTGGCGATCGAGGTGGTGGTGAACCGATCAAGGGGCGTTGCCTCTACGCTCCACCCGTCTTCGTACAGATCTTCCAAGGCGAAGCCGGCGCGCAGCTGGCCACCGATTTGTTGCTCGAAGCTGTGGCCGAAGACAAGGGCTTCATCTCGAGTGATCTTGTCGCGCACGCGCTCTTCGCCAGCATGAACGAGGTCGCTGAACGGCTGCGGGTACACGACCCGCAACTCACCAGACCGCACCGCTTCGTCGTGATCGAACAGAAAGTAGGCCGGGTTCAGGAAGCCTGCCAACAATGCGCCGCCTGGTCGAAGCACTCGGGCGCACTCGCGCCACACAGGCATCACGTCGGCCACGAACAGATTCGAGCAAGGATGGAAGATCAGGTCGAAGGCGGCTTCGGCGAACACCGACAGGTCGCACATGTCGCCGAGGACGC
>Ga0190271_10001755_pt1 | contig 12639 bp, 13 predicted proteins | sample Popmic356T_FD_133747 | JGI IMG/M metagenome (GOLD analysis project Ga0190271, IMG submission 133747) | Populus adjacent soil microbial communities from riparian zone of Weber River, Utah, USA - 356 T | ecosystem: Environmental > Terrestrial > Soil > Riparian zone | place: USA: Utah | collected...
ACGACATCGGCGGGCACATCCTGCGGTCGGGTCTGGTGCACAGCCTGCGCATGCGGATCGCCGACGAACTGCGCGGCGCCGGAACACCGGTGACGGTGATCGACCGCGCCGATCAGCTGTCGTCGGCTGTATCGCAACGGCCACCGCGGTGGTGTCCGCGGGCCCCGATGACGCAGAGAACCTCGAGATCGCGCTGATGGCAAGACAATTGAGCTCGACAGTACGGGTAGTCGCCCGACTGGCCAACGGAGTGCTGCGGGAGGCGATGGCGGTCGGCAACGGTCCAGGCGCCGAGCCACGTAAGAACCCCGCGCAGCGCTGTCACCAGCCACTCTGATCTCGGGTTAATGGCTGGGGCGCGCGATGCGATACAAAGGATAGAGAACCTGAACGAGCATCCAGCCACTAGATGAGGAGTGCACGATGCAGGTGAAGAAGTACATTGCCGCTGCGGCGATCGCCGGGGGCATCGGGTCCGCAGCGCTGGCTTTCGGTGCGGGCACCGCCGGCGCCGACCCCGATTGGTGGGTACCGAAGCCCCTGCCGCCGGGGCAGGTCGGCCAGATCGTCGGCATCCCGCCCGGCCATATCGGTCATTGGGTCGGTGTGCCGCCGGGCCACTGGGACAAACCCTGGAAGTGGCTCAAGTAGCCGGTGCACGGCGCTACCGCGGCGTGAGACGAAACACCGGATGTGGCCGGCCCATCGGGCCTGTCATGGCGCGGTGTCGGCATAACCGGCACACGCCTTCACGGCGAGCGCGAAGACGCGCGCGTGCTCGTCGGGGTCGGTGATCTCGGTGGCGACGAGCTTCTGGTAGCCGAACCGACTTGGCCCCGGTGGTCGTGAGTGGGGCTTGGTCCACCGATCCCAACAATGACGTGTCGATCCGCCCGGCGTGGCGCGAAGGACTGCCCCGCGCGCGACGGGGCGGATCGTTCCCACGCCCGAAACAGCGCACCGTGCTTCTTGTTCGGGTCGGCGCACAGGCATGCGGTGGACCCGACGCGCGCCGGTCAATACGCGTCATGCAGCCGGAACCACTCGTACGGCGGCTGTTGCGGCCAGCCGTCCGGTGATTGCTCCCAGCTCTCCTGGCGGCCGTAGGGCGTGAGATCGAGAAGATCGAACACCAGCATGAATGGCTCTTCGCCGCGGTCGAACGTCTGCCAGGTATGGAAGACCCGGTCTCCGTCGCGCAGGAACACGCTGATCGCGTGGTGTTCCTCGCCGTCGACGGTGGTGTGGAAATCCTCGTTGAATGTCGACCTGCCCGACGACACCCACGGCAAGTCCCATTGCATCCGATCCCGGAACGCCACCAGCTTGCCGACGGGCGCACGCGAAATCAGCACCAGCGATGTGTCTTTGGCGTACAGATGTGACAGCGGGCCGATGTGGTCGGCCATCATCGAACAACCTGAACAGCCTTCGTCCCAGTCGGATCCGAACATGAAGTGCTGCACGATCAGTTGACGCCGGCCGTCGAAGAGATCGACCAGCGACAACGGGCCGGCTTCGGTATCGAACACATAGGGCTCGGTGATCTCCACCATCGGCATCCGGCGGCGGGCCGCGCTGACCGTGTCCTTGAGCCGCATCAGTTCCTTCTCGCGCAGGAGCAGTGCGGCGCGGGCACGGTCCCACTCGGCCCGCGAGACGATCGGCGGCATTGCTCGGTCATTCGTCATGTGCTCAGCCTGCCACCGCCGGTCACATGTCCGCGACGACGTCCGCGACGCGGCGTACCTGATCGATGTCCGAGCTCGTCGGGATGAGATGCACCTCATCGGTGCCGATATCGGCGAACCGCCGCAGCACCGCGCGCAGCTGGTCTTCGGTGCCTGCCCAGCCGGTGGTCGGCGCCATCGCATCGACGATCTCGGCGGGAATCCAGTTCATGTAGCGCAGCAGATGGCCGTGCACCTGCTTCCGTGGTGCGTCGCCGTCGCCGATGGCGAACCAGAACGACGTCGCCAGGTGCGGCGCTGGATTGCCCGCCTGCCGCCACGCGTCGCGGGCCACGTCGAAGAGCTCGTTCTGTTTGTCGACGTCCAGGTCGAGGGTGGTGCCGGCCAGCCCGTCGGCCCAGCCGGCGGCGTGCCGTGTCGTCTTCGGCCCCATCGTCCCCACCAGCAGCTTCGGGCCGCCGGCCTGGATCGGCGGCGGCCCCACCGGCAGCGTCGAGTCGGTCACCTTCTCGCCGGACCACACCCGCTTCATCACCGCGACGCGGTCGGCCATGTCGCGCATCGTCTGGGTGGCGGGGTCCGCGCCGGCGGCACGGTAATCCTCGTGCCGCCCACCGACGCCGAAGCCGACGGTGAGCCGGCCACCGCTGAGCATGTCGCCGGTGGCCAGCGCCTTCGCCAGCATCACCGGGTCGTGCAGCTGCGGGATGATCACCGTGGTCACCAGGTGCACCCGGTCCGTCCAGGCGGCCAGCGCCCCGAGCAGCGTGAGGCTCTCCGGATTGTCGAACGCCATCCGTTCGCCCCAGCACAGCGACGAGAACGGGCCGCCGTCGACGAATAGCGCCCAGGCCTTCAACGTCGCGGCGTCCAGGTTGGGCTCCATCACCGGCAGGGTCATCCCGATATGCACGTCGGCGATTCTGGCACGCCGCGCGGATCGGGCGCGAAAAGCGACAGTGAGAGGGCGTCAGCGCGCCGGATCGGCCACGGGAGGATCCTTGGACGCCCGGATCGGGCCTGCCGCCGGCGGTGCGAACAGTCCGCCCCGCAGCACGCCGCGGAGCGTACGCAGCGCCACCAGACACCAGGTGCCCAACAACCCGACGTAGGCGACGGCGGCGGCGACCCGGAACGCAGGCAGACCGGTGTGCAAGGCCAGCTGCGTCGTCCCGGTGACGAACGTGCCGACCGGGAACGTCAGGCTCCACCAGGTCAGCGCGAACGGCATCCCGCGGCGCAGCGTCCGCACGGTCAGCGCGGTGGCCAGCCCGATCCACAGCACGGCGAAACCCCACACCGGAACCCCGTACAGGACCGCGAAAACGTTCATCCCGTCGGCCAGGTTCTGGTCGACGGCCAGCGCCGCGTCGGTTCCGAGAAGCCCTGCGACGGTTATTGACTGGCCCAGTGGTCCGAGGACGATCCACAGCGTGGGGACCCGCGCGGTGCCCGACGTGCCGAAGTGCGCCAGCCGGCTCCAGACCATGGTGATGATGATCAGCGAGGCGATCAGCGACAGGCCGAACATCGCGTAGCAGCCATAGAGCATCGTCGCGCGACCCGATCCCTGCGCCATGTGCGGGATCAGCATCGCGCCCGTCGCCGCCGACACCATCGGCGGCACCACCGGCATCAGCCAGCCGCCGAACGCGGCGTCGGCCTCGACCCGGTACTGGGTGAACATCAGATACGGGATGCTCATCGCGGTAAACAGGCCGCCGAGGGTGCCCGCTGTCCACAGGACCCAGGCGACGTCGACCGCTGCGCGTTCGCCGATGAGGTCCCTGCCGACCAGGACGGCGCCGGCGCCGACGGTGAGCAGCGCCATCGGGGCGGCACCATAGAAGTGCGCCATCTGCGGATTGCGGACGTGACTGCGTGCCACCGTGGGGTTGTGCATCCAATGGGCGGCCATCGCGCCGATGAGTACTACCAGCCACACCGCCGACGCCACCCACACCACCAGCGCGAACGTCCGCAGGCCAGGGATGTGCAGCGGTAACGTCGCGCCTGCCGTGGCGACGATGCCGGTGCCCATCACCGAAGCGAACCAATTGGGCCCGAGGTAGCTCACGAGACTGGGCCGGTCGCTGGTCATGCGGTCAGTATGGCAACGCTTGCGGAGCGGGACGGGGGTTAACCCCCGGCGGAGTCTGGGGAAAACGCTGTGTCGCCAACGCGCCCCGGTCCATAGGTTGGAGTGCATGGCCGCAGTTACCGACATCGATGCAGTGACCGACCCGGGTCCCGCCGTTGCGCCGGAGCCGGCCGACGTCCCGCCACCACACCCCCGCGCGATCGGCCTGGTGCCGAGCGCGTCGATGATCACCGGCGGCGCCGTCGGCGCGGTGTGGTTTTGGATTCCGTTGGCAATCCTGGTGATCGGCATCTCATCGATCCCGAGCATCATCGGTTTCCTGCTCGCCGGCGTGGTGTTCATCTACCTGATGCGCGGCGTCGATCATGTCGAACGGGTACGCAGCGAAGCGGTGTTCGGCATGGGCATCGGCATCCCACCGCGGCGACTGTCGCCGCACACCGGCTTCCAGCGCTGGGCACACCAGCTCTGGCTCGACATCAGCAGCGTACGGTTCTGGAAGTCGGTGGCCCACCACTACCTTCGGCTGACCTACGACGTGTTCGTCACCGGTCTGGCGTTGGCGCTCCTGGTGTTCGCGTTCCTGGCACCGGCGGCGGCGATCGCCATCGGTCACAGCGACGCCGACGCCGGATTGTCGTTCGTGCCCACGCCCGTCGCCTGGCTGCTGGCCGCGGTGGCACTCGCCGCGGCCGTCGCGCTCCTGGTGTTCGCGCCGTCGCTGGACGCCACCATCGACCGCTGGCTGCTGTCCCCATCGCCGACTGCTGAACTGCAGTTCCAGGTCAGTGCGCTCGCCGACGCCCGTCAGGGTGCGGTGACGTCCGCGCAGACCGAGAGGCACCGCATCGAACGCGATCTGCATGACAGCGTGCAGCCGCGCCTGGTGTCCCTGGCGATGACGATCGGCCTGGCGCAGACCAAGCTCGACACCGATCTGCCTACGGCCAAGACATTGATCGCCGAGGCTCACGACGACGCCAAGAGCGCGCTGGTCGAACTGCGCAACGTGGTGCGCGGGATCGCACCGACCATCCTGTCGGACCGCGGCCTGGACGCCGCGCTGTCGTCGGTGGTGCAGCGCGCCACGAACTCGGGGGTGCCGACGACGCTGAGCGTGCATCTGCCGCACCGGCTGCCTGACGAGGTCGAGGCGTGCGCCTACTTCGTGGTCGCCGAGGCGCTGACGAACATCACCCGGCATGCCGGAGCCTCCAACGCCGCGGTCACCGTGCGACTCGACGAAGCCGCCAACCAGCTGCACGTCACGGTGTTCGACGACGGCCGCGGGGGCGCCTGGATCACCGACGACGAGAACGCGACCGGCCTGCGCGGCCTCGACGAACGAGTGCGCGCCGCCCGGGGCACGTTCACGGTGACCAGCCCGGTCACCGGACCCACCGTCATCAGCGCGGTGCTGCCATGCGGATAGTGATCGCCGAGGATTCGGCTCTGCTGCGAGCCGGTATCGAGCGGATTCTGATCGATGCCGGCCACGAGGTGGTCGCCGGCGTGCCCGACGCGACGAACCTGCTGCGCCTGGTCAGCGAGCACCGCCCCGATCTGGCGATCCTCGACGTGCGGATGCCGCCGACATTCACCGACGAAGGCATCAGGGCCGCGGCGCTGCTGCGCAGCCAGAACCCGGAGTCACCGGTGCTGGTGCTGTCCCACTACGTCGAGGAACGCTACGCGTCCGAGCTGATCGCCTCGGACACAAGAGGGTTCGGCTACCTACTCAAAGACCGGGTGGCCGACGTCCCGGCGTTCCTCGATGCCGTGCAGGTCGTCGGAGCGGGCGGGACCGTGCTCGACCCCGAAGTGGTGTCCCAGATCCTGGTCCGGTCGCACCGGCGGAACACCCTTGACGCACTGACCCCCCGCGAGCACGAGGTGCTGCAGCTGATGGCCGAGGGCAAGACCAACTCCGCCATCGCGGTGGCACTGCACATGTCGGTCGGCTCGGCCGAAAAGCACATCGCGTCGATCTTCACCAAACTGAACCTCGCTCCCGACGAGACCGAGAACCGCCGCGTCCTCGCGGTGCTGCGATACCTCGAATCCTGAAGCGCTGAAAGGACTCTGGCAGTGACATCCTTCGCAACAGACACAGCCCCGCCCCCCATCCCGGCATCGCCACCGCCACCGCTATCCCCCGGCGGGCGCACCGCCGTCCGGGTGACGCTGATCGTCGCCGCCGCAGCGCTGGTGATCGGCGTCGTCGTGTCGCTGTCCACGTTCGCCTGGGGCGTCAGCACGTTCCGGGTCATCGCCGACTCCACGCCACTGCCGACCACGCTGCGCTCGGTGGCGGTCAACACCGGTTCGGTCCCGGTGGCGATACGAATCACCAGCGATCGCGACGCTCGCGAGCCCCGCGTCGACATGCGGATGGTGAACTCCACCCGTGCGGGCTCGGATCCGTTGTCGGTGAGCACCGATGGCCTGACCGCACGGGTGACGATCGACGCCGAGGACTCCCCGGTCCTGGATATCGGCAGGGCCTCGGAGATCACCCTCGTGCTGCCACCCGAGCTGGCGCGCCGGTTGACCGTGACCACGCAGCAGGAGATGGGCGTGGTTCTCGCCCAGGCTGATCTCGACCAGCTGATCGCACGGACCGACGAAGGCGCGGTGGTGCTCAGCGGTTCGGCCCGCCACATCGAGATCACCAACGAGCACGGCGACGTCCACACCCGCGAGCCGATCGCGGTCTCTGAATCGTTCCGCGCGGTCACCGGAAACGGGGACGTCAGCGTCGACTTCTCCGGGGCACCGAAGACCGTCGATGTCCAATCCGGTGACGGCGACATCGACCTCGCGTTGCCGCAGCCCGGCCCGTACGTCGTCGATGCGACCACCGGACGGGAGTGGGGTACGACGGAAGTGCGGGTACCGCAGACCCAGGAACGCGGGGACGCCGCCTCGGTCGTCACCGCACGGTCGGAGACCGGCGACGTGAGCGTCGAAGCATTGAATTAGCCGGACGTCTCCCAGAAGCGGTTGAGGACTGCAGCGCCACGGGCCGGGTCCTGGACCATCCACCAATGTCCCAACCCGTCAAGCACTTCCGTGCGCGCTCCGGCTCGGCCAGCCGCCCGCTGTCGGATCTCGTCGGAGCCGACGAACGGGTCCTCGGTGGCCTGCAGTGACAGTCCGGGCCGAGCCGCGGCGTTCTCCAGTGCGCGGCCGGCTTCGACCATCGCGGGTTGGCGCGCCGAGCGGTACAGCAACAGGATTGCCCGGCCCATCTCGGGACCCTGGCGCGGAGCCATCAAGGTGGCGATTTCCAGAGGTATCCCGAACGAGACCATCCGTTCGGCTCGTTCCTGATCAGTGCCGCCCAGCAAGGTGTCCACGAGCTGCTCGCCGTCGCCGGGTGTCTGCCACACCCGGGCGAGGTCGTGCCACACGTAGCCGGGATCGAACAGCCCGACGAAGTCGCTGGCCCAGCTGCGCACGAGCTCGGGGCGATGCATCACCACGTTCACCACATGACCGCCGCCCCAGTCGTGCCCGACGAGGTCGACCGGTTCGTCGAAACCCTCCAGCTCATCTTCGAGCCAGTCCCGGTACGCCAGGTAGGTTGCCGGGAAGCCCTCGGGGAGCGGAGCGCCGAACCCCGGCGGAGACAGACGCACCACATCCTGGTGCCCGAGCGCGTCGACCAGCGGACCCCAAACAGCCTCAGTCTCCGGATTGCCGTGCACCAGAACCACGGTCATGTTTGACATCCTGGCACGGTGCGGCCCTGTGGGACGCCGCGCCGGTTGGCGGGATCGTCTGACAACACATCACGCTCGACCACCGTGACGTTCTCGAAGTAATCGGCAAGCAGCCGCCCATGCTCGTCCCCAAGCGCGACGGCACGCGCCCCCAATAGCGACATGGTCAGAATTGTCGGGCCAAGTCGGCGTGTCGCATAGAGCCAACTACCCGATTCAGCCGAGGATCCGGTCGGCCTCCCGCAGTCCGCTGAGGTAGGCGCCGTGCACGGTCGCGGAGAACTCCTCGTGCGTCGCCTCGCCCGCGAACGCGAGCCGATCCCCCACCGGTTCGGCCAACGCCCGCTGATCGTCCGGGCTCGACCCGACCGCGAGGAAGCTGTAGGACCCGCGGGCGTACGGGTCCGCCGCCCAGCGGGTGACGAGCGTGCCGGTGGGCTCGGGGGCACGCAGGGTGGCGATCACGTCACTGACGGTCTGCTGGTCCGAATGCAATTCGCGCGCACGGGCATTCGAACCTCCCCGTAGCCCGACCAGCAGCGGCACGCCGGCGAATCGCAGCCCGTTCACCAGATCCGACACCGGCTGATCGCGACCCACGATGCCGACCATATCGCGATCTGTCGGCCAAAACGGTTCATCGAACCTGAGCACGACCTTGTCGAGCAGCCCGAACCCGAGTCGCTCGATCGCCCGGCGCTTGGGCTCCGGCAACGGTGGGTCGAACGCGATGGTGTCCGCCTTGAGCACCCCGAGAGGAACGGTGACGATCGCCCGGTCGCCCGTTATGACCGCCTGCGACGTGCGCACCCGCACGCCAGAATCGTCATGTTCAATGCGAGTGACGGCGTGGCCCAGCTTTACGGTGAGCCCCTGAGCCAGCTGGTTCACCAGCTGTCCGTAGCCGCCGGGCAGGATCACGTCGGGACCGTCGAGTTGGCCTTCGCTGCCGAACCATCTCAGCGCAAGCTCGTCGGGGTCGGCGGCGTACTCGGCGCTGATGGTGGACGCAACGCACCACTGCACGAGCGGGTCGTCGAGATCCACGCGCGGCGCCAAGGCGTCGGCCACCGTCTCGTCCGGCCCGGCATCCGCGGCCGCGTCGTAGATCTCGTCCATGATTTTCGGCCAGTCGCCCAGGGCCGCGTCGACGTCGGCGGGGGCCAGCGAAGTTCCGTCCGCAAGCACCACGACGTTCTCGAAGTCGGTCTTTACCGTCTTGGCGCCGACCTCATCGGCCAGCCCAACCAGCGGGTTGCCCTCGGTCCCGTGGAACCATGCCGCGCCGAGGTCGATCGGGATGCCCAGCGATGTGTCCGTCCACGTGCGGCCGCCGATGCGGTTACGGGCCTCGACCACGGTGACCGCAACCCCGGCGTCGGCCAGTCGTCGCGCGGCGGAGAGCCCGGCCATACCGGCACCGACGACGATGACGTGCTCCTGGTAGTGGTCGTCATCACAGCCGGCAAGCAGCGGCGTGGCCGCCGCCGCGCCGAGACCCAGCGTGAACACTCGCCGAGTCAGGGGCGGCATCAGTCCGGGCCCATCAGCTTCTCCATGATCGCGGAAACCGGCGCGGATTCGGCCTGCCGAAATCCCGTGCCCGCCCAGACGTTTACCGCGTGCGGATCGCCCGCGCGCACCGATGCGGCACGCACCGGGCTGGTCAGGTAGTGGACCTCGGGATATCCGAACGGCGCTTCGGTCTCGTGTTCATCGACGAACCGGTTGCGCAGTCCGCGCGCGTACCGGCCCGAGAAAGCCTTCGTCACAACGGTTTCAGTGAATTGCGGATTCTGCAGCGCGGCCCGGTGCACGGCACTGCTGCCTGCTTCGTCGGCAAGCAGGAACGCGGTGCCCAGCTGGGCGGCCACCGCCCCCGACCGCAGCACTCGTCGCACGTCGCCGGCGTCCATCAGCCCGCCCGCCGCAACGACGGGGAGGTCGAGGTCGGCGATGATCGCGGCCAGCAGGTCGTCCAGCGGCACGTCCGACGGTGGCGCGGTCGCATCGAAGGTGCCGCGGTGTCCGCCCGCCGACGGGCCCTGAGCGGCCAACGCGTCGATGCCCCGCTCGGCCGCCAGCCGCGCCTCGGCCAATGTGGTCACCGTGCCGACGGTGGTGATGCCCGCTTCGGCGAGCCGCCGCACTTCGTCGGCGCTCGGCAGGCCGAAGGTGAAGGATGCCACCGCCGGCCGCAGATCCAGCAGCACCTCGATTTTGGCGTCCCAATCGTCATCGTCGAAGCGGGGCTCCCCGAGGCTGACGCCGTAGCGTTGCGCCTCGGACGCCAACGCGTCGGCGTAGGCCTCGATCGCGCCCGGCGTGGCCGCGCTGGGTTGCGGCACGAACAGATTGGCGCCGACCGGCCCGGTGGTCAGGCGGCGGGCCGCTACCAGACGCTCGGCGAACACCTCGGCAGTCAGATAGCCGGCAGGCACGAACCCCAGTCCACCCGCTGTCGACCCGGCAGCGGCCAGCTGGGGCGTGGAGGGCCCGCCCGCCATGGGCGCGACGAGAACCGGGACGGCGAGATCGCGAAAGTCGAACGCCACCAGACCTTCGTATCACGGTCGCGGCGTCTACTTCCAGGACCCGGGTGGGGCTGATTAACCGACCGAGTGCCCGCGCGCCGATTCCTGGCTGCGGTAGTCGTCGGCCAACATGCACACATGCTCGGGTAGGGCGCCGGAGGCGACGTCGGCCAGTGTGGTCTGCTCCAGCACCGATCGCATGCTGGCGCGCAGCGCGCGCCACACATCGGTGAGCGACTCGGTAGGACCCGAGTACGGCAGGTCCCCGAGCCCGATGTCCCGCACGCTGGCCAGCGGGCCGTCGATGCAGCGCAACACGTCGGCGATGCTGATGTCGGAAGCCGACCGGGCGAGTTCGTAACCGCCCTCGCGGCCGCGGTGGCTACGCACCAGCCGATCGTTGCGCAGGTCGGTGAGGATGTCGACGAGGAACTGAGGTGGGATGCCCTGGGCCCTGGCCAGGTCGTCGGTTTTGACAACGGTGCCATCGTCCACCGTGGCGAGCTGCACCATGGCCCGGACGGCATACTCCGCCTTGGCCGACATCCGCATGGGCACAGATTAGTCGGGAATGTCGGCCGAACCGGCAACCACGACGGCGAACAGGTCGGCCAGCGCGGCCAGGCTGGCGGCCTGCATCGCCGCCGCCGGGACCGGATCGCCGCCCAGGCTCGGTAGTGCCCGGGTCGCGGTGGCACCGGCCACCACCGTCGGCGCGTAGCCGAGATTGAAGGCCCCGCGCGCCGTGGAGTTCACGCACATGTGGGTCATGAACCCGGCCAGCACCAGGTTCGACACGTCGAGGGCTTTGAGCTGTTCGTCGAGGTCGGTCTGCACAAACGAATTCGGGTAGTTCTTGACGACCACCCGCTCACCGTGGCGCGGCGCCACCCGCCCCACGATCGCTCCGCTCTCGCCCCCAATGTCGTAGAGCGATCCTGGACCGTCGTCGTGCTGGATGTGGATGACGGGGATACCGGCCGAGCGGGCCCGGTCGAGCAGTGCCGCCGCTTCGTCGAGGGCCGGCTGCACCCCTTCGAGTTCCAGGACGCCACCGGTGTAGGTGTTCTGGCAGTCGATCAGGACAAGCGCCGAGTCAGCCAGGCTGACCGGGGTCAGCGGCAGACCCGCCAACGCGCGCAGGGTATTGGGATCAGGCACTCTCGTAGCCTACTGCCGGTGCGACGACGAGCGGCCGCTCCGGGGACCCGCGGTCACGGTCAGCACGGCGTCGGCATACTCGGGCCGACACACGATCAGGTCGGGCAGCTTCGAGTCGCGCTGGTTGTATTTCAGCGGCGAACCGTCGAGACGCGAGGCGTGCAGCCCGGCGGCACGGGCCACCGCGACCGGGGCAGCGGAGTCCCACTCGTGCTGGCCGCCCGCATGCACGTAGACATCGGACAAACCCTGCACCACGGATGCGACTTTCGCTCCGGCGGAGCCCATCTCGACGAGCACTCCGTTCAGCGCGTCTCGGACCTCAAGCGCCACGGCGGGTGGACGGGTGCGCGAGACCACGATCCGCGGGATCTCAGGAGCAGCTGGAGGGGCGGCCACCGTCGGGGTGGCCAGCGTGTCGCCCTGCGCCGGTAACGCCACGGCGCCGGCGATCAGTTCGCCGGACTGCCATAGAGCGACGTGCACCGCCCAGTCGGTGCGCCCGAGCTCACCGAATTCCCGCGTCCCGTCGAGCGGGTCGACGATCCAGACCCGCCGAGCCGACAGCCGCGCCGGCTCAGCTTCTTCTTCCGGGCCTTCCTCCGAAAGCACTACGTCATCCGGCCGCTCGGCGGTCAACGCCGCCAACAGGAAGTCGTGGGAGCGCTTGTCCCCCGCGGCTTTCAGCTCTTCTGCGGCTGCCCCGGCGAGCTCGGCCCGAACACCGAGCAGGAGCTCCCCGGCCTGAGTCGCGAGGCGCGCGGCCAGCTCGTGGTCGCTCACTTGACCTCCACCTTCTGCGTAACCGCTCATCGCCGTCCCTCGATGAGCTCGATGACCGACAATGCCAACTCATCGGGCGTCCGGTCCGGGGTGAGCCGCAGATCGGGGTTCTTCGGCCGCTGGTAAGGACTGTCGATCCCGGTGAAGTGCGTGATCTCACCGGCACGGGCCTTGGCGTACAAGCCTTTCGGGTCCCGCTGCTCGCAGTCCGCCAACGGGGTGTCACAGAACACCTCGAAGAACTCGACGCCGGCATCGGTGGCCACCTTGCGCGCCAGGTCGCGGTGCTCGGCCAGCGGGCTGATTGCCGGGACGAGCACCACCTGACCGGAGTCGGCGAGGATCGCGGCGACGTGGGCAAGCCTGCGCAGGTTCTCCGAACGGTCGGCCATCGAGAAGCCGAGGTCGGAGTTGAGCCCGTGCCGGAGGTTGTCGCCATCGAGAACGTAAGCGGGAATGCCTTTTTCGAGCAGCTGCTGCTCGACAAGAACGGCCACCGACGACTTGCCCGACCCGGACAGGCCGGTGAACCACACTGTCCGGCCTTTGGTGAGCCGGTCCTCGGGGGTACACAGCGAGTCGTGGCGCACCGTGTTCGGGCTTGCCGAGCGCGCCGTGCCGTCGCGCAACACCATGCCCGCCGC
>Ga0190271_10001756_pt1 | contig 12639 bp, 16 predicted proteins | sample Popmic356T_FD_133747 | JGI IMG/M metagenome (GOLD analysis project Ga0190271, IMG submission 133747) | Populus adjacent soil microbial communities from riparian zone of Weber River, Utah, USA - 356 T | ecosystem: Environmental > Terrestrial > Soil > Riparian zone | place: USA: Utah | collected...
ACATTTGATTTTATTCCACCTAGAGCTAAGAGTAGTGGCGATAGTGTACAGAATTTCCTTGACATATTTAATAATACGTTTGGGTCCATCGGTCCTAAAACCAAAGATTTCTGTGATAACTTAGATCTCATTAAAGAAAAGACTGGCGGGGCAACTGAGCCAGCTTCTAAATTCAGTGAAGCATGGCATAACGTTGTAGAGAATTTTACAGACGTTGGTGGTATATTTAAGAAGGTCGGAAGCGTTATTGGTGGTTTCTTCTCTGGTCTTGGCGACATCATAAAGAAAGCAGTTGATAGTATAGGTACAGAAGAAGTATTCGCTGGTCTTGGAATCGGACTTCTTGGCGCTTTGACTTTCATGGCAAATGGTATTAGAAAGAATGGAATTAACTTATTCAAGTTCGATTTCTTTAGTGGAATCGGAGAGAAAGTCAGCGGAGTTCTAGATCAGGCTGGTGGAGCGCTTAAGTCTTTTCAGACAAAGGTTCGAGTTGACAATCTTCGTAAGATTGCCATATCCATCGCCATTCTTGCTGCATCGTTATTCCTTCTTTCAACCATCAATCAAGCCGATCTTGCTAGAGCACTAGGTGCTGTTGCTGCGTCTATGGGTACTTTGATCGGCGCTCTAGTCTTATTAGAGAAGATGGCTGGAAATACCAAGCTATTTGATGCTGGTAAAATGGTGGCCATGTCTGCGTCTATGACTTTGATTGCCGGAGCTCTTGTTCTTATGGCTGTTGCCGTAAAGATTTTGGGTTCTATGAGTATTGAGGAAATTGCTCGTGGTATTGGCGCTATCAGTGCAATGATGTTAGCTCTTGTTGGCATGCTGCACCTTATGCCGGATAAGACAAGCTTAATGGGATTTGGCGCTGGTCTTATTATGGTTGCTGGCGCATTGATCATTCTTGCTGCGGCAGTCAAGATCTACAGCATGATGGATTTTGGAACGATGATCAAGGGTATGGGAGCAATCATCATATTCCTTGGTGGTCTTGGGCTTGTTATGAGAGCATTCCCTACTGGTGGAATGGTTCAGGCAGGCGCAGGCTTACTTCTTATTTCAGCTGCTCTGTTAATTATGGCTGGTGCCATCAAGATTGTCGGTTCTATGAAGCTTGGTGATCTGGCAAAGGCGCTTGGTACGTTTACGCTTCTGCTCATTGGGCTGGTTATTGCAGCGAATGCAATGACGGGAGCTCTTATTGGAGCAGCAGCTATGGTTATTATGGCCGGAGCTATGCTCACAATGGCAGTAGCTCTTAAGGTGCTTGGGTCTATGGACATGGGCGACGTTGCCACCGCATTGGCAGCTATTGCCGGGGCTATCGGCATATTTGTTGGTTTTGCTGCCCTGATAACCGCAGTTCCAATTCTCATCGTAGGATTGATGGCGCTTGGTATAGCCCTTATTCTGATTGGTGCAGGCTTCCTTCTGTTTGGAGCCGGAGCATATTTGGCAGCCAAGGCATTCGCTATATTCGCAAAGTCAGGAGAGAAGGGCGCTAAGGCATTCGGTAAGATGTTAGCGGTCCTTGGAGCATCGCTACCAAAACTATTGCAAGGATTCGCCATTGGTATCGGCGAAATGTTGAAAGCAATTATTGATTTCCTGCCTGGACTTATTGGTAGTTTGGGTAAGGTTCTAGATGCTTTGATCAATCTTATTCGAGAGTATATTCCAAAGATCATTCAACTCGCTATCGATCTAGTTCTTTCCTTCCTTGGGGCAATTCGTGATAACATCAAAGAGATTGTTACCGTTGGAACTGATATTCTTGTTCAATTCATCGAAGGCATTACTCAGAATGTCAGTAAGCTTGGTACAGCTGGATCTGATCTTATCGTTGCATTAATAGGTGCCATTAGTGAGCACGTTGACAAGATGATTAAAGCGGGCACAGATTTTATTGTGAAGTTTCTAGAGGGTTTAACTGGAGCAGTAACTGAAATTGCTACTGCGATTGGTGATCTTATTACTACGTTCATCTATCAGTTCGGACTTCTTATTTGGCGAATCGTTGACTACGGCACAACCGTAGCCATTGCATTACTTGACGGAATGGCAACAAACATTACAAAGATTAAAGATTCTCTATGGAACTTCATTTCGGCGGTACTCAATGCAATCTTTGGATTGATGTGGCGAGTAGTAAATACTGGTGTTGAGATTGCCCTTGCTCTTATGAGAGGCATGGTCTCAAATACTCAGAAACTTGCCAATGCAGCCGGCGAGTTTATTTTAGCTCTGATCAATGCTATGGTGACTGCAATCCAAACATATGCTGGACCTATCATTGTTGCATTCGCCAAACTCGGTCGTCTTATCATGACCAGTATTGGTGCAGGTATCAAGTCGCTGGACCCGAGAGAGATGGGTAAAGCGCTTGGTAACGGCCTTATTCATGGAGCTGAAGCAATCTTAGAGGTTAGGTCACCATCGAAGGTGTTTATTAGATTCGGTGGATACGTATCTGCTGGGTTGGCTATTGGAATCGATAGAGGTGCGCCAAAGGCGATAAGAAGTGCCTCTAATTTGTCAGACGATGTTATAACTACGTTTGGAGCGACATTAAGTAAGATTCCAAGCATAGTCAATTCCATCACTATTGATGAGTTTGCCCCGGTTATTAGTCCAGTTCTTGATTTGACCGGCATGAAAAAGGATGCTAAGCAAATTCAAGGAATGATGACAGAATCCACATGGACCAGCTCTATGGCATTCATTCAAGCTGGTGAGATATCTAAGGCAATAAACGTTTCTCCAGAGGTTGAAGAAACAGCCGCTCCCGTTGCAAGAGAGGTTAACTTTGTACAGAACATCAATGCTCCTACACGTTTAGCTACTGTTGATATTTATAGACAAACTAAAGGTCAAATAGCTTTGGCGAAGGAGGAGCTTAAATTATGAAAGTTACAAGTGTTAGATTATCTAGCGAGGTTACTTACATTGATATCGGGATTAAATCGCCAGGAACAACCGATTCATATTTGATACGATCAATTACAGGTCTGGATGCTGATGATGTTGTGCAGAGATTTTATGCAACTGCTGAAGATCCAATCTCTCTTCAAGAACGTGGTCTTTATGACATGGTCATGCCTAATAGAGAAATAGTTATGTCTATCATAACAAATCCTGATTATGGCACAAGTGAAACATATTCGGATCTTAGAGACGCTCTTTATAAGATGATAGCGGCTAGTAGATTCGGTGATGTTACTTTGTCTTTCTTTGACGGATCGACTGAAAAAGCAATCCTACGTGGTAATATTTCAAAATTGGAATCGGTTCTTTTTTCAGAAGCTCCAGAGATACAGTTGACGATTGTTGCAAAAGATACAATGTTAAGGGCTCCGGATTCAGGAAGAGTTTATGTTTCCTCAGGGACATTAAATGCATCTAGTACAGCATTTAACCTTACAGATAGCGACTCTACAGCCCCTCATGGCGTCACATGGGCTATTCAATTTGATGCCGATGTTGGATCATTTACTCTAGGTAATAACGATGAAGGATGGATTTTTCATCTTGCGTATCCTGGCGATGGATTCAAGGAGGATGATATTCTTCGATTTTCCAGTGAACACAATCGAAAGTATGTGTTCTTGAATGGTTATCCAGGCGACCCTAACGATCCTCCGGCTAGACCATATTCTATTATCGATTTGATCACACCAACGTCAGTCTGGCCAATAATGTTTCCTGGAACTAATCACTTTGACTATGTCGCAACCACATATACATGGCTCAACTGGTCATATTTGCCGGTGTATTGGGGGATCTAATGGACATCATGGTTTTTACAGAATACACAATTGATTCTAATAAGGTAGTAGATTATCCTAATGATACATTAACCGGCGCAAAAATTGTTCCAAATCTCACATCAAAAATGTGGGTTGAACGATTTAGTGAACCTGGAGAGTTTGAGTTCACAGCACCAGTTTATAGTGATATTCTGGATGATCTTCCTATTGGTTCCCTGGTATCTCACGTAGACAGTCAAGAAGTAATGATTGTCGAAAATCATGAATTCACTGAAAGTAAAGATGGTAAGACAGAAATAAAAGTATCCGGACGAAGTTTTGAAGTGTATCTTGAAAACCGTGTTATTGGACAAGACGGGATATTAAACCAGTCTCATAGTAATACCGGTTATATTAATCCATTTGCTGCAACTACAACTGGAGAAACATGGAACGGATTCGGTGGTAAATACTATATTCAAAACACGGCTGCTGTGTGGAACGGATCAAGTTCTCCAGCTACTGCAATTGGAAATTTTCAACGCCCGTCTGACTCTGCGATGTTCTTAATTAATAGGCTTCTTGGTACACCGGAAGCAGTATATCCTAATCAATCAGCGCCGCACAATTTAGGTACAGGATATCCATTAACACAGGCGGCCGTAGTTCCTTATACAGTTCCCAATGCAGATACGGTCAATTTTGTTACTGTTTGTAATCTTGATGCTACGGCTGTTCCAACGTATGACTCTACATGGATCTATACAATAGATCGTACTGATGCTCTTACAGCGGTTCAAGATATTCTTCAGCGTGATAGATTAGGCATAAAGACGCATAGACCAGGACCGTCTTCGCCTTTGATTCTTGGTGAACCACACTCATGGCCTTCTGGCTATGCTGATAAATTAGCTATAAGTTTGTTTCACGGTCAAGATAGAACTCAGCACGTATCGTTTACCTATGCTGGTGGAGATATTTCCGAATCGGATTATCTATTTAGTAACAAAAACGAGAGAAATAGTGCTTTGGTAATCGGTGAGTTTCGTGGTTTGATGATCCGAAATCAATTAGGTTACAAACAAAGATCTACTATTATTGATGCCAGTGACATTGACATCGCTGAACGAATTTCCGGATCAGCATTACCCGCAGCTCCAGCAACTCTAAGACTGATTGATCAATACAGGCTAAGATCCAAAACAATTCTAGCAAGAAGAGAGTTACGTAGAGTAAATGTCTTGAGTGCTAAACTTGTAAGTCAACAAAAGGATCTTAGATTTCGTAGGGATTACGATACTGGCCATTTGGTCACTGTTATAGGGAATCATGGGCTGAAACAAACCATGATGGTTGAAGAATACGTTGAAATTGAAGATGAAAACGGTGAAATTTCGTATCCATCACTTACTTTACCTCCTCAAGGATCCTAATGACTGATCGTACGTATAATGACCTTACATTGACTGTCCAAATAGTACTTCCGGCCTTTGCCAGCTTGTACTTCATTGCTGATGCTATCTGGGAACTGCCTATAGTTGTGCAGACGCTTGGCATTATAGCGATCATTAGTTTCTTTCTAGGCATTGTCCTTCATGTTATGTCCGATCGCTATGCTTCCGGTGACGATCCTTACAGTGGAGACATAGTTGTGAGCAAAGGTCAAAATGGGAGTACATTATACTCGATAGAGCTCAACGAAAGCCCTGAGGAGTTCGAACACGTAGACTCAGTGACCTTTAAGGTCATCCGCAAGTAAAACATGTAGTATAATGAACCACAGACTGGAGACATATTGTTCCTGGACCGTTTCAAGAAGAAAGAGAATCCCTTCGATTCACAGCTACGTGCTGCCATGCTCGATTTGCAGCAGTACGAGACCGATTCCGACGAATACCAGCGCCAACTGGACATCGTGGACCGATTGATCAAGATCAGGCAAGGAGAACAGCCCGATCGCATCACTCGCAACACGATGCTCATTGTTGCCGCAAACCTCGTCGGCCTCGTTGTCGTCGTTGCAGCCGACCGCGTGCACGTACTGTCGCAGAAGGGCTTCCAATCCATCATGAAGCTGCCCAAGACAGATTCAATCTGATCTGTCGCTCTAAAGCCATCTACTGTGCGCTCCCCAGCGCATGGTATTTGGTTTTTCGCATTTATAACAACGTATATAATGAAAGGAGCACACATGGACAAAGACCAAATCACTTGGGAGGACATCGAAAGATGGACTCAGCAAGATGAGGAATACTACGACCAGCTAGACTCCGACTACGAAGAAAGGAAGTGAGTCCTTCGGGACTCATATCCTTTTTCAAATCGTAAAATTTCCCCGGAGGGAAGTTTATATCAAAGTCCGCAAAAAAATCAACTTATCTAATGAGAGAGATAGTGCATAATCCAATGCAGAGCGGATCCCAACCCGACGACTACGACTCTCATTTTTATCCATCTCACCAAGGAGTGTTTTTAATGAAACGTGAAATGCGTGTCAGTTTTGTCAAGCCAGAGACAAGAGATGTTGCTGACACGTCTGAATACGAAGACCACTTCGAAAGTGTTGGCGAGATCGTTCAAGATACCGTCCGCACTATCGTTGCTGGAGCATTAATGTACGTAGTGGCAGATACATTCCGTCAGGTAATTCTCAATAAACTAGGAGGCAAGTGATATGCGAGGGCTACTTCGATTAGGTGTTAAGAGCGTTAAGTGGGGTTTGATTGGGACCGGCGCAGTAGTAGTTGGGATGTATATCTCGGCTCGTGTTACCGGAGAGAAGGCAGAGCTTTCTTTCGGACCTAAGCCAGAATTCAAGGTTCCGGAGATCAAGGTCTGACCCCGCAAGAAAAACATGTTATATAATGAGAGGAAGACAAACTCCAGCAATGGAGAATGTCTAGGCGCTATCGACTTTACAGTCGTGAGTCTACCCTCTCATTTCATTTTTGTTTTGGTGGTGCCTTCCTGAGCTGGTAGTCCCCTCAACGGATATAACATCCATAAGGCGAAGGCTAAGTGTCGGTTATGCGCCGAAACAGCCACCATATTCAAAGGAGGTTTAATGAGAAAGTACAGCGATTACATGACCAGAGCTAGAAGGTATCGAAACACAGCTCCTATGGAGCTTGATCGACGAATCTATATTTTGGATTGCATGATCGCTGAGGTAGAAGGTAGACCTAATTTCATGAAGGGACAGGGAGGTGTGAAGCGTCCATACCAACCGCCATTCCCTCCGGACGACGATGATATTCCACCAAGTGACGGAGAATCACTTTATGTCTAACAACTACGGATGCATGCATTTTCTATTCGATGTATTCATGACGTGTATTACCGGAGGTTTCTGGCTGATTTATATCTATGTTCGAGAGAGTCGTCGCCGTCAACGCTATTACTACTAAGGAGATGCTGTGGCAATCTACATTAATCTGAATCTATATTCAAGAGAAGAAGCCGTTGTAACAGCTATGATGGTCGCCATGCACGAGGGCAACGAATCAGGGGAAGCATACATCTTCCGGTGCAACCCAGGTATCCAGACGAAGTACGTCAACAAGTACACAAGGCAGGACCCGCACTACAGAGTATCGAGTTACTCACACATCAATGAAGGCGAGCGACTCGATGGTTATATTCACCCAAGGTATAAGGACCACACACGGAAGGTCAATGGATTCACCCCACTACATTGCGTTGGATACAACGGATTTGACTTCCTTGGCGGTAGTACGTCGAAGGTAATCAGTGCACATCCTCCAAAGACTGAGGAGAAGGTGAGTTAATGGATCTAAACCAACTCATTGGTCATACGAGACTCTTCTTAAAGCAAAATGCCCCAGCGATCCTTACAGCAGTAGGTGTGGTTGGCACAGCCACAACCGCATATTTCGTTGGCAAAGCTTCATTCGAGGCGGCAGACGATCTTGATCGAGCATATTTGGAGGACAAAGCACAAGTAACTACACAAGACAAGGCTAAGCTCGTCTGGAAGCGTTATATTCCAGCTGCTATTAGCGGAACCATCACCGTGACAGCCATCGTCATGGCCGCAAAGGTTGGGAACAGACAGACTGCAGCAGCAGTAAGTGCCTACGCTATATCTGAACGTGCATTCTCTACCTATAGAGACAAGGTAGTAGAGAGGATTGGAGAGAAGAAAGAAGAGGCCCTTAGAGACGAAATTGTGCAGGAACGGGTACATAGGTTACCACCAACCAGTGAAGTTTTGATGCTAGGAGAAGGTGAGGTACTTTGCTGTGAACTGTTGACGATGCGATATTTCAAATGCGATGCTGAAACACTTCGTCGAGCAGAGATAGAGATCAATGCAGAGATGAATTCCGGCATATATTCAACCTTGAGTGCCTTCTACGATCTAGTCGGACTTAGGCATACGTCATATTCTGACAATCATGGTTGGGACAATGCCAAACTCATGAAGCTAACGTTCTCAAGCGCAATAACTGAGAATGAGAGACCGTGTTTGACGTTCGAATACAATTACGTCAAGCCTTTGTAATCGCAAAAAAAACACTTTGTATAATGAAGAAGAAAGCCGACTACGAAAGGCCACATAGTGGACCCCATCGAAGCGACTCCCGTTCTCGAGCAGATCGAGACGCCCACCATCACGACCACGACGAGTTCCAACTCGCTGGCCGCCGACATCACATTCATCGCCATCACCATGGTCGCTGGATACACCACCGGCAAGGCCATCGAGAAGACCGTCGCGTTCGCGAGGAAGGCGCTCAAGAAGCGCAAGAACGAGACGACCCCGAAGGTCGCCACCATCGCCAAGTAAGAAGCAACTTCATCTACCTATCACGGTGCATGCTACCCCAGCATGCACTGTGGTTTTTGCCTTTTCGCATATTTAACAGCTTATATAATGAGACCAAGGAGGTCACGTATGCCTAAAGGTAATCGCAAAGCGATCCGCCGCGCAAACCACCCATCCGTCAAGTCACCGAAGAAGCCGACGATCTACGCCGTCGATTCCTCGTCAGAAGTTACCCCCGTGAACGAATCGAAGACAGCAATGTCCAAGATATTCGAGATCGACGGTAACCAGCTGGCCAAAGGAATCGTTGGTCTGGTCATCGCTCAGATCGTGACCAAGGCGGTTGGTGTTGGTTGGGACGCGGCAGCGAACGCAATCAAGAACCGAAAGCAATAGTCCCCTACCCAGATCTCGAAACTTGCAGTACATGCCGATATATTCGAACATGTACTGTGAGTTTTTCTATAGAAAAAGGACGCAAATGATCAAGAAGAACATTACATACGAGACCTTCGATGACGATCCGAAGACCATTACCGAAACATACGCATTCCATATTTCAAAGCGAGAATTCGTCAAACTCGATGCGAAGTATGACCTCACCAGTGCATTTAAGCAATATGGTGAGCCAGGGAATTCTGAAAAGATCTTCAATCTCATGGAAGATCTTATTTTGTCTTCATACGGGGTTAAGAGTGAGGATGGAAAGCATTTCGAGAAAACTCCAGAGCGTCGAGCAAAGTTCGCTTCTAGTGCGGCATATAATGCCTTATTTGAAGAAGTTACTCTTACTGAGAGTGGAGGTATTGATTTCTTAATGCAGATTATGCCTAGGGATATTGTTGAGAACGTTAGTAAGGAACAAATTACAGCTGAAGCCCAAAAGGTTGCCAGCGGTGAAAAGCCAATCCTGGACGTAGTTACCGAGATGTCCTCTACTCAGGAGTAATGTATGGATATGGACTTTCCGTCCAATAGCGATATTTCGAAGAAAGAAAACTCTAAAGCCAAGATGATTGAACCGGTTGCAACTGGTTTGGTCGTCAAAAGGCCTCAGTCATTCGGAGTAAAGCTAAAGAATGTCTTCTTTAATGGCGATTTTAGAGGTGCTGTTGAGTATATTGTAGCGGATGTGCTTCTTCCGGCGGCTAGAGATATGATCGTCGACTCTAGCTCCGATTTCGTTGAACGAATCGTATATGGCGAGGTACGGAGGAAGGCACCCAGACGAGGGCATAGAGATTACGGAGCAGTATCTCGCCCAAGACAACAATATAACCGAGCACCAATCGACCAAGGAATGAGAGATCGAGAAAGATACGACAGGTCACCTGTTTTTCAAAGGTCAAATCGTAGGGGTTGGTACGAGGATGTCGTAGTTGCGACTCGTGAGGATGCAAATGCGATCCTCTCTAGGATGTTCGATATTCTCGATACGTATGAAGTTGTATCAAGAGCGGATTTGTACGAACTTGCTGAGATCAATACCGAACCAATTGACAATAATTGGGGCTGGGATGATCTATCAGATGCATCAGTTCGACAAACACGAAACGGCTTCATCATTGACCTTCCAAAAGCAGAACCGATCCGAAATTAAGGAGAAACAGTGAAACTTATTCCAGACGGGATTACCTCTAAAATTGCAAGAGAGCTTCTTGTCGCTAAAAAGAACAGCCCTGGTATATTCTTCGCTGCTGGAATCGTAGGCGTCCTCGGTGGGACTGTCTTAGCGTGCCGAGCAACCATGAAGATGGGGCCGGTAGCTGACGATCTTGAGAGTGATATTAAGCAAGTCAAGGAAGTAAAGGCTCTTAACGAAAATGACGAAAGCTCAGTGTACGGAGACTCTGAGTATGGAAAGGACATGGCGTACGCCTTCGGTAAGGCAGCTGTTCGTACAGCTAAGCTATATGCCCCAGCTATTGCGGTAGGAGTTGGAGGCATTGCTTTGCTTACTGGCTCGCATGTTATTCTTGTCCGTAGAAATGCGGCATTAACGGCAACGGTAGGTGTTCTAGCAAAGGCGTATGACGATTATAGAGCCAGAATTCGAGAGCAATACGGTGACGAAGCCGATACAGATTTAATGCTCGGCGTTGCCAGTACTGAAGAAACGACACTGGAAGATGGAACCACAGCCCTCGTAAAGACGTTCAAGCACGGTCACTGGTCTCCATATGCTCAGTCATTCGACCCAAGCAATCGTAACTGGGATAGGCACGAAGAATATGTCCGTATGTTCATCGATGCACAGCAGTCATATGCGAATCATCGATTGAGGGCGTATGGTCATGTGTTTCTGAATGAAGTCTATGATATGCTCGGACTTCAGAGAACTCCTGCCGGACAAATTGTCGGTTGGGTGAAGGATCACGGCGATAACTACATTGACTTCAAGCTATATCCTTACCAGGACCATGATTCAAACAGCATTGTGATTGACTTCAATGTTGATGGTCAAGTCTACGATCTTATTTAAGGAGGATCATGAGCGAGTCATCGAGTAAGGGCTGGCTTATCCCAGTTTCGGTTGGGGTCGTCTCATTCGGAGGCGGCCTCACCCTGGGTTATTTTATTGGGAAGAGTCAGAGAGCTGTAGACGATTACTTCGTCGATGATATTCAAGAAGAGCCAATCTCAGTTGAAATCGTAGAGGAGGAAGAGCCAGAGGAGTGGCCAGAAGTACCAGAAGTAATCCTTACGCCAGAGGAACAGAAGCAAGTTGACGCTGGTTTGGCTGTCCATAAGTATAAAGGCGACTCTATATTAGTCGACCCAATGGATCCAGAAAAAGGACGACCTGATCCAGGGGCTCTTAGAGCAGCTACTCCTCATGAGATGAAGGCAGCGGGCTTCAATTTAGAGGAGTTAGGTATGGATGAGCCAGTGGATGAACCAGGATTTGCTTATTTGAATGATGGTACAAGAATCCCTATAGCCGACGTTCTTATGCACTCTGAGGAGATTGTCTGGGATTGGGACGAGCAAGCGGAGTATAGGTTAGAGAATCCGGATATTTATGTCATCCACATGGATGAGTTCTTTAGTAATGAAAGTGAATACACTCAGACTGAGTTAAATTATTATGGAATAGATGATGTTATGGTAGATGAGAATAAGACGCCCATATATGACTACGAAGATACTATTGGGCCGCTTCGATGGGGTTATGGTAGCGATGATGAAAACATATTCTATGCTCGCAATAGGAAGATCAAGGTAGATTTTTCAATCCTCCTTAATGCAGATGATTCATATATGCGAGCAGTCCTTGGAATTGAAGAAGAAGATCCAGATGAAGTTCCGCGAAAGTTGAAAAAGATGAAAAGACCTAAGGAAGAGTAATCATGATTGAAAACAAATACGAGTATAATTACTTCAAATGGATTTCGACTAAGGTCGACGTTCATGAAAAAATTCTGCTCGAAATGTATAATGTGCCATTTGCCTGGACTGTTTTAGGTGATAAGAACCGGGCATACGATGTGAAAGATCTACGATTACAGTATATTCATAACACAGGCAAATCAATGCCCGAAGGTTGGGCGGATGAGCAACCAGTGTCAGTTTTAGAGGTTATTTATAGATTCTGTCAGACAGCTGATTTTGAAACCGATATTGAAGCTAGACATTGGTTTTCAACCATTGTCAATAATCTAGATCTGACGTTAGACCTTAGTGATAGGGATATTCGGGACGTTCTTCAGCGATTCATTTGGAGAGAGTACGATTCCAATGGATACGGCGGAATGTTTCCTCTAGAACATCCGAATGAAGACCAACGAAAAGTTGAAATCTGGTATCAATTTCAAGCATATCTTCATGATATTGGTTGGGTTGATGCACTTCTACAAGACTGAAAGGATGGTCTGTGGATTTCTACACTATAATCACGAAGGAGATGAAAGACGGAACATTACAAGTACGTCCAGACTGGAAAGTAGGAAGATCTAAAGACCTGATGACACGTTCGGGTTCATTCTATGCAGTATGGGATGAGGAACGTGGCTTATGGTCTATGGATATTTACGACGTTCGTCGTCTTGTCGATGAAGATCTCAGAGCCTTCGCTAAAGAAGAAGAGCAAAAGAC
>Ga0190271_10001757_pt1 | contig 12638 bp, 12 predicted proteins | sample Popmic356T_FD_133747 | JGI IMG/M metagenome (GOLD analysis project Ga0190271, IMG submission 133747) | Populus adjacent soil microbial communities from riparian zone of Weber River, Utah, USA - 356 T | ecosystem: Environmental > Terrestrial > Soil > Riparian zone | place: USA: Utah | collected...
CGGCGACTTAAGTACTTCAGCCACCATTCTCGAGGGGTAGGACGGCCGCGCGGACGAACGACTGGACATCGGGCCGGACGAGATCGTCCGTGTCGAACCACGCCACACCATCCGACGTCCCCGCTTCTTCAGCGATGAGTTCTCCCCCAATAATCTCCACGTCGTAGATCACCCGCACCGTGTGCAGGTCGATCCCCCGCGCGGCGACCTCCACGGTGTCGGACAACACGCGTGGCGGCGAGATGACACGGGCAACCAACCCTGTTTCCTCGGCGACCTCTCGCACGACAGCGACCTCAGGGTGCTCGCCATGCTCAATGCCGCCACCCGGAAGCCACCACGTGCCGGGGAAGTCGGAGAGCTGCGATGCCCGCACGAGAAGCACGTTGTGCTCGCGTCGGATCACCGCATAAGCGGCGATCCGAGAGCGCGCCTCCATGCTCGGCTAGAACTGCTTGCGGTGCGTCTGGTTCCACTCGCGCATCCGCGAGGGGTAGCCGGAGAGGTTGACGTCGTACGCGGGGATGCCGAGCTTGTCCGCAACCTTGCGAGCCGTCGCCTGGTCAGGGATGCGGCGCCGCGTCCACTCGCCGGTGTCCGCGACAACGACCATCGTTGTCTGCGTGACCCGCGTGGGCGGCTCGATGAACGCCTCGCACCCGGGGTGACCCTTCACAAACTCCGTGAGATGCGTAATCGTCTCCGACTGTGCTTCCTTGGCGTTCGCTGTGGCGCCTTGAGTTTTCGCCTTGCGCGAGAACAATCCCATGTGCCCAGGTTAGCCGCCGTTCGCGGTTCGCGAGAGCGAGGGAGGGTGGCAAGATGGATGTACCCACGTCCTTACAAGGAGACCCCATCGTGACCGAGTCCACCCCTCACTCGTTTGACGTTCTTGTCCTCGGAGGTGGCAGCGGCGGCTATGCGGCGGCACTGCGCGCCTCGCAGCTCGGACTGAGCGTGGGACTCGTCGAGGAATCCAAGGTGGGCGGCACCTGCCTCCACAACGGTTGTATCCCTACGAAGGCGCTCCTCCACGCCGCCGAGCTCGCGGACAACGCTCGCGAGGGCTCGAAGTACGGCGTGCTGAGCTCGCTTGAGGGCATCGACATGAACGGCGTCAACGCCTACAAGCAAGGCGTCGTCGATCGCCTCTACCGCGGCCTCCAGGGTCTTGTGAGTTCGCGTGGCGTCACGGTCATTGAGGGTCGCGGCACGCTCGTTGGGCCCGACGCTATTGAGGTTGGCGGCGAGCGCTACACCGGGCGCAACATTGTCTTGGCTACGGGCTCGTACGCCCGCTCTCTTCCTGGTTTGGAGATCGGCGGCCGGGTCATCACGTCCGATCAGGCGCTCGAGCTCGACACCGTGCCCACGAGCGCAATCGTGCTCGGCGGCGGCGTCATCGGCGTCGAGTTTGCGTCGGTGTGGACGAGTTTTGGCTCCAAGGTCACGATCGTCGAGGCGCTCCCCCACCTCGCGCCCAACGAGGACGAGTCGCTGTCGAAGGGCCTCGAGCGCGCGTTCCGCCGCCGCGGCATCGACTACAAGCTGGGCGTCCGCTTCCAGGGCGTCACGCAGGACGACAACGGCGTGACCGTGACCCTCGAGGACGGCACCACACTCTCCGCCGAACTTCTGCTCGTCGCGGTGGGCCGCGGCCCTCGCACCGCGGACCTCGGCTACGAGGCGCAGGGCGTCCGCGTTGACCGCGGTTTCGTCCTCACCGACGAGCGCCTCCACACGGGCGTTGCCAACATTTACGCGGTCGGCGACATCGTTCCCGGTCTGCAGCTCGCGCACCGCGGCTTCGGCCAGGGCATCTTCGTGGCCGAGACCATCGCGGGGCTCAACCCCGCGCCCATCGTCGAGTCGAACATCCCCCGCGTCACGTACTGCAACCCCGAGCTCGCCTCCGTTGGCATCACCGAGGCGAAGGCCAAGGAGGTCTACGGCGACGACAAGGTCGTGGCGCTCGAGTACAACCTCGGCGGCAACGGCAAGTCGCAGATCCTCGGCACCACGGGCTTTGTGAAGCTCGTTCGCGTCGTCGACGGCCCCGTCGTTGGCATTCACATGCTCGGCGATCGCATCGGCGAGCAGATCGGGGAGGCGCAGCTCATCGTGAGCTGGGAGGCCCACCCCGAGGATGTCGCTCCCCTCCTCCACGCCCACCCCACGCAGAACGAGGCCCTCGGAGAGGCCCACCTCGCCCTCGCTGGCAAGCCGCTGCACGCCCACGACTGATTTCGGAGAGAATCACCACCATGAGCACAGACGTCACGCTTCCCGCTCTCGGCGAATCCGTCACCGAGGGCACCGTCACCCGTTGGCTGAAGGCGGTGGGCGACACCGTCGCCATCGACGAGCCGCTACTCGAGGTTTCGACAGACAAGGTCGACACCGAGATTCCCTCGCCGGTCGCGGGCACCCTTCTTGAAATCGTTGTTGCAGAGGACGACGTCGCCACGGTTGGCGCGGTGCTCGCGCGCATTGGTGCCGCTGACGAGGCCGGCGGCGGCTCGCCCGACGCTGCGCCGGCTGCCCCTGTCGCGGCGGCTGAGCCGGTGGCTGAGGCCGCAGGACAGCACGAGCCGCAGACCGCGCCTGAGCCCGAGGCCGAGCCCGCAGAGGTCGAGGCGGCAGCCCCCGAAGTTGCCGCAGAGGCTCCTTCAACGGTTCCCGCCGAGGCCGTGCCTGCGGAGGCGCCTCCCGCGGAGCCAGCTCCAGCGCCTTCCGGAGCGAGCCGTGACGTCACGCTTCCCGCTCTTGGCGAATCCGTCACCGAGGGCACCGTCACGCGTTGGCTCAAGGCCGTGGGCGACACGGTTGCCGCGGACGAAGCTCTCGTCGAGGTGTCGACAGACAAGGTTGACACCGAGATCCCCTCGCCCTTCGCAGGCACACTCACCGAGATCCTCGTTGCCGAGGACGAGGTCGCGACCGTAGGCACCGTGCTCGCGCGGATCGGCGACGCCGGGGCGGCCGCGGCACCCGCCGCTCCCGCCGCGCCGGAGCCGGTTGCAGCTCCCCCGGTTGCTGCTCCCCCAGTTGTCGAGGCTCCTGCTGTCGAGGCGCCCGTTGCCGCGACTCCCCCGGCACCCCCCGCACCGCCTGCTCCCGCGGCGCCCGTCGCTCCGCCCGCGCCGGCGACTCCTGCACCCGCAGCAGAGGCGCCTGCCGCACCGGCTCCATCGAGCGGCTCCGGATACGCGACACCGATCGTGCGCAAGCTCGCCAACGAGCGCGGCGTGAGCCTCGCGGCGATCGCCGGCACGGGTGTTGGCGGTCGCATCCGCAAGGAGGACGTGATCGCCGCGGCAGAAGCACCCGCCGCACAGGCGAGCGAACCCGCTGCTGCTCCCGCAGCGTCGGCCGCAACGCCGACCGCTCCCCTCGAGGTCTCGGAACTTCGTGGTCAGACCGTCAAGATGACCCGGATTCGCAAGGTCACCGGCGACAAGATGATGGAGTCGCTGCATGGCATGGCGCAGCTCACCTCTGTCGTCGAGGTCGACTGCTCCAAGATCTGGGCGCTGCGAGCGGCGAGCAAGGACGCGTTCCAGGCCAAGTACGGCGTGGGCCTGTCCTTCCTGCCGTTCTTCACGGTGGCCGCCGCCGAGGCGCTCGCCAAGCACGCGAACGTCAACGCGTCGATCGTCGAGGACTCGATCGTCTACCACCCCACCGTGAACCTGTCGCTCGCCGTGGACACGGAGAAGGGGCTCATGCTCCCCACTCTTCGTGACGCGGACTCGAAGTCGCTTCCCGAGCACGCCCAGGGCATCGCGGACCTCGCGGCCCGCGCGCGCAGCGGCGGACTGAAGGCGGACGAGATCTCTGGCGGCACGTTCTCGGTGACAAACACGGGCTCGCTCGGAACGCTCTTCGACACTCCCGTGGTGCCTGCGCCGCAGGGCGCGATCCTCGCGACGTGCGCGATCGTCAAGCGAGCCGTCGTGGTGCGCGGGCCCAATGGCGAGGACGTCATCTCCGTTCGCCCCGTCTGCTATCTGCCGCTCAGCTACGACCACCGCCTCATCGACGGCGCCGACGCCGCAAGATTCCTGCAGGACATCAAGAAGCGCATCGAAGCTGGCGCCTTCGAGGGCGATCTGGGCCTCTAAGTGCGCGTCGCGATCACGGGAGCGTCGGGCCTCATCGGCTCGGCGCTCTCCGCGTCTCTCCGGGCCGACGGCCACGAGGTGCTCGCCCTTGTGCGCCGCGAGGCGCGCGACGGCGAGTCGCGCTGGGACCCCGCGACCGGCGTCATCGACGCGAAGGCCCTGCTCACGTGCGATGCGGTCGTGAACCTCGCGGGGGCCTCGATCGGCTCCAAGCGCCTCACCGACTCGTACAAGCGTGTCGTCCGGCAGTCGCGCACGGACGCGACGAGCCTCATCGCCACCACACTCGCGGACGGCCAATGGAAGGGCGTCCTCATGCAGGGCGCCGCGATGGGCTATTACGGCGACCGCGGAGACGAAGTGCTGACCGAGAGCTCGGGACCCGGAGACACCTTCCTGAGCGAGATCGTCACCGCGTGGGAGGCCTCGGCACGGCCCGCCATTGATGCCGGCATCCGCACGGTCTTCACGCGCACGGGCCTCGTGCTCGCTCCCCATGGTGGTTTCGCGGAGCGACTGCTTCCGCTCGTTCGCCGCGGGCTCCTACGCCGCTTTGGCAGCGGGCGCGAGTTCCACGCCTGGATCACGCTCGAGGACCAGGTGCGCGCAACGCGCTTCCTCATCGAATCCGAGCACGCCGGGCCCGCGAACATCGTTGCCCCGCACGCAACGCGCGATCACGAGCTCATCGCGTCCCTCGCGCGCGCCGCCGGCAAGGGCACGGCGTTCCCCGTGCCTGCTTGGGCCATGAAGTTGGGCGTCGGCGAGGCCGCCGTGGATCTCTTGACATCGCAGAACGCCGAGCCCGAGGTTCTCACGCGCCTTGGGTTCGCATGGAACCACCCCACCATCGATGAAGCCTCTCGCTGGGTCATGGAGGCGGCAGGATTCGCTCCACCAGCCACCCGCGCTGCGTGAGCCGCAGTTCTACCAGGGCCGTTGCGGTGCCCGAGGGCACCGTGTGTTGGTCAGTGTTGCTGTGCCCGACGCTGTAGCCGCTGAGCTCCGTCGTCACCTTCACGATCGCCCCGCCGAGGGTCATTTCTGCCAGCTCCGCATCGACGCGCCGAACCTCGAGCCCCTCGAAACTCAGTTCGCCGGAGGCGAGCCCAGCCGCCGTCTCTGCATCGTCACGTGCGGCAGGAGCTCCCTCGAGAGACAGCGCTCGAAGACCAACGGCGTCGCCCTCCGCGAGGGTCGCGACTCGTAGCACCGTTATTGCGACGGCCGCGTCCACGGGGCCGATCAGTGCCGCCGCCGAGAGTGGGATCGTGACGGGCGCGTCAACTCTCACCTCACCCGCAGCCCTGCCCGTGCGCGGCACGTCATTGGCCGCCACCGCGGGCATGAGGCTCCACCCCGTTGCAACAGCAACCACGCCGAGCGCTGCAAGCGGCGCCAAGCGAATGGCGGTGCGCTCCGCGCGCCACCACCGATCCTGTGGGCGCTTCGCTGTCCGGGGCAGCGCACCCGACCTCATCGCCGCGGCGACCCCCGCCGCGGGAACCACGATGGCCTCCGGTGCCGCACAGCGTGCCAGAGCCCTGGCTGCGTGGGCGGCGGTCGGCCGGAGCGAAGGGTCGTTGGCCAGCAACGGCGCGGTCCATGCCTCGATGGCGGGCGTCGCGGCGCCGTCAGCGAGTGAGCGGAGCAGCGCTCCCAACGCGTAGATGTCGCCAGCAGGGGTCACGCCGTCCTCACGCTCCGGTTCCGCGAAGCCAGGCGTGCCGCGCTCGCCGCTGAGCGCGCCCATGGTGTCAACGAGAGCCACTCTCTTGCCGGAGACCACCACGTTTGCCGGAGACACGTCGCCGTGAGCAACTCGCTCCGCGTGCAGCGCGGCGAGCGCCTCGGCAACGGCAACGCCCACCGTGACGCACTCCCCCACGCTCAGCGCACGGCCGGCCCGAACCTCGGCGAGCGAGGCGCCGGGTGCCACCGGCACGTCAAAGGCGACAACGCCGTCGGGCCGCCTGCGCACGCGGACGGGAACACTGACACTTCGACACGCGGCCCCCGCCCTTGCCAGCGCGGCGGCGCGAGCAGTGGCGCTTGTCAGCAGGTCACCGCCGCTGCCAAGCTCGCGCTCGAGGAAATCGGCCACCCTCCCAGGGTGCCCCTTAGCGAGGCAGCCCTAGGAGTTATCCACAGTTAGTCGTCGATCGACTTATGCCACGGAGCCCACGCGAGACTCTTCATGTCGATCATCGCACCTGGTATGAGGAGGGTGCGCACGATCAGGGTGTCGATCAGAACGCCCGCGGCCACGATGAACGCGATCTGCGCAAGGAAGATGAGCGGGATCACCCCGAGCGCCGCAAACGTCGCCGCGAGCACCACGCCCGCGGACGTGATCACCCCTCCGGTCACCGCGAGGGCGCGGCGGACACCCTCACGCGTGCCGTCCTTGAGCGATTCCTCTCGAGCGCGCGACATCAGGAAGATCGAGTAATCGACCCCCAGCGCCACGAGGAACACGAACGCCAACAAGATGGTCCCGAGGTCCACTCCTGGGAAGTCGAACACCGCGGTGAAGAAGATCGCAGAGAGCCCCAGCGCCGCCGCGAACGAGAGGATGTTGGCGAGCACGATCACCACGGGAGCGACGATCGCGCGCAGCAACAGAATGAGCACCACGAAGATGACAAGCAACACCACGGGAATGATGACCGCGGCATCGTGCTGGGTGGTGAGGCGGGTATCGAGCGCCTCGGCCGCCTGGCCGCCGACGAGCGCATCCGGCGAGACCTCGTGCACGGCCGTGCGCGCGTCGGCGACGACGTCCGCGGCCTCGGACGAGGTCGAAGCGGCTACGGTGACGGCAACGATCTCGACGTGCCCCTCGACAACGATGGGGGCCTCTCCCTCGACCGGAGGCTGTCCCTGCGCGGTCGATGGCGTCAGCGGATACGCGGTCGCGATGCCTTCAACTCCGCCCACGGCCGCAAGCACCGCCTCAGCGTCGTCTTGCGGCACGATGATGCGAACCGGCGAACTCGCGCCAGCGTTGAAGTGCTCCTCGAGGACCTCAAGTCCCTTCACAGAGTCAACCTCGGCAAGGAAGTAGTCGCGGTCACCGATGCCACCGATCTTGAGCATCGGCAGGAACGCGGCGAGTGCCACGAGGATTGCCGTTGCGATGACCCACGTGCGACGCGGGCGGTTGCGAACCGAGTTCGCGACGCGATCCCACAGACCGACGGGGTGTTCTGCGTCCGCGGAAATAAACGCAGGGCGCTTCGGCCAGAACACTCCACGCGCGTGCTTGCCGCCGATGAGCAGTAGCGCGGGCAGGAGCGTGAGCGCGGCGAGAAGCGCCGCGGCGATGCCAACGGCACCCGCCGGTCCGAGTGCCTGGAGCGACTTGAGATCGCTCAAGAGCAGTACGAGTAGGCCAGCGGCAACGGTGCCCGCCGAGGCCGCGATCGGCTCGAACGACTGCCTCCACGCCACGCGCATCGCGGTGTACGGGGACTCGTTGCGGAGCAGCTCCTCTCGATACCGCGCGACGAGCAGTAGCGCGTAGTCGGTCGTCGCGCCCACGACGAGGATGAACATGATTCCCTGCGACTGGCCATTGAGCGTGATGACGTCGTTGGTTGCGAGCGCGTAGACGACGACGATCGCGGCGGTCAGCGCGATCATCGCGGTCGCGAGCACGAGGAACGGCAGCACTGGGCTGCGGTAGACAATGAGCAGGATCACGAGCACCACGACGAGTGCCACGAGCAGCAGCACTCCGTCGATGCCCGCGAAGGCCTCGAGCAAGTCGGCGACGAAGCCCATCGCGCCCGTCAGGTAGCCGTCGAGGCCGTTGTCCTGCTCGTCCCACACGGAGACGATCGTTGAGGCGATGAGGGTTCCTAACGGCTCCTCGTCGACGAGTTCGCTGTAGTCCTCAGCGTCGACGACGAACGTGACAAGGGCGGCCTGGCCGTCCTCTGAAGGCACAACGACGGGCGGCGCCACGAGCACCTCGCTCACCGTCCGGCCCTCGGGGTCGCCCTCGATGGGCGCTGTGGCAGCGGCGTCGGCGAATGCCTGGACGGCCGCGAGGTCTTCCGGTCCCTCGACGCCGTCAACGACGAAGAGCCCCGGGATCGTGTCGACAGGCACGAACTTCGCGTGCCATTCGGCGGCCTGAGTCGACTCCGTTCCGGAGGGCAGAAACGCCCCAGCGTCGTTCTCTTGGACGGAGCTCAGCTTGCCGAAGGTTGACCCCCCGACGCCCGCGATGGCGAGCCACACGATGATGACGGCAACGAGCAGGAAGGGGCGCAATTTGGGCGACATGGGTCCATTCTTGCAAAGCGTTGGAATGCCCGACGCCAGGGCCGGGTTAGCCTGGATGTCATGAGGATCGAGCCATACGACCTGGGTGTGCGCCCGGTCCCGTATCTAGAGGCGTGGCAGCGCCAGCGGGACGAGCACGCCGACGTCGTGGCTGGTGGCGAGGATCGCCTCCTTCTGGTCGAGCATGAGTCGGTCTACACGGCGGGAAAGCGCACCGCCAGCTGGGATCGCCCGGTCGACGGCACGCCTGTCATTGACGTCGACAGGGGCGGCAAGATCACGTGGCACGGCCCTGGCCAGCTCGTCGGCTATCCAATCGTTCGGCTCGCAGAGCCCATCGACGTTGTGCGCTACGTCCGGCAGCTCGAGCAGGCGATCATCGACGTGTGCGCGGGCCTTGGGGTTGAGACCATTCGCGTCGAGGATCGCTCCGGAGTGTGGCTTCCCGCGACGGCGACACAGCGCGAACGCAAGATCTGCGCGATCGGCGTGCGCGTTGCCAAGGGCGTGACGATGCACGGCTTCGCGCTCAACTGCAATCCCGACCTCACAGAGTTTGAGCGCATCGTCCCGTGTGGCATTGCGGACGCCGATGTCACTAGCCTCAGCAGTGAACTCGGGCGCGTCGTCACCATCCACGACGTCGTTCCCTCCGTGGTGGACAGCGTGAATCGCGCGCTCGCCCCCATCACCCGTATCAAGGAGACCGTGTGACCATCGCGCCAGAGGGCCGCAAGATGCTTCGCGTCGAGGCCCGCAACGCAGAGACGCCGATCGAGCGAAAGCCCGAGTGGATTCGCACCAAGGCGACCATGGGTCCCGAGTACAACGACATGAAGTCGCTCGTGAAGACCGGCGGCCTCCACACGGTGTGCGAAGAGGCAGGGTGTCCCAACATCTTCGAATGCTGGGAGGACCGTGAGGCGACGTTCCTCATCGGCGGCGACCAGTGCACGCGCCGCTGCGACTTCTGCCAGATCGACACCGGCAAGCCCGCGGCCTTTGATCGCGACGAACCGCGCCGCGTCGCGGAGTCGGTCCGCCAGATGGGCCTCAAGTACTCGACCATCACCGGTGTGGCACGCGACGACCTCGCCGACGGCGGCGCATGGCTCTACGCAGAGACCGTCCGCCAGATCCATGCGCTCATGCCCGGCACAGGTGTCGAGCTGCTCATCCCCGACTTCAACGCGGTCCCCGATCAGCTCGCAGAGGTCTTCTCCTCGCGGCCAGAGGTGCTCGCCCACAACCTCGAGACGGTGCCGCGCATCTTCAAGCGCATCCGCCCCGCCTTCCGCTACGACCGTTCGCTGTCGGTGCTCACGTCCGCGCAGGCGGACGGCCTTGTCACCAAGTCGAACATCATCCTTGGCATGGGCGAGACGTTCGAGGAGGCCGTCCAGGCGCTGCAGGACCTGCACGACGCCGGCTGCGATCTCATCACCATCACGCAGTACCTGCGTCCGAGCCCGCGCCACCACCCCGTCGACCGCTGGGTCAAGCCCGAGGAGTTCGTCGAGCTGTCCAACGCTGCGGAGGAGATCGGCTTCCTCGGCGTCATGTCGGGCCCACTCGTGCGGTCCTCGTACCGCGCGGGTCGCCTCTGGGGCCAGGCAATGACAAGCAAGGGTCGCGAGATTCCCGCAGCCCTCGCGCACCTCGGCGAGCCGACAACGGCGCGTCAGGAAGCGTCGGCCCTGCTCGCCGCACGCCCATAGCGAACCCGGGCTTGCCGCACGCCTCGCGCCGCTAGACTTTCTCCCATCATGGCGAAGGACACACCCAAGAAGACCCGTTGGTACAAGCTCATCGGGCAGGCGTACGCGCAGACCGCTCCGCACGACAAACTGCTTCTGCCGTACATCGTGCTCGCCGTGGTGGGCCCCATCCTCATCGGCGTGCTCATCGGCATACTCATCGGCGGAGCTGTCGCGATCGTCTACTCCGCGATCTTCGGCCTGCTCACTGGTGTGCTCGCGGGCCTCTTCACGCTCACGCGGCGCTTCGAGAAGAACGCCTACGCGCGCATGGAAGGCGTCATCGGCGGTTCGCTCGCCGTCGCGCAGTCGATCCGCAATGGCTGGAGCTTCGAGGAGGCCCCAGAGGCCGTCGACAACAAGGGCCGTGCTGTGGTGTTCCGCGGGGTTGGCAAGACAGGCATCGTGCTGCTCGCAGAGGGTGGCGGCGCGGCTCACCGTCTCGTGGACTCCTCAACCAAGCGGTTCAACAAGCTCGTTCCCGGAGTGCCCGTGCGCGCGATCTACGTGGGCAAGGAGCAGGGTCAGGTCCCCATGACGAAGCTCTCCAAGGAGATCCGCAAGGGCAAGACCGTGCTGTCACGCGGCGAGCGTGATGCCGTCAGCAAGCGCCTGCGCGCCATCGGCGGCGCGAAGCTTCCCGTGCCCAAGGGCGTGGACCCGATGCGCGCACGCCCCGACCGCAACGCGCTCAAGGGAAAGTAAGCGCAACCTCGCCGTTCGCGAGCACCTCAACGGCCACGTCGGTGAAGTCGTCGATCCGGCCTACGAGGCCCTCCGCCTCGACATCGCCGACGGCAACCACCTGGCACCCTGCGGCGAGGCCCGCCTCGATGCCCGCGCTCGCGTCCTCGAAGACAACGCATCGCGAGGGCTCAAACCCCAGGGCCGACGCTGCGGCAACGTAGCCCTCTGGGCGCGGCTTGCCGCGAGTCACGTCGTCTGCAGAGACGAGAACGCGAGGCTCCGGGAACCCCGCCTGTGTCAACCGGTCCAAAGCCGGCATGCGAATTGCCGAGGTGACCACCGCCCAACGGTCCCACGCGAGGGACCTGACCGTGTCGACGGCACCGGGGATTGCGATCACCTCAGTGAACCGCTCTCCCTCAGCCGTCGTGATCCAGGCGCTCCACTCCTCGACTCGCGCAGACTCCGCCGCAAAGCGCGCAATGGTGTCGCGACTGGGTCTGCCGTGGCCGAAGGCGAGCACGGCCGCGACATCGGCGCCGTTGGCTTCTGCGAACTCTGTCCACACGGCCTCGACGACCGCGGTCGAGTCGACGAGCGTGCCGTCCATGTCGAACAGAACGGCGTCGACGACGAGCCGCGTCATGCAGGATCTGCGAGCCGGACCAGTCGCGTTCCTGCGGCGCGGTCGTGGAGCCCGCGCCCCTCGGAGTCCCACACAACTGCGGGGATCACGAGCGCGAGCAACACCGTGCGGATCGCCGCCTTCACGAAGCCCGGGTACTTGGCGCCGTCCTCGCGCACCACGCGGAGCTTGAGGAACCTGTGACCGTACGTCATACCAAGCGTCGCGACGAGCACAAAGTGCTGCAGCGCCCAAATGCCGAGGGTGGCGAGCGGCTGTCCCGCGAACAAGAGCTTCTCGATGCCCGAGGCGTCCGCAAGGTTGTTCGCGGGGAAGATCGCGCCCGAAATGACGAGGCACAGCACCCAGTCGATGCCGATGCCGCCGAGTCGCTGCGCAACAGAAGCACGCTCGTATGTCTGTTCTGGTTCCGTGGTCACCGAGCCATCGTAGCCAAGCCCGCCACCGCGTCGGGCATGCGCAAGCGTCACCAGTTAACACCGGCGTAACCTGTCATGAATACGCGCGAAACTGCCAGCCCCTAGGCTGGCCTCGCCAGTGACGGCAAGACCAACCCTTTTGAGGAGTACACGGATGTTCAAAGACGCTGACGAGGCGATCAAGTACGTCAAGGACGAGGGCGTCGAGTTCGTCGACATCCGGTTCTGCGACCTGCCCGGCCAGATGCACCACTTCAACATTCCAGCTTCGCAGTTCACGAAGGACGTGTTCGAGGAAGGCGCGATGTTCGACGGTTCGTCGATCCGCGGCTTCCAGACGATCAACGAGTCCGACATGAAGCTGCTGCCCGACGTCGCGACGGCGTTCATCGACCCGTTCCGCGAGCACAAGACGCTCGTCATCAACTTCTCGATCGTCGACCCGTTCACGAACGAGCCCTATTCGCGCGACCCCCGCAACATCGCCGCGAAGGCCGTGGAGTACCTCAAGTCGACGGGCATCGGCGACACCGCCTTCTTCGCCCCAGAGGCCGAGTTCTTCATCTTCGACTCCGTGCGCTTCGACACGAACCAGCACGAGGGCTACTACCACATCGACTCTTCCGAGGCCTGGTGGAACACCGGCGTCGAGTACGAGGAGGACGGCACCCCCAACCGCGGCTACAAGACGCGATACAAGGGCGGCTACTTC
>Ga0190271_10001758_pt1 | contig 12638 bp, 16 predicted proteins | sample Popmic356T_FD_133747 | JGI IMG/M metagenome (GOLD analysis project Ga0190271, IMG submission 133747) | Populus adjacent soil microbial communities from riparian zone of Weber River, Utah, USA - 356 T | ecosystem: Environmental > Terrestrial > Soil > Riparian zone | place: USA: Utah | collected...
AAGCATTTTGCCGGGTGGCGCAAGAAGGAGGACGGCGGCGGCGATTGCGAGAGCGAGCTGCAGCAGACTGCGCCGCTTATTCACGCTGCGTGGCTCACGGTGCGCGACAAGATTTTCGCCGGGCATACGCTGGTGCGCTGCTACGCCAACGGCATGGCCTATGGCATGGACGGTACGGTGCACACCGACGACACCGTGGCTGGCAGCTACACGGCAGTGTACTACCCGCACGAGCGCTGGTCACCCAACTGGGGCGGCGAGACAATGTTCTACAACCAGAACGAAAACCGGGTCACTGCTTGCTTTTATGCAAGACCAAATAGCGCGGTGGTGTTCGACGGCCGCATTCCGCATCGCGCCAACGGCGTGACGCGGGCATACGCCGGTACGCGGATCACGCTGATGTTCAAGACCGAGAAAGTAGATGAGAGAGCATCACACCCAGTTCCTGCTGGCGCTTGACGCCAATAAGACGCGACACAGCGGTCGCACGCTGTATCAGCATCTGAAGGGTGTGCACGATCTGCTGCGTGACTGGAACAACGACGAGGACGTGTGTCTGGCCGGGTTGTTCCACAGCATCTACGGCACCAACACGTTCAAGCATCAGTCGCTGCAGGATCGCGGCGCACTGGTCAACCTGATCGGCGTCAAGGCTGAACTGCTGGTGCATCACTTCGCTACCGCCAAGGACCGTCCGATGTTCGAGAGCATCGAGGACGAGGGCGTGCGCAACCAGCTGCAGGAGATCGAGGCCGCCAATCTGCTGGAGCAGGGCGGCAACGAGAAGATACTGCGCAGGCTGGCGCGGCTCAGGCTCAGTGATGGTGCGCGGGCGGCGTTGAACAGTGGGGTGCTGGCATGACCCGCGAGGAAATCGCTGAGCTGCTGATGCAGCAGCAAGCCACCGCAGCGACACCGAAGCAGCCGCTGCCGCCGGAGATGATACTGCCTCCGGCACCGGAGCAGCCCAACATGCTGCAGCGTAACTTGCCTCCGGCTTATGCGCCGTTACAGCAGACCCAGCAGGCGGTCGGCAGTGCGGCGTTTGGGCTGACACCGATGGGGTCGTTGGCAGAATTGTACGATACGGCGAAGGCCGGTGATGCGCCTGGATTTGGCATGGCGGCGGCGGCAGCGTTTCCGGCAGCGAAGGCCGCGAGAGCTGGCAAGAAGGCAGCAGAGGTGGTCAAGGGGTTTGCGCCGGGCGAGCTGTTTGCTGATCCGAAGCTGAAGGCAAAGGCTGAATTGCTGCGCGGAAATTATCCACAATACGCTGAGCAGTATCCCGGCACTGGCCCGCCGGAGCTGATGTCGAAGCTGCCGGACCCTAAAAATCCAGGAAAGTTTTTGAGCAAGGCGGACAAGCCGGTGCCGTACAGGACGATGGAAGAGGCATTGGCGAAAGATGCTGAGCCGGGATTTTTCTTGGAGAAGAAGCTGACGCCGGAAGCCGCGCAATTTCAAAAGGACCGTGCGGCGGTCCAGCTCGACATGGATATTCACGGTTACAAACCGTACTTCGATCCGGCCAAACGGACTGATGTCGATCCCAAGCACTACGGCCCGTTTGACGATACGGGCACTGCGGCGTCACCCAAGCTCGCCAAAACCGAGGCGGAGTGGTCCGCCAAATACGGCACACCGGAGAACCGCGCCAAATTGCAAGCGGGTTATGCCAAGGGAAAAACAATCCCGGATAGTGCTGATTGGTACTTCATGGGGCAGTTAGAAAAAGAGTACATCAAGGAATATGGCGAGAAGAAAGGACGCGAGGCGTTCAAGCGCGAGTTCGGCGACATGATGGCGGCGACCACTGGGGGCGCTGCGCCTTACGAAAACTTCCTGATGTCACAATACGCCAACGTGATGGCTAAAAGAGGCGAGCGTCTGCCGGAGCGTGGCTATGAGCTACCGTTTCCGATCGGCGGACGATTTGCAGGCACCAATCTGGCACAAGCGCAAAAGTACATTGATGAGGGACAGGTTGGATTTTCAGCTGCACAAAATCCCAAGCGATACGATTTTTCCAGTGCTTTTATGGGCAACAAGAACGCCGCTACCATCGATGAGCAAATGTTTGGCGCGTTGCGCCCGGTGACCACCAAGGCAAGTGTCAATAAGCCGGAATGGTACGGCCCGGCGACGCGCGTGGCGCGTGAAGAGGCTATCAAGGCTGGTGTTGATCCGCGTGGCTTTCAGGACGTTGGCTGGGCCGGGCTGAAAGCGGGCAAGCTCGAGGCCACGGGCAAGCCGTTCGAATACGAAGGCCCGATGATCAATCACATCAACCGTTCGATTGAGACGACAAGCCGACTGACCGGGATGCCACCGGCAGAGGTCGTGAAGCGCGGCCTAATTCGCAAAGAGATACCGATGTACGGCTTAACGGGTGCAATGGGCGGCCTCGCCGCACAGGATCAATACAGACAATAGGGGGCCGCAATGCCAGCACTGCTGAAATACCACTCGTTCATCGACGAGGTGTCGAAGGGCGGTCACAACCTGCAGACCGCCGTGTTCAAGTGCGCGCTGACCAACACCGCACCGACACAGGCCACCGACACGGTGTGGAACACCACCGTTGCTCCGGCACCGGCTGCGGCGAACGGCTATCCGGCTGGCGGTAATACCATGACCACCAGCAGCGCCACGACGACAGCGGGCGTGTTCAAGCTGGTGCTGGCGGACAGCGTGTTCACGGCGGCGGCGGGCGGCATCGGGCCGTTCCGCTATGTGATCATTTACAACAGCAGCGCCAGCAACAAGCTGGTCGGCTACTACGACAACGGCACCAGCCAGACACTGCCCAACGCCACCGACACGTTCACGGTCGACACTGATCCCACCAACGGAGTGTTGACCATTGCATGGCCGTAGAACGCTGGGACCGAGGCAAGTGGGACAGCGCACACTGGGATGGGCAGCTATCCCTGACGGCGGCGGCTGGCGCGGTCGTTATCGCTGCGCCGGAAGCGGTGCTGCGCTTTGGTCCGAGGCTGGCGGCGACGCCCGGTGCGGTGGTCATCACTGGGCAGGACGTCAATCTGGTCAGGGTGTCTGGCCTGAAGATGATCGCCGATCCTGGTGCGGTGGTCATCGCTGGTCAGTCCGCAACGCTGACCATCCAGACCAACATCAGGATGACAGCAACGCCCGGTGCGGTGGTGATCGCCGGGCAGACGGCAGAGCTGCGATCGGGCCTCAGGCTGGCGACGACACCGGGTGCGGTTGTTATCGGCGGCCAGACGGCGGCGTTGCGATCGGCGCTCAAGCTGACAGCCACGCCCGGCGCGGTGGTCATCACCGGCCAGATCGCGGCATTTCCGGTCACGCAGCACGTCACGATGGTGGCGCTGCCGGGTGCGGTGCTGGTCGCTGGACAGACGGCAACGCTGCGATCGGCGCTCACATCGGCGGCGGTGCCGGGCGATGTGATCATCACCGGCCACGATGCCACGTTGATCCGGGTATCGGGTATCAAGCTGGTTGCCGAGCCGGGCGAGGTCATCCTTGCCGGGCCATCGGCGGAGCTGGCGTTCTCGCTGCACAGCTCGCTCGATGCGCAGCCCGGCGCGATTATTGTCACGGGGCAAGACGCTGCGCTGTCGTTCCAGCTCAAGACCACACTGGCGCTGGACGCGCAGCCGGGCGCGATCGTCATCAGCGGTCAAGATGCCGGGCTGCTGTTCCCCGGCGATCTCCAAGCCGTGCTGGACGCCCAGACCGGCGCAGTGGTGATCTCAGGTCCGGCGGCACGGTTGAGCACCGTGTACAGTTTTGCGCTCAGCCGCAGGGAACGTTACGGCCGCACGGTGCATCGCATTCCCGGCCGCTGGTGAGGAACAATGCAAGGGCAGGCGCGTAAAGAAGCATTCTCAAACCAAGGAGGCAACAATGGCTGACCCGAAGAAACCAGCAGCAGACGATCCACCGGCTGTCGAGCCGATCTATCAAACACCGGAGCTTGATCCAGCAACAGGCGCGCCGCTTGATACACGGTTCCAGGCGGATACCAGTCAGGAGGCGGCTGCATCAAAGCAGTCACCCAAAAGCGAAACGCCGAAAGACAAAGACGAGGAAGATGACGACGACGCGCCGAAAGGCAAAGAAAGGTCGCGCCGCCGCTAGTCTGCACAGCAAACGGAGAGTAAAGGTAGCAAAACGGCGGAGAGCTTGACCGCCAAAGGAGGGGCTATGGCAGAAGAAATCAATCCGGCCAGCATGATTGCTGCTCCACATCTCAAGCCAAAACTTGAGAGTGAAACGAAAGTGGTCGGTGGGCCGGGCGATCCGCGCGGCGGAGTGGCGGCAATCCACTCCGTCGACACGGTAGAGGACGGCACTGAGACGCCATGGCGCGATACGCCACCGACCAACATCTCCAGTGTTGCGGAGACGTACAACGACAGCTCGCCGCCCACCAATCCTGATATCCCGCCGGAAGCGGCCGACGCTATGCCGGAAGATCAGGTGCCGGAAGAACCGGACCCGCCAGCAGGGAGACGCAAATGAAAGCCGAGGCACGAGAAGAAATCGCACTGCCACTAATCGGCGGTCCTGGCGATCCGCGTATGCCGTCAATGTTCAGCTTTGACACGCCACAGTACGGCACCGAGACGCCATACCGCAAAACACCGCCGACCAACATTGGATCGGCGGCGGAAGCGGCGGCAACCGCAACGCCGCCAACAGACGCTGGGGTTACTCAGGCACAAGCCGATGCCGAGCTGTCGCCCGTAGCAGCGGTGCCTCCGACCATTGCTGGCACCACAACCAGCGGCCAGACGCTGACGTGTACGCCAGCGCCATCGCCATGGGTGCCAGCGGCATCGAGCTACCTGTATCAGTGGTATCGCAGTGATGAAGCGATTGTTGGCGCGACGGCAGCTACCCGCGTACTGGCGGCAGCCGATGTCGGTCACAAGATGAAATGCCGCGTCACTGGCGTGCACGCCACCTATGGCGGCAGCTCACCAGCGTTTACGGCACAGACGGCTGTGGTGGCGTGACATGGGTATGGCGGTGGTGACGGTCGCCGCAGGCGGCTTGCCGGTGGTCGACGTGACGCCGATTGCATCGATGACGCCGGTCAAATACGGCGTGCCGGTTACCGAGGCCACGAACGGATACGGCGTGCCGGTCACCAAGGTGGTCGGCAAGCCGGGATTGCCGGTGGTATATGTCGTGCCGCCGTTATTGCTGCGAGGGGGAGTTGATGAGCAGGCTGGTCGAGGTCGAGCCGGGCCGGTGGCGAGTTATCAAGGCGTCGACCCCGCCCGCACGAAGTGATCTGCCTAGACCTTACGTCATCAGTGACATCATGCCCGCGACCGAGCAAGTCGACGGGCGCTTCTATACGTCCAAATCGCAGTTCCGCGCAGTCGGCAAGCAGCTGGGGCTGATCGAAATCGGCACCGAGAAATTCAAGCCGAAGGTCCGGTCAACTGACCTAGTGGAAACAAAACAGGCGCGGCGCAAGGTACTCAAGACTGCGCTGGAGAAGTATCGGGCTGGGCACAGAGCCAGGAGGGCAACATGAGCGACACCACCCAACCATCAGCACCGCCATCATCAGCACCAGCGACGCCGCCGCCACCACAGGCCGATGTGCCAATTGATCAGACGCCGGTCAGTCAGCCGACCCCGCTGGGTCAGCAGGCACCGCCGAAGCCGCCCGGCCAGGACAGTGACAAGTCCTCGCACATCGGCAGGCGCGAGGCGATCCAGAACGCTTTCGCGCGCGCCAAGCAGGCCCAGGAGGACGCCGCCAAGGAGGTGCCGAAGCGTGCCAAGCCCGGCATGGGGCATAACCAGCCGCCGGAGGCGATGACCAAAGAGGCCAAGCAAGTCGCTGAAAAAACCGAGAAAACCGGGCAGCCATCGGAAAAGCAGCAGCGCTATCGCGAGGGCGGCAAGTTCGCCCGTGATCCGGCGAAGGCCGAGCCGCAACCCCCGCAAACCCCGCAAACCCCGCCAGAGCAGCAGCCGGGTGTGCAGCCGCAACAGGCCAAGGTCGCGCAGCTCGACAAGGCTGCACCGTACCGTGAGCCGCCGGGGCGGTTCACCGACAACGCCAAGACCGAATGGCACTCTACGCCGGAGGTGGTGCGCGGCGCGGTGCATCAGATGGCGCGCGAATTTGATGGTGCCTATCAAAAACTCCGTGGCGACCATGAGGTGATGGAGCAGCTGCGGCCGTATCACGACCTCGCCACCAAGCAGGGCACGTCGCTGCGGCGGGCGTTCGATAACTATTACGGCATGGAGCAGAAGCTCCGCACCGATCTGATCGGCGGCGTGGACACCATCATTCAGAATGTGGCGCGCTCTCAGGGTCTGACCGGTGCGCACGGTGGGCCGCTTACCATACAAGATGTGGCGCATCACGTGGTGAACATGACGCCAGAGCAGCACCAGTTAGCGCAGCAGCGCAATCAGCAGACCTCCGCCGAGATGCAGATCGGGCAGCTGCATCAACAGGTCGCGCAGCAGTCGCAAATCCTCAATCAAATGATGTACCAGCAGAAGTTTGCGGGCACCCGCGCACAGGTCGACCAGTTCGCCGAGGCACATCCCCGGTTCGACGAGCTGGCAGATTTGATCAAAAGCGAGCTTGATCTCGGCTTCCCATTGGAGCAGGCTTACAAGCGGGCCGAGATGTTACGGCCCGCACACGCGGCTCAGACCCGCACACAGTCGGCTCAGACCCGAAAAACGTCGATCTCCGGCGCTCCAGACGGCGGTGGCAAGTCCGCCAACACACGTCCCTCAGACGGACAGCGCAGAACAAACGGCGAAGCGAACCACCCAACTCGACGCGAGGCGATCGCCAAGGCGATGCGCCGCGTCGGCAATGGCGTGTAGGCGGGGGATATCGATCAGCTCGTCCTGCGCGCCCAGCTCGCAAAGGGATGAGCCATGCCTATTATGCCAAACGACGCAACGACTGTTGCGTATCAGCAGATTTTGTCGATGGCGATCGAGGATCGTTCATCGAGCTACCAAGACCTCGTCAGCGACAACAACGCACTGCTAGCGGTGATGCGCGACAAGGGTCTGTGGCAGACCTACAGCGGTCCCAGGATCAGACAGACCCTGCAGATCGCGAAGCAAGTGGCGCAGTGGTACAACGGCTACGATCCGCTGTTGAACCCTGCAGTCGACCTGTTCGCCGACGCCTACTTTGAGCCGAAAATGGTCGTGGTGCCGATCATTCTCAGCAATCAGGAAATCCTGAACAACGAAGGCGAAGCGCAGCTGATGGATACGCTCGACAGCTACATGGATGCTGCCGAGCGCGCTTTGGAAGACGCCATGGATGCCGGTATCCATTCGGACGGCACCGCCAACTCCGGCAAGCAGCTCACCGGGCTGAAGGTCGCGATCCCGACACTGCCCAATACCGGTGTGTACGGCGGCATCAACAAGGCCACCGCCGGAAACGAATGGTGGAGGACGAAGACGTTCGACGCCCATACCGCCTTCGCCACCATCGGCACGCAAGTCAGCTCCACCACCATCCGTCCGATCCTCAACGTGATCCAGACCCAGCAGTCGCGCGGCAAGGATTACGCTGATCTGCTGGTGATGTCGCCGGAGCACTACGCGGCCTATGACGCGGCCACGCTTGCGATCCAGCGTCAGACCAGCGGCTCGCTCGGTAAGCTGGGCTTCTCGACACTGGAATACATCGGCGGCGGCAAGCGATCGCAGATCGTGCTGGACGGCGGCATCGGCTCCGATATGCCAGCCAACACGACCTACGGCATCCACACCGACAGCTTGCGGCTGCGCTATCACCCCGGCCGCAATTTCGACCGCGTGTTCAAGGGCGAAGGCATGATGCCGATCGATAAAGACGCGATTGCGCAATTTATCGGGTGGATGGGGGAACTCACGATGACCAATCCGCTGTTCAACTGGAAGCTCTACGACAGCGTTCCTGCGTCGTAACTCACTAACGATCCGGTTTGTTGACGCGGGCTGGATCGTAAGAGGGGCGGGTGTCGGAATGCAGAACAGCCTTCCGGCAATTCGGCATCCGCCCTTTCAACAACATGGAGGGCAATGCAATGGCTAGAGATGACAAAGGCGTGGTTGCGGTATTCCGCAATGACATTGTGAAGAACATCGGCAAGTCGATCGAAGCCGGTCGGCCGATCTTCGATGACGTCGAGGTGGTTGAGCTGCGCTATCCGGGATCGAAGAATGTTGGCGTGTTCCCGGCGATGGATTTCTCGCATTGGGAGGAGGATGAGGCTTACGGCGGGCAGCGTGCCTGCACTTATGCCGAGCGGTTCTCCCGGCAGTATCAGCAGTTCAGGGCACATCAGCAGCAGACCAAGTCCGGCACGCCGCTGGACTATCTGCCGTTCTTGACCGAGGCCAAGCGCGCCGAGTTGCGTGCGCTCAACATCTACACCGCCGAGGCGCTGACCATTGTTGACGGGCCGGAGCTGAAGAACCTTGGCCCGGGCGGCCGCGATCTGAAGAACCAAGCGATCGCATTCCTGGAAAGCAGCGGCGATATGGCGAAGGTCACCAAGCTGGAGGCCGAGCTGGAGGCGATGCGGGCGCGCAATCAGGTGCTGGAGGACGACATCAAAAACGGAATGCTCGACAAGCAGCCCGCTAGCGAGTTCGACGGCATGACTGACGAGCAGCTACGCGCTCACATCAAGGCGCTGACCGGCGCTGCTCCAAAAGGTAATCCGGCACGCCGGACGCTGATCCGCATGGCGCAGGAGCAGAAAGGGAACGTGGCTAGCGCAGCATGAGCATTCTTTCGGTGGTGAAAGAGGTTTGCCTCGCCGTTGGCGTTAACGCGCCAACGTCGATGTTTGGCTCGTCGATCCAGCCGCGCACACAAGCCGAGTTGCTGTCGCTCGCCAACGAGATGGCGCAGCGCATCGCCTACGATGTCCGTGAGTGGACGGCGCTGAAGGCGACGTATGTTTTCACCGGACCCGGTGTGGTCGATCCGCCTTCGCCAGCGGAGCCGGTCGTCAGCAAGTTTGCGATGCCGTCGAATTTCAAGCGGCTGCTGCTCTCGTCGCAGGTCTATCCATCGTGGTCACCGCGCATGCCGCTGCGTTTCATGCCGGATACTAACGAGTGGTTGATGCGGCGTCTGAGCGGCGAAACCAACAGCTGGGGCGAGTGGACGCTGATTGGCCGCGACATGCATATCCATCCTGCCATGCCGCCAACGCAAAGTGTCACGTTCGCTTACCTCGACAAGAACTGCGTTGCACTTGCCAGCGGCGGCAATGGTGATCGGTTCATGGATGACGCCGACGAGTTCCGCATCGATGAGCGTTTGTTGCGGCTGGGAATGATTTGGCAGTGGAAGGCGAACAAAGGCTCGCCTTATGCCGAGGACATGGGGACCTATTCCGATGCACTGGTCATGGTCGGCGGTGCGGACAGCCCGGCTCCGATCCTGATTGACGGCGGAGCAAGGAGCGTGGGCGATGCCGCACTCCTCCAGTAGCCAGACCTTCAGCATTCCGGCCTTCAATGTCGCGCTGGAAGGGCCGCCGGGACCGCAGGGTCAGCCGGGACCGCAGGGGCCAACGGGCGCTTCCAGCACGGTACCGGGACCGCCGGGGGCGACCGGCCCGCCGGGGCCACAGGGCGATCCTGGCGCAGACAGTACGGTGCAGGGGCCGATCGGCCCGCAGGGACCGGCAGGACCGACAGGGCCAGCTGGCGCAGACAGCACAGTGCCGGGGCCAGAGGGACCGCAGGGACCACAAGGCATCCAGGGCATCCAGGGCGAGCCCGGCTCTAGCGGCGGCACGCCCGATTGGGCTGACATCACCAACAAGCCTGCGACGTTTCCGCCTACGGTGCCGATCGCCTGGAGCGACATCAGCGGCGAGCCTGCGACTTACCCACCGTCGACGCACAGCCATTTGTGGGACGACATTACCGACAAGCCTGCGACGTTTGCTCCATCGACGCATGTGCACGCAATCGCCGATGTCACCAGTCTGCAAACAACGCTGAATGCCAAGGCACCGCTCGCAACGATCTCGACATTGGCACCGAGCGGCGGCGTCGATGGCGACGTCTGGTATCTGGTGGTGTGATGGCGACAACCCTTTACCTTCGCAGCACGACCACCAACCAAGCCGACACCGGCACGGCATACAAGGACGTGCTGGCGGCGTCCGGCGCAGCGGCGGCAACCGCTACAGCCAACACCACTGCGAGCGGCACTGAGATATTGCTCGACAGCTGGATCACCGGGCGCTGCCCGGCTGGCGGCATCGCCAACATCGGTGCGATCACGCTCAACCTGTACGGCATGGAGAGCAACCTCAACGCCAACTGCACGTTTGGCGCGCGGTTCTACCGGCGCACCGCAGGTGGCGTTGAGACGGAGCTGCTGTCGACCGGGCGCGTCAACGACAACGTCGAGTTTCCGTCGACCAGTGTGTCATTGATGAACTGGGTTTACACGCCAAATCAGAACCGCGTGTTCGCCGAGGACGATCGCATTGTCGCCAAGCTATTCGCCAGCAACTTCGGCACCATGGCGAGCGGACGCATTGTCACGCTGAACTACAACAACGGCACCGGCACACCGAGCGGCTCCAACATCGTGCTGACCGAGACGCTGACCTTCAAGGCCGAGCCTGCGCCTGCAACCACAACTTATGTCAAGCACTCCGGAGCGTGGAAGCTAGCAACGCACTACGTCAAGCATGCCGGTGTCTGGAAACAACCAACCGCCTACGTCAAGCACTCCGGCACATGGAAGCAAGTATGAGCGGACACCTTGCATTCCGCCGACAGCCAGTGCCGGGAGAGATGGCGATCCGCCATCAGACCATAACGTTGCCTGCGCCGATCCGGGGCATCATCGAGGTGGAGAACTGGGCCTACACCAAGCCGGGTTGTGCTGTTGTCATCGACAACTGGTTTCCGACCCAGAAGGGCCTGCGGCTGCGCGGCGGCACCGAGCGCTGGTCAACGCTGCCCGATCCTGTCGAGGTGATCCGCAGCGGTTTCGAGTATATCAGCGGTGCGCAGAACCGCATGTTCGCCGCCACCAACACGCGGCTGTTCGATGTGTCGTTCGCCGACACTGCCGTGTTGCAGACTGGTGTCGGCACCGTCACCAACGGAAATTTTGCTACCGTGCAGATGGCCAATCAAGGCGGCGACTGGCTGCTCGCCTGCAATGATGTCGGCGATTATGTGCGCCGCTTCAACGGGACAACTTGGGATTACCTCGACACGGCTTTTGCCGGGACGCCGTCGCGGATCACGGCAGCCGCACCATCACCGACATCGGTGCATGACGGTCATGGCCTGACGTTTGTTTGGAAATACCGTAACCGCCTGTTCTTCATCGAGGGCGGCACCATGAACGCCTACTGTCTGCCGCTCAACGCGGTTGGCGGTGAGCTGATCTACATCCCACTATCCGGCGCTGCGAAGCGCGGCGGCTCGTTGCTGTTTGGCGCGCGGTGGAGCACTGGAGACACGGGCGACAGCGGTGACGACAAGTGCTGCTTCTTCACCACCGAAGGTGAGGTGTTGATATTCAGCGGCACCGACCCGACCGCTGCGGCAAACTGGCGGCAGGATGGCTGCTATGACATCAGCAAGCCGCTGGGCAAGAACGGCCACCAGCAGCTTGGCGGCGATGTGCTGGTCGTCACGGTTGACGGCATTGTGCCGCTATCGAGCGCATTGCAGAAGGATGTCTCGGCGCTGTCGCTGGCGGCGATCACCTACAACATCGAGCCGATGTGGATGCGCGAGCTTAAGAACAAGCGCAGCCATCCGTGGACGATTGCCAAGTGGGATGAGGGCGACATGATGTTCGTCAACTTCCCCGGCGGCAAGACCTACGACACCCAGACAGTCGGTGTCAGCAATCTGCACACTGGGGCGTGGTCACGCTACATCGGCTGGGATGCGATGTGCTTCATGCGGCTGCGGGATAGTCTGTTTTTTGGCACGCAGACCGGCACGATCATGCAGATCGAAAGCACCGGCTTCGACGACGCGCATTGGGACGAAGGCTTGGGGAAATATACTGGGCACGCCTATGCCTGCACCATGATCGGCGGCTGGGAGATGTTCCAGGTGCCGCCCAATCAGGTGACGTGGATGCAAGCGCGGGCGTCGTTCTTCAGCTCCGCGCGCGAGCGGTTCGAGCCGCAGCTCTCCGCCACCACCGACTACGAGTTCAGGATACCGCCGCCACCGAATGCCGGTCCCGACCCCGGCGTGCTGGAGGTGTGGGATCAGGGATTGTGGGATGATGCGGCATGGGATCAGCCGGGGGCCGGTATTGCTCCGGTGCGCAACACGATGTGGGTGTCGATCGGCGAGACTGGCTTCAGCCACGCACCGATCCTGCAAGTCAGCGTCGCCCAGCAAGTCAAGCCGGATGTTGAGCTGATCTCGATTGGCGCGACATTCCTGCGCATGGCAGCAAACGTATGATCGCGGAGCGAACATGAGCGTGGAGCTGTTCACCAAGCTGCATTGGATGCTGCGAGAGCGGCTCGACGGCACCAGCCCGCTGGTCTGCTTCGATGACGGCGATGGCGGCGGTGACAGCGGCGGCGGAGACGATGGCGGCGGTGGTGATAGCGGCGGCGGAGACGATG
>Ga0190271_10001759_pt1 | contig 12633 bp, 11 predicted proteins | sample Popmic356T_FD_133747 | JGI IMG/M metagenome (GOLD analysis project Ga0190271, IMG submission 133747) | Populus adjacent soil microbial communities from riparian zone of Weber River, Utah, USA - 356 T | ecosystem: Environmental > Terrestrial > Soil > Riparian zone | place: USA: Utah | collected...
ATCATGCGGGCCGAGGCCGAGAACTTCCCGGGCTACGACTTCGAGCTGAACAAGGGGTATCCCTGCCCCCGCCACAAGCTGGCGCTCAAGGGGTACGGCGCGACGTCGATCCACCGGCGCACCTGGGCCTTCATGGACAACCTTCCGTGGCCGGGCCAGCGGGCTCCGGGGCGCTTCGGGCTCCAGGAGGTCCTGTTTTGAGCCGAGCGGATAGGCCGAGGAACGAGGCCTGTTCGTCGAGGCGACCCATGAGCAGAGTTGCGGTGTTGCGCCGAGGAACGAGGTGCAACGAAGACTGGGACTGCACAGGCGCTCGCCTATCCGCGCGACTCCGAAGCGGATGCCGATAGCGTCATTCGTGACTGGGGACCGAGCGGCAGAGAGGGAGCGCGCGTGCTCGATTCACCCATCATCGAAGTGGCCATCGGTCTCGTCGTCCTGTTCTTCGTCCTTGCGTCCGGAGCCTCGGCCGTGGTCGAGATCATCTCTGCCGCCACACGGAAGCGGGCGCGCGACCTCGAGGCCGAGATCCTCAGTCTCGTCGGCGATTCGGAGACGTTCGAGGCGCTCAAGGAGACATCGGTCTTCGAGGCGCTGATCGGCCGCAACAAGAAGTTCCCGAGCTACGTCTCGGCTCGCTCCTTCGCATCGGCGGTCGAAGAGATGAGACGAGTGACCGAGCTCTGCGATTGGCCGGAATCCCGCACCACCCCGTTGCTCAAGCGACTCGACGGCCTCGTGCACCACTTCGGCGACGACATCTCGGCGCGACGAGCCGGGCTCGAGCGCTGGTTCGACGAGACGATGGCCCGGCTCGGTGGGACGTACAAGCGGTGGACGCTCGTGTGGCTGTTCCTGATCGGACTGGTGTTGGCGGTCGGGGTCAATGCCTCGGCGACCCAGGTCGCCGCGAACCTGTGGAGCGACCCCGCGGCTCGCGAGGCGGTGGCCGACTCGGCATCGGACCGGGTCTCGGAGGGCACGACGGAGTCCGACGCCTCCAAGGACGAGTCGTTGGCCGATGCCGCGAGCAACCTCCGCAACCAGCTCGACGACGCCCTGCTTCCGATCGGTTGGACCGACGCGAACCGGCCCGAAAGCGTCGGCGGGTGGATCGTCCAGGTCGCGGGGTGGCTGATCACCGCTGCGATGGTCACGCTCGGGGCGCCGTTCTGGTTCGGCCTGCTCACCAAGGTCGTGTCGCTTCGTGCCACGGGTGCCAAGCCGCTCGCGGCCGCCGAAGATCCTCTGTCTGCCACCACCGCGACCACGGCGTCCCTGGCGACCGATGTGACCGCGGCGATCACGGCGACCGCGGCGACCGCTGCGACCAGGGAAACCGGGGCGACCGCTGCTCAACCGACCGCCCTGGAACCGGCCGCTCCTCCGGCACCGGCCGATCCTGCTGAGCCGACCGATCCGACACCGCCAGCTGATTGATCGAACACGCTTCGAATCGACCTCGCGGTCGGGTGTCGGTAGCTACCCGGTCGACGATGCCGGCCTCGGAGAGGGCGCCCGTGATCCGGTGTCACCGCTTACCTCAGCAAGCGTCTGCTTGCCTTAGTTCGCACGGCGGCGCGAAACTGTCCGGGTCTGCCAGGAAGAGCGAGGTCTCGTTGAGTGAGAACCCCACCCGGGGCGTCCGCTTCGGGAACCCACGTACCTATCACCCGGTCGCCGACGGCACCGGCATGGAACCGCCCGTTCCGGAATGGATCGACGTCTCGCAGACGCTGACCCGCTGGTTCGGCTTCGTCGACGTGTCCGGCTTCACCTCGTACACCGAGGCTCACGGTACGCAGGCGGCGCTCGAGGTCCTGACCCGATTCCGCGCGGCCGTTCGCAACGTGACCGGACGGCGCGGCGTGCGGGTCCTCAAGTGGTTGGGTGACGGCTGCATGCTCGTGGGTGTGGAGCCCGGTCCGCTCGTGGCGGCCCTGTGCGAGCTCATGCTTCGCTTCGACAACGACCCGTTCGACGTGCACGCCGGCATGGCCGGGGGTCCCGTGCTCCTGTTCGAGGGCGACGACTACGTCGGACCGTCCGCCAACCAGGCGGCCCGACTGTGTGACGCCGCAGGGCCCGGCGAGGTGCTCGGGCTCGGGGTCTCGTCACAGATCCCCGATTGGGTCGAGATCACCGAGTACGTCACCGTCCACGCCGAGGGTGCGGGAGACCTGAGCCCGGTCGCTCAACTCCGGGTGCGGCGCGAGAACATCGACGAACTGTCGGCCTAACCAATCGCCCGTCAGTCGCGCTGGGTGCCGACCTTGAGCTCACGGAACGGCGTCGTCGAGTCGACCCCGGGGTCCTTCGGCAGCCCGAGGACACGCTCGGCGACGATGTTGCGCATGATCTCGTCGGTACCGCCCGCGACGCGCATGCCGGGAACGCCGCACAGCATCTTGGCGAAGGCGAAGGTGCCCCACTCGCCGGTGTCGGCGGTGAGCCGGGGTCCCAGCACGTGCGCCGCCCATTCCGTGTAGGCCTGCATGTTCTGGGTGAGCGACAGCTTCGCGGTCGACAGTTCCGGACCCGGGAGCCCACCCGCCTTGATCTTGTCGAGGGCCCGTTGGTTGTTCCACTTCGCAACCATGGATGAGATGAAGACCCGAGCCGCCTCGTCGCGGATGACCGGATCGTCGTCGCGTCCGAAGTGCTCGAGCATCGCGTGCATGCGCGCCGGGGTGAACAGGCCGCTGCCTCCGCCGCCCCCCGCACCGATCGAAGCGCGCTCGTTCATCAGCGTGGTCAGCGCGACGGTCCAGCCCTGGTTGACATCACCGAGGCGGTGGGAGTCGGGGACGCGGACGTCGGTGAAGAACACCTCGTTGAACGCCGAGCCCCCCGTCATCTGTCGGAGGGGTCGGATCTCCACGCCGGGGGCCCCCATGTCGACCACGAACCCGGTGAGCCCCTTGTGCTTCGGGAGGTCGGGATCGGTGCGGCAGATGATCTCGCCGATGTCGGAGAGGTGCGCCGCGGAGGTCCAGACCTTCTGACCATTCAGGATCCACTCGTCGCCGTCGCGTTCGGCGCGGGTCTGGAGCGACGCGAGGTCGGAGCCCGATCCCGGTTCGGAGAACAACTGACAGCCGACCCGATCACCCCGGTACAGGTCTCGGAGGTAGAGGTCCTGCACCTCGGGCGTGGCGTGGGCGAGGATCGTCGGCGCCACCATGCCGAGACTGATGGCGAATACGCCCATGTTCGGGGTGTCGTACCCCGACTCGAGCGAGTCGTACGCCCGGGCGTGCGCCGCTGTCAGGCCGGCGCCACCGAACTTCTCGGGTCCGGAGATCCATCCGAACCCGTTGTCGAACCTCGAGCGACGCCACTCCTTCGACACCTCCGCCTCCGCGGCCTCGGCTTCGCGATCCTTCTCGTCGAACACGGCGACGTCGTCGGAGCCACGGCCCCACTCGAACACCTGCACCGCCGGCTTGGGGGTCGCATGGTCATCGAGGAAGGCGATCGCCTCCGTTCGGAAGTCCTCGACACTGATGACGTCACCTGATCCCGACATGGATCCTCCCCGAGACTCGAATGGCGGCCGAACACTAACTTGACCGTGCGGTCAAGTTAGCCCGATGCGAGGTCGCGAGGAACTCGGCCCTACCGTTTCGACATGACTTCGACACCGGCTCTCGACGCTGCACCGACGAGGCGAGCGCCGCTCGGCCGAGCAGTTCTGGTGCCGGTCGGCGGGCTCGTGGCCTGGACGATCTTCGTGTGGATCGGACGTATCCGCAACGCGTTCAGCGACGCCACGCTGTCCACCGGCGAGCAACGTGGAGCGTTGGCGCTCGCGTTGTCGTTCGTCGTGCCCGCGGTCGTGATCGGCGGTGCGTTGGTGCTCGCGGGTCGCTCGCACGGACGACCGGGAGCCGAGTCGGTTGTCCGGTTCGGGGTGTGGGCGCTCGGGCTGTGGTCGATCGGCGTGTGGCTCATCAAGGCCATCGACATCGCGTTTCTGAGCGAGCAGGACGGCGCCTTCATCGTCGTCCACACCGTCCTGGCCGTCGTGTCGATCATCATCTCGGTCGTCGCGATCCGCGCCGTCGAACGCCGGTCCGCGGCCTCGAACGGCCATCTGTAGCGGTCCTCCGCAGGGGTGAATTGCTGACCATCTTTCACTATCCAGAAGTCACCAAGTTTTCTCTTCTCATCCCCCCTGCGCGGCATGACGTTTCGGCGCGAATGGGGCATAGTGTCGGTTATGGCTTCGGCCATGGCCTGCGCCGTCCTCCCATCCACCCTTCCTCTCCCATGGGCGTCGCAGACTTCGAGGGTCATCCTCCGCCAGCGCTGATGGGGGCTGACGACGGGATGACCCTCAAACTCTTCTGACCGACGGTGGTTGGACGTCCAATCAAGATCCAGGTTGCTGCGCCGCCCGTTCGAGGCGGCGCTCTCGCGTCCGGAGCCGGTGTCTCGGCGGTGCTCCAGAGCGGCTGGGAAGCGATGCTCCGGACCATGAGCACCGCTCTCATCGGAGTGCGACACTGGATGCATGCCTGCCGATGGAACCGTTCGTGCAGATCCATCCGGCCCGGTCGAGCCGCTCGGGGCACCTCGGACCGCCCGGGCGCGGGCCCGGATGGAGCTGACCCGCGAGATCGTCGACACCGCCCGAGCCCACGTGGCCGAACACGGTGCGGCCGAACTGTCGTTGCGGGCGGTGGCTCGCGACCTCGGGATGGTGTCGTCCGCGGTGTACCGCTACTTCCCGAGTCGGGACGAACTGCTCACGGCCCTGATCATCGAGACGTATGACACGATCGGTGAGCTCGCCGAGCACACCCACTCCCGTTCGATCGAGGCGGGCGACGACCACGGTCTCCGGTGGCTGGCGGTCTGCCGGTCGGTGAGGTCATGGGCGATCGACCATCCACGCGAGTGGGCGCTGGTCTACGGATCGCCGATCGTCGGCTACGCGGCACCGCAGGACACGATCGAGCCGGCAGGTCGGATCGGTCGCGTGCTGGCTGCCGTGGCCCGCGATGCCCGCGACGCCGGGGTGCTCACGCCACCGGTCCTGCCGGGAGCCGTTCCCCGCCTGGCGACCGATGGTGTGCTCGAGGTCATCGGTGGGCGACCGCCTGCCCCGTTCGCCGACCTGGGCGAGCGCATGCTCGGCATGTGGGTGATGTTGGTCGGCGCGATCAACTTCGAGCTCTTCGGCCATCTCAACAACGTCGTCACCGACCACGCCGGGTACTTCGACACCGCGATGGCACAGGCGGCGGGGATGATCGGCCTCGACGTCGCGGCGCCGCGTCCGGGACAGCGCCCGGCCCGGTCTCGGGTCAGTCGTCGGGGATGAGCTCGATGCGTGGGCGGGCGTCCGACGGCGTCGCATCCACCTGGTTGACCATCGCAGCGGCCGACATCGTGAAGTAGTTGCGCATCTGTTCGTCGACCACCGCACTGAGCTCGTCGTCGAGGGGGGTCTCGGGCATCGTCTCGTCGAGCGACGCGAGCATCGCGGCCAACCAGTGCCTGCGCTCGGTGTCGCCGATCACGAACGGGGCGTGGCGCATGCGCAGTCGGGGATGGCCGCGTTCGGCGTTGTACGTGCCGGGCCCGCCCCAGTACTGGCCGAGGAAGAGCGCCAGGTGCCGCCGGGCCGGACCGAGGTCGTGCTGGTCCGGATAGAGACGGAGGAGGACGTCGTCGGAGCGGACCCGGTCGTAGAAGCGGTCGACGAGGCGATCGAAGAACGGCTGCCCACCGACCGCCTGGAAGATCGTGACCTGGTGGGTCGCGTCGTCGGCGGATGGTTCGGTCACCATGCCATGGTGGCCGCGGTCGGCGGCGGGTGCCAAGGCGCCGGTGGCCGGGTGGGGAGCTGGGAGTTGCGGAGGCTACGATCAGCGCCGCTATGGGCCAGCCCGTCACCGTCATCGAGAAGCCGTCGAGCCGACCCGGCGTGGTCCGCTTCGAGATCAACCGCACGCTCACCGGCATGGGCCACGAGCGATACAAGGTGGGAACACCGGTCGAGGGCAATCGCCCGCCCGACGAGTTGGCCCGCCGGTTGTTCGACCACGGCGGCATCGACTCGATCCACATCAACTCGAACGTCATCACCCTCGACATGGCCAAGGGTGGCAACTCCGACGGCATCGCCGGCGTGATCGAGGACCTGTACACGTACTACCGGCCGGGCGTCGAGGTGCCCACGCCGGAATCGTTCGAGACCCCCGAAGACGAGGGCTGACCGCCCCACTCGTCAGGTCCACCTCGACAGCCCGATCTCGACAGCCTCATCTCGACAGCCTCATCTCGACAGTGGGCCGCCCTTGCCAGAGTCGAACAGGTGTTCGATACTGGCGGGGTGCCGGGGACCGCAACCGCCGTCGAACCGATCGATCCCGACGACGCGGATTCCTCCGATGCCGATTCCACCAATGACGATTCCACCAATGACGTGGTGTCGGGGCTGGATCGAACGGCGAAGCTCGACCGGTTGCAGGAGTTGGTCGAGCGCACCCGCCCGGTCAGCCTCTCCCACGAGCGGACCCTTCCCGTTCTCTCCGCGCTGGAGCCGTTGCTCCCGTACCGGGGCCTGCAGCGGGGTTCCGTCCTGCGGATCTCCGGGGGCTCCGGTGCCACCAGCCTGGCCCTGGCTGCGCTCGCCGGTCCCACCCGAGCCGGTTCCTGGGTGGCGTGCACCGGTGTTCCGGGACTCGGGTGGTCGGCCGCCTCCGAGGTGGGGGTGCAGCTCGACCATGTGGTCGCCGTCCGGGCATCGGAGCGCTCGTGGGTGACGGTCATGGCCGCACTGGTGGACGCGTTCGACGTCGTCCTGTGCGGACCCGAACACCGGCCGACCCCGGCCCAGGAGCGCCGGCTGATGGCGCGGGCCCGGGAGCGCGAGTCGGTGGTGATCAGCATCGGTGACCCGATCGAACGAACCGCACGTCAGCCGGCGTGGTCCGACGCCGACGTCGTGTGGTCGGTGGGTCCATCGGTCTGGTCGGGCACGGGTCTGGGATGGGGGCACCTCGCCTCGCGGCGGGTATCGGTCACCGCAGGTGGCCGTCGCAGCATGTCGCGGGATCGCCGGGTCGACCTGTGGCTCCCGGGTCCGAACGGCGTGACCATCGTGGATCCTGCCGATGTCGACGGAGCGATACCGGGGGCTTCCGACGTCGTGGTTCCGTTCCGCCGTGATCGGGCCGGATGATGAACGCAGTCTGATGGCTGACGACCGAGTTGACGACCGGGCTGACCCGACCGATGGCTGATGACCGACCTGACGATGTTGCCGGACCCGTTCGAACCATGGCGGTGCGGTGCGCGGAGTGGCCGGCCGTGGCCACCGGTCGTCCGGCCGCCGTCCCCGTCGCGGTCGTCTTCGCCAACCGCGTGCGCTCGGTCAGCCCCGCCGCTCGCGCCGAAGACGTGTGGATCGGGCTCCGACGGCGCGAGGCACAGGCGCGCTGTCCCTCGGTCGAGATATGGGAGCGCGACGAGAGCCGTGACGCCCGCGCGTTCGAGGAGGTACTGGCTGCCCTGGCTGACCTCGCACCCAGGCTCGAGGTGACCGAGCCCGGCCGGTGCGCGGTACCCACGATCGGGCCCTCCCGCTACCACGGCGGTGACCGAGCCCTGGCGCACCTCGCTCTGGGTCGGGTGTGGGACGCGCTCGACGTGAAGACCCCGGTGGGCGTCGGCATCGCGGACGGCCCGATCGCCGCCGCGCTGGCGGCCGAGGAAGCCATCGAGCGCCACGGCGGCCGGCGGCCGGTCGTCGTCCCACCGGGAGGGACCGCGGCGTTCCTCGCCCCGCTGCCGGTGACCCGGCTGGCCCTCGTCGACCTCCTCCCCGGACCCGGATCCACCGTGGCCACGACGGAGTTGATCGACGTCCTCCGCCGACTCGGGATCCGCACCTTCGGACGACTTGGAGCGCTGTCGGTGCCCGACGTCGTCGCTCGCTTCGACCAGATCGGCCACGCGGCCCACCGATTGGCGACGGGCCGCGAAGACCGGCCGCCGAACGTCGGTGATCCGCCACCCGACCTGCGGGTCTCGGCCGTGCTCGACCCACCGGCAGAACGCGTCGATCAGGCGGCGTTCATGGCCAAGGCCCTGGCCGACTCGTTGCACGACGAGCTCGGGTCACGCGGGCTCGCCTGCACGCGGGTGCTCGTGGCGGCCGAGACCGAGGTCGGGGACCGTATCGAGCGGCTGTGGCGTCACGAGGGCGCGCTGAGCGCCGCTGCGGTGGCACAGCGGGTGCGCTGGCAGCTCGACGGATGGCTGAGCACCGGCCGGTCGCGGTCGCGGACCCGGGGAGGGGTGAGCCGCATCGAGCTGATCCCCGACGAGGTCGTTGCCGACCACGGTCGCCAACTCGGTTTCTGGGGTGGGGGGAGTGAAGCGGGAGAGCGGGCGTTGCGCGCCCTGGCCAGGGTGCAGGCGCTGGTCGGTTCCGAGGCGGTGGTGGTGCCCGAGTGGCAGGGCGGTCGGTCCCCGGCGGAGCAGTACCGGCTGGTCCCCATCGACACCGTCGACCTGGGATCGCGGGGCGAGCCCGGTGAGGAGCCATGGCCCGGCACGGTGCCCGCGCCGTCCCCTGCGGTGGTCTGGCCCCGGCCGCTGCCGGCCGACGTGGTCGACGCCGACGGCCGGCGGGTCGCGGTGGGTGGTCGAGGACTGATCTCGTCCTCCCCGGCACGGTGCACGGTCGCCGGTGGTCCCTGGCGCGACATCACGTCCTGGGCGGGACCGTGGTGCATCGAGGAACGGTGGTGGGATCCGATCGCTCACCGGCGCCGGGCCCGGATGCAGGTCGTGGTCGACGGCGAGTCCGGTGACGGCCGGCAGGCCGGTCAGTCCGCCCAGCTCCTCACCCTCGAGTCCGGTCGCTGGTGGCTCGAGGCCACCTACGACTAGCGCGTGGGCCCGGTGACGCCGACGCGATGGCGGATCCGTCCGGGAACGATCTCAGGAGTTTCGGATCAAGCGTCCCATTTCGGGTCAAACCTGAGAAACTGGGGTCCGCAACCGGTCGGCCACGACCGGCGCGTCCCGGCAGACGACATTTTGAGGTGGCTCGGTGAGCACAACAGAAGAGGCCAAGGTTCTGGTCATCGAGGATGAGGTCGCCCTCGCGGACGGTGTGGCCCGCGGGCTGCGGGCCGAAGGGTTCGACGTCGAAGTCGCCTACGACGGTGTCTCGGGGCTCAACCGAGCTCGTGACGAGGACGTCGACGCGGTCGTGCTCGACATCATGCTTCCCGGCCTCAACGGCTACCGGGTGTGCCGGACGTTGCGCGAGGAAGGCGTCGGGACCCCGATCCTCATGTTGACCGCCAAGGACGGCGAATACGACGAGGCCGAGGCCCTCGACACCGGTGCCGACGACTTCCTGTCGAAGCCCTTCTCGTTCGTGGTGCTGGTGGCGCGCCTGCGAGCACTTCTGCGTCGGTCGGCCGACGGTCGAGCCCAACCGATCGTGATCGGGGACCTCTCGCTCGACCCGCTGTCGCGCACCTGTCGACGGGGCGACACCGAGATCGCGCTCACCACCCGCGAGTACGAGCTGCTCGAGGCGCTGATGCGCAAGCCCGGCCAGGTCATCCCCAAGCAGGAGCTCCTCGAGCGGGTCTGGGGCGATGAGTTCGAGGGCGACCCCAATGTGGTCGAGGTGTACGTCGGGTACCTGCGTCGCAAGATCGACCGGCCGTTCGACCGCAACGACATCGAAACCGTCCGTGGCCTCGGCTACCGGATCGGACCGAGCACCGGTGACTGAACCGAACGCTGGTGACTGAACCGACTCCACCCGTCATTCCTCCATCCCAGCCGGAGTCCGGTCACACCAAGGCCGAACCCAGCCCGTCGCTCCTCGTCACCGGCCAACACGAGGTGGCCACGGTCCCCCCACCGACGGCGTCCTTCCGCCGACGGGTCGTCGGATCGGTTCGCTTCCGCCTGACCGCAACCGTCGTGGTCGTCGTCGGGGTCGCGCTGCTCTGCGGCGGCATCCTGCTGGTCCGCTGGGTCGAAGCCACCCTGACCAACGACCTTCGCGACCGCAACGAGCGCGTGCTCACCGCGATGGTCAGCGCATTGCGCCAGAACCAGGTGCCGGCCGAGCTCTTCTCGTCGCCCTCGGAGATCCAGGGCCAGCTCGAGGACCAGATGTCGAGCGCATTGGTCGACTCCGGCAGCAACGTCGACCAGGTGGTGTCGACGACGTACTTCTACATCGACGGCCCGGGCCTCGCCGCCATGGTGTTCGCCAAGAACCCCGAGGGCAGGATCGTGCTCTTCAACCGACAGGGTCCCGCCCTGCCGTCGCCGTCCGAGTCGCTCGAGGTGTCGAAGGATCTCAGCGGCGAGGGAGCCACGCTCACCCTTCATGCGGTGTCGCCCCTCAGCGAGATCACGCGATCGGTCGGTGCGCTCAGCGCGGCCCTCTGGCTGGGCCTCCCGCTGCTGGTCTTCGCCGCCGGCGTGATGACCTGGGTCAACATCGGCCGCGCGCTCGCCCCGGTCGGGGCGATGACACGTCGGGTGCGCGAGCTGTCGGCGACCTCGGCCGACGCCGGCGTGCCGGTTCCGCCCACCAACGACGAGATCTCGCAGCTCGCAACGACGATGAACGAGATGCTGGCTCGACTGCACGAGCAGCAACTCAAGCAACGACAGTTCATCTCCGACGCGAGTCACGAGCTGCGCTCCCCGGTCGCGTCGATCCGTGCCCAGCTCGAGACGGCGTTGCGCTACCCCGAGGACGTGGACTGGCCGGCCATCGCTCGCATCGTCCTGGCCGAGGACGATCGGCTGGACCACCTGGTCGGCAACCTCCTGGCCATGGCCAGGCTCGAAGAGGGGCGCTTCGGGCCCCGGACCGAGCTGGAGCTCGAGGACCTGGTGCTGGCCCAGACCCCGCGCCTGACCGGCGTCAAGCTCGACCTGTCCGGCGTTTCGGCCGGCCGGGTGTGGGGCAACTCCGACGAGCTCACCAGCGTCATCCGCAACCTTCTCGACAACGCGGCGCGCCACGCCGAGACCACGGTCGCGGTCACCGTCCGCGAGGCCGGGCCCTGGGTGGTCCTGAGCGTCGGTGACGACGGCGAGGGTGTCCCGGTCGCGGAGCGCGAGCTCGTGTTCGAGCGCTTCCGGAGACTCCAGGAGAGCCGGGAGCGTGACTCGGGCGGGAGCGGACTCGGGCTCACCCTGTCGCGGCGGATCGTCGAGCGCCACGGCGGCCGCATCCACGTCGAGGACTCACACCTCGGCGGGGCGAGCTTCGTCGTCTCGTTGCCGGCCGCGGGGTGGACCGGATCGGCGCAGGACGACATGGATGCGCAGGACGAGTTCGACGAGACGGACGAACCTGACGAGCCGGACGCTACGGACGAGCCGGATGGCGCTGAACCACCCGTGTCGGACGCGGCCGAATCACACGCGACCGGCGGCGGTCGCGGCATCTGACGCCGCGGTGAGCTGCCGGTCGACGATGTCGAGGCCGGCATCCCAGAAGCCCGGATCCTCGAGATCGCAGTCGACGATCCGTCCCAGCTCAGCCGGTGTCATCGAGCCGCCGGCCCGCAACAGCTCGAGGTAGGAGGGCACGAACTCGTCGCCCCGCTCCTGGTACCGGGCATAGACCGACAGCGCGAGGAGCTGGCCGTACGCGTAGGCGTACACGTATCCGGGAGTCCCGATGAAGTGGGGGATGTAGCTCCACCACGTCATGTATCCCTCGGTGATCTCCACCGCGTCACCCAGCATCGGGACCTGCGAATCCCGCCAGAGCTCACCGAACCGGTCGACGGAGATCTCGCCCTCGTCGCGGCGGGCCGAGTGGACCGACTGCTCGAACCGGTTCATCGCCACCTGGCGGAACACCGTGGCGATCGAGTCCTCGAGCGAGGCGGCGAGCAGCGTGAACCGGGCGTTGGGGTCGTCGAGCTCGGCCAGCAGCCGGTTGCTCGTGACGGTCTCGCCGAACACCGAGGCGGTCTCGGCCAGGGTGAGCGGCGTCGACTGGTGGAACACACCCTGGTCGCGGGCCAGGTAGGCGTGGAGGCCGTGGCCCAGCTCGTGGGCCAGGGTGGCGACGTCGCGGGTCCTGCCGGTCCAGTTCAACAGCAGGTACGGGTGGTGCGACGGGACGGTGTAGGCGCAGAATGCGCCGGGACGCTTGCCCGGTCGGACCGGGGCGTCGATCCACCGCTCATCGAAGAACCTCGTCGCGATGTCGGCCATCTCGGGCGAGAAGCTGGCGTAGGAGTCCAGCACGATCTCCCTCGCCTCGCGCCAGCCGATCGAGCTCTCGTCGTCGGCCACCGACGCCATGCGGTCGTAGTCGGCGAGACGGTCGATGCCGAGCACCTTCGCCTTGAGGGCGTACCAGCGCTGGGGGATGTCGTACCGACCGACGACGGCGTCGACCAACGCCTGTACCGACTCGTCGGACGCCTCGTTCGCCAGGTTCCGTGACGAGATCCATGACGGGTACGAGCGCAGTCGGTCGTCGACCGACTTGTCGAGCAGCAACGTGTTGAACACGAACGCCCGGGTCCGAAGCCCGGGCTCGAGGCCGCTGGTGACCGCGGCCGCCGCGTCCCGGCGCACCTCGCGGTCGGGGTGCTGGAGCAACGA
>Ga0190271_10001760_pt1 | contig 12631 bp, 10 predicted proteins | sample Popmic356T_FD_133747 | JGI IMG/M metagenome (GOLD analysis project Ga0190271, IMG submission 133747) | Populus adjacent soil microbial communities from riparian zone of Weber River, Utah, USA - 356 T | ecosystem: Environmental > Terrestrial > Soil > Riparian zone | place: USA: Utah | collected...
ACGATCGCCACCGGCAGCGCGAACGCGAGCCGCAGCGTGATCAGCGCCCCGATCCAGTGGCGCTCCTCGTGGCGTGCTGCGGCAGCCTTGCGTACAGCCACCTGCTCGAGCCCGAAGTCGCCGAATGGCGTCGCGATCTGAACGATTGCGAGCGCCGTCGACCATGACCCGAAGCCGTCGTCGCCGAGCGCCCTCGTCAGGAGGACCGTCACGACGATGCCAGGCACGAGGTTGAGCGCCCGCCCGAGCACCTGGATCGCGACGTCGGCAGCGGCGCGTGCGCGCGCCACCCGGATTCCGCTCATCGGGGCCGCCCGCGGGCCATCGAATCAGCCTAAGGGGTCAGGTCTTCGTGAAGCGAGCTCACCCCGCGCCGGTGATCCGGCGCAGCGCGTGAAACGCGGGCTTGGGCGAGAAGTCGGCGTGCACGATCCCGTAGAAGTCCTCGGTGTCCGTCGGCTCGCGCTCGAAGCCGATGAAGTGGTAGTAGAAGACGGCGTCGACGAAGGTGTAGCGGGTGCGCACCAGCTCGGCGAGGCGCTCCATGTTGGCGGCCTGCTGGGCCTCCGAGACACACCACTCCGGGTCCCCCGGGCAGGTCGACCAGCCCACCTCGGTGATCCAGAACGCCTTGTCCCCGGCTCCGTGGCCCTGCAGCGCCTTGCGCGCCTCGGCGATACGCGCGAAGCCCCACGGGTCGTTCGGCTGGTCCGGCGCGCGGTTGCCGCTGTAGGGGTGCATCGCGACGCCGTCGAAGAGCCCGTTGAGGCCCGGCTCGGCGCGGTAGAGGTCGTCGATCCACGTGTGGCGCTCGCCGTCGGGCGTGCGATCGACCGGGATCAGGAACTTCGCCTGCGGGTTCGCCTGGCGTGCGCGAGGCACCACGGCGCGCAGCAGCGCTGCGAAGCGCGCGGGCTCGACCGGCCCGTACCAGTCGCCGTAGGGCTCGTTGTAGATCTCGAAGTGCGTCGAGGCGAGCGAGCCATCGAGCTCCGGGTGCGCCGCCCAGAAGTCACCGCCCGGGCCGAAGCGGCGGGCGAAGGCAGCCACTACGTTCGCGTACTCGTCGAAGTCAGCCGGCACGACGTTCGACTTCTGGAGCAGCGGAAGGATTCGCAGGCCGCGCTGCGCGGCATTCAGGTAGAGCGTGTCCGTCTCGGCGTCCGGCACCGAATCGAACTCCTCCCGGATCCAGCCGACGCCCATCGCGCGCATGCTGTCGAGCTCGAACGGGCCCTCGTTGCCCCGGCCCCAGCGATTGGCGTGGAGGCCCCAGCGAACCCCGGTCGCCCGGCTGATCACCTCTTGCCCCGGTGCGCGCGGCGACGGCCTGCGTGCACCCCGGTCATTCCTCCGAGCGCGAGCGCAGCCGCGCCCCAACCGCCGTAGACGGGCCAGCCGGCGAGCGGTGCGGGCGCGGTGGGCGCGACGCAGCTCGGTGCGGCGCGCATGCGATCGGGTGCGGGCAGCACGGGCTTTGAAGCTTCGCTCGACGCGCCCCAGCCGGCGCTTGGCGCGCTGGTAGCGGCGGCACGCGGCGGCCGCGCGCGGCTGCTTCTTCGCGGCGGCTGCCGACGGCTCGTCGGCACGCGCCTCCGCACGGGCATCGCCGAGGCTGAACAGCAGCACCACCAGCAGCGCGGCCAGCGCGAGCGACCCGAATCCGAGCAATGCAGCCGCCGGTTGGGGGGCGCTGGGAGGGCTTTTGAGCACGTCGGTTTGGGCTCCTTCGGCGACCGGGCTGTCTCAGGGAGACCCCTGGCTTTGCGACCCCGCCTCGCGACGGGTGTGCCTTTGTCGAGAGCGCCCAGCAAGCAGACGCACTCACTTCGAGACCTATGTTCCCAGATGTCGGACGCTTTCATGCGGACCTGTGGTCTGGCCGCGCGGCGTCAACGCATATTCGAACGGTTAGAGTTCCCGAACGGCTCTGGTCCGGGCCGGGCAGCCAATGGAGCGCGCGCAGCAGCTACGAATTCTCTGGAGCTACAAGTGGTGGCTGCTTGCGTTTGCCATCACGGCCGCGCTGGTCACGTATCTCGTCTCGAACAGCCGCGATCCCGTCTACAGCGCCTCCGCGCTCGCCCAGATCGTCTCGAGCCGCCAGGCGGCGGGCGAGCAGCTGAGCGAGGACGAGCTGCTCAGCCTCACGAACGTCTACGTCGAGCTCGCCTCGACGGACACGGTGGAGCGCATCGCCCATCGCGACCCGAGCGTCCGGGATCAGGCCGACGAGTTCGACTCGAGCATCTCGGTCGAGCCGCAGCAGCGCGTCGGCGTGCTCAGCTTCAACGCCGAGACCGGTGACCCGGAGACCTCCGCCGACTGGTCGAACGCGTACGCCGATGCGTTCGTCGTGTACACCGAACGGCTCCAGAGCGACCAGCGTGACCGCGCGCTCGACCGGATCCAGGCCCGCATCGACGAGATCCAGGCCGAGCTCGAGGAACGCGGCGTGGGCGCGAACGACCCGAGCGTCGCCGGTCTGACCGCCGAGCTCGAGGCGCTCCAGTCATCCGCGGCCGCCGAGACGGCCGCGCCCGGCGACACCGTCCGGGTGATCGAACAGGCCGTCCCGGAGAGCGACCAGATCTCGCCGAAGCCCTGGCGGGATGCGTTGCTGGCGTTTCTCGGTGCGCTGATCATCGGCGCGATCGCCGCCTACGTGCGCGAGGCGCTCGTCGACCGCTTCAGCTCACCCGAGGAGGCGTCGGCCGACCTCGGAGTCCCGATCCTCGGCGAGATCCCGAAGGCAGCCGCCGACGTCCCGGTGCTCGAGGCCTTCCGGCGCCTGCGAACAGCGGTAATGGTGGCGCTCGAGAGCGCGAGCCCGGGGGCGGCGGCCGAACACGGTCGTACGGTGCTCGTGACGGGGGCCGAGCCGGGCTCCGGCAAGAGCTTCGTCAGCTCGAACCTGGCCCGTTCCCTGGCCGCCGAGGGCTGGAAGGTGACCGCCGTGGACGGCGACCTGCGCCGCCCGACGCTCCACGAGCAGTTCGAGGTGCCGCGCGAGCCCGGCCTCGGTGACCTGCTGACGGGCAGCGGCCTGGAGCAGTTCCCGGAGCGAGTCGCCTTTCAGGTGTCGTCGTCGGCCACCGAGCCCGGCGGGCGCGGCGAGCTGCGCGCGCTGACGGCCGGCCCGTACATCGAGGACTCGGTCGAGCGCTTCTCGTCGCAGCGCATGGTCGACGTGGTCGAGCGGCTCAAGGAGCTGAACGACTTCGTCATCATCGACAGCCCGCCGGCGCTGGCGGTGGTCGACCCGGTCGTCCTGGCTCGCTACTCGGATGGCGTGGTCATCGTCATCGACTCGCGCAAGACGAAGCGCCGCGACGCCCGCCGCGCGGTCCAGACCATGCGCGCGATCGGCACGCCCGTGCTCGGCATGGTCTACAACCGCAGCGAGGCCCCCGTCGGCGGCTACTACTCGTATGACGCCCTCGGCACCAGCATCGAGGCGGGCGGCGGTGGGCGGATGAGAGGAGCCGCGCGCTGAGGCTCGGCCAAGCCGTCCCGGGAGCGCTTGCGGTGCTGCTGGGCGCGCTGACCGGGTTGTTCTTCGTCGTGCTGATCGAGCGCGCCGGCCCGGCCGCGGCGCTGCTCCCGCTGGCGGCGCTCGCCGTCGCCTTCCTGCTGAGCCAACCGCGCCTGACGCTCGCCGCTCTGCTCGGCGTCGTGATCGTGATCGAGGCGGACCCCGTCGGCCTGCTGCCGATTGGCCCGAGCTTCTACTCCCCCATCCGGGCCGGCCAGACACCGCCCGACGTGCTCTTCTACATCCTCGTCGCCGGAACCGGCCTGAACCTGTTGCGCGAGCGCAGCCACCCGCGCGGCATCGGGCCGATGACGCTGCCGGTGATCGCGCTCGCGGCGGCGGCGCTCAGCGGGCTCGCCACCGGTTACTACGCCGGAGCGTCGGGGAGCGGCCTGGTCATGTCCGGACTGCGGTTCGGCCAGTTGCTGCTGCTTCCGTTCATCGTCGCCAACCTGCTCACTGACGAGGCCTCTGTGCGCGGCTTCCTGGTCGGCGCGGCGGGCCTTGCCGCGTTCAAGGCCATCAGCGGGCTCGCCGCGGTGGCGGCCGGCGCCGGCTTCACCGTGGACGGAGGGGTGATCACCTACTACGAGCCGGTCGCGAACTGGCTCATGCTGATGTTCCTGCTCTTCGTCTTGGCGGCCCGGATCCGGCGCTTCCGGCTGCCCGGCTGGGTTTGGTGGACGGTGCCGCTCGCCCTGCTTGCGTTCCTACTCTCCTACCGGCGCTCGTTCTGGCTTGCCGCGGTATTCGCGGTGATCGTGGTGGTCGTGGCGGCGAGCCGGCGCTCACTGCGCACGGCGCTCGCGATCGTCGCTGCCGGGTTGGTGCTCGTCCTCGCCGGCACGGTGGCACTCGGCGGCTCCTCCGAGGTGGAGAGCCCGGTGCTGGAGCGCGCGCGCCAGCTCCAACCGGGCACGCTCGGTGAGGACCGGGGCGACCGCTACCGGCTCGACGAGCAGCGCAACGTCGTGGCCGAGCTGCGCGAGGCGCCGATCACCGGGCTCGGGATGAACGTCCCCTGGAGCGCCCACTACCCCCTCTCCGACGAGCACGACCGCAACTACACCCACGTGATCCTGCTCTGGTACTGGCTGAAGCTGGGCCTGATCGGGGTGCTCGCCTTCATCTGGCTGTACGGGGTGGCGATATGGACGGCGTTCAGCATCTGGCGCAACCATCCCGTCGAGCTGGTGCGGATCGGTGCGCTCGCGGCCCTCGGCGGCCTCGTCGCGCTCGCCATCGTGGAGCTGACCGCCTCCTTCACCGGCGTCGAGCAGCGCCTCACGATCGTGTTCGGCGCGCTGCTCGGCTGGATCGCCGCAGCCTGGCGTCAGCTGCCGAGGGGACCGATGGCGCGCTCCACCGCCTCGACCGAGTAACTGCGGGCGACGAGCGCACGTCCCTCACGGCCGAGGCCGGGTCGCTGCCCGCGCAGCACGGCGGCCAGCTCGTCCGCGAAGCCGGAAGGTTCCGCCTGCGCGTAGTCGCGCCCTGCCTCCACCGACAGCCCGGCGGCGGCGAACGGCGTCGCCACCACGGGCAGGCCGTACGCGAGCGCTTCGATGAACTTCAGGGGCGAGCCCCCGCCTTCGAGCAGCGGGATCACAACGCAGCTCGAGCCCATGTAGGCCTCGCGGATGTGCTCGACGAAGCCGAGCACCTCGACACGTTCCGAGGGCTCGACGAGGTCACCGGCGCCCCGGCCCACCACTCGTAGCCGCGCCTCGGGCAGCGACTCCCACACGCGCGGCATCACGTCATTGAGAAGGAAACGGATCGCGCTCCGGTTCGGCTCGTAGTCGAGGCTGCCGACGAACAGCGCCCGAAGGGCGGCGGCGTCCGGCTCTACGGGCTCGGTCGCGCCCACGTCGACCGCGTTCGGGACGAGCCTCAGCGACGCGCCGGGACAGAGTCGGGCCGCGAGGGCCATGTCGCGCTCGCTGACCATCCAGGACTCCGTCGCCGTGCGCAGCAGGCGCGCCTCGAAGCGGCGCAGCGCACGGTCCGAGCCGGTGTCGCGGTCCTGGACACGGGCGCGCAGGTCGGACTCGACGTTGTGGCCGTTGTAGATGAAGGGCCGTATCCCGCCGACGAGCATGGCCGCGCCGGCCACCGGGCCGTCGGCGACCGTGTGGCCCGCGCCGGCGCTCGCCGTGCGCGCCGCGGCTATCAGCTCGGGCGAGACGCCGCGGGCGAAGCCGCGCGGGACGCCGGTGGCGCGCGCGCGGACGTAGGTGGCGAGCCGGCCGGGGCCGCGGCCGGCGCGCACCGGATGCAGGCGGAAGCGCTCGTCGCCGCTGTACTCCGGGGCGGGCTCCGCGGCGCCGAAGACCGTATAGACGATGTCGAGCGGGCGCTCGGCGGCGAGCGCCCGCGCGATCGTGTAGCGGCGCAGGCCGTGGCCCGAGTCGAGCCGGGGGGTGTGCTCGGTGACCAGCACGGTGCGCTCGCTCACGGCAGCGCGGCCTCGATCTCCTCGATGCGCGCGTCCCAGGAGTGGCTCGCGGCACGCCGCGAGCGCTCGGCGCGCAGCTCCGGCGTATCGGCGGAGAGCTCGCTGTCGAGCGCAGCCGCCATCGCCTCGGCATCGGAAGCGAGGATCACGTCCTCGACGCCGTCGAGCGCGGGCAGCGGCGTCGACACCACCGGCAGGCCCGCCGCGAGGTACTCGTACACCTTCATCGGGAAGATGCTGCCCGTCAGCGAGTTCATCGAGTAAGGGATGATCCCGGCCGCCGCACCGCGCAGAACCGCGGGCAGCTCGTCGTGCGCGCGCGAGCCGAGCTCCCGGACGTTGGCGATCCCCTCGATCGGCGAGAGGTCGGTCCCGGGATCGCCCAAGCCCCGCGGGCCGACCAGCACGATGCTCCAGTCGGGACGCAGGCGTGCCAGCTCCGCGATGAGCCCGAGGTCCAGCTTCGTGGCGACGAGCGCGCCGTGGAAGACGATCCGAGGCCTCGGAAGCAGTTCGAGCGCGGGATCGACCGGCCCCGCCTGGAGCGCCGTGGAGAACAGCCCCGTGTCCGCGACGTTGGGCGCGTACAGGACGTTCGGGTTGAGGGAGCGCAGGCGCTCCGCGAGTGCGGGCGCGCTGGCGATCACGAGGTCGGCGGCGCGGGCAAAGCGCTGCTCTCGGGCGCGGAAGGCCTCTGCATCGACGCCTTTCTGCGCGGCGATGTCGTCGACGCAGTGGTACACGACGAGGCGCGGCTCGAGCGCGGGGATCAGCTGCTCGGCCTGAGGCACGTAGCCCCACAGCAGCGGCCTCTCCATGCCGAGCCGGCGGGCCGCACGGCGCACCTGCTGCCGCAGCAGCCAGGCGTTCAGGCGCCGCAGCAGCTCACTGCCGTGCAGTGGGACGACGAGCGGCGAGAGCACATGGACTCCCCCGCTCTCTCGCGGTGGCGCGAGACCGCGCCTCAGCCGGCGCAGGATGCGCCGGAGGTCGCGGCCGGCCAGCTGCGGCCGGCGCAACCCCAGCGACTCCACGAACAGGACCCTGTTGCGGCGGGCGAGCCTGCCCATCAGGTGATGCTGGTTGGTCAGCAGCTTCGCGTCCCAGTCGGCGAAGCCCACGCAGACGACGTCCTGGCCCTCCAGCTTCACCTTCAGCGAGGCTCGCCGGGGAGGAACCGGTCGCGCATCCGCTCGAACTCGTCCATGGCCGTCTCGTAGTCGTCGTGGCGGCCGATGTCGAGCCAGTAGTCCTCGCTTCGCCTGGCGCGGACCGTCTCCCCCTCCGCGATCAGGCGCAGGACCAGGTCGGGGAAGTCGAGCCGCCTGCCCGGCTCGACGAAGTCGAGGACGCGGCGGGAGAAGGCGTACACGCCCATGCTGACCTCGTAGTGGTAGGTGGGCTTCTCGACGTAGCCGGTCAGGCGATCCCGGTCCGCGCCGTCGTCGAACTGGAGCACGCCGAGCGAGATGTCGACGTCACGCTTGTGCGCCGCAATGGTCGCGGCGGCGCCGTTCTCGACGTGCTCGCGCAGGAGCGCCGCGTAGTCGAGGTCGGTGAGCACGTCGCCGTTCATCACGAGGAAGTGCTCCCCGAGGTCGTCGAGCGACGCGAGCGCCCCGGCGGTTCCCAGCGGCTCGTCCTCGCGGAAGTAGTCGATCGGTACGCCGTACTTTGAGCCGTCCCCGAAGAAGACCTCGATCAGCTCGGCGAGGTGGCCGGTGACGATCGTGATGCGCTCGAAGCGCTGACGCGCAAGCTGGCGGATGATCACGTCGAGAATCGGCCGGTCGCCGACGGGCATCAGCGGCTTCGGCAGCACCGTGGTGTAGGGCCGCATCCTCATCCCCAGGCCACCCGCGAGGATCACCGCGCGAGGTCCCGCTCCGTTCTCGCTCACGGGACGAGCCTAATCGGCGGCCCGGGCCGATCGCCACGGCAGCCGCACACCCCGGCGGCGCGCGCCCGGGGCCGGCGGCGCGGGCGGCAGCGGCTCGCCGGCGATGAGGGCCCGCGGCACCTCGCGCGCGAGCCACTCGATCTGGCCCGCGAGACCGGGCAGTCCGTCCGACGCGCCGAGCAGGGCGCTGCGGAGCAGCGGCGGCCTGCGCTTCGGGTCGTGCGCGTCCGAGGCCGCGTCGTGGACCAGGCCGCGGCTCGCGAGCGCGGCCGTCAGCCGTCTCACCGTTCCTCCGAAGCCGCCGCCGAACGAGGCGGCGGTCACGGAGGTGAAGACGCCCGCGGCGACGAGCCGCGCAAGCCGGTCGGGGTCGCGATGAAAGGAGGGGCAGCGCTCGGGATGGGCGAGCACGACGCCGAGGCCGATCGACTGCACGTGGCCGACCGCCTCCTCGAGCTCACCGCCCACGGCCGCGAGCGGCGCCTCGAGCAACAGGTTGGGGCCGCCGCCGAGCGTCAGCGCGCGCAGCTCGTCGTCGCCGAGCCGGCCGAGCATCGGGTGCGCCACCTCCGCCCCCGTCCTCACCTCGACGCCGATGCCCTCCTCTCGAAGCGCCTCGTTCACCCGCGCCACGCCCTCGCGCACGATCTGCGAGTCGTTCGGGTGCGTGTGGCTCACGTGCGGCGTCGCCACCAGCACGGTCGTGCCGTCGCCCTCCGCCACGCGCGCGAGCGCCAGCGACTCGTCGAGGTCGCGTGGCCCGTCATCGATCCCCGGGAGGACATGGCAGTGGATGTCGATCACGAGCCCGCCGCGTCCCTGATCAGCCGGTCGAAGGAGTCCTCGACGCGGGCGCGGTCGTAGCGGAGCACGGCGTGGGCGCGCGCACGCTCGCCCTCGGCGCGGCGCCGCCCCGGGTCCTCGCGGTACTCCTCGATCGCCCGCGCGAGCGCCCGCGCGTCGTTCGGCGGCGAGACCACCGCTCCCGTGCCGTCGACGAGCATGTCGGCGGCACCCTGGGGCGCGGTCGCGACCACGGGCCGTCCCGCGAGCTGCGCCATCGCGATCGAACGCGGCGCCCCCTCCGTGGGGGCCGGTGCGAAGAGCACGATGTCGAACGCCGAGAGCAGCTCCCCGGCATATCCGCGCGGCGTCGGCAGGAGGCGCACACGCGCCGAGTCGGCGCGCGCGAGCTCGCGCAGGCGTGGCCCGTCGTCGCCCTCGCCCGCGATCACGAGGAGCACGTCGCCCTCGAGCCCCTCAAGCGCCTCGATCAACACGTCGTTGCGCTTCTTCGGGTGGAGCCGGGAGATCGTCCCAATCACGAAGGTCCCAGTGCCGGCGCCCCAGTCGTTGCGGTAGCGCTCGCGCGCCTCCGGGTCGAAGCGGATGCGCTCGACGTCGATCGCGTTCGGGATCACCTCGATCTTGCCGCCGGGCACCCCGACCTCCTCGAGCGAGCGGCGCGTGCCTTCCGAGATGGCCGCGATCCGTGCGGCGCGGCGCGCGGCCAGCACGTACAGGAGGCGCGGCAGTCCGCGTCTGAACTCGAACGGCACAGGCCCCCACTCCGCCCACACCACCGTTCGCGCGAGCCGGCGTGGCACGAGCGCCGCCATCAGCTGCTCCTTCTTGTAGTGCACGAGCAGCACATCGACGGGGCCGGCCTCGGCGCGCTCGCGGCGCAGCTCACGGAGCAGCCGCACGAGCCATGGGAGAAAGCCGAGCGCGACACGGACGACCGACCGCCGCGACAGCTTCGGGCCCAGATCGACGCGGCGCACGGGCACGCCGCTTCCGTCGGCGATCTCGGGAAGGTTCGTGAGCAGCCGCACGCGCGCCCCGCGCTCGGCAAGCCCCTTCATGAGGTCGACGTTGGAGTACTCGGCGCCGCCCTTCTCACCGGTCGTCTGGACCGAGATGACGTGTAGCGGCGGGCCGGCCATGCGCGCGCAGCATAGAGTCGCGGACCGTGACCACGGAGGAGCTGCGCACGGCGAGGCTCCTGCTCGCCCCCGATGGAGACGGAGCCCTCGAGGCGCCGGGGCCCGCGCTGCGGCGCGCCGCACGCGCACGCACGGACCCGCCGATGCCCGTGCGACTCGCCGAGACGCTCGCCATGAAGAGAGGGCTGCTCTCGCTCGAGCGGCACGTGATCCGGCCGATCGCGGCAGCCCGGGTCGAGGCGCTCGGCGAGCCCGCCGGCACGGAGCCGCCCCGCCTGCTGGTCCGCGTGGACGAGTTCCCACACGCCCAGGTCTGGGACAGGCCAGAGCGTTACGGGAACGACGCCTTCCACCGCTTTCACCGGATCCTGTCGGAGGCGGGCGTCCCCTACCTGCTCGCGGTCACGCCGCGGCCGTGTCACGCGTACCTCGACCCGTCGGCGCGCGGCGAGCGCGCGCTCACCGAGGAGGAGCGCGACCTGCTGGCGCTCGCCTGCGCGGAGGGTGCCGAGCCCGCGGCGCACGGGCTCACCCACCGGACGCGCGACGCTACGCCGCGGCGCCACTCGGAGCTCTGCGGCCTGAGCGCTGACGAGCTGCTCGAGCTCGTCGCGCGCGCCGACGAGGAGCTCGCCGCGGCGGGCATCCGGCCGAGCGTGTTCGTACCGCCGTTCAACCGCTTCGACGCGAACCAGCTGCAGATCCTCGCGAGCCGGTTCGCCGTCGTCTGCGCCGGCCCCGAGAGCGTGCCCCTGCTCGGCTTCGTCCGCGGCCCGGCGTGGCGCGGAGAGACCGTCCTCTTCCCGAGCTATCCGCCGCTCTACGACCGCGCGGAGCCGATCACCGCAGCGCTGGCCGACGTCGCCTCCGGGGCGGCGGGCGCCTGGTTGCAGGTGACGCTGCACCTGGGCTGGGAAGCCGATCAGGGCTTCACGGCGCTCGCCCGGTTCGCCGAGGCGGTCGCTCCGTACGCGCGGCCCTGGAGCGAGTTTCTCGCTGCCGCGGAGCGCAGTCGCGGGGCCTGACTCAGGCGAGCTGTGCGAGCGACGCGCGCAGGGCCTCGACCACGCGGTCCTGGCGCTCGTCGCCGAGGTGGGGATAGAGCGGCAGCGTCAGCTGCGTGGCGGCGGCGTGCTCGCAGCGCGGCAGCGAGGCGGCGCTCGCCTCGTACGCGCTGAACTGTGAGATCGACGGGTAGAGCACGGTGGTCTGGACGCCGTGCTCCTCCGCGAGCATCGTGCGGAGCGGGTCGCGCAGCGTTGGGTCGCGCAGCATCACCGGCATCACGTAGCAAGAGCTCCGCCCGACCTCCTCGTCGGTGTAGGGCAGCTCGAGCTCGGCCTGGCCGGCGAGCAGCTCGCGATAGCGGCGTGTAACCGCGCGGCGCGCCTCGATGTCGGCGCGGAGCCCCGGCAGGCGCGCCGACAGCAGCGCCGCGCGCGGCTCGTCCATTCGGTAGTTGTAGCCGAGCCCCACCACGTCGTAGCCCAGGCTGTGGCCGCGGTGGCGGTCCCAGGTGCCGGTTGTCATCGCGTGCGAGCGCCGGCTGCGGGCGAACGCCGCGACCTCGTCGTCGCGGGTCGCGAGCAGGCCGCCTTCGCCGCAGGAGAGGATCTTGTTCGAGAAGAAGCTGAAGGCGCCGGCCAGCCCCGCGGTGCCGAGCATCGTCCGGCCGTCGACGGCGACGGCGTCAGGCGCGTGCGCGGCGTCCTCGAGCAGGGCGAGCCCGTGCTCGGCGCAGATCGCCTTGAGCTCGTCGAGCGCGGCGCCGTAGCCGCCGTAGTGGACCGCGCAGATCGCCTTGGTGCGGCTCGTGATCTTCCCTCGCACGTCCTCGGGATCGATGCCGAGGTCGTCCTGGCCGACGATCTCGGCGAGCACCGGCTCGGCACCGCAGTAGCGGGCCGCGGCCGCCGTCGCGACGAAGGTGATGCCGGGGACGATCACCTCGTCACCCGGGCCCACCCCGGCGGCCAGATAGGCGAGATGGAGGGCCGATGTGCAGCTGCTCATCGCGATCGCGTGCGGCACGCCGAGGTGCTCGGCGAACTCGGCCTCGAACTCCTGGGTACGCGGCCCGAGCGTGAGCCAACCGCTCCTGAGCGTGTCCGCGACCGCCTCCACCACGTTCTCGTCGAGCTGGACGTCGAATACCGGGATGCGCTCGGCGCTCATGCGGGCTCCAGCCCGTAGGCCCGGAGGTGCGCCTCGATCAGGCCGGACTCCATGTCGTCCGGCACCGGCGCCATCGCGAGCGCCTCCTCGATCGCCGCTGCGAGGCGGGCCGGCTCGCCGGGCGGCACTGCGATCGTGGCGAGCTCGCCGAGGCCGCCGACGTCGCTTGCGACGGTGCGCGCGCCGACCTTGCGCGCGAGCGCGAGGATGCCGCTCTGGCTTGCTCGCTCGTAGGGACAGACGATCACGTCGGCGGCGGCGAGGATAGCCACGAAGTCGGCCAGGGGCACGTACTCGGTCGTCCACGACACCGGCACGCCGAGCTTCGCCGCGAGCTCGCGGCAGCGCTCGAGGTCGCCCTTGTCCTCACCCACGACCGCGAGCCGGTGCTCGCCCTCGATGAGCGCGGACGCCTCGATCGCCAGGTCGAGCCGCTTGTCGGCGCGGATCTGACCGGCGAACAGCACGACCGGGGCACCGTTCGCCGACCAGCGCTCCCTCCAGCGCGCGACCGCCTGCTCGTCGACCGGCGGCGAATACTGGGCGAGCGGCGACACGAAGGCGCGCGCGCCGAGCTCCTCGATGCGGTCTGCGTCCTGCTCCGAGAAGACGATCAC
>Ga0190271_10001761_pt1 | contig 12626 bp, 13 predicted proteins | sample Popmic356T_FD_133747 | JGI IMG/M metagenome (GOLD analysis project Ga0190271, IMG submission 133747) | Populus adjacent soil microbial communities from riparian zone of Weber River, Utah, USA - 356 T | ecosystem: Environmental > Terrestrial > Soil > Riparian zone | place: USA: Utah | collected...
CAAAGAGGAAACTGCCCAACACCCTGACCGTGTCGCCATCGAAGTCCTGAAGGAGGTAACGCACTTCGGGTAGACCGGTCGCCGGGCTCAACCGAACCTGGAGTTGAAGCAACTGATGCGGGCCCGTGCCGGCAGAAGCGTCGTCGAGCCTGATGGAGTACTGCGGGTTGAGCACTCCCGAGGGCGTGGTCAAACTGAAGACGCCGGTCAGCGAGATCGTGTCATCGCTCTTGAGGCCTAATGTCAAGTTGTTGGGATCGATGTTCGTCAACAGCCTGACACCGTGCCGGACGCGGCTTTGCCCCAGGGCATTGGCGGTTGCGATTCCCCGGGCGGAGTCCAGGGTGAGGATCCCTCCGGACTTGGTTGGGGCCGAGCCGGCGACGAAGTAGGTCGCGGCGCCATTGGGCCCGCTGGGCGGCGCGAGGCCGTCGTCGAAGCTGTCCTGGAAGATCGTGACGCCATTGCGGACAACCGAGAAGCTGTCGACGTCCACGGTCATCGCCTGGCTTGCGATCGACCCGCAGGCCGCAGCGGCCGCGAAGGACAAGAACGACCAACGCCGAACCAGATTCCGGTGCATACGAGCCCCCTCCCGTTGAAGTTGTAGTCGGGCCCGCGATGGGAGGCGGGTCTCGTCTGAGGCTGGCAGCCCACCTCAGCTGAGTCAACCCCCGGGATCGGGGGTGACTACTGCTGCGTCAACAGCTTGGCCGCGGCCTGCTCTTTCTGCTCGGCGTTCTGCAGCATCTTCATCTGGTGCTCGAACTGGCGCGCGGCGGAGATCATCGCGACCATGGTCTCGATCGCGCTCACGTTCGAGCCTTCGAGCGCGCCGCTCTGCAGACGCGCCGCGGGGTCGGCGGCCAGGTCGCCCTGGGGGGCGCGGAACAGGCCGTCGGTGCTGCGCTCCAGCGGTCCTTCCGGCGTCACCAGCTTCAGTCGGCCCACCGGCTGGGGTTTGCCATCGCCCTGCCTGGCGCTGACGGTGCCGTCGGCAGCGATGTCGATCGCGGCGTTCGGCGGCACGTTGATCGGCCCGCCGTCGCCCAGCACCGGCAGCCCGGCGGTGTTGACCAGGACACCTTCGGCGTTGATCTCGATCGCCCCGGCGCGTGTGTAGGCCTCGGTGCCGTCGAGCGCCTGCACGGCGAGCCAGCCGTTGCCCGCCATCGCCACGTCGAGGTTGCGGCCGGTGGCCTGCACCGACCCCGGCTGCGGGTTGTAGCCGATCGTCGACTCCAGCGTGTAGACCCGCGTGCTGGCCCCATCGCCGCGCACCGGCACGGCGCGGAAGGCGGCGAGTTCGGCGCGGAACCCCGTCGTCGAGACGTTGGCGAGGTTGTGCGCCAGCACCTCCTGGCGCTGCATCGTCGCCTTCGCGGCCGACATCGACAGGTAGATCAGGCGGTCCACGGCCTAAAACCGATCAGCGGAGATTGACGAGGGTCTGCAACACCTGGTCCATCGTTTTGATCGTCTGCGCGTTGGCCTGGTAGGTGCGCTGCGCGGTGATCATGTTCACCAGTTCGCCCGTGAGGTCGATGTTCGACTCTTCGAGCGCGCCCGGCTGCAGCACGCCCAGGGTGCCGTCGCCCGCGACACCGAGCACCGGGTCGCCGGCGGCGAAGGTCAGGCCCCAGGCGTTGCCCCCCAGCGGCTGCAGGCCTTGCGGGTTGCGGAAGGTCGCGAGTTCGATCTGGCCCGCGGGCTTGGACTCGCCGTTCGAATAACGCGCGGTCACGATGCCGTTGTTCTCGATCGCGATCGAGGTCAGCACACCGGCCGTGAAGCCGTCCTGGGTCATGTCGGTGACACCGAAAGGCGAGCCGAACTGCGTCGTGCTGCCGACGTTGAGCTGCGCGCCCACGATCGGCAGCGTCAGCGCGCCGACGCTGTTCGTGGTGGCCGGGATGTCGAAGCTGACCAGCCCCGCGGGGGCGGTCGGTGCGCTGCCGTCGGCGGTGTAGGTGATCGAGGTGAGCGGCAGCGGCGCCGCGTTGGTGCCGTTCACCGACGTGCCGTTCGCGGTCGCGTAGACGTTCCACTGGTCGGTGGCGGCCTTCTGGAAGTAGTAGGTCAGCGCCACGTCCTGGCCCTTGGCGTCGTACACCGTGAGCGAGGTCGCGTTGTTGAAGCTGGTCGGATCCCGGAAGTCGATCTGCGGCGCGGTGGCCGGCAGCGTGACCGCCAGACGCGCGTCGAGGTTCATCTCGATGTCGATGCGCGACGTGGCCGCGGGCGCGATGCCGGCGGTGGGCAGTTGCAGCGGCACCGCCTGGCCGGGAAGGATGACGCCGTTGGCGTCGGCCATGTAGCCCACCAGCTTGTCCTGCGCGTTGTTGACGATGAAACCTTCGCTGTTGACCTTGAACTGGCCGTTGCGGGTGTAGGTGATCGGGTTGCGGCCGTCGGTGACCTGGAAGAAGCCGGCGCCGTTGATCGCCAGGTCCATCGGGTTTTCGGTCGTCGAGATGCTGCCCTGCGTGAACTGCTGCGACACCGCTGCCAGGTTGACCCCGATGCCGATCGCACTCGCGCCGGCACCGTTCAGCGCCGCGGCATAGACATCGGCGAACTCGGCCCGCGCCACCTTGGTGCCGTAGGTGTTGGCGTTGGCGATGTTGTTGCCGATGACTTCGAGGTTCTTGCTCGTCGCGTTCAGGCCGGACAGGCCTTGCTGGAAACTCATGGGGGCTCCTTGGATGCGGTGCCCGGCACCGCGGTTGGCTCAGTGGACGCTCTTGACTGCGCTGTAGGGCACGGCGCCCGCGCGCATCAGTTCGAGGGTGAGGGTGTCGCCGCCCGCGCTCACGGCAAGCACCTGGTCGCGCGTCAACGGGCTGGTCTGCACCGCGGCGGCGCCACTCGTGGCGGTGACACGGAAGCGCAGGTTCTCGCCATCGCTGTGTTTGCCGGCAGGCCAAGCGAAATCCTGGCGCCCGCTGCTGCGCGCGCCGAGGTTCAGGGTGTCGATCGGCTGCCCGGCGGGGCCGAGGATCTCGACCTTGACGTTGTCGGCGGCACCGGCGAGATCGAAACTGCCTGCGCCCGCGCCTTCGGTGATCGCCAGCCGGTCGCCCGCGACGGTGACTTCGCGCCCCACCAGCGCCGCGCCCTGCAGCGCCTGCATCTGGACGAACTGCGTGTTCAGGCCCTGCACCGTCTTGTTCAGCTTGTCGATGCCGTTGACCGTGTTGATCTGCGCCATCTGACTCGTGACCTGCGCGTTGTCCATCGGGTTCAGCGGGTCCTGGTTCTGCATCTGCGCGACCAGCAGCTTCAGGAAGCGGTCGGCGCTGTCGGCGTCGTTCTGCGTCACCGCGCTGCTGCCGCTGCTGTTCAGCGCGGCGTAAGGGTTCACACCCGAGGTGGTGGTCATGGCGTGTTCACGAACCCATCTGCAGGGTCTTGAGCAACAGCGTCTTCGCGGTGTTCATGACCTCGACGTTGTTCTGGTACGAACGCGAGGCCGAGATCATGTTGACCATCTCTTCCACCGCGTTGACGTTGCTGTAGGTGACGTAGCCGTCGCCGTCCGCCCCCGGATGTTTGGGGTCGTGCACCCGCCGCCCCGGCGTCGTGTCTTCGGTCACGGTGCTCACCCGCACGCCGGCCGACGCATCCGCGCCGAGCGTGCCGCCCGCCCCCATCAGCTCGGTGCGGAAGACGACCTGGCGCGCCTTGTAGGCCTGCCCGTCGGGGCCGGCCACGGTGTCGGCGTTGGCCAGGTTGCTCGCGACCACGTTCAGGCGCTGGCTCTGCGCACTCACGGCGCTGCCCGACACATCGAAGATGCGAAACATGCTCATGTCAGCCCCCGTTCATCAACCCTGGTTGTGACTCTTCATCGCGTCGAGCATCGTGCGCACGCCGCCGTTGATGAACCGCAGCGTGGCCTCGAACTTGACCGAGTTGTCGGCGAAGGCGGCGCGTTCGCGGTCCATGTCGACGCTGTTGTTGTCGAGGTTGGTCTGCGACGGCGTGGCGTAACGCAGCGTGGTGTGGGCGCGCATCGCCGCAGTGCCTGCAACCGGGGCGCCGGGCGCGGTCTGCGCCGAGGTGGCATCGCGCAGAGCACGGGCGAAGTCGAAGTCGCGTGCCACGTACCCGGGCGTGTCGCCATTGGCGATGTTGCTGGCGATCAGGCGCTGGCGTTCCGAGCGCAGCACGAGGGCCTGGGCCTGGAAGTCCAGCGAGTCGGAGAGACGGTTGATCATCGGGGTGGCCCCTTGCGGCCTGGATGCAGACCGGTGGTGCGTCCCATTGTCGGCAGCGCGCACCCGCACAGCGCCGTGAATAGCAGCCCAAAGCAGCGCCATTTCGCTCCCTGCGGCGGCCGGCCCGGCTCTAGAGTCGGCGCCGTGAAGAAGCCTCGCGTGCACTCGTTCTTGTCGATCGGCAGCGCGCTGGTCGCCGCGGGCGCAATCGCCCAGACCGACCCGGCAGCGTCCGCCGAGACGGCGTGGGCGGCATCGGCCGAACGTTTCGCGGCCCAGGCAGCGCAGGCCGCGGTGGGCACACGACCCGACATGCGGATCGAGATCGTCGTCGGCCGGCTCGACCCGCGCCTGAAGCTCGCGCCCTGCCAGCGCATCGACACCTACCTGCCGCCCGGTCAGCGTGCGTGGGGGCGGACCCGAGTCGGGATGCGTTGCGTCGAAGGCCCGGTGGCGTGGAACGTCTACCTGCCCATCACGGTCAAGGTCTTCGCCCCGGCGCTGATGGCGACGCAGCCGCTGGCCGCGGGCACGGTGCTGCAGAGCGCGCACTTTCGGCTCGCCGAAGCCGACTGGGCGGAGTCGGCCTCGCCTGCGCTCGTGGTGGCAGGTCTGGCCGTCGGGCGCACGCTGGCGCGCCCGCTGGCTGCGGGCAGTCCCTTGCGCGGCACCGACCTGAAGAAACGCCAGTGGTTCGCCGCTGGCGACGCGGTGCGGGTGGTGGCGGGCGGACCGGGTTACGCCGTCAGCGGGGAAGGGCTCGCGCTGACGCCCGGGATCGAGGGCCAGCCGGCGCGGGTGCGCACCGCGGCCGGCCGCACGCTCACCGGCACCGCCACCGGCGACCGGCGCGTCGAGGTGGCGCTGTGACAGGGCCCCACCCCCTGTTCGTGGGGGGTGCCTGGGGGGAAAGTGCAACCGGGCTAAAGTTTGGGATTCCGCCGCCCGATACAGCGACTCAAGGGGTGCCGCATCCGTCTGCAGCCCGCTGGAGCAACCCATGAAGATCGGCCCTCACGACCTCAAAACCCTCCCGGCTGCGATCGCAGGCGAGCGCAACAAGACCCTGCCCGGCGCGGGCACGCCACCGGGCGCCGCGGCCGAGGCGAGCGCCAGCGTCGACCTGTCGGCCAGTGCGTCGCTGCGCGCCCAGGGGCGCGGCGAAGTCGCCTTCGACCAGGCCAAGGTCGACCGCATGACGGTCGCGATCCGCGAAGGCACCTACGAGGTGGACGCGGGCGCGATCGCCGACAAGCTGATCGCCAACGCCGAAGAACTCCTCGGCCGCACCCGGCGCTGACGCGGTGAACGGCTCCCCGCGCATGCGCGACCCCCTTCCCGACTTCCGCGCCGGCCGCCCCGGCGCCGAGCTCGAACTGCCCCTGAGCCTGGTCGAAGGCCAGCTTGCGCAGCTCGGCGCGGCGCTGCGCCTGAACGACCCGCAGGCGCTGGAGACCGCTGCGAGCGGGTTGCACCGCGCGCTCGCGGCCGCGATCGACCACTTCCGCCACGCTGCGCGCAGCGGCGGCGTCCCGGCGCCGCTGCGCCAGCGCCTCGCGACCGCGACGGCGCAGGTGGCGGTGCAACGCGAGTCGCTCGCCCGCGCCACCGCGGCGCTGGACCGCGCGATCGACGTGCTGATCCCCGGCGCACCGCCGACCTACAGCGCGGCCGGTGCTGCCGCCCGCGCCCCGAGCAGCGGTTCGCTGCGAGCCTGACGATCCGCAGCGCTTCGCTGCGAGCCTGACGATCCTCAGCGGCTCACTCCACGCCTGAGGGTAAGAGCGCCCCTCCGGGGCGCGAATCCGACGACAATTGCGGCACAAGAAACGTGCTTGCGGGAGCCTCCCGGCCCCGCTCGCGCCATGGGCGGTCATGGTCGGCCATCGGCCGGCGGTCACCGAAGAGGGCCAGTCGTTGGGATCGCAAAGAACTTCCGCACACCCGTCGCGTGCTCGGGGTGCCCGGACGCGCGGCCGGGCTGCGTCGGCGTCGCCCCATTCGGCGAGCGGCATCTGGGTCGCGGCGCTCGGCGCCGCGCTGCTCGTCATGGCGGTGCTGTTCGCCATGTTCTTCCGCTTGCCCGGCGCCGCGGCGGTCGAACGTGCCGCGGCGGTCGGCCATGCGCTGGCCGCGGCCGCGCTGGCGCCGCCGCCGGGCAGCGACGACCCGCGGCGCGCCACGAGCGCAACCGTCGTCGACCGGAAACTGGCCGAACTGCGGCAGACCGTCGCGTCCGATGGGCAAGCGCCGAGCGGGCTGGCCACGCTCGAAAAGGGCTGGCAACAGGCGCGCGACGACTTGAGCAGCGCGGGCGCCCGTGCCTTGCTGCCCGTCGCCGAAGCCCTGACCCATGAGCTTCGACTGGCCACCGACAAGCAGCAGCGGCTGCTCGAAGTCGCGATCAAGGCGCTCGTGGCGGCCCTGCTGCTGCTGTTGATCGTGCCGGTGCACGGCCTGTGGCGCCAGCGCCGGCGCGTGAGGTCGTCGCTGAACCAGTTCTCGGACAACCTGGGGCAGCAGGACTGGCAGGACGCGGTCCAGGCCCTGCGCGACGACCGCCAGGGCCCGCCCTCGGCCTTCGACGCGCTGGCCACCGGCGTGGCCGGCGTGCTGGGCGAATCCGACCGCCGCTGGCAGGCGCTGGCGGATCTGTCGGCCGACTGGTACTGGGAGACCGACGCCCAGCACCGCCTGGTGCGGCTCTTCGGATCGGTGTCGTTGCTGCGCGAGCTGGGCTGGCGCCCCGACGACGTGGTCGGCTGGCGCCACGACCAGATCGCCTTCTTCCGCGCGCCCCAGCCCGCGGGCTGGGAAGGTTTCCACGCCGTGCTCGGCAGTGCCAAGCCCTTGCGCGACCTCGAGTTCGAGATCATCAGCCGCGACCGCCGTTCGCTGCGCCACGTCGCCGTGAGCGGGCGCGCGCGCACCGATGTGCGGGGCGAGTTCGCCGGCTACGAAGGGGTCGGCCGCGACGTCACCGAGCGCCAGCGCGCGGTGGCGCGGCTGCAGGCGAGCGAGCAGCGCTGGGCCGCGATGGTGGGGCTGGCCTCCGACTGGTACTGGGAGACCGACGCCCAGCACCGCGTGCTGCCCCTGCCGCCCGAACTGCATCGCCGCTTCGGGCCGCTCGCTGAGCAGCTCGAAGGCCGCACCCACTGGGAAGCCCACCCGGGCGCGATGAGCGACGCGCAGTGGGCCGACCACCGTGCCGACCTCGAGGCACGGCGCCCGTTCCGCTCATTGCAGCTCGTGATCGACCAGCCCGATCGTGAAGCGCCGATGTGGCTCTCGCTCAGCGGCGTGCCGCGCATCGACGCGGCGGGGCGCTTCCGCGGCTACCACGGCGTCGGGCGCGACATCAGCGCGCGCAAGCAGGCCGAACACGTGCTGATGCGCCACAACGAGACGCTGCAGCGCGCGGTGGCCGAGCACACGCGCGAGTTGCAGCTCGTCAACCGCGACCTCGACGCCTTCGCGCGGCAGCTCGCACACGAGCTGCGCACGCCGATCGGCCACGTCCAGGGCCTGGCGCACCTGCTGCAGACACGCGCCGGCAACCGCCTCGAGGCCGAGGACCGCAACCTGCTCGACCTGCAGGTACAAGCCGCGCACCAGATGCGCGAGACGGTCGACGCGCTGCTGCAGCTGGCGCGTTCGACGATGCAGCCGATGCCCACCGAGCCGGTCGACCTGAGCGGCCTGGTGCACGAGGTCATCGACGCGCTGCCGGCGCTGGACCGGCTGGCGCCGCTGCAGTCGCAGGTGCAGCCCGGGATGCAGGTGGCGGCGGCACCCGGGCCGCTGCGGATCGTGATCGCCAACCTGCTCGCGAACGCCGCCAAGTTCACCCGCCGCAGCGCGCGGCCGCTGGTGCGCGTGAGCGGCACGGCCGACGCCGACGGCCGCCTGCGCATCGTGGTCGAAGACAACGGCGTCGGCTTCGATCCCCAGTTCGCGAGCCGCCTGTTCACGCCCTTCGGCCGCCTGCACACCGGCGACGACTACCACGGCACCGGCATCGGCCTCACGATCGTGCAGCGCATCATCGAGCGCCACGGCGGCACGGTGCTGGCGCTCGGCGAGCGCAATCAGGGAGCCCGCTTCGAGTTCACGCTCGCACAGCCGGCCGTCAAGATACGCGAGCCGGACGCGGCCGACGCGGGGGCCGAAGCGATGCTGCGCTGAACCGCGGGCTTCGCGCCCGCGGCGACGTTCTTGTCCGGCGCGCCGACGGCGTACCGGCACAATGGCCTGCCTTGCCGAAGGGGAAGTGAGCTCCCTCCCAAAACCACGGAGACCATGTGAAGACTCAACTTCGACTGGGTAGCCTGGCCTGCTGCGGCGCCGTACTGGCGCTGGCGGCCTGCTCGGCACCCACGCCCCAGGGCGCGACGGCCGCGCCGGCTCCGGGTGCGGTCAGCGTGAGCGGCCGGGTGGCCTGGCCGGCGAGCGAAGCGCTCCCGCCCGACGCCATGCTCACGCTGCGGGTCGAGGACGTCTCGCGCGCCGGCGCCCCGGCGACGATGCTGGCGCAGAGCACCGAGCCGCTCGGCGCACGCGAGGGGCCGGTCGCGTTCCGGCTCCCGGTGCCGGCGACCGCCATCGACCCGCGCATGCGCTACGCGGTGCGCGCGACGATCACGGTCGGCGCGGACTTGAGGTTCACGACGACGACCCACCAGCCCGTGCTGACGCAGGGCGCGCCGAACGAGGTCGAGCTGAAACTGGATGCGGTCGGCAACCGGCGGCCCGCGCCGTCACCCGCATCCAGCGCCAACGCGGCGCCAAAGGCGGCGTTGCGCAACACCTACTGGAAGCTGGTGGAACTCGGTGGCACGGCCCACTCGATGCTGCCGGGGCAGCGGCGCGAAGTGCGGATCACGCTCTCCTCCAGCGGCCTGCGCCTGTTCGGGTTCAGCGGCTGCAATGCCCTCGAGGGGCGCCACGAAGTCGAGGCCGACACGGTACGCTTCACGCTCGCGCCGGGAACGCCTGTGCGCTGCACCCCGGCACTGGATCAACTGGAAGCACGGTTGCTCGATGCGCTGCGCGGCACCGAACGTTACCGCATCGAAGGCGAGGGTTTGACGCTGCTCGGTGGCGGCCAGATACTGGCACGATTCCAGTCGGTGCATCTGCGCTGAGAACCGCCGCACACCGCGCCACGACCACCCGGAGATCTGAGAACCATGCCCTGCCGAGCGATCCCGACCCGACCGGCGCCGGCCGCCGCGGCCCTGCTGCTGGCGCTGGCCGGCTGCGCCAGCGCCCCCGATGTGCACACCGACTTCGACCGCACGGCCGACTTTGCGCAGTACAAGACCTTCGGCTTCGCGAACCCGCTCGGCACCGATCGCGGCGGCTACCAGAGCATCGTCTCGCAGCATCTGAAGACCGCGACGCAACGCGAGCTCGAAGCGCGCGGCATGCGCCTGGACCTTAACGCGCCGCAGTTGCTGGTCAACTTCAACGGCCAGCTGAATGAGAAGATGCGCGTCGACAGCGTGCCGACGCCGGTAATGACGACGGGCTACGGCATGGGCCGCGGCTACTACGGCTACCGCACCGGCATGTATTCGGCCTGGCCGCTCTACGCCGACCGCACGGTCGTCACGCCTTACACCGAAGGCACGCTCAACATCGATGTCGTGGACGCCGCACGCAAACAGCTCGTCTGGGAAGGTGTGGTCACCGGCACCGTGACGCAGAAGTCGCTCGACAACGTGCAGCCGGCGCTCGAAGCCGCGGTGATTGCCGCCTTTGCCAGGTACCCGGTCAAGCCGAGTGGCGCCAAGTAGCGTCACCCATGGCCGCCGTGTGCTCCGCGCTGCCGCGTTCGGCAGCCTGTTCGTCGCGGCCGCGCTGATGGCGGGCTGCAGCAGCCTGCCGTCCGCCACCGGCAAGGTGGGCTCGCAAGCCGTCGTCGACACCTCGGCCACGCGGCTGGGGCGGGCGATCGAGCCGACCACGCAGGGGCACGGCGGCGAAGCGGGCGTGGTCGCGCTCGCCGACGGGCACGACGCCTTCGCGTCGCGGGTGCTGCTGGCACGTGCGGCCGATCGTTCGATCGACCTCCAGACCTACATCTTCCACGCCGACGCCACCGGCATGCTGATGTTCGACGAACTGCGCCGCGCCGCCGACCGCGGTGTGCGCGTGCGCCTGCTGCTCGACGATAACAACACCGCCGGGATGGACCCGCTGCTCGCGCTGGTCGACGCCCACCCGAACATCGAGCTGCGCCTGTTCAACCCCTTCGTGTACCGCGGTTCCAGGCTCCTGGGTTACGCGACCGACTTTTCGCGCCTGAACCGGCGCATGCACAACAAGTCCTTCACGTCCGACAACCAGGCCACGATCGTCGGCGGGCGCAACATCGGCGACGAGTACTTCGCAGCGGGCCAGGGCACCAGCTTCGCCGACCTCGACGTCATCGCCGTCGGCGACGTCGTGCGCGAGGTCTCGACCCTGTTCGACCGCTACTGGAACAGCGCGTCGGCCTACCCCGCGGCGTCGCTGATCGGCGGCGCCGAGCCGATGACCGAGACCGCATTCCGCCACCAGGTGGAGCAGGTGCGCGATTCGGCCGAAGCGGCGGAGTACGTGCGGGCGCTCCAGCGCTCACCGCAGGTGCAGGATCTGCTGGCCGGCCGGTCCCAGATCGAGTGGGCGACGGTGCGGCTCGTCTTCGACGAACCCGAGAAGGTGCTGAATCCGCCCGAGCGGGTCGACCTGCAGCTCCTGCCCAGGCTGCAGGAGGCTTTCGGGGTGGCCCAGAACGGGGTCGACCTGGTGTCGCCCTACTTCGTTCCTGGCGACACCGGAGCCGAGGCGCTGGAAACGCTGGCCCGGCGCGGGGTGCGGGTGCGGGTGCTGACCAACTCGCTCGCAGCCACCGACGTCGCTGCGGTGCACGCGGGTTATGCCAAACGGCGCAAGGACCTGCTGCGCGCCGGCGTCCGGTTGTTCGAGTTGAAACCGACCGCCGAAACCGCCGCGGCGCGGCGCAGCGCGGGCAGCGGCGGTGGGGCGTTGGGCGGCAGCAGCGTCGGCGGCAGTTCCAAGTCCAGCCTGCACGCAAAGACCTTCTCCGTCGATCGGCGCCGCGTCTTCGTCGGCTCGTTCAACCTCGACCCGCGTTCGGCCCGTCTCAACACCGAAATGGGCATGGTCATCGACAGCCCGCGGCTGGCAGGTGACCTCTCCACTGCGCTCGACGGGATCGCCCCGGAGAAGGCCTACGAAGTCAAGCTGTCGCCCGAAGGAAAGCTGCAGTGGCTGGACGCCGACGGCGTGGTGCACACGACCGAGCCACAGAGCGGCCTCGTCCGGCGCGGCCTGGTCGAGGTGTTCTCCTGGCTGCCGATCGAGTGGCTGCTGTGAGGTCCGCGCGTTTCATCGCGGCGACGGCACCCCCCAGGACGACGGCACCATTAGACTGCGCTGCCGGCCACGGCTGCTGGAAGGAGAAGGTCATGGAGTTGGAGAGGGCGAAGTCGGCTGTCTCGGCCGCCTCGGCAGCGTTGATCGCCTTGGGCTGCTGCGTTTTGGCGTTCCTGCCGCCGCTGCTGGAACGGGTGCAGTCGTCAGCCATCCTGATGGTGTTGCTCGGTCTGGCCATCGCCACGAGCCTGGCGTTGCACCTGATATTCGTCGCGCTCGCAGCGCGCCAGCTGGGACGCTCGGGCGTGCTGTGGGCCATCCTTGCGCTCGTCACACTGCCCCTGGGTTCCATCGTCGGTCTCGTGCTCTTCGAGTGGGCGACGGCGAACCAGGCCAAGAACGCGCCGCGCAGCCCGGCCTGAAGCCTCGCTGCAGTCAGGACGGTTGCTGAGCGGGCCGCGTCGGCCCGCGCCGTCTCACCACTCGCGCAAACGGGTGCGCAGGCGCGCGATCGACTGGCTGTGGAGCTGGCACACGCGCGACTCGGTGACCCCGAGCACGGCCGCGATCTCCTTCAGGTTCATGTCCTGCTCGTAGTACATGCTCATCACGTACTGCTCGCGCTCGGGCAGGTTCTCGATCGCCGCCACCAGCGCCTCGCGCATCTTCTGGTCCGACAGCCGGCCGAGCGGGTTCGCCGCTTCGTCGACGACGTGGCGGTCGAGGTAGTCGTCGTCGCCGTCGTCGCCGCTCATGTCTTCCAGGTAGACGAGCTGCGTGCCGCGCACCTTGCCCAGCAGTTCCTGGTAGGCCGTCAGTTCGAGCCCCATCTCGGCCGCGATCTCGCTTTCGCTCGGCGCGCGGCCGAGCTTCTGCTCCAGCTTGTGCACCGCGGACTCGATCGAGCGCTGGTGGCGCCGGTCGCCGCGGCTCATCCAGTCGGTACCGCGCAGCTCGTCGAGCATCGCGCCGCGGATGCGCTGGGTCGCGAAGGTCTCGAACTGCACGCCCTGCGCGACG
>Ga0190271_10001762_pt1 | contig 12623 bp, 14 predicted proteins | sample Popmic356T_FD_133747 | JGI IMG/M metagenome (GOLD analysis project Ga0190271, IMG submission 133747) | Populus adjacent soil microbial communities from riparian zone of Weber River, Utah, USA - 356 T | ecosystem: Environmental > Terrestrial > Soil > Riparian zone | place: USA: Utah | collected...
ACCGACATTCTTGATTCCTCTATTAAGCAATACTAACGTATATATTAAAATTCTGATTGTGAAGTGATCAGCTTACTCATGCTCTAGAACTTAAATCTAATCGCTTATAATATAATCACGCAGCATCATTCCAAGAAATCAGCACAGCAATTATCCATGGAAAGTACTAGTCAAACTCGAGTATTGTCTTGCTAACATTATCATTTATTTCCCTCAACAATTCTTTTCCTTTATCAGCCGAAGCAAGCTTTGGATCTCCCCACACGCCATTGCCTGTTAACTCGGGGAAAGAACCCGGGCGACAAGTCATGCTTCTGTAAACCTCTCTCGACTTCATGAGAGTTTTGCCAGTTGCCTCTGCCCTGTCCATCTTTACCAATGTTGGTTTTACGGCCAACAATATTGAAGTCTCCACATCCCCCGCATGGTCGAACTTTTCATTCATCAAACACCAATAATTGATTACGTGTATTGCTGAATCAGATGGGATTTTCTCAAAAGTGTTCTGAGCGACATATTGTAACACTCCTGTGTTCCCATGATGACCATTAATTATGACTATCTTTTTGATACCAAGATGGGCTATAGACACGCACATATCGCACAAGACATTGGAAAGTGTAGAATCTCGGACTGAGACATTAAACATAGGAGCGTGTTCGAATGATACCCCATAAGGAACAACAGGGAGCACAAAATATTCTAGTCTCCGAGCTACCTCTTTAGAAATATGTTCAGCAATCACACAGTCTGTTGAAACTGGTAGGTGTTGTCCATGTTGTTCGAGTGAGCCTACAGGTATTACTGCGCATTGAGTTTGTTCTAGTCGAGCGCGAAAATCTCCGTCAGTTAGGTCGTAAATGGAGAGGGTCATTACTCTTGTACGAAGTAGCTAGATTATCAGCCTTATATTGTTGGCGGAGATCTATCTCGAACCTACACTATGAAAGTCAACTTCAATTTTTGGATATTGTATGTACTTTGCTCCAATAAACATCCAACCTGTCTTCGAGGAAAAGTTTAACTGCCTCCAATAGGGTAGCTGCCTCTAACTGCTGACCCTTCTTTCTTATCGTCTCCAGTGTGTCGTCTTCCATCACTTTAAATGCCTCCTGACAAATAATAGGACCTTGATCTAGTTCCTCAGTAACAAAATGAGCTGTACATCCCACTATTTTTGCGCCTCTTTCGAATGCCTGCACGTATGCGTAAGCTCCTGGAAATGCTGGCAATAACGAAGGATGAATATTTATGATTCTGTTAGGGTAACGCCAGACAAAATTGGGGGTCAATATGCGCATATAGCGAGCAAGCACTATGAGATCAACGTTATAATTTTCTACAACCTCCAAGATCTCTCTTTCTGCATTCGTGGATCCACTTTCATACGAGACGGAATGAAAAGGGATCGATAGCTCATCCGCGATACCCTTGAGGGTACTTTCACTGCCAATAATTACTGATATATTCGAGTCGATTACCTTGCTATGCAGAGCGGTCAATATAGTTGACAAACAATGAGGCTCTTTGCTTACGAGAACTGCTACGTTCTTCTTCCTGTTAGGTTCTTCAACGTGAGCCTTGATCTCCATTTGCAGTTTGGTGGAAAGCTCGCGCAATTCTGAATGTATTTCCTGGAGTTCTACAGAGTTATGAAACGACGCTTGTAGATGCATTCCAAATAAACCGTGGACGACCTTTTGGTTAATCTGTTCAATATTTCCGCCATTACGAAAAATGGAGTTAGTTATTTCTGCAACTACTCCCTCTCGGTCCTTGCCCACCACGGTGATCTCGATCAATGTCTTATCTCTTGTGCTCCGACTAGCCAACGACGTAGGAATAAGGAATACTTTACATAAACCTTACACCTTGAAAAAGTATAAATCCTTCGATCGGGTATGCGATTCTAGAAGCAAGACCCAAATGTTTGTGCACATTAAAGACTTCCGACACATTTTGTCACAAAGAATTGTGATATCATGAGAGAATATTTGCAATAGGCCAGATTCTTTATGAAACGAGGTATCAATCATCACCAACAACAACAACAACACAATAGGACACGAGGACACAAGAAAAATTTTGATTATAATAAACCACTAGACAAATGTAAAGTTTGTTATACAATTTCAGGTTGGCATTGTGGCGAGTGTGACAACCATTTTTGTGCTATACACTTCGATAATCATAAACAACTTGATCAATGCATCAAGCAAATATAATGAAATAAGCATTCATGCGGGGGGTGGGATTTGAACCCACGAATCCCTTAGGAACAGGGTTTTAGGAGAAAAGACCTGACCCATTCTAAGCCTCGCACAACCATGTATTTTTGTAACACATGAGGACCTGCGCCGTTGGCCAGGCTTGGCAACCCCCGCTCGTCAGTTGTTCACTGTGCCTTTCAATATATTAGCGTTTATGGAGTATGGGTGCTGCAACTGTCACAACTCTACTACACCGAACGGAAATACCATAACTATTATCATTGTATAACGCAAGTATTTAACAAACACTAAATTACAATTGAGAAACGTTCTTACCTAGCATACTAATTGACTAGGAAACCATTCCATATTGAAGTTATTGTTCTTCCTTAGGTTATACGTCTAACATGATACAATTTGATGGACAATTTCGACGGCAGTAGATGGGCCATAGTCCCTGGGAAGAACTATAGTCTGCGTTCCCGGTTGAGATCGCTTCTACGGTACCAAACTACAATGTCCCTAACCGACCCGAGTCAACTAAAAATTACCCTTCATTTATTCTAATGATTATGTGTCAATCATAATCGCCACTAATAGATTAGATTATCTACTATTTGGTCCTGGACCCTGTGAATTAATATGAATCAATTGGTTCGGCCATGAATTGCAATCAAACATTAAGTCTTCTCCGCGATGAAATAATTCTGACTCTTGACAGGCAACTGAAACCCTCAACTAGTTAACTATAATCATTAATGTTGTCTTCTCAAGCTTTGCACTTCTTAAATAGAATGTTTCTCATCAATGCAATCATTATCATTAAATTACATCTCAACACTTTAAAGCAAGATGAAACGGGATAGTAATTCTAAGTTATTTGGAACTAATGGTGTAAGAGGGATTTTCGGCCAAGACCTCCATCTCGAATTTGTTATGAAAGTTTCACGTTCATTAGCCTTGTTTTTTGCTAGAGGGCCACTCTTAGTCGGATTTGACGGACGGATTTCTAGTCCGATAATCTCCAGAATCGTTTCTGCGACGCTTAATTCTTCCGGGATGGATACCTTTGTGGCAGGCCTCCTTCCTACCCCATGCTTGCAATATGCGACCAAACACTTGGGTTACAAAGGCGGAGTCATGATTACAGCTTCACACAACCCTCCAGAATACAATGGTATTAAGGCTATTGCAAGTGATGGAGTAGAAATTTCAAGAGATGATGAGTCAAAAGTAGAGCAGAGTTTCAAATTAGGGGATATCCCGCCTGTTAGGAAAATAGGAAGAGAGAGCAAGGACGACAGGGTTATTTCATCATACGTAGATTCAGCTATCAGCATCGTCGACTCAAAAAAAATTTCTGCAAAGGGATTCAAGATTGTGATGGATTTAGCAAATGGGACACAAGCATTAGTAGCCCCCAGTATAGCTCAGAAACTCGGTTGTAAAGTTTTAACCCTTAATGGTAATATAGACGGTAACTTTCCTGGAAGAGGTTCTGAACCCACACCAAGTAACCTTAGCACTCTTACCTCACTCGTAAAGTCTACTAATGCAGACCTTGGGGTGGCGTACGATGGTGACGGGGATCGAAGTATATTTTGCGACGAGAATGGACAGATCATTTGGGGAGATAAATTAGGTGCCTTATTAGTTGCGTATCTGTTGAAGAATGGATATGGAGGTACGGATATTGTTTGCCCAGTCAACACAACGATGTTGGTTAGTATGGTCGCTCAGAACGAAGGATCCAAAGTTATTCATACTAAGGTGGGCAGTGTCGAAGTTTCGCGTGAAATGATCAAAAAGAATGCGGTGTTAGGTCTTGAGGAAAACGGGGGTTTCATGAACGCGAGGTTAAATTGTGTCAGAGATGGAGCCCTAACCACGTTGTTAGTTTTGGAGATGTTGTCATCCAGCTCTGGAAAGCAACCACTTTCCAGGAGGATCATGGAGCTTCCTCGGATCTTTCAATACAAAACTAGGTTCACTTGTAACTCGGTGGAGCTCGCTGATCATGTCATTGAGTCGTGTACAAGCCATGGCACTAATCTTAGAGTAGAGAATCTTGACGGCGCGAAGATCTGGATTGACGATGAGACTTGGGTAATGGTAAGGCCTAGTGGGACCGAACCATTGATTAGGATGTATGCAGAATCGACTGATAAAGATCTTTTGGACTCGAAAGTGCGTGAGTATTCTAACGTGATTAAAAATGTACTCGACATTGAAGAAGTCAAATAGTTATCCCATGGATAACATATTTAATACTCCCCAGATCTCATATAGAGGAATTGAGATGATCCCAGAGGGTGATTATTTAAAATGAGTAGACCATATTATGTCAAATTCGAGACACCTAAAGACCTTGTAAATGTAATATACGAAGCAGTTAGAGTGGCTAAACAGAGTGGAAAGGTACGTAGAGGAACCAACGAGACTACAAAGTCCATCGAAAGAGGGAATACAAAGTTAGTAATCATTGCAGAGAATGTTGAACCACCAGAAGTTGTCGCTCATCTGCCAATTTTGTGTGAAGAGAGGAATACTCCTTATATTTTTGTTCCAAGCAAGGAACAGCTGGGAGCATCATTGGGTATGGACGTCGGGTCTGCGGCTGCAACTATCTTAGATCCTGGCGAAGCTCAGACTATTGTTGAGCAAGTTCTTAATTCTATACAACCTCTAAGAGACAAGAGAAAGGAATAGAGACGAGCATGAGCAAGTCATCGGAAGAGAAGATAAATCCGGCGGAGGTAATCCAGATAGTGGGTCGAACAGGAATTGCCGGTGAGGTTATTCAGGTTAGGGTAAGAATTCTAGAGGGCAAGGACAAAGGCCGAATCCTAACTAGAAATGTCAAAGGATCAATAAGAATGAACGATATATTGATGCTACGAGAGACTGAGCGAGAAGCTCGAAAAATAAAGTAAGGTCTAATGTTTTCTAGAGGTGTTAGAGTAGTTAATGAGTAAATCAGCAACCTCATTGCGTAATTGTTCCTTTTGCGGAAAACATATTCCTCCAAGTCAGGGGATAATGCTGGTCCGCAATGACGGGTCAATACAATGGACATGTTCATCCAAATGCAAGAAAAATCTCAGAGAACTAAAGCGGGATCCTAGGAAACTGAAATGGACGAAGAAGTACATGAAAGGTGGTATTAGAGTAGGGAAAGGTTAAATTCTTGGGAGAGCGAACTCTCGTTGTTATTAAACCAGATGCTATGAAGAGAAAATTAGCTGGAAAGATAATCTCCAGGTTTGAAGAGAAGGGATTCACTCTCGAGATTTTGAAGTCCTACACATTTACCAAGGAAAAGGCCCAAGAGTTTTATTCAGCTCACAGCGATAAACCATTTTTCAATGAATTAGTTTCCTTTATTACTTCTGGGCCCACTATGGCGCTAATTCTGGATGGTAACAGAGCAATAAGCGCAGTCCGGATCATGATAGGTTCAACAAAATCATATGAGGCCGCTCCTGGTACAATTCGAGGCGACCTCGCCCTTAATATAACAGATAACATAGTCCACGCATCGGATTCATATGAAAGCTTCATAAAAGAGGCTGCAGTGATTTTTGATAGCATTTAAGTGGCACTCAGGCATCCAGTTGTGGTTGTACTTGGTCATGTAGACTCCGGAAAAACCTCTCTATTAGACAAGGTTAGAGGAACAGCGGTTCAAGCTCGAGAGGCAGGGGGAATAACTCAACATATTGGAGCAAGTTTTTTTCCAATCGAGACTATTAAGAGAGTAACAGGGGACCTGTTTGACAAGATTTCAACCACTGGTTCCCAAATTCCAGGCATATTGGTGATAGATACTCCTGGTCATGAAGTCTTCGCTACTCTGAGAGTACGAGGAGGTTCAGCAGCTGATATTGCAATAATTGTGGTAGATGCTAACAAAGGGTTTGAAGCCCAGACAGAGGAAAGTATTGACATCTTGAAAAGAAGAAAGGTTCCATTTGTTATCGCACTTAATAAGGTAGATACCGTTAGTGGATGGCGTAACCACCCAGGGGCTAATTCAATAGGTAAGGCCGTAAGTCTGCAAGATAAATCGGTTCAATCTGCGTTGGACGAAATGATCTACAGTGTAGTCGGCTCTCTTTCTGTATCTGGATACAATTCAGAAGCATTCTGGCGAATTAAGAACTTTACGAAAGAAGTAGCAATAGTACCTGTCAGTGCTAGAACTGGAGTGGGGATACCAGAATTACTCGCTGTTCTTATAGGCTTAACCCAGCAATATTTGAGCACAAAATTGGAGCGACACGTAGAGGAGGGAAGAGGGATCGTCTTGGAAATAAACGAAGAGGTGGGCCTTGGACCAGCTGCTAACGTTATCTTATTCGATGGAATACTCCGTCAGGGCTGTAGCGTTATTGTCGCTAAAAGAAATAATGCAATAGTAACTCGCGTGAAGGCCCTTCTTCTCCCTAAGCCACTTGATGAAATGAGAGATCCCCGGGACAAGTTTAGACACGTGTCGGAGGTAGTTTCAGCTGCAGGAGTAAAAATCACTTCGCCAGACCTAACCGGCGTCATGGCTGGAAGTCCCCTTTTCGTTCTAAACCAGAAGGAAGACGAAGCCAGACTTCGGGCAATAGTTGAGGCAGAGATTAAGAACACATTCGTAAGCAAAGACATCAATGGGGTAATTATGAAATGTGACACAATAGGTTCTATAGAGGCCATTAGTGACCTCCTTGTAAAGCAAAAAGTTCCTATAAGAATTGCTGACATAGGTCATGTCACCAAGAGGGACGTGATTGAGGCTTCGGCAGTAAGAGAGAAGGACAGATATTTGGGTGTGATTTTAGCGTTTAATGTTAGGGTCCTAGATGATGCCCTTAGAGAGGCACAGGAACGCCAGGTCATGATTTTTGACGAAAAAATTATTTATAATCTTGTCAGAAGTTATTTTGATTGGACAGCTTACCAAAAAGATCACCAAGACGTAATCATATTTAATGAAATACCACCTGTTTGCAAATTGCAATTCTTGAAAAACTTTGTATTCAGACGCAACGATCCTGCAGTATTTGGAGCTGAAATACTAATAGGAAGATTACGGCAAAAAATTCCTGTGATCAATCAAGAAGGCAAAAAAATAGGTGTTATCCATCAAATACAGCAGAGCGGGAAGACCATTGAGGAAGCTACTAAGGGGATGCAGGTTGCTCTCTCCATTCGCGGTCCAACCATCGGACGACAGATTAATGAAGGAGACACGCTCTATACTGACTTGAATGGCCGGCAGGCAAAGTTACTGAATGAGCGGTTCATGCAAAGGCTGACTGATGAAGAGAAGGAAGTTCTCAATTACATAGTGACTTTGAAAAGAAAAGGTGACGAGCTGTTTGGTTACATTTAGTGTGCTTGGGATTGACTCGACCAATTTAAAGCTCTCCACCTAGAAATGAAAGTTAAGAAAGATTTTCTTCAAAATGTCATTGATACTTCTGTAGTAAACCCTCTAGACCCTTTTCTCCTACCGCCCCTACCGCTCTGTCGATGGCTTTGCCGTTCATAAAGATTATGAAAGTCGGTATGGCGTAAACGTCATATCTCATGGCCACTCCCTGATTATCGTCCACATTCAGCCTACCAAATGTGACTTTCTGACCGTATTTCTTAGATAGCCTGTCGAAGATAGGCAGCATAAACTGACAGGGCCCGCACCAAGTTGCCCAAAAGTCGACTAATACTGGTTTATTGCCAGATATATTCTCCTCGAAGTTTTTATCGTTCAGCTCCACCAATGCTGGCTTATTTACCTCACTCATGATGATACATCCAATAAAAGTTGTCATACATATTTAAGACTTATCCGATTGATTTAGTTCGGCACTTCGGAAATTCCCAAGTAGGAAAATCTTACAGGACAATATTGAGAAGTCATTTACAAGTCGACCAAGAATGTTGCAATATAACCAGAGCTTAGGCGTTGTATTTTCAACTCGTGGTAGGTAACTGCTTTGATCTCTATTTTATATTCATGCTTGTCATAGCTGACTGCTTCGCCTCCAACGTGTGCCCTAAGTAAATACTTTTTTTCATCAACATTTGAATAGTTTTCCGATATTTCAATGGAGAATCTAGAAAGTACAATCTGTTCGATGAGGATCTTTAACAAGACCTTTTCCAACCAGTCGTACAGAAGATTTTCAAGATCATCGCCATCTGCCGTGATCGTCATCGATTCGCGAATCTCCACCTTATTTATATCAAACATAATGTTAACCAATCCCTTAGCACAATTCTCGAATAATTCCTCCAAACCACTACCGTAGGCTTGAACAAAAGCGTCTGTGCTGTGCTCCAAATATTTGTACCCTTCGGAGTCCAATTTGGTTAGATGTCAAGGAGGATCGAATAATAATAATGTGTCGAACAAAGAGTAAAATCTAAATGGTCACGAAGGTTGGTCTGTGTTGTGAAATTGAACCTTCCACGTGGAATGAGAGATTTGGACGCTGCCGAATTATCTAATATCAATTATGTAAGAAATCGATTCATACGAACTGCTGATCTGTTTAATTTTAAAATAATTCAGCCCTCTCCATTGGAAATGCTTTCTACCCTCGAAGCAAAAGGGGGTCCTACGATCTCTAATGAAATATATAATTTCAAAGACAAAGGCGGTAGAGACATTGCGTTGAGGTTCGATCTCACTGTTGGACTGACCCGTTATATATCTCAGAGAAGAGAAATGAAATTACCCATTAAAGCAGCCGCGTTTGGAGGAGTATGGAGGTACGACGAACCTCAGGCAGGGAGATACAGATATTTTCACCAGTGGGATTTCGAGATATACGATACCTACAACTTGGAACATGAGGCTGAAATAATTCAGCTAACCGCTTCCTTTTTTGACGATTTAGGACTAAAAGTCACAATTGATATTAGTCATAGGGAACTGCTGGAACAGTACATGAAGCAGGAACTCGGTGTGTCTGACCCCCATCTAACCTTTGAGGTATTTAGGGCAATAGACAAAGTTCAGAAAAAGGGAGTACAAGCCGTTTATGATGAATATGCGCAAAGAATCACCCCTACTTTACTCAAGCCCCTGTTAGAACTGTCTAGTCGAGTAGGGACAATAAGCGAAATTGAAGAACAAGAAAGAAATTTGACAAAGCTATCTAGATGGCAAACTCTTAGAGAATTGGTAGGCTCACTGTCAACGCGGGGGGTGACCAACGTAAGAATTAACCTGGGAATAGTCCGAGGGCTTGACTACTATTCAGGAACTGTTTTTGAGATATTTGATCCCACGTCTGCTGTAGGCGCGTTAGCCGGTGGTGGTCGGTATGATATATTGACATCGGCGTTTGATCGCAGTGACATAGGAGCCATTGGTGTTGCTGGAGGAGTCGAGCGTATTTTGGCAGCATTATCCCATCATGGACTATTGAAAGTCGAAACCAAACCCTTAGTTTTTGTCGTCTCAGAAAATACTGAGGAATTGGTTTTGAAGATTATTTCAGAATTGAGAAGCGCAGGTATACCCTCAGATTACGATAGTAGAACTCGATCTTTAAGAAAGCAGTTGGATTATGGATTCTCCATAGGGGCGACCGTTTTAGTGAAAGTAGAACAAAAAGATATTGAAAACAATATAACGGTAAAGAACCTGGTTAGCGGTCAGGAAATGAAAGGAAAAGTAACCCAGGTTCTAGATCTTGTTTCGAATATCCTTCGATCTAGCAATTGAATTGCGGCTATATCTCTATCATGCCGGTATTTCTCATTTTAATCATTCCTGAACCTTTTTTTTCATAAATGATCCTTATCACTAAATGCGGCGGCTCGTAACTGATATACAAATCATTAACTTCCAGCTCTTGGATGTTATAATTGATCTGTATATGTTCTTCTCTGATCCCGTTTTCAATTAATCTTTTCTTTGAACGATCAATGATCTGTTCATCTGAAGTATTTGGTGCGAAGAAGACCTTGCCTGAATAAGCAATGTGCATCAGGATGTTCTTAAAATTCAACAAGTAAATAAACCTCTGCTCTAGCAACTGGTTTAAGCGATCTCAAAAGCAAAATTAATATCGACTTAGTCTGACATTGACAAAGGTATTTATGAGATTTGCAATTCACGATATCATCACTAGAGGGTGTTTTCATGATTGACTGAAGTTCTCTCCTACGATGTTCTAATAATGGGATCTGGTCTAGCAGGACTTCGAGCTGCTATCTCAGCTGCATCAGTGGACAAGAATTTGAGTATAGCTGTGATTTCCAAGGTTCAGGTAATGCGTTCTCACTCTGTTTCTGCAGAGGGAGGAACAGCTGCTGTGCTATTTGAAGAGGAAGGAGACAATAGGGAATCTCATATTTACGATACAATTAGAGGGAGCGATTTTCTCGCTGACCAGGATGTTGCGGAGCGACTTGTCTCAGAGGTACCATTTGAAATATATCAGCTAGATCATTGGGGAATGCCATGGTCAAGAAAATCAGATGGACGGATCGATCAGCGGAAATTCGGGGGATACTCGTTCCCTCGTGCAACGTATGCCCAAGATAAAGTTGGATTTTATGAGATGCAGACTTTGTACGATACATGCCTGAAACATGAAAACATCCATTTTCTGAACGAATGGTTCTGCACGTCGATTTTATCTGATGGATCTAACTTTCGAGGATTTACGGCCATCGAGATGAAGACCGGTCAATTTGTAATCATCAAATCTTCGGCTGGAATTGTTTGTACGGGCGGTGCAGGCCGAATTTATGGCTTTTCGACCTATGCCCATTCCTCAACACCAGACGGCTTGGATATGGCATATAGGAAAGGATTAGCGCTAAAGGATATGGAATTTGTGCAGTTTCATCCGAGTGGAATTCTGCCCTCTGGAATCTTGATTACTGAGGGAGCTAGAGGAGAAGGTGGATATCTTGTCAATAATCAAGGAGAGCGATTCATGAAGCGATACGCCCCGGAGAAACTTGAACTTGCACCCCGAGACGTCGTTTCGAGAGCTATGATTCGTGAGATACAGGAAGGGAAGGGCTTCACACATGAGACTGGTATAGAATGTCTTAAGCTCGATCTCTCTCATTTAGGAGGTGAACGTATAAAGGAAAAATTAGCAGGAATTAGGGAAATAGGGATCAAATTCTCAGGGATAGATGTTATCGATGAACCTATCGAGGTTAGACCTGTTTGTCATTATATGATGGGGGGAATACACACAAATATTGAAGGTGAGACAGAAATGAGTGGCCTTTGGTGTGCTGGGGAAGCGGCTTGTAATAGTACCCACGGTGCGAATAGGTTGGGAGCAAACTCTACATCCGAATGTCTCGTTTGGGGAAATATCACAGGGAAACAAGCTGCTAAGTATGCCCAAAAGGCCAGGGATCGAAATATAACAGTGTCTGAACAACAGGTAATCGAAGAGGAGAAGAGGATCTATGATGGATTATTCCACGGCAGAGGCGATTTAAATCCTTACGAAGTCAAGAAACAACTTGCTGATTTAATGGATTCAAAGGCATACGTATTTCGTGATGGAAATACGTTGGCCGAAGCATTAAGAGAAGTAAGGGAGTTGAAACGGGCTTCTTGGAGGCATGTAGATGACAAGGCCAGCGAATATAACACTAACTACATTAATGTCATGGAAATCGATTCAATTACACGAATCTCTGAAATTGTCTTAGTAGGAGCATTGAACCGCCAAGAGTCCAGAGGAGCTCACGCAAGGATAGATTATCCAAGTAGAGACGACGTGAATTATCTAAAGCATACACTTGCATACTACACTCATGAAGGACCAGAGTTACGTTGGCATCCTGTTAGGATCACCAGGTATGCCCCTGTTGAGAGGAAGTATTAATGAAATCGTCTAGTGAAGATAGGATTCGTTCGGGTAGTAATAGACGTGAAAATCATGAAGGTCTCAAAGCCTGGCTTAATCCTACAAGGTACGGTTGGGAGAGAATTTCATATTGGCTCCAGCGCCTTACAGGCGTATTCCTACTAATATATTTTGTTGGACATGTCATCGAAACCAGCTCCCTAGTTGACGGCAAAGATGCTTGGAATGCCATGCTAGAATTGACTCAGACTACTTGGGGCCATTTATTCCTGATTTTAGTAATTGGAACAAGTACTTTCCACTCTGCCAATGGGATCCGATTGCTGTTTACCGAGACGGGTAGAGGACTAGGTAAACCGGGTAGGCCTGACTATCCATACTCTCCCGTTTCGCTGAATTATCGACAGAAATCAGGAATCTGGATAGCCTTGATTCTGGCGGCTACGGCGATGTTATACGGGGCGAGTATCTTGTTTACAGGTGAATAGACTAATTCATATAATGGAGTTTCGGAGGTTATCATAAAACACGTTGATACTAAAAGAAAGTCAGATAATGAAGATAC
>Ga0190271_10001763_pt1 | contig 12620 bp, 11 predicted proteins | sample Popmic356T_FD_133747 | JGI IMG/M metagenome (GOLD analysis project Ga0190271, IMG submission 133747) | Populus adjacent soil microbial communities from riparian zone of Weber River, Utah, USA - 356 T | ecosystem: Environmental > Terrestrial > Soil > Riparian zone | place: USA: Utah | collected...
CGATGAGCTGGTGCCCAAGCTGCAGGCCATTACCGCGGCGCGGGGCGGCGCCGACGAGCGCATCTATGTGCGCGGCGATAAGACCGTCGACTATGGTACGATGATGAAAATCATGGGGCGGCTGTCTGCCGCCGGCTTCCGGCGCGTCGCGCTGGTGACCGAAGTGGAGCAGGGTTCGTGAGGTTGCCGGAGATGCGGGCCGGACTGACCATATCGACCGCCGCACACGCGGGCCTTCTGCTGTGGGGCCTTGTCTCGTTCTCTGCGCGTCCGCTCGAAGCCAAGCCTACGCCGACGCTTCCGGTCGACATCATCAGCGAGAAGCAGTTCTCGGAAATTTCCGCGGGCGTGAAGAATGCGCCCAAGTCGGATACCCCGAAGCCGCTGGTCGACAAGCAGGGTCCCAGCAAACCCGCCGAGGAAATGACGTCCAAGATCTCCGACAAGCAGGAGGTCAAATCGGTGGCTGCGCCCCCGCCGGCCGAGGCGCAGCCCGAAAAATTGGAAAGCAAGCCTGACAAGAAGCCGCCGCCCAAGGTCGATGCCATCGCCGAGGCCCTGAAGAAAGAAGAAGCGAAGAAGAAGCGCGACGAAGCCAACGCGAAGGCCGCCGAACTGAAGAAGCAGAAAGAGCAACAGCAGCCGAAGTTCGATCCCATGCAGATCGCCGCGCTGCTCGACAAACGCGACGCGCAGCGCAATACGGCAACCGGCGAGACGGTGAGTCAGACTCCGAACCTGGGATATGCCAATGCCACGGCTGCGCGGCTGTCGCAGAGCGAAATCGACGCGCTGCGCCGCCGTCTCAGCGAATGCTGGAGCCCGCCTGTGGGCGCGGCCAATGCGCCCAACCTGAAGGTCGTGTTCCGCGTGTTGTTCAATCGCGACGGAACGGTCGCGGCCCAGCCTGCGATGGTTGCCGGCACCGCCTCGCCGTTCGGCCCGGCGATGGCCGAAAGCGCCAAGCGGGCGATCTTGACGTGCCAGCCCTTCAAGATGCTCAGGGCCGACACTTACGATCAATGGAAAGACATCGAAATCACATTCGACCCGCGCGAGATGTTCGGCGGCTGAAGTCATGGACCGATTGATGCCCAACTCTCTCATTCTGAGCCGGCGCCGGCTTCTGGTTGGCGCGACCGCCGCGGGGGCTCTCGCGGTGATGCGGCCATCGTTGGTCGCCGGTCAGACGAGAGTCGATGTCACCCAAGGCACGGTGAAACCGATGCCGATCGCGCTGCCGGATTTCATCGGCGGCTCCGGTGCGGCGGACAGCGAGATCGGTCGCAGCGTGACACAGATCATCGCCGGCAACCTGCAGCGCTCGGGCCTGTTCGCGCCGATCGATCAGGTGGCCTATATCGAGCGCATCGGCAACATCGACACCGTGCCGCGGTTTCCGGATTGGCGCACCATCAACGCGCAGGCGCTGGTGACCGGACGCATCACCAGGCAGGCTGACGGCCGGCTGCGCACCGAATTCCGGTTGTGGGACGTGTTCCAGGCGCAGCAGCTCGCCGGCCAGCAATATTTCACCGCCTCCGAAAACTGGCGCCGCATTGCGCACATCATATCGGACGCGATCTACGAGCGGCTGACCGGCGAGAAGGGCTACTTCGACAGCCGTGTGGTGTTCGTTGACGAGTCCGGTCCGAAGGAACGGCGAGTCAAACGGCTCGCCATCATGGATCAGGACGGCGCCAATGTGCGCTATCTCACGCGCGGCGACGACCTTGTGCTGACGCCGCGGTTCTCGCCAACGACGCAGGAAATCACCTACATGTCGTTCGGCTCGCGCGATCCGCGCGTGGTGCTGCTCAACATCGAAACCGGTCAGCGCGAGGTCGTCGGCAATTTCGCTGGCATGAGCTTCTCGCCGCGGTTCTCGCCCGACGGCCAGCGCGTCATCATGAGCCTGCAGCAGGGCGCCAACTCGAACATCTACACCCTCGACCTGCGCTCCAAGCAGATGTCGCGGCTCACCGACACGCCGGCAATCGACACGGCGCCATCCTATTCGCCGGATGGCGCGCGGATTTGCTTCGAGTCTGACCGCGGCGGCAGGCAGCAGATCTACGTCATGGCCGCCAGTGGCGGCGGCGCCCAGCGCATCAGCTTCGGCGAAGGCTCCTACTCGACGCCCGTTTGGTCGCCGCGCGGCGACGCCATCGCCTTCACCAAGCAGGGCGGCGGGCGGTTCGCGATCGGCATCATGCGGCCGGACGGCTCGGGTGAACGCATCCTCACCGACGGCTATCACAATGAGGGCCCGACCTTTGCGCCGAACGGCCGGGTGGTGATGTTCTTCCGCGAGCCCAGCGGCTCGGCCGGGCCATCGCTCCATACGGTCGACCTTACCGGCCGGAACGAGCAGAAGGTCCAGACGCCGGGCTTTGCGTCGGATCCTGCCTGGTCGCCGCTGCTCACCAATTAGGTCGGGGTTTGCTTGCCTTAAGTCGGACACCTTCACGCCTCATTAACCATGACCTAGGGTTTCGATATTGGCGGCGAATTTCCGGGCCGTGACAACGCCTCGTCAAGGTTGACGGAACGTTCGCTTAACGAAGCTGCTGGTAGAGAATGCGGAATATCCGGAACAGCGCCCAGCATCGAGTAAAGGAGGACCCGGAATGATCCTCGAGAAACTGAACTTCCGCGGCTTGGGGCTAGCGTTTGCGCTTGCCGCAGCGTTTGCCGTCTCGGCCTGCGCCAACAAGCCCCACGACGCGATGGCGAACGCCGGCGCCGCTACGCCGGGCAGCCAGCAGGATTTCGTGGTCAATGTCGGCGACCGCGTGTTCTTCGAAAGCGACTCGTCCGAGTTGTCGCAGCAGGCGCGCGCCACGCTTGAGAAGCAGGCGCAGTGGCTGCAGCAGTACGGCAACTATGCCTTCACCGTCGAAGGCCATGCCGACGAGCGCGGCACCCGCGAGTACAATATCGCGCTCGGCGCCAGGCGCGCCCAGGCGGTGCGCGACTATCTGGCCGCCCGTGGCATCCAGCCGTCTCGGATGCGCACCGTGTCGTACGGCAAGGAACGCCCGGTCGCGGTCTGCAACGATATATCGTGCTGGTCGCAGAACCGCCGCGCCGTCACAGTGCTTGGTGTGACCTCGTAAACGAATCGTCGACGACGAAAACCGGCGCCCTTCGGGCGCCGGTTTGCTTTTGTGCGGGGCGGAAAAGTCACATTTTGGTCTAGTTCCCCCCGGTATGTTATCCAGACGCCGGGCAGGCGACGGTTTCCGATGATCGACATGAACATGAATGCGATCCGGGCGGCGGTGCTTGCTGTCGCTTTCGCTGCTGCGCCTGCGGGCGCGCAGGAGCGCTCCGGCAATTTCCTCGACAATCTGTTCGGCGGTCAGCAGCGCCAGCAGCCCCGGAGCGGCCCCGATGAGGCCGAGATGGCGGTCCGCATCAATCAACTGGAATCGCAGATCCGCCAGCTCACCGGCACGGTGGAGCAGCTCCAGTTCCGCAACCAGCAGCTCGAGCAGCAGTTGCGTGCACAGGGCGGTAATGCGGCGCCGCCTCAACAGAATATGCCGCCTCAGGCCGTTCTACCGCCGCCATCCGGACGGCCACCGGGCCAAGCCGCGCCGCTGCCGCCTTTGGTCGCCGCCGCGCCTCCGCCGCCGCCGCCCGGTCCGGGGCGGCGCGGTGATGCGTTCGATCCGTCGGTCAATCCAAATGCGCCTGGCGCTCCGCGCGCCCTGGGCGGCGGTCCGCCGCCGCAGATCCAATCCTCCGGCGTCCCCAGCGAACCGCCTGCGGTCATCATGGCCGATCCTCCAGTCGGTGTTCCCGGCGGGCGCAACCGCGGCGAGCCGCTCGACCTCTCGACCCTGCAAGGCGCGGCGACCGGCGATCCGGCGCAGCAGGGCGGCATGCTGCCGCCGCCGCCGGCGCGCAACCCGAACGCCACCGGCGCGGTCGCGGCGGTGCAGCCGCCGTCGAACGTCCCGAAGGATTATTACGACCTCGCTTACGGCTACGTGCTGCGCAAGGACTACGCTTACGCCGAGGACGCGTTTCAGACTTTTTTAAAGAAATATCCGAGCGATAAGCTCGTTCCTGATGCGCAGTTCTGGCTCGGCGAGAGCCTATACCAGCGGCAGCGTTATGACGCGGCGGCGGAACAGTTCCTGGCGCTATCGACAAAAAGCAGCGCACACCCCAAGGCCGCGGACGCGCTGCTGAGATTGGGTCAAAGCCTTGCGGCGCTTAATCAAAAAGAGATGGCCTGCGCCACCTTGGCGGAAGTGAACCGCAAATATCCCCGTGCGTCGAACACCGTGAAGCAGGGCGTCGAGCGGGAACAAAAGCGTGCCCGCTGCTGAAAACAGGTCCCTTTCGGCCTCCGAGGCGCGTCTTCTTCTGGATTATTTCAGCGATTTTCCGGTCCTCCTGATCGCCTCTTCCGGCGGTTCGGACTCCACCGCTCTGCTGTGGCTGATGGCGCGCTGGCGCAACACCAAAAAAAAAGGCGGCCCGAAGCTCATCGCCGTCACGATCGATCACGCGCTGCGCCCGGAATCGAAGCGTGAGGCGCAAGCCGTTGCCCGGCTCGCCCGCAAGCTCGGCGTCGAGCACAGGACGCTGCGCTGGACCGGCAAGAAACCGAAGACAGGCATCCAGGAGGCGGCGCGCCTGGCGCGCTATCGTTTGCTGTCGGAGGCTGCTCGCAAAACGGGCGCCAACTGTGTGCTGACCGCGCACACGCTCGACGACCAGGCCGAAACCGTGCTGTTCCGGCTCGCGCGTGGCAGCGGGATCGGAGGCCTAGCCGGCATGGCGCACGCGTCGCCGGTTCCGATCGAGGACCCCGGCGGCATCCTGCTGGTCCGGCCGCTGCTCGGCATTCCGAAGTCGCGGCTGCTCGCCACGCTGAAGGCCGCGAAGGTGCCGTACGCCGACGATCCGACCAACCGCGATCCGCGCTTCGCCCGGCCGCGCCTGCGCGAGTTGATGCCCTTGCTCGCCCGTGAGGGGCTGTCGGTGGATCGGCTGGCGCTGCTGGCATGGCGTGCGCGCCGGGCCGAATTCACGCTTCATCAAGTGGTCAGCCACGCCGCGACCGTGCTGTCGCCGGGGCCGTGGACGGCCGGCGAGCCGGTGAAAATCGAAGCGCGCGCATTCTTTGAGTTGCCTGACGAGATCGGCCTGCGCCTCCTTGGCCGGGCGATCGACACCGCGGGCGATGAAGGCCCGGTCGAATTGGGCAAGCTGGAGGCGCTCTGCGAAGCTCTGTTCAAAGCTAGGCACTCTGCCCGTTTTCGCCGCACCCTGGCCGGCGCCGCCATCACCCTCGCGCGCGGCATGCTCGCCGTCGAGCGCGCCCCCGCGCGCAGCAGCCGCGCCCCGAAACGGCCTTAACCAAGCGCGACGATGGTCGCGTTCAGCCTCCCACGGAGCGTCTGACCGGGGTAGAATGCGAGGATTCGCAGGGATTTTGCGGGCGGCGCTTACCTTGGCAGAGCGGGATCGCAGACCTAGATTAACCAAAGTCGGGCACTCTGGGACCGTCCGATACCTTTGCTCACTTGAACGCGCAGCCGGCACCCCCGGCGAGCCAGAAAGACTGGGATGAACGCCAATCTTCGGAATTTCGCCCTCTGGGTCATCATCGTTCTGCTGCTGCTTGCGCTGTTCACGCTGTTCCAGAATCCGAGCCAACGCACCACCTCGCAGGACATCTCGTTCTCGCAGCTTCTGACCGAGGTCGATGCCGGCCGCGTCCGCGACGTTCTGATCCAGGGCCCTGACATTCACGGCACGTTCTCGGACGGCCGCAGCTTCCAGACCTACGCGCCGAACGATCCGACGCTGGTGCAACGCCTCTACGGCAAGGGCGTCGCGATCACCGCGCGTTCGCAGACCGAGAGCGTGCCCTGGTTCGTCTCGCTGCTCGTCTCGTGGCTGCCGTTCATCGCGCTGATCGGCGTTTGGATCTTCCTGTCGCGCCAGATGCAAGGCGGCGCCGGCAAGGCGATGGGCTTCGGCAAGTCTCGCGCGAAGCTTCTCACCGAGGCGCACGGCCGCGTCACCTTCGAGGACGTGGCCGGCGTCGACGAGGCCAAGTCCGACCTGCATGAGATCGTCGAATTCCTGCGCGACCCTGGCAAGTTCCAGCGGCTCGGCGGCAAGATTCCGCGCGGCGTGCTGCTGGTCGGGCCACCCGGCACCGGCAAGACGCTGATCGCGCGTGCGGTCGCCGGCGAAGCCAACGTGCCGTTCTTCACCATCTCCGGCTCCGACTTTGTCGAGATGTTCGTCGGCGTCGGCGCCTCGCGCGTGCGCGACATGTTCGAGCAGGCCAAGAAGAACGCGCCGTGCATCATCTTCATCGACGAAATCGACGCGGTCGGCCGGCATCGCGGCGCCGGCCTCGGTGGCGGCAACGACGAGCGCGAGCAGACGCTCAACCAGTTGCTGGTCGAGATGGACGGCTTCGAGACCAACGAAGGCATCATCCTGATCGCCGCCACCAACCGGCCCGATGTGCTGGATCCCGCGCTGCTGCGCCCGGGCCGCTTCGACCGCCAGGTCGTGGTGCCGAACCCGGACGTGGTCGGCCGCGAGCAGATCCTGAAGGTCCACGTTCGCAAGGTGCCGCTGGCGCCCGATGTGAACCTCAAGACCATTGCCCGCGGCACCCCCGGCTTCTCCGGCGCCGATCTCGCCAACCTGATCAACGAGGCCGCGCTGATGGCCGCGCGCCGCAACAAGCGCATGGTCACGCAGGCCGAGTTCGAGGACGCCAAGGACAAGGTGATGATGGGCGCGGAGCGCAAGTCGCTCGTCATGACCGAAGAAGAGAAGATGCTGACCGCGTATCACGAGGGCGGTCACGCCATCCTGGCGCTAAACGTCAAGGCCACGGACCCGGTCCACAAAGCGACCATCATCCCGCGTGGCCGCGCGCTCGGCATGGTCATGCAGTTGCCCGAGCGCGACAAGCTCTCGATGAGCTTCGAGCAGATGACCTCGCGGCTCGCCGTGCTGATGGGCGGCCGCGTCGCCGAGGAGATGATCTTCGGCAAGGACAAGGTCACATCCGGCGCGCAGTCGGACATCGAGCAGGCGACCCGTCTCGCCCGCATGATGGTGACCCGCTGGGGCTTCTCGCCGGAGCTTGGCGCCGTGTCCTACGGGGAGAACCAGGACGAGGTATTCCTCGGCATGTCGGTGGCGCGAACGCAGAACGTTTCCGAGGCCACCGCGCAGAAGATCGACGTCGAGATCAGGCGGCTGGTCGAGGCCGCGCATGACGAGGCGCGTCAGGTTCTCGAGGCCAAGCGCAATGATCTCGAGACGCTGGCCAAGGGCCTGCTCGAGTTCGAGACGCTGAGCGGCGACGAGATCAAGGACCTGCTGCTCGGCAAGAAGCCGAACCGGGAGTCGGTGATCGAGCCGCAGCAGCCGCGCTCATCCGCCGTGCCGCCGGCCGGCAAGAGCCGTCCCCGGCCGGAGGCGCCGGGGCCGATGGAGCCGCAGCCGCAGACTTAGCGGGTCTTCCGTCTCCCGCATTCCCAACCGACGTTGTGCCCGGCCTTGTGCCGGGCATTCACGTCTTGGAGTTGAAGCAAGGCGTGGATGGCCGGGACAAGCCCGGCCATTTGCTTTGCGGCTACGGCTTGCGCCGCACACCGGCCAGGTCGACAGTTTGCGCGAAGATCGGCATGTCCTTGCGGATGCTCGCGGCCGCTTCTTCCGGAGTGGTGCCGAGGGCTTCGATGCCCAGTTTGGCGAACAGCTCGACGATTTGCGGGTCGCGCGTGATCGGTTGCAGGGCCTGCGCGAGCCGGTTCCTCACCTCCGCCGGCACGCCACCCGTCACCGCATAGCCGTTCCATGCGATGTATTCGAAGCCGGGGATGGTTTCCGCAACCGCCGGGACGTCGGGCAGTTGCGGCATGCGCTTGGGCGTCGACACGGCAAGGGCTTTCACGGTGCCGCCCTTCACCGGTTCGATGAGATCGGACGAATTGCCGAAATGCATGTCCACCGACTTGGAGAGCACGGCGGCGAGCGCTTTCTGGCCGCCGCCGAACGGCACGTGGACCATGTCCAGCTTTTCTTTGCCGGCGAGATACGCCGTGGACAGATGGTTGTTTGTGGCCGGGCCGCCGCTCGAATAGGTGATCTTGCCGGGATTGGCGCGCGCGTAATCGATGAACTGCCGGAGCGTCGAGTAGGGCGCGTCCTTCTGCACCACCATCACCATGCCGTTGGTGCCGTTGATGCTAACCGGAATGAGGTCCTTCAACGGCTCGTAGTTCACCTTCTGCGCCAGCGGCAGGACGGTGAACAGCGTGCTGCCGACAAACAGGATGGTGTAGCCGTCCTGCGGGGAACTCATTGCGTAGTCGATACCGATCGCGCCGCCGGCGCCGACCTTGTTCTCGATGATGAAGTTTTGCCCCAGCGCCTTGCTCAGCCGGTCCGCGGTGACGCGCGCCATGGTGTCGGTGACGCCGCCGGCGCCATAGGGCACCACCACCTTGACCGAACGGCTCGGCCATTGCTGCGCGATGCCTAATGGTGCCGACGCAACAAGCGCCGCGCATGCAGTGATGGCTATGGTCAGTTGTCTCAGGATCATTGTCGTCTCCTCCACGCGGTCCGCGGCGCCACCGATTGTCGTCGAAAAAGCAAGACCCGGACCATCCGGGCGTTGCTGGCTCGGCGCCCTCAGCCAGGAACGTAAACCCAAAGGTCGATTTGCAGGCGCGCATCTGGCACCGGCAGCCAAGGCACCTCGATGGCGGAGAGCGGCAGCGGCATTCCGTCTGTCGCGTCCGCCCAGGCTTCGAGTGTCGCGGGAAGGTCCGCCAGGTCCGAATGGAACTGCTGGATGCGAACCGCATTTTTCAGGGTCGTTCCCGCTGCCTGACATATCGTCTGCGCCTGCGCCAGGATTTCCCGCAACTCAGTCTTGACCGGGATCGCATAGAACGGCTGCGTTGGGTCGGTCTTCGCCTCCGGCACCAGAGCTCCATCGCGGACGGCCATCAGCCCGGAGATGAACAGAAGATCGCCGGCACGGATCGCCGTTGCAGCGTCCTGAAACAGCGGCGGAATGGGAGCGACAACCTGTCTTTTTGTCTTGCCGTCCTTCGCGAGCGCGATGGTGTTAATCTCGATGCGCGACTCCGGCAGGATGAAGCCCGGCGTCTCGGTCGCGATGATGGTCGTCGCCGGCTGTGCGGGAAAATGCTTGGCCCACACCTCGCGAAAGTTCGGGATGTCCTCCTGGTCACGCAGATACACCTGCGCTTTCACGACGGTGTCCAAATCCGCGCCCACGGCCCGCAGCGTGGGCGTGAGTTTCCGCCTGATGATGAAATCCGTTTCAAGCTTGATCGGCGTTCCCTTCCATAAGCCACGGCCACGCCGGGCCTCAGGGTCGATTCCCGGCGCATCTTCGTTGAGCGCTTCGGCGGTTTGACCCGGAACAAAACGAAAGTCGCCCGCGCTTAGCGCGGGGCTGTACCCGGAGCTCGGGTGGACCTTGTACGCGCCGGCTTCGGCCTCGTGGCGGACTTCAAAATCCGGGCCCGGAACGGCCGCCATGACCTGGACTTCCATCGACTGTTGCGCGCGGGCAAAGCGCCGATGCAGGTTGGAGGTCGAAGGCGGAATTTTTCCTTTGAAGTATTCGCGGCGGGTTTGATGGTAAGCGTCGACGACATCCGGCGAAGTGTAATATTGATCGATCCGAACCACGTTGGCCGCACTCGATCCACCTTTAGCCAGAACCTCGTCGACGTTGCCGAACAGGCGCTTCGCTTCCCGGTGCGCCTTTGACGGACCGTCGAAAGGATGGCCGGGTTGCAGCACGTCCGGCGCGAGGGCGTGGACGTAATCGGTCCCAGTCTGCCCCGTCGCAAAGACCCATCGGCCGGCGCGTATCCCGCGCGCCCATCGGTGCGGCGTGTTCGGTATGCTGAACGGCAGAATGGCCTTGATGGCCGCACCGGGGTTCTTGTCGTTCAAAGCCGCTCTCGCTGGTTCCGCGTGCCGGCGGGCGTGCTGCCCGTCCGGAATGGTCGCAAAGCCGCCGCGGTGTGACAAGCTTGTGGACGCGGACAGCGACGGGCCGCCTGCGTATCATCGCGCCATGCCGCTGCAAAATCGGGTCGATCCGTTCGGCGAGATATTTGCCGATCCCGCGCTGGGCCTGTTCATGGGCAATCGCGGCGGGCGCATTCACACCGGCGAGCGCACGCTGGCGCGGCGGCGCTGGTCGTCGCGGCAGTGGATTTGCTGCGTGCTCGACTTCAAGGCGCGGCACCGCAGCGTCTGGCGAGACGGCTACACCGAGCTGTTCTTCCTCGACGAAGTCACCGCGCTCGCGGCCGGGCACCGGCCTTGCTTTGAATGCCGCCGCCGCGATGCGACCGCGTTTGCCGAATGCTGGCGGCGCGGCCTGCGGCTGCCGGCCCGGCCGCGTGCCGCGCAGATGGATGAGCGCCTGCACCAGGAACGGCTGGACGGCCGCGACAAGCGGCGGCATCCGCTGGCGATTGCCGATCTGCCGGACGCCAGCTTCGTTGTGGTGGATGGTCGCGCCTTCGCGGTGCGCGGCGACTCGCTGCTGTACTGGGCGGCGGACGGCTACGCGATGCGCCGGCCGAGGCCGCGCAGCGGCACGGTCGACGTGCTGACGCCGCCGGCTATCGTTGCGGCGCTCGCCGCGGGCTACAGTCCGCGCTGGCATCCCAGTTGCGTTGAGGGCGGCGCGGAGCGCTGCTAACGTTTGCCTCCGTGCGAGGACAAGTCATTTTCGCTGCAGCCTTTGCCAGATGGCCGGCGGCCATTGCGCTTCTGTTGCGCTGGGGCCGGGCCCCGCTTGCGCGGCCGGTGCCCTCGCGATCGGGCAGACCGAGGACCTCGGGAAGGATGGCTATTCCATCGGCATCGCCGTCAACGCCGGGACGGAGGCCGTCGCGCAAAAGGGCGCGCTAGCCTGGTGCCGCAACAACGGCTCGCCGCAGACGCGGGCGCAATGCAAGATCGTCGAGAGCTTTCACAACCAATGCGTCGCGGAAGCCAACGATCCGGCGCCAGGCACGCCGGGGGCGGGATGGGGTGTCGGCCCCGACAAGAAGGCCGCGGAAGCGAAGGCGATGGACATGTGCCTGGTAACCGCGGGTGAGACGCGGCGACTGTTCTGCAAGGTCGCGCAGCTTCTGTGCGACGGCGCGCCCTGAGCCGACGTGCTATGCCGACGCGCTATTGAGCATGATCCGCTCCGAAAACCGGTTCCCACTTTTCGGGATCATGCTCTAACCCTTCATCGCCGCCTTGATCGCTTCGAGGCCGGCGCCGGATTTGGCGGCGTTGATGATCTTGGCCTCCTTGGCGGCAAGCCCGCCGGCGGCGGCCTTCATCGGGTCGATGGTCGCGAGCGGCACCACCACGGCGCCGTGACGGTCTGCGTGGATCAGGTCGCCGCTTTTCACTGCCATGCCGTGAATGTTCACGTTGGTGCCGAAATCGACCACGTGAACGAAAGCATGCGACGGCGCGATCGAGCCGGCCAGCATCTGGAAGCCGGGTGCGACCTGCGGGATGTCGCGGATCGAGCCGTTGGTGATGGTGCCGAGGCAGCCAAGCGCCTTGTGCACATTGGTCTGGACTTCGCCCCAGAACGCGCCGAAGCCGACGATGTCGTCGAGATCCTGGATCACGGCGATCGACGGCTGCGGCGCCGAGGCGATGTAATCGAGATAGTCGAGCCGCTTGTTCATGTAGCCGGTCTCGCCGAGCGGCACGCGGTCCTGCGCGCGCATCGTCACGGTCTTGGCGAAGCCGACCATCGGCGGCAGGTCCGGGAACGGGCAGTGCAGATGGCGCACCGTGTAGCCAAAGCCGCGGCGCTCCGGCGCGACGATCTCCAACAGGTTGCAGACGGTCGGCGTGTCGATCGATTGCAGAAATTCGGCTTGCGCCTTTGAAAGTGTGGCGGACATGATTTCCCCTGGTTTCCTGTCAAAGCCTAGTCCGAATGCGGTGCCGAAGGCGAGGGGAGGAGAGCCAGGGCTCTACCGGCTCCAGGTCGTCGCGACGATCAGCGCCTGGATGGCGATCATGCCGAGCACCAGCGCAAGCATCGCGGGCCAGCCGGCCGCCTCATAGGTGAGCCCGGCCAGCCAGCCGCCAACCGTGCCGCCGAAGTAGAACGAGGTGACGTAAAGCCCGACCGCCGAGGACGTGCCGCCCTGCGCGGTGATGGCGACGTAGCTCGTGGAGGCCGCTTGCGTGAGCACGCCGCAGATCGAGGCGATCGCCAGCGCCCCGACGATCACGGCAACTGACGGGATCAGCATCAGGAGTATGCCGCACGCCCACACGGCCAGAATGCACAGCACGAAGGTGCGCCGTCCGATCGCCGCGATCATCCGGCCGGTCAGCGTCGCCGCGGCGGCGCCCGCGAGATAGACGACGAAGATCGAGCCGATGAAGGCGGCCGACTGGAAGAACGGCGGCCCGGCCAGATGAAAGCTCATGTAGGTGAACACGGCGATGAAGTTGAACAGCACGCCGAAGCCGACCGCGTAGGTCGCGAGCAGCTTGGGGTTGCGCAGGTGCGCCAGCATCTGGCGCAGCGA
>Ga0190271_10001764_pt1 | contig 12618 bp, 15 predicted proteins | sample Popmic356T_FD_133747 | JGI IMG/M metagenome (GOLD analysis project Ga0190271, IMG submission 133747) | Populus adjacent soil microbial communities from riparian zone of Weber River, Utah, USA - 356 T | ecosystem: Environmental > Terrestrial > Soil > Riparian zone | place: USA: Utah | collected...
CACAGCGGCTTCTCCTTCGGGCGGTTGTAGAACGATTCCTGATTCTTCATCAGCATCTGGGCGTACGCGTTCTTGCGATCGGTCTCGGCCCCGATCGACTGGTTCGCCATCCCGTACGCCTGACCGCGTAAATTCTGCAACCCTTCGCTCAGGCCCTGTGCCCGGGTGTTGAACCGTTCCATCTGTTTCTGGACGTCAAGCTGTTTCGCGAAGCCCGGGTGGGCACCTTTTGAGAACGCGGCCTGCGGCGAGCCGATCCGCTGCGCTGCGGCCATGCGGTTGGCGTTGCCGTAGATGTCGACGAGATCGCCAAACCCGGGAGCCTCCGTGATGTCTCGCGGCTTTCCGAGGTACGCCCCTTGGGCGGTGTCCCAGTCGAGGAAGTGCAGGGCCTTCTGGTCGATCCTCTGCTGGAGTGGACTGACCTGTCCGACCTGCTTGATCGCCTCGTCGGTGATCTTCACGTCCGGAGCTTTTGGTTTTGGAGTTCCTTTGCCCATTTTGACCTCAAACGACGAATGCCCGTCCCTCCAAAAAAGAGAAACGGGCATTGTATTGCCTTTCACGCACCTCGACCGCAAGAACGGTGTTCACCCGGTTGTCGAGGTAGTGCGGAATAAATTTATCACACCTTGTCAACATTTCTAAAAGTCCTTTCGATATACCTGCCCTTTGCACATCGGTCGCATCTTCAGTAGCTCGCAAAGTTTCTCGAAACGCGGCTCGTCGGCAACGACGATCACGGCATTCCCGGGAGGCATGTGCCGCTCGACCCAGCGAAACAACTTTCGCGGGTTGCTGCCTCCGCCGTGGACCTGACCGATCCGGAGCAGGAACTCGGTCACCAGAAAGCTCTGGACGGATCCGTCGGTCCCGATCTCCGCGATGATGTCCGCTTTCCCGGGCGTCGGCAGGCCCGAGTCCCAATGCTTTTCAAAGATGTCCGCCAGTTCCGGCCACCGCTCTTCTTCGAGTACGCCGATCATGTGATCCCGCCGCCCCACGCTGCCTTGTTGTGACTCAGGAACCCGTTCGCGAAATAAAGATGGCTCCCGGTCATCAGCGGCGTACCGACCAAAAAGTCCCCAAACTCTTCGTCCATCGCGACGACCTTCGACGGCTCGATCACATCGTCAGGCCTTGTTAACACGCTTACATACTCGCCCCGGTCGAACCGCTTTTTCAGTTTTCGTGCGAGCGTCCCTTCGGGATCCGTTGGCCCGGTTATGAACGGGTGGTCGACGGCACAGCCGACCGTCAGTCCGTTCGCGCTCGTCACGCGATAGATGCGGCTGGTGTGGGCAAGTCTCAGCCTGCGGACACGGCCATGGACCGGACCCCCGCCGTCGAGGCATTGGTTCGCAAGGTGCCCGAGCGGGAGCTTTTCTCCTCCGGCGATGTCGACCATCGAATCGGTCAGGACGCAGCTAAAGGGCGGCATGTCGAGATCGCCCGATCCCGGCCCGGACGGCGAGCCGACTCCGCCTCCGCCGTCGCTCCCTCCGGGTCCGGCTTCTGTCGGCGTGGTCGACGGCGTTGAATGCACGCCGACCTGCGTATCGTGAGAGCTTCGTGCCCATACGCCGTCGCCCTGCGAAAGACCGAGGCGGCGGATAAGCACCTGTCCCGAATCTTCGGTCGGACCCGTCAGGCCAAAACGCAGGTACTGCATTCCCGGCTTTGTCTTGGCCCGGTTGTAGGTCGTCGGAACGAAGATCGTAAAGATGTACCGCAGCCAGCCAGCCTCCGTTGCGGTGACGCTGAAGTTTGTGGTAATGGCGTGTGCCCGGGGCACCGTCGTCGACACCGGAGGCCAGCCGGACAGGACCGCGAGCGGCTCCTTGCCGATGTCGAAGTACGAGCCTTCGATCGTGTTGTTGACCGTCCACTGGTGAACGTATTCCGGCGACTCGCCATAGATCCTGCGATAGATCTTGAACTGGATGAATCCCGCGACGCCTGCAAAATGAATTCGCGGATGATTCGCCCCGTCGAAATCGTCCGGAGCGTCCGGGAAGTTCTTGATGTTCGAGATCGCCTCCTCGCCCGAATCGGTCACTGCGACAACCCGGTAGTCGACGTTTCTCGTCCCATGGGCACCGAAGATCTCGCCCGTAATCGTAAAGTCGCCGCCCTCGATAAACTTCTGCTGCTTGGTGAATGCCGGAGGCCCTGCGTCATCCGGCGTGTTGTCGTATAGGCCTACGAAGAATTCGGTATTGTCGGGAACGTCGCCCGACACGAGCTTCACCTCGACCTGAAAATAGAACGTCTGGCCGGGGAAGACGATGTCATACGGCAACGGGCAGTAGATGTCCCACCTGTCGGTCTCGCCGCCGAGCGACATCGTTCCGTTGACTTTGTCCCACTTCGGCACATCGGCATCCTCGCCTGCGTAGCCCGAATGTCCGACCGCCTTCAGGGCGTGGACCGAATCTTTTATAAGCTCCTCATGCTCGTCGACATTCTGGATATGAAAGAAGTTGTGGACCTCAAGGTTACCGTCGCCGCCCGTGCCCGGGGAAACGCCCGGGGCGGCGTACGCGTCCTTCGACCACTCGGGCAAACTGTTGTCGAGATAGTTGGTGATCCCGGCGTAGTTGACGGGGGTTTGAGCGGCCACCGTATTACTCAAAGACGAGACCGACTCGGTAAGTGCGGAGACGTCGCTGACCACAGGTTCAATAAGCTTGCGCATCTCGATCCGCACTGCCGCAAATTCTCTTTCGGTCTCGTTGAGCATTTTTATCTAAGCATCGAGTGAGCGTCGCCGTAGGTCGTGATCGATTCGACGCCGACATCGCCGGACGCACTGGTCGATTGAATGGTCACCTGCATCGCGTGAGACTCGCACTCAGTCACGTTCGGCCACACCGAGGGCAGCGTCTGATAGCCCGATCGTTTTGGGCTGGTTTGAAGCGAACTGACCGGGGCCACATCGTCTCCGTCCGCGAACGTCTCGATCGTCACCGGGTTCGTGTTGTCCGTGCGGACAGCCGCAGCAACGAGGGCGACGGTGTCCATCCCGCCGTTCGCTATCGCCCATCCCGTCCTCACTTTCATCACGGATCCCGCGCCCCGGTTGAATCTGTACAGGTTGTCGTTCCAGTCGCAGATGTGGAGGATGTTCCCCTCCGGCACGCACGACCGAATCTCCGCCGCGATCATTCCTTCAAGATTGAGCGGGGCGCCCCAACGGCCAAGGGCAGCGAACCACGGCCAGATCCTTTTCCCGTAGCAGAACGCGACCACCTGCTCCTTTGCGTCCCACCCGACGACGCGTTTTTTAGGATTCGTCAGCGGTGCAAGATCATCGGCGATGTCGGTCGCGAACGACCCGTCCGGCGCTCCCAATTCGGAGAGCCGCATCGGTCCGCGTTCGTTCGGCCAGAGATACAGCCGTCCGCCCTCGCCGACGCACGCGTTGTGCTGGTACTCGATCCCGAGACCTTCCCACGCGATCTCGACCGAGAGCGGTTTCTCGCCGCCTAGGTAACGAACGACGTAGCAGCTATTGCGACCAAACCTCCAGTACAGTCCGTCGCCGCGAATGAGAGCGGTCGGCATGTCGTTGGTGAAGATCGCGGAGTCCGGCGAAAAGCTTTCCGGCTTACCCGGTTCGGATGGCGCGATCGCGGACCCGATGAACGCGTCGGGCGTCGTCGGATCCTTGTCCTCGGCGTAGCAGCCGTCGACGAAAACAACGTCCTCAACCGCTCCCGCGTAATATCCTTCGGGCGGAGCGAAGTCATGAAAGGGGGCAAGCTGCTTCCCGACAAGATCTCCGTCGCGCCATTCGATCACGATCGTCCGTGCCGGGTGGCCCGGAGTGCTGGCGACGACCTCGGTCTCGTATACTTCCATCAGTTCGAAATGGGACCCGACACTGCCTTCGCCGTGCTTTGTTACGCCGATCCCCCACGCGTCCTGACCGACTGACACTGATGGGAACCGCACCGCGACCGACTGGTTCACGCAGGCGATGACGTTCGACACTTCCGACTGGATCGAGATCGCCCCGGTCGATGCCCGGATCCGCCAAATGACGACCGACACGACGCCGTTCACTTTTCCAAGTAATTCGGCGGTCGGGGCGACTGCCTGAATTTCGGGGGCCGACGGCTGCGGAAGACCCGCCTGCCACGGGCCGCTTGCCGGATCGGTGTAGCCGCCGTCAACCTTGACGAGGAGTTGCAGCACGGGGGCCGCGCTCGCGTCCATCCACTCACCCTGAAGACGGAGCCAGCCGTTGCCGATATAGAACAGGCAGGCGTACACGTTGAAGACGTTTCCCCACGCTTCGGCGTCCGGGACGTTTGGAGGATCCGGAGGAGTCGAGGGAGGGACCGTTGCCGCCCCAAGGCTCGCGTACGCGTCGTCGGTCTCGGCGACATTCATCATCACGAACCCGCCGAGCTTGCCGAGGACCGCGAGCATTCCCTTGAACGCCTGCAGCTTTCCGTTTCCGGTGATCATCACGTTCTCGGATCCCTTCGACAGATAGTTGCCGCCCTCTTCCTTGGGCATGCTGGAGCGGTAGCCAGTGAACCCGGCCCACTCGGCAATTTTCGGAAGTCCTTCTAAAGCCCGCGCCATCTATTTCACGTTCATCGCCCCGCAGTTCGCGCAGCGGATCAAACTCCTCGGCCCCTCTCGCGTCTCGATCGTCTTCACCTTGAATCTTGGATTGAGGGCGACAATGTCCCTGCCGACACGCGCCCTCACGACCGGACAGTCGCACGTTATTTCCCGCGATCCTTTGATCGCGTCTTTGATGGAAGTAAACTCGGCGATATGATCCGGACTCTGGCTGACCGCGATCGCACCCGCGAAGTCGCCTTGCTCGGAGAGTGCTTCGGCCAAGCGGTTGAGCAGGTTCTTCATCCGCACCTGTTTAAGTTCGCTGTCGGGTAATGGTTTTAGCTCGGCGATCTGGGCGAGAACGATCGTCTCATGCCGCTTGAACCGTCGCCGTTTTGCGGCTCGCGAATTCGGGTCCAGCCGCCCGATCCGTTCCCGGGTGAGCTTTCTTTGCTCTTCACGCATCTCGGGAGTGAATCGCTCCGAGATCGCCGCGAGCGCCTTGTCGAGTGAAAATTCAGCCATCTCATTTCGCTGCTACTTAACGAGGTTGTGGTCGGTCGGCATCTGCTGCGGCACGTCGACCTCGCTGAAGATCCTGCCGCCTGCCTTGAACTCTTCCAGATCGCCCCGACCCTTCTCCGCGTACTCGCCGATCAGTCGGGCGGCGTACTCGCTGACGCCGACCTTCCCGCCCTCGCCGACCCCGAGCCGGATCCACGTGTTCTCCATGATCTCGGGGATGAGATTCGCGTTGTCCTCGCGGGAGGGAACCTTAGCGAGCGACAGCACGGCACTCACCCCCGTGAAGAAAAAGCGATCGTCCCAGATGTCGTACAAACCCGAAAGCGTCGAGTCCGGCTCGTCGTGATTGACCGGGTCGTACACCTTCTCGACGTTCTCGCGGTACGACTGGATCTTGTCGTAGCTCGATCGGCGTGCCTCGACCGGGAATCCGTCCGGGCACGGGATGATCAAGACCCTCGCAGGCGGTCCGATGTGCGGCGGCATCGCGAGACCGCTCTCCGTGATCGCCGGAGTGTCGGCAAGAAAGCCGCTGCGGAATTCGTTGGGCCGTTCGGCGATCGCCTTGCAGATCATCAGCCCCGCCTCGGCGGTAAAGTCCGCGATCGCATTTTGGTTGCGCGTTTTATTCCGCCCCGAGAGCGTCTTGGAATACGTGCCGGGATCGCAGAGATTCAGGATCTCCGTGATCCGCTTCAGCACTCTTTCTTCGTTTGCCGCCATTTAATCCTTGAAGTATCTTGTTCTCACGCGCGGTAACTGGTTTTGCCAAAAGGTCCTCTTCGGCACCTGTGCCCGTCCCTTAAATAGCCGCACGTACTTGTCCCAGATCACGCGATAGTCGACGATCTCGGACTTCCACTGTTCGAAGACGAACTTCCGGTAGTCGAGCCATTCCTTCGTCGTGTCCTCGATCTCTCCGAGCAGGCCCCACGCCGCCTCGATGACGACCATGTCGCCGAAATAATTCGGCAGGCCGACCACCGATTCGAGCTTCACCTGCTCGTAGAAATCCGGCTCGTAAAGGAGTCGGTACTGGCGGCTGCTGACGTGCCCGACGGTGTCGCGAAACGCCATCCGGATCGGGTCACCATAGAACGAGACGGCACCGACGATCGATGTGTCGAGAACTTCGTAATTCACGATCGGCACGTTGTCGCCCGTCTCGTATTCCGAGTCGCCGCCCCGGACCTCGACACGGATCGGGAGGACCGCGTCGAGGCCGAGATTCTGGAGCGGGAAATTGCTCTCGCTCGGCACGAACCAGTCGCTCATCTCCGCGACGTGATTCTGTTCCGACAGTGCGAGATCGAGCCGCTTACGTGCGATCGCGTCGCGCACCTTCTCGACCACCCGCTGATAGGGCAGCGACTGCTGCGAAGGTTTCCGCAGCCGGGAATAGACCCGCTGCACGATGTCGAGTACGTACATGTTATTCCGTGGCCGTGGCCGCTACTCTCGCCGCTTCCGCCTTCGCCGCCGCCTCTGCCTGCTCGCGGTGCATCGCACACATCTCGCCCGGTTTTACGTTCCGCATGCAGGGAGTTCCGTCAGTTTTTGGCGCCCCGCAGGTCGCGACCGCGACAGGCTCCCTGATCACGGCAGGCTCGCCGGATTCCATCTGAGCGATCTTCGCTTTCAAGGCGGCGATCTCTTCCTTGTCGGCACGAGACATCTCGCGTTGGGTAAGGAATGCGATCTGCTCCTTGATCTCGCCAAGACCCGAATCCTTTTCGGCCCCGATCAGCTTCGGCAGCTTGCGGTTGAGTTCAAGACAGAGCCTGATGTCGAGCGGGTCCGGTCCGGTCTTGCCCTGACCTCCGGCGAACCTTTGCGTCATCGACGCCTCGGTATCGTCGAGGATCGTAGTCGCAAGCGTGAACGCCACCCCGGCACCGTCCGCCATCTCTCCGGCCAACTTCCGGGCGGTCTCGCGTTCGCTGTCCGACCGCAGCGGTTCGACCGAATAATCGTCCCCGAACCTGATCGGCCCGGTCGCGTCGATCCTCTCCTCGGCCCCGAATGTCAGTTCGGTCTCAAGTTCAAAAAGCAAATAGTCGAGCGGCTGGACGACCTTGAATATCCGCCACGCATCCGGCTGGTCGATGCCCTGCAGCGAATTCAGGATGACAAACCCCCAGCGGCTGTACGCCCGGAGTATCGTCGTCGCCGCCTCAACCGCAGCGATCGTCCTCACGCCCGGGATAAGCACCGCCCTCCCGTTCGAATCCGTAAGATCCGGCGACGGGGCGTTGGTGACCGTGTTGAATGTCGGGAACGGTATCAGGTCGTTCTTTCGAAGCTCGCGGAAACGCGGGTTGACAATGTTCCCGTTGAGCGACTCGATCTGGTAAGGCTGGACGACGTACGTCGGCGTCCCATCCGGTCCGATCAGGTTTATCCTGTCGAACGGGCACCACCCGTATCTCGTCTCCATCGGTCGCTGGCTTGATGTGTCGCGATCGATCGCGGGTTCGGCCACGATCGCCTCGATCGGTTTTCTTAATAAAGTCGTCATTACATGCTCCTCATAATTTGTCGGGCCTCTTCGGCTCCGAACACGGTCGCGTTCCGGTGCCGTTCGATATCGTCAAGCGTCTTCTGGGCCTCGCTCGTGTTGATGTTGTAGAGATACATCGCCTGCACGGCGGTCAAAACTTCGCGGTCAAGATCCCGATATTGGCGGTCGGCGGTCTGCACCAGAAAAAAGTGGTCGTAGATGCCTTCATTCGGAAAATCCCGCAGGATCTTCACGCCCTTGTCGTCGTGCAATTTGGCGAACCTGCCCTGCTTCTTCAGGGTCTCGGGCGGCACATACTGCTCGACGATCCATCGAAGTCGCCCAAGCTCAAGCTCGCGATACCTCGGCGTAAATTCCGGCCCGTCGTCGACATCGTCGCGGCCAAGCAGCCGCAGCAGCCGCGACCGCCACGGCACCCGGGCGTCGGTCACCGTATTGATGCTTTGGGTGACGCCGACCTCGCCGTCCTTCCTGATGTAGTAATAGCCGTCACGCACCCGAACCGTCCGCATGTATTTCAACTGCGGTCGCTCCGTCATGTCGTGCATCACGGTGCCTCCCCAGACCACGCGAAGACGCGGCTTCCTGCCATCATGAAGTCCGGCGAGTTCGACGAGTTCGTCCTCAAACCACTTCTCCCGGGGCGGTGGCTCCTTGACCCACCACTCGCCGCCGTCGGCGGGTTCGTATTCGTAATATTTCCGTTTGTCGAGGCTCATCCTTTATTCTTTTTCTTCGGAGCTTTCTCCGGCAGTTTCTTTCCCTTCGAGGCTTCGTCAAATTCCTTGACCGTCTTCGGGTCGATCTCGCCCTTCTTTTCCATTGCGTGAAATTTCCGACGCTGGGCGTCACTTTTGTACGGCATGTTTCCTCCTCATCTGGTGACCAGCTTTGCCAACTCTTCTTCTTTTTGCTGAACCAACTGCATCTTCTGCTGGATCAATTTCTGAAGGTCCGACACCTCGACCGAGATGTCGTATATCTCCGCCTTGATGTCCTTCACCTTCTGGTCGTTCGGCGGCGGGATCACTGCCGCTCCTGCTGTTCGTTCTTCCATACTTCTATTTCCCGTCTAAGGTCCGCGAGGTAGTCCCACATCGCCCCCTCGGTCGCAAACTTGTCCGAGCCTTCCCACGACGGTCCCCACAGGTTGATCGGCCCACGAACCGCACCTGAGAATTTGCTCTGGCTGGTCGATTCCGAATAGATGAACCACTTCTCGTCTCCGACATCGATCGAAGCGTCGGCGTAGATGCCGTAGCTTTTTAAGATCGTCCCCGCCCTCGACCACGAGTCGAGACTCAGGCCGCGAACGTCGTTGAACGTGTGGTCGGGCGAACAGTAGGCCCTCGCCTTCACCGCTTTCGCGACCAGAACGGTCGCCGCCTGCGATCCGGTGCGAACATAGAATTCACCGCCCACCAGTTCGTCCGCCTGCAGGTATCCGTTCTGGGCGAAACCGCGAACGCCGACCAGCCTCGGGCACGGGCTGGCGTTGCCACGCATGACTGTGCCTTCGATGCCGATCGCCTCGCTCGACGCTCCTTCAAGATTGATGTTGCAATGGATCCCCGCGACGACTGAATTGCTCGCCCCTTGCGGCAGTCGGTTGTTCACCGTGATCCAGTGCCCCACGATCCACGGCGTTCCGGTATATGCTCCGCGAGGGTCAAGCCGGGTGAACATCCCGACGAGGTACGGCGAAGCCCCCGAGGCGTTGACCTTGTAGTCGAAGATGGCCCCGAAAAAGTGCCCCGGAGCGGCAATCACGCCGGAGTTGTTCGAGATGTTGTCGTTCGACGCGGCAGAGAAAAGGCATGTGGAGGCAACGCTCCCGCCGAACATGGCGTAGTTCTTGTCGATGAACCTCCCGCGACCGAGAGCATCGATGATCGGAAAACCACGATACGTGAAGTGAGAGCCGTCGTCCTTGACCATCGAGGTCGTCGGGTTTCCGACGTCGTTGAAAATGGGCAGATAGTTCGGGGTGCCGACAGGGTCGCCCGGAACGGCGAACGACGATGTCAGCACTTCCCACCGCAGCCCGTTGTAGTAAAGCCGCAGGCTTCCGTTGGCGGCGATCATGGCGGCATCCGCGAACTGGAACGCGGTCTGCGATTCGGTGTTGAAAGCGAGAAGCTCGATCGGGTCCGTTCCGCGATTCAGCACGTCGTGGGTTCTTCCTTCGTACACCCCGATCGGGTCGAAACCCGTCAGCGAGACCGGAGAGCCGGACGAGTTGTTCAGAACGAGCGTGTTGTCGTTCTGGGCACCCGGCTCCGCCTCGATCATGGTCTTCCCGTACCATGCCGCTTGCTGTGACTTGAGGATGTAGAGATCCGACATATCTAAATAGGCTTTCCTTTAATTCCAAAGCCGAGTACGCCAAGCACCCAAGTCGCGTTCGTGGCACTCCTGACCAGTAGGCTCGATCCGGCGGCGGACGGCCTCTGCGTCAGATTCGAGTGGTGTATCGGGCTTGCTCCGGGCACGTTTGCCAGTTCAACCTCGGGAGCGGTGGGTGGATTGAAAGGGTTGGCTGGTGAACAATATCTGCCCCCAACCCCGAGAACTAATTGCCCAAGCGATGTCGGAGGCGAACAGGAAGTAGTTCCCGCTCCGTTCACTCCCGCAGACGCGACCGGACCGAATGGGGATGCTGGGTCGGCGTCTTTTACGCTCACGCTCATCCCCTCGCATTGAAGAAAACCTGTTGATGCAAAAGTGCAGTTGACCGCGAACGTGCCGACCGGAGGATCGACCAGATAAAACACGGCGAACTGTGCCCCCGTCTGTACAAAAAGATTCGGGACCAGAGCGGACATAGCCACGCCGTTAAAGGTTACTCCCGACGGGGCAAAGCTGGAGCGATAAGACAGGGCGACCACCAAAAGGTTGTCCCCGGCGACCGTCGTATGGTTCCAGCCGATGGCGGCAAGCGAAGAAAGAGCCGCCGACCCCACGTTACCCGCGACGGGTACGGCTCTGATCACTTCTTTACCCATGAACGAACTGATGCCGAGTTCGCTGTAAAACAACGACGACTTCTTTCCAGCGGGAATGGCCTTCTCCGCCGAGAATCGCCACGGAGCCGGAGCCGCCGCGTCGTTCGCCATCAACGTCACGTCGAAAGGTCCGCGATTGATGATCGTGACCAGACGGTCGCGGGGAAGGTCGGAGATCCCGGCGACCCGCACGTTGGCGACAGGGTTCCGCAGAATGACCGTGTGAGGGCGCTGCGGCATGGTCGCATCGACAAGGCTCTTGCCTGCCCACGCGGCCTGATCCGCTGCCGAGATGATTGCTTCCATTTTAGGCCACCTTCCTGCCCTTTATCGGATCGATGCCGATGCCCGTGTCGGCGACGATAAGAGCCGCCTTCTTGCCAGCGGGAATTACGTGTGCCGACGAGAATCTCCACGGCAACGGAGCCGCCGTGTCGTTCGCCGCAAAGGTGATGCTGAACGGTCCGCGATTGATGACGGTCACAAGCCTCCCGGGAACAAGATCGGAGATCCCGGCGACCGTGACGTCGGCGACCGTATTCTTAAGAACGAGCGTCTCGGGTCTCTGTGGCGTGGTGCCGTCGATCGGGGACTTACTTGCCCACGCGGCTTGGTTCGCCGCCGTGATGATGAGTTCCATTTCACGCCTCCAGATACGGTTCCCAGCGGAGACCGTTGTAGAAAAGGAACAGCGACTGTCCCGCAGCGAGTGCCCCGGCACTTAAGAAGCGGTCCTTTGCAGGAGCGGTCGTGTCCTCCGCGACAAAGTTGATAGCGTCCGCTCCGCGATTGATCACGCGTCTCGTATCGCCGAGTTGCTGGATGTCGGACAGTCCGGCCACGCCGACCGCAGCCCCGGTGGAGTTTTTTAGGATGATCAGATCGCCCGTCTCCGTGATCGTGGCGTCGACGAGCGACTTGCCCACCCACGCTGCTTGGTCCGCTGCCTTGATAATTACTTCGCTCATGAGTTGCCTCCTCGGAAAGTGTCGGTGGGTACGGAGATCCCATACCCACCTGACGGTCAGTTAGTTCAGGTTGCGACGAACGTCAGCGACGTTGAACTGCAGGTTCTTGAGCAGGAACTGCGTGTACGGCTCGGTGCAAACAAGGTTGTATCGAGCGTAAACGGCGAACTGCTGGGCGTCGTAGTAGCGGTCGGTCCCCGGCTTCTGGATGAGCGAGCCTCCCGAAAATTCATACATCTGCGGGGCCTTCACTTCCGGCATCCTCCACGCCGACAGCACAAGCCCGTAAAGCCTGTCAGCCTGAGCGTGACTGGACACTCTCCACTCCATACCGTTGTGCGAGACTTCCGCAAAGCCGAGATCGAGTTTCGAGTTGCCGGACGCGTTGACCGTCCGGGTTAGTGCGTACCCAAGCTTGCGGTACTGGTTCTGCTGTGCCGGGTGCGATACCAGCACCTGATCCCACGCGGGTTTCCCGTCGCCGATCTGGTTCGACGTCTGGAGGGCGATGGTGTCGATATCGGCTGGCGACAGAGCCGCCCCGGCCTTGTCGATAACGATCGCGTTCGCCCACGGTGCGGACGTGCGAACAATGTCCAGCCCGGTCATGGCGTCCTTGAGCCAAGTCGTCCCCGAGTTCCCGACATAGAAGTCCAACCCATAGGTCTCGCGGTTGTACGTGTCCTCGATGACCACGATATCTCCGGCCACGGTTGTGGTAGCGTTAGCCGCACCAAAACCGGGAACGGCGTCGACGGTCACCACGTCCTGTGCCACATCCTTCGAGCCAACGGTGGCAACCTCGAAGCTTGCGGCCCCGCGTCTAAGCCCCGTTGCCGGGTTGATGAAGTTGAGCCTCTGGTTTTGCTGGACCATCATCGACCCGTACGGGTACTGCTGCGTAAGGGCCATCGTGAACTGGGTCGCCGAGCCGACCGCCGTCACAACACCCAGACTGCCCGACCCGTTTCCGAACAGGTAGAAATCCTGAAACGTGACGAACGACTCCTCGGCGTCG
>Ga0190271_10001765_pt1 | contig 12618 bp, 16 predicted proteins | sample Popmic356T_FD_133747 | JGI IMG/M metagenome (GOLD analysis project Ga0190271, IMG submission 133747) | Populus adjacent soil microbial communities from riparian zone of Weber River, Utah, USA - 356 T | ecosystem: Environmental > Terrestrial > Soil > Riparian zone | place: USA: Utah | collected...
GCAATCGTCCTTCAAGAGATGCCATAAGTTGTTGATTCTAAACGGAGAGATGCTGGAGCGGTCGATCAGGCACGCTTGGAAAACGATTCCGGCGAGCTGCATCGAGTAGTACCGAAACATCTCTTCACGCAATCGATTCAACGACTTCCCGCTGCTGGATGCCTCTTGTTGTGAGCCCGTAAACGTCGGTGTTTGTCGGTGCTTTCGAGGCGACCTTACACAGTTTCTACACAATTCTGAGCGGCACTTGTTCGCGTACGCCGTGATGCTCCGCGGTACGCGTCGAGGACCATCTGCGGATCATTTGGCGTCGGCTGATTCGAGTGTTCAAAACTGATGAGAACACTCGAATGCCACGCCGCGCTTTCATCTCCGTGAATCATGATCTCGCGGGTTCTAGCTGCGTATACCAAAGACGATGATGCCCGCGCCGACCAGCGCGACGCCCGCGCCGATTACGTCCCAACGGTCGGGCCGCGCGCCCTCGACGGCCCAGAGCCAACAAATCGATGACACGATATACACGCTTCCGTACGCGGCGTAGGCGCGCCCTGCTGTGGTGGTATCGATTTTCGTCAACAGGAATGCAAACAGAGCAAGCGACGCCATTCCCGGCAGAAGCCACAGCGGCGACTTTCCCAGACGAAGCCAAGCCCAGAACGAAAAACAGCCGGCAATTTCTCCGACTGACGCCAGCACGTACACGATCGCGGTGCTCATTGATTCGCCCGGTCAGGGGCGGTGAATTGCTCGAACAACTCGTCTGCTGCTTCGCGAGCGTTTTCCGGGGCCGTAATCGTCACGTGCACGACATCGGGTTGTTCTCGGACCTCGAAGTTCAGGAACGCGCAGCAGTGTTGCTCACTTGCGACCATCGCGCGCACGGCCTCGACGGCTTCCGGAGCGTAACGTAGCGCTAGCACCAGCCCGTTGCGGTCGTGGCCCAACAGCGCTTCGGCCGTCAGCTTTCGTATCTGAGCCAGCCGTTCCTGAAGGTCGCCCGGCGTCAGCGTGCAGGCGATCGCCAGCGATTTCATGTTCGTCGGTCCTGTCTCTGCGGCCATGGTTCTACACTGTGCCGATCAATTGTGAACGATTACTGCTTATCGATGCCAGCCAGGCAGGCGCATGCAGATGTGGAGTTTGTTCCCATCTGGATCCACAACGGTCATGCTGCGCAGGCCTGGCAGATCCTCGTTCGGGGGTTCGTGCACTCGGATGCCCTTTCGGCGAAACTCGTCGAACCAAACATCAACGTCTGGCACGTAGAGGTGGACCAGGCCGCCTACCGGACAATCGCCCGTGTGCTCAGTCAGAAAGAACGCCAGGCCGTCGCGGGACACCTGCACAAAGGCCGGAAAGTTGGGTTCGAACCGGTGTTCCCAATCAATTCGAAAACCGAGGCCGTCGACGTAGAACTGCTTGCTCCTCGCGTAGTCAGTCATCCGCAACGTTGGCATCACGCGCTGTTGCGGATTCTGATCACCGGCCATCGTCTGACTCCTTCAAACGCACCCCGCAAGCGCGTTACTTCGGATGCTGCATCGCACTGCTGAGCCGCTCCTTGATTGCTGCTGCGGACGGAACTCCGCCCGGATACATCCGTCAAGTCGGGTCGGGAAGCGGTGGCTTGGGTACCGACATTCCGAAGACGTCGCGTTCCGCGTAGAGCAATGTCGGCGTCGGGTAACCGCGTCGAGCATCCGTCTGTGGCAGCGTGTCTTGATCGACCACCTCGTAGCCGGCCGCGAGGCCGAGCGTTTTGAGTGCCTCGTCGAGGTTTCTCCGCATGACGGTGGTGTTCACGCAACCGCCCCGTGTCAAGAAGACCAATCCCTTCGTACTCGGCTCGGCGGCTGGAGCAGGCGTCGAGTCCGTACGGGGTTTTGCGCGGCCAGGAGCGACGGCGTCTTCGATCGCCTCTATGACGTCAACCACCGGCCCGTTGAACACTGTGGCCGCCGGCATTCGCTCCGACCAGATCGACCCGGGCGGGTACACCGCCGCCAGATCCCACAAAATGCCTGACCGATCGCAGCAGTCCTGCTGCGGCTGCGGTGCGCGCGCGTCCTTCTTCATCTGCGTTGCTAGCAGATGGTGTGGATCCCAGTACTGCTGCACTCGTCCATCGGAAAGCCGTCCGAGAGCCGAGCTGGCAGGTGCCGCCCAGTCCGTCGGCAGCATCGGTTGCCAGATGGCAAACACACGAACGGCATGATTCGCATGTTGCTGCAGGAGCGATTCGACTGCGGAGGCCCCCCGCAGACAGGTCCCTCAAGTCGGTGACAACAGGACGATAACCCTTGTCTCGTTTGCGTTGCGGTTGAATTCCGCGCGCAATCCTTCAACGGCCGTCGCGTCGATCGTTACGAGAGACGGTTGGCCAGGTGGAGCTTCACCCGGTGCGAACCGGTACCATGCAAGAGCCGCCGCAACCAGAACGACGAGCCCCGCAACACCGAACGTCCGTCGTGTGTTCTTCATACGTTATGGCAACCAGTCCGCCAACAGGCCCGCGATCACTTGTGGAAACACGACTACGAGCACAACGATGACAGCGGAGAGACTGAAGACAATCAGCGATGAATACGAACGTCTCCCGCACGCCCTCTGCGTCTGGCGCAGCTGAACGCCGCCGGCGAGCAGCAGCAGAACCGAGGCACCGAGAAACCACGGTTGATAGGCCGCCACCGCCGTGCTGAGGCTGGCGGTTAGGGCTGCCGCTGCGAACCCCATCGGCAGACAACACGCGAGCGTGGTCAGACTCGTTATGGCCGCCATGACAGGCGCCACTTTCTCACCGTGCTTCATGGCGTCGATTCGCACGCTTGGGCTCATCCAAGGCTTCGATGGTCGGGCACGCTGGCTCGGCGGCAGACGAGAGCGCCTGATCGCACGCAGCGAGGTTTTCATGCAGTGTGCGGCGAAACTCACGGAGTTCCTTGATGCGCGCGTCGATGTCCTCGATGCGCCGAGTGAGTAGATCGCGCACTTTCCGACAGGACGGTGCGTGGTTTCGGCGGAGCTGGCCGGCGGCGAGCTGCTGGATGTCGTCAAGCGTCAGCCCGAGCGATTGAGCCTGCTTGATGAACCTCACTTGGTGGACCGCCGCGTCCGAGTACACGCGGAAGCCGCCGTCCGTGCGTGCCGGCGCATTCAGCAGTCGTCGCTTCTCGTAGTATCGGAGCGTCTCAACAGACACACCTGTGCGTTCGGCAATCTCTCCGATGCGATAATTGTGCGAAGGCTCCATCACTCGTCCCTCACCGAAAGCATCGACCCTTCGATACGTTTCACTGCCGCCATCACATCGCCCAAGCAGCACGCACCCCGGGGGTTCCGAATGTCACAGGCGCACCGCCGCGCGGCGACGTGCTCACGGATCCGAGCAACGACTCCTGTCCGCCCATGCTCCAGGAGGTCTCTCTGGATGCCAGCTTCGGTCTCGCCGAAGCAGTAGCACAGGAGCCGGCCGCCGCTGGGTTGCTTTTGCCATACGGCCACGCGGACGTCGTCGGTACGAAACTGATCCCCGGCGTCGCCGAAGTACACCGTCTCACACGCAGGATTGGCGCAGAACCGGTAGTGCGTCGGCTGCACTCGTCGAAGGGCGACCTCCGTCAGCAATGCTTTGACCGTCTGCAGTTGAACCGGTGTCCCGCGTTCACTGCAAGTCGCACAGGCACGAGCGCCTGCTTCCGCGACGGGAGAATCGCAACAGTCGTTCATCACTCATGACTATCAACCCTGAAGTGCACTTCAGAGTCAAGGTTTTCTTGAAAGGGGGTCGGGGCGGTACCAAGCGTCCGATCGACGTCACGCCCCAGAGCTGTGCCCTTGTCGGCCAACCACACGCCATTCAACGAGGAACGCCAGGGCTACGCCGACTAGCACGACACCCCACAGAGCCTCCTCACCTACATCCCAAATCCCTGCTTCAATCAAGACCGCGACGATTGCGGCGACCAGAAACAAAGGTCCCGTAAGACCACAGTGCAGCGTGCGGTTGCGACCGAAGTTGATGAAGCAGGCGCCTCCGAGCGCCACGAGCAGCAGGGTGTCGGCGTAGGGTTCGAATACCGGCCAAGCGGATCTCATGACGAGACCTATCCCGTACAGCACCGCGAACGCCGCTGCCCAGAACCACATGGCCGCAGGGCTTGTGCAGCAGCTTTGACTGAATCTGAAGAGAGACATCGTTCACCTCCCGTACGACGAGCAAGTATGACCATCACGTCGCTCTTCTCGCCGGATCAAATGTGGACCCTGAAGGGCACTCCAGAGTCAAGCCCGCCAAGGGAGCAACCAGTGTCTCGATCACTTTGGGGCGCCGAGGCCGTCTTCCGATACGATCTGAAGCCGCAGGAGGCGTCGTGCTATACCACGTCAGCGAGGAACCATGCATCGTGGATTACCGTCTCCGGCCATCGAAGTACACGCAGAATCTTGAGCGAGCAAGAACCGGACTCGTGCCCCAATGAAGGTCGAAATCGAGAGAGCCCGTGCGGAAGACGCCGACGACGTGCTTCGCCTGGTGGAAGCGAATCGGCTGACGACAGATGGTCTCTTGGACCACCTGGCCTCGATTCTCGTCGCGCGGCTGGAGCGCCGAATCGTTGGTACTGCTGCTCTCGAACTCCACGCAGATGGGGCGCTGCTCCGCTCGGTTGCAGTCTCCGCTGAAGTGCGGGGTTGTGGGCTTGGAACGAGTCTTACCCAATCCGCACTCCGCATGGCCAACGACCTGGGAGCATGCGATGTCTATCTACTGACATTCACGGCCGAGCAGTACTTTCAGCGGTTTGGTTTCCGATCCCTCGATCGCGGCGAGGTGCCGCTCTCCGTTCGGGAATCAGTCCAGTTCACACACGCATGTCCATCGAACGCAGTGGTCATGCGTAAGCAACTGTAAAGGCGGCCTGAACGCATCGAGGCCGCTGGTTTTACACCTTAACCGCAGCAGGATGACTTGCTGGGCGCGTCTCGCCGCGGCCGGGCACTGCACCCACACCCAGTTCCGCCGGTCGACTTGACTGCCGCGTCTTCCGCGCAGCACGCGCTGGCGCCAGCCGGTGCCGGGCCGCCGCAGCAGCCACTTGCAGAACCGTGGTTTGTCTTTGAGTTCTCCGCATCCGTCTTCTGGTTGTTCGTATTCATGCTCTGTCTCCTCATGAGCGAGCTGCCGGCCCGCCGTTCAAAAAGGAAGACGGCAGTGTTCCACTATGGACGCAGAATTCACGTCCCGAGAGGCGATCCTGCGTCCTTTCCGATGGTGCCCCGTCTCTATAGGCAGGACGCAGGATGTGGGGAGGAACTCATGGCAACGACGGTAGGCAGTGAGCAGGTAAAGGCCGCAGTTCGAGAGACGTACGGGCGAATTGCAACGGAAGAACGCTCAGCGGGCTGTTGCGGGAGCAGCGGCTGCTGTGGCCCGAGCGCACAGACAACCTCGGAGGCGCTCGGCTACGCAGATGAGGAACGCCGCGGTGCACCCGAAGGGGCTGATTTGGGCCTCGGGTGTGGAAACCCTCAGGCGATCGCCGAACTGAGATCGGGCGAACGGGTACTCGACCTCGGAAGTGGGGCAGGATTCGACGCGTTTCTCGCGGCGCGCCAGGTCGGCGACACGGGCAGCGTGATTGGCGTGGACATGACCGCCGAGATGATCGCGAAAGCGCGGGCCAACATCACCAAGACCGATCTGCGCAACGTGGCATTCCGGCTCGGCGAGATCGAACATCTGCCGGTCGCCGATGCCAGCGTGGACGTGGTTATGTCCAACTGCGTCATCAACCTGTCGACCGACAAACCCGCGGTCTTCCGGGAGGCGTTCCGCGTGCTCGCGCCGGGGGGACGTCTGGCCGTCTCGGACATCGTCGCTATTCGGGAGATCCCGGATGCCGTCCGCAACGACCTCGAAGCATATGCCGGCTGCGTCTCAGGTGCGGCACTTGTGGGCGACGTCGAAGCACTGCTCGTCGCAGCGGGGTTCGGGGATGTGCGCATCGAGCTCAAGAGCAACAGTGCGTCACTCGTGGAGGGATGGTCTCCTGGAGCCGGGTCCCTGGTTGCCTCCGCTCTCATTCGCGCGACGAAGCCGCTGACGAACCCCACGGCAAAGTGACACAGCGATCAGGAACGCACCTCATTCCGTTCTTCCGCAGCGTCAAGTCTTAAGTGAACCGCGGGAAGTGCCATCCAGATTCGAAGGCGCGCGGCGAGACCGTTGGCAACGAGTTCAAAGGCTCGCCGTTGCGCTTCCTCCCCGTTGCCCTTGACGGGGTCGTCGAAGCTCCAGTGGATTCGCTCCGGATCTCCAGGGAAGGTCGGACACGTCTCCGCCGTGCGATCGCAGACGGTGATTACGTAATCGAACCGATCGCCGCGGAATCGATCCAAGTGCTTTGGGAATAGATCCGCAGTATCGACGCTGAACCGAGTCCTCAGCACATCCAGCGCCAGCGGATGCACCTCCGTTGCCGGACTCCCGCCAGCGCTGAACACGTCCGCGCGGCCGCGCGACAACTTCCTGAAGAGCGCTTCGGCCATCTGCGAACGAGCCGAGTTGCCGGTGCAAAGAAACAGCACGCGGAGACGTTCCATGGTCTAGAATCATATCCGATCTTCCGAATATGGTTGAAAGCGCTTCGCAGCTGTTCCGCGTCATGGCCGATCCGATACGGCTGCGTATCCTGCATCTATTGCGTGCAGGCGAGTTATGCGTCGGCGACCTTGTCACCGTACTCAACGTGCCTCAGCCGACGGCATCCCGGCATCTGGCGTACTTGAAGCGCGCGGGACTGATCTCGGCGAGGAAGAACAGCTACTGGACGTTCTACGCGCTTGCTGCCGCGCGCACCCCACTTCGACGGAAGTTGCTCGAATGTCTCGACGCGGATCGCGCCGGCCAGGCGAGGGACGCGAAACGACTGGCCACTATCCGGCGAAACGGCGGCTGCTGTCCGGTGTGATCACCACTATGGCGATAAAGGTCGGAATCAACGGGTTCGGCAGGATGGGTCGGCTGGCGTTGCGGGCGGGGTGGGGTCGGCCCGATTTGGAATTCGTGCATATAAACGAAGTGGCGGGTGGTCCAGAAACGGCGGCTCACCTCCTGACGTTCGACTCAGTGCACGGCCGGTGGAACCGAGGAGTCGAGGCGGTCGGCGGACAGCTTCAGATCGACGGAGAGGTGGTGGGCTTCTCGGCCGTCCCGACGCCCGGTGACGTTCCGTGGTCGACCCGGAACGTGGACATCGTCCTCGAATGCAGCGGCAAGTTTCGTACGACCGAGACCCTGGACTCGTACTTCACGTCGGGTGTGAAAAAGGTGATCGTCGCCGCGCCGGTCAAGAGCGGCGCCCTCAACATCGTGATGGGCGTGAACGATCACTTATACGAGCCCGGCAAGCATCGACTGCTGACAGCGGCTTCGTGCACGACGAACTGCCTCGCGCCGGTCGTCAAGGTGATTCACGAATCCATCGGCATCAGGCACGGCGTCATCACGACCATCCACGACATCACGAACACGCAAGTCGTGGTGGACGCACCGCACAAAGACTTGCGACGGGCACGAGCCAGCAGTCTGTCGCTCATTCCGACCAGCACAGGGTCGGCGACCGCGATCGGGCTGATTTACCCGGAGCTGCTGGGCAAACTCACCGGCGTGGCGGTTAGGGTTCCGCTGCTGAACGCTTCCCTCACAGATTGCGTCTTCGAGGTGCAACGTCCGACCTCGATCGAAGAGGTCAACGAGGCCTTCAAGCGTGCGGCTGAAGGCCCACTCGAGGGCATTCTCGGTTACGAGGAGCGGCCACTGGTGTCGGTCGATTTCAAGGACGATCCGCGATCGGCGATCGTGGACGCCCCGTCGACGATGGTGGTGGATGGAACCTGCGTCAAGGTCTTGGCCTGGTACGACAATGAGATCGGGTACGTGCACCGAATGATCGAATTAGCAGCAAAGGTGGGCGCCGCTCTATGAACGTGCCGGCTCGCAGCGTCGCGGGCGTCGCGCCGACCATCAGCATCCGCAACTACGCGATCGTCACCGCCGCGTACTGGGCGTTTACCCTGACCGACGGCGCGCTCCGGATGCTCGTCCTGCTGCATTTCAATCAGCTCGGCTACACACCCGTCCAGCTCGCATTCTTGTTTCTGCTCTACGAGTTCTTCGGCATCGTCACCAACCTCGTCGGCGGGTGGATCGCCTCGCGAACGGGAGTGAGGTTCACTCTCGTTCTTGGGCTGATGCTTCAGGTCGTCGCGCTTGGGCTGCTCGCGTTTTTGAACACCGGCTGGAGCGTCGCGGCGTCAGTCGCCTGGGTAATGGGCTGCCAGGCACTTTCGGGTATCGCGAAGGACCTCACGAAGATGAGCGCGAAGAGTGCGGTAAAGGTCCTCGTGCCGAAAGGAGACGACTCAGGTCTCTTCAAGTGGGTCGCAGTGCTGACGGGATCGAAAAATGCCCTGAAGGGTGCTGGCTTCTTCGTGGGCGGATTTCTGCTGTCCGTGCTCGGCTTCCGCGGAGCGTTGTCAGTGATGGCGACCGGCGTGCTGATCGTGCTCCTGCTGGTAATGGCCTTTCTGCCGGCGGCGATCGGACAGGCGAAGAAAAAGGCCGCGTTCACGGGCATTCTCTCCAACTCCAAGGGCATCAACCGTCTGTCGCTGGCGCGGCTCGCCTTGTTTGCGGCGCGGGACGTGTGGTTTGTCGTCAGCGTTCCGATCTTCCTGGCGAGCGTGCTTGGCTGGTCCTTCGCGCAGGTCGGTGGGTTCATGGCGCTGTGGGTCATCGCGTACGGTGTCGTGCAGAGTGCGTCGCCGGTATTGCTCGCGCGGACGACCAGCGGTAAAGCGCCAGGACCTGTGCTGGCGAGCACGCTCGGCCTCACCCTCGCTGCGGTCACCGCCCTGATCCCGATCGGACTCCGTTTTGGAGCGCCGCCGGCGTTGACCATGCTCGGCGGACTCGTGCTGTTCGGGATCGTGTTCGCGCTCAATTCTTCCGTGCACTCGTACCTGGTGCTCGCGTATTCCGAATCGGATCGCGTGTCGCTGAGCGTGGGCTTCTACTACATGGCGAACGCCTGCGGCCGCCTGCTCGGTACTCTTCTCTCCGGCGTCTTGTATCAGTTCGCAGGGGTGAGCGCGTCGCTCTGGGGGGCTGTGGTCCTCGCTGCGGTAGCAGGGTTCGGGGCGATGTTCTTGCCGCCGGTCACGAGCGCCGTGGATTGGGGCGGAGCAAAAGGGGACGAATGATCTCTGTGTTGTCGCCACCGCAGGCGCCGGCGGATCGCAGATGAAAGTCTGATACGCCGCCGCGGACGTCGACATCGATCTCGCAGCACCGCACGAGCATCTGTCGCAGCTGCTCTCGACCTCGCTGAACGCGGGACTTCATACCCGATAACGAAACGCCAACCTGGCGCGCCGCCTCCGCCTGCGTGAGGCCCCGGAGAGATGTGAGTTCGATCGCCGTCCGGTAGGGCTCCGCCAAGCGCCCGATCATTGGTGTCAGGCAAGGCGCGAGCTCCTCCTCGGAGTCGCGCACGGCGGCTGTGTCCGTCTCTGCCGGCAGATCGACATCTAATGAATCCGTCCGGCCGTCTTTGCGTTGGCGTGCACGCAGGGCGTCCCGGAGTGCATTACGCGCAATCTGAAAGAGCCAGGCCTCAGGCCGCTCCGTCGAACGCAGGCTCTCCAAGTGCTTGACGACCCGGAGGAATACGTCCTGAAGGAGGTCGTCGGGCTCGACGCCGGCGGGGACGCGGCGGGCCAGGAACGCTCGTAGCGGCGGCGCAAAGTCGTCCCACAGTGTCGCTGGGTCGCCCGACCCAGGCAATCCAACCTGTTCAGCCGGCGGCTCCGACGGGTCCTGCGCCATTGCTCCTCCGACCACCTTTATACCCTCCCTACCTCTGTCTACAAAGACGCCGGTCGTCCGGAAAGGACGCAAGCGCATACCGGGTGCGTCCGGCCCGGTGGTGCGTCGTCTTCAGGGCTGCGGGCCAGAGGAACTGACCCGGACAATCACTGGAGGATTCCAATGACGATCCGACGCCTTGTTACTTCAACGCTCCTCGCCGTTGCCCTGGCCGGCGGCTTCGTGCGCGGCTCGGACGGCCCGAAACCGGCGGCCACCCCGGGTCCCGGCGAACCGACTCTGTCAGAAGTCCGTCGCCTGACCCAACGGTTCCGGGACGTCGACGTCGCCTTGGCGGAGGGGTATATCCGCGACCCTTTTGATATGTGCGAAACGGCCGAGATGATGGGACGCCCGGCGGCGCTCGGCGCGATGGGTATTCACTTCTTCCGACCGGATCTGCTGGGCATCACCAAGCCGCCATCGCCTCGCGTCAGTGGCACCGGTACGCACACGGACTTTCGGCAGCCGAGCATTCTGATCTATGAGCCCAAGGCTAACGGGTCGCTCGAGCTCGTCGCCGTGGAGAACCTGGTGTTTGCAGACGCGTGGCGTGCGGCGGGACACTCGGACCGGCCGACGTTCCATGGCGTGCCCTACGATGCGATGGCCGACGACCCCAGCACCGCTCTCGACGAGGCGCATATGTTCGAACCGCACTTCGACCGGCATGTCTGGATTTATCGCGAGAACCCGAACGGCGTGTTCACGCCGCTGAATCCTGCCGTGACGTGCGCGGCTCACCAGGCCGCGAAGGTTCATTCGCCTCACGGCGGCTTCCACTGAATACGGGGGCCGCGTCAGGAGTGAACCGCCTTCGCCCACGACTGGGCGGGCGGCGGCACCGCGTCCACGGACTGCCGAGCGGTGGCGTGCAGCTCAGATCACCGCCGCTGATGTCGTCGACGGTCATTCCCAGATGCAAGGCGGTCGCGAAGACATCGATTCTCTTCGCGACCGCCGCCTGGCAGTACCCACGATTTGACCTCTCCGACTCAACAAGATCGCGGTAAGTGATCGCGGCACATTAGGAGGTCTTACACAATTTCTGCGCCGCTCGGTTTCGGCGCGTCCGCAAACCGCTGAATGCAAATCACATCGCGGAACAGTACGATTTGAAGGAGGGTTTGCGATAGACTGTTTCGGGCCGCTCGCAAATCGTTGATTCTAAACGGAGAGATGTCAGAGTGGTCGATTGAGCACGCTTGGAAAGCGATTGTGGCGAGGCTCACGAAGCAACACGGAAACAGTTCATCGCGCAATCAATTCAACGACTTGCCGCTGTGAAATGCTCCTCGATGTGACCCCGTAAACGTCGGTGTTCGTCGGTAGTTTCGAGCTCACCTCACACAGTTCTTACACAATTCTCGCCGCCACTTGCCGTAGTCCGCCGGGATGTGCGTCGGTACTCCACTCATCCCACTTAGCAACCATCACCAGAGTCCTTCAACTGCCTGCCGCCTCGACAACGAGCTGACGGTAAGTCCGGATCGCCCCTTCGTACTCGCGGATCCCGATGCGCTCGTTGATACCGTGCATGCGTTCGAGATCCCGCAATGTGAGTCGGAGCGGCAGGAAGCGGAACACGTTCCGAGTCAGGCCGCTGTAGTAGCGCGCGTCGGTCACGACTACCACCAGATACGGGGCGACGATCGCATCTGGAACAACACTCCGAATCGTCCGCTCCAGGGTTCGGAAACTCTTGGAGTCTGTGCTGGACACGGCCGACGGCTCGGCTGAGAAACGGCCGACGATCTTGACCTCCACGCGGCTGTCGTTGACTGCGTGCCTGACGTGCTCCGCGACACTCGCGACGGTGTCGCCGGGCAAGATCCGGAAGTTGATGACAGCCCTCGCGTGGCTGGGGAGCACGTTGTCTTTCGTTCCCGCTTGGAAGATCGTCGGCGCCGTGGTCGTTCGCACCATCGCGTTGGTGGTCGGACTCTCTTCCAGGGTGCTGAGGACAAGCGGCGCAGTCAACCAGAGATTCGCAAACACTGCCCGCCGCATAGTCGGGAACCTCGGACCGATCCGGTCGAACAGCTGCCGTGTCGGGCCCTCGAGTCGCGCGGCCATCTGCATGTTCTCCAGCCTGGCCACTGCCGCGCTCAGGATCCCAACCGCAGTCTGACGTGGGGGCAGCGACGAGTGTCCGCCGGCGACTCGCGCGCTCAGCTCGATGGTCACAAAGCCCTTCTCAGCGATCCCCACCAACGCCACCGGCTCGGAGATGCCGGGCAAGATCCCGTCGCCGATCACACCTCCTTCATCCAGCGCCATCTCCAGTTCGACCCCGCGAGCCTTCAGCACCGCAGCGATTTCGCGTGCGCCAGCTCGTCCACCAACCTCTTCATCGTGTCCGTACGCGAGATAAATGGTCCGCGCTGGCTGGAATCGTTCGCCGAGGAGCATCTCCACGGCTTCGAGCGTGCCCACGACCGCGGACTTGTTATCGATCGCGCCACGTCCCCAGATGAACCCGTCGACGATTCGGCCGCCGAAGGGATCCTGCTGCCATTTCTCCTGTGTGCCGGTCTCGACTGGTACGACGTCCAAGTGTCCGATCAGCAGGATCGGTTTGAGGGAGGGGTCGCTCCCTTGCCAGGTGTATAGCAGGCTGTGGCTCCCCACAGTTTCCCGACCGAGCTGCGCATGCGCCCGCGGAAATGCTTTCTGCAGATACAGGTGCA
>Ga0190271_10001766_pt1 | contig 12614 bp, 9 predicted proteins | sample Popmic356T_FD_133747 | JGI IMG/M metagenome (GOLD analysis project Ga0190271, IMG submission 133747) | Populus adjacent soil microbial communities from riparian zone of Weber River, Utah, USA - 356 T | ecosystem: Environmental > Terrestrial > Soil > Riparian zone | place: USA: Utah | collected...
GCCGGTGCCGGGCCGGGAAACCGGGATAAGTCCGCGTCCGCGGCCGCGTGAGCCCGGGAGGTGAGGAAGGTGGACTTATCCCGGTTTCCCGGCCCGGCACCGGCTAGCTACCAGAAGCCTCGCGCATCGGGGAATCGCGCAGCGGCAGCACCGTGGTGGCAGCCGGATCGGCCTTGCCGATGCCGTATTCCATGGCGACGTAGCGATCGCGGCCCTGGTGCTTGGCCGCGTACAGCGCCTGGTCGGCGAGCGCCACCGCGGCGTCATGCGTGGCGATGCGATAGGCATCCACCGCAACCACGCCCACGCTCACGGTGACGTAGGGCTGGGTTTCGGAGTTGGCGTGCGGGATGCGCAGCTCGCGCACCGCGGTGAGCAGGCCGCGCGCGATGCTTTCGCCATAGGCCTTGTCCGCGCCGTAGAGCACTGCGACCAGTTCTTCTCCGCCATATCTCGCGACGAAATCGAGCGGCCGCCGCCGCGCTGCATCACGCAACGCGCTTGAAACGCGCCGCAGGCAGTCATCGCCCGCGATGTGGCCATATCGGTCGTTGTAGGCCTTGAAGTAGTCGAGGTCGATCATGATGACCGCCACGGTCTGGCGATCGCGCTGCGCCTGTTGCCATACGCGGCGGATCTGGTCTTCGAACGCCGCGCGATTCAGCAGCGTGGTGAGTCCGTCGTGAGTCGCCACTTCGGTGAGCTGGCGATGTTCGAGGAAGGCTGTGCGATTCGCGTGTTCCAGGGCGTACGAACCGGCGAAGCCGATGATGTTGGCGGTGAACAGCAGCGCCATCAGGTAGTAAGCCGTGTTGGGCAGCATGGTGCCGGCAAGGAATGCCACCACCAGTCCGGCGAACACGATCAGGTTGGCGCGTGCAGCCTCACGAAAGCGAAGCCCCAGCATGAAATAGAAGAAGAACGAAGCCAGCAACAGCCGCGCGCCCACCAGCGGCACTTCGTTGGGCGGGGAAAACGCGGCCATGATGACGGTGCCGATGCCGAACATCGGCGCAACGAAGGCGATACCTACGTCGTACCAGCGATCGTAGAACCGCTTCGAGGTGAAGAAGAGCATCAGGATCACCGCCGGCACGTGTATGCCGAAGCGAACCATGTTGGTGATGTTGGTGATGCGCGAGTGTTCGGCGGCGAGGATGAAGTGATCGAGGATGGCGAATCCGAGGACCGTGCAGACCGACACCATGATGGCGACGCGGTTCCAGACGCGCAGTCGCGAGCGATGTTCAGAACGGAATTCGGTCTCGAGCGGCTCGTCGAAACGAAGGAAACGAAATCCCTTCACGAGCAGGCGGGCTGCATCCGATGTGTTTGGCGACGTATTTTTCGCGAGCGCCATACGTCCGAACCTTCAAGGGTCTCCGAAGTTGAGACTGCTTTGTATGTGTTCGGCCGCCGCGGCGCAAGCCGCCAGCGACTCAGCGCTGGATCTGCGCTGTTTCCGTGCGGGTGGCGTGGGCCGGAACTTTCACGCGAGTCCGCCAGACTTCGAGCGGGCTCCATGCTGGCATGCGCACGGTCGCGGTGTCATCGCGTGTGCCTGCCTGTGAAATGCCGTCTTCATTCGCAGCGGAGGTCAGTGCCAACTCGAGCAGAGGATGCTCGGTCTGATTCTTGGTTTTCATTCTCTAGTCCCTGAAACATGTGGACCGTTAGGTCTTCTGGGCAGGGATTCTAGTACGCCGAATGTTAAAAAATAGGCTTTGAGAACAAGATTTTATAGATATGTCAAGAGTAAGAACTGCGTCACAGTTTTCAGTCAGCCGAGTACTGCACCAGGTACTCCTCAAAAGCGATCTTGTCGGACGCCTCGATGGCCTTCTGCGCCCTTAGGGACTCATCAGCCGCGGCCCTGAATTCGGCCTGACGCCCGACATTGGGCGGATATAAAGCCAGGAAATACTCCTTATGCAGCCGCGACATACGCAGCCCCAGGTCGAAAAACGATTCGCCCGTGTTTTCGAGTTCGGCAAGCATCCGGGCGGAGGGTGTCAGTGCAACGTCCTGCACTTTCGCCGCCTGCGCGGCCAAAGCCGCCGAGAAGGGTTTGGCCGGATCGCCCCGATCGAATACTTCGGCGATGCCCTGCATCGAGTCGATGAGCTCGCGCGCCCACGCTTGCATCGGCACAGCACGGCCTTCGCGCTGCAGGGTGAGGCCGGGTTCGCGTCCGCGCCGCGCCACGGTCACATGATTGGCATCGAGCGTGTCCTGTTCCGAGGTGTCGATCAGCGGCGAGTCCTTCATCAGGCACAACGCCAGGAACACTTCGAGGAATCGCATCTTGTTCTGGTTGACGCCCACGGGATCGAACGCGCTGACATCGAGCGCGCGCACCTCTACATATTCGACGCCCGCCCGCCGCAGCGCCTTGGTCGGCCGTTCACCCGACCGCGCCACGCGCTTCGGGCGAATGAAACTGTAGTACTCGTTTTCGATCTGCAGGATGTTGGCGTTCAACTGGCGATAATGTTCGCCCACCTTCACACCTAACTTCTCGTAAGGCGGGTGTGGCGTGCTGATGGCGCGCGACAGGTCGCGCACGTATTCATCGAGGCTGTTGACCGAGACCGAGAGGCCGGACTGGTTGCGATTGCGGTATCCGAGATCGCTCATGCGCAGACTGGTGGCGTACGGCTCGTACGAGGTGTCCTTCGAGAGACGCGGCAGAGTCACGTTGCGACCGCGCAGGAAGGAATTGCACACCACGGGCGACACGCCGAACAGGTACAGCACCAGCCATCCGTGCCGGCGGTAGTTGCGAAGCAAATGAAAATAGCGCTCTGAAATGAACGGCTGGCCGCGCGTCCGCGACTGCACGAGATCGGCCCACGGATCCCACATCCTTTCCGGGAATGAATAGTTGAAGTGCACGCCGGAGATGGCCTGCATGATGCGGCCGTAACGCAGGCCCAGCCCCTCGCGATACACCGTCTTCATGCGGCCGACGTTCGACTTGCCGAACTGTGCGATGGGGATGCTCTCGTCGCCGTCGAGCACGGACGGCATCGACGTGGCCCACAGCAGCTCGTCGCCGAGGTGCTGATAGACGAACTGGTGCAAATCGAGCAGGTATTGCAGCAGTTCCCAGCTGGTACGGAAGGTCGGCGAGACCAGCTCGATCAGCGCCTCCGAATAATCCGTGGTGATGTTTTCGTGGGTGAGAGCCGAACCCAGCGCGCGCGGATGCGGCGACTGCGCGATGCGCCCGTCGGGCGTCACGCGCAGGGACTCTTTCTCGACACCCTTGCGGCCGCCTTGAATGATTTCGGGCTCGCCGCTGTTGATCAGCGCCGCGAGTGTTTGTTCGAATCTGCGATCGATGGCGGCGCTCATGGGGGCCGGCATCTTGCCGGTACCGCCTCACGTTTCGCAATCGGCCGATGGAGAGAGGGTCAGGGGGTCGAGGCGCGTGCCTGGACGCGCAGCGTTTGTTCGGCCTCACAATGACGGCGCAGTTCGGTCAGCATCCGCGGAAGCTCGCGCTTGAATGTGGAACGCGCCAGCCAGGTAGGAACATAACCCGGCGGATCGATATAGACGCGATAACGCAGCAGTGTGCGTTCACTACCGGCAGGTTCGAGTTCCCAGATTCCGTGGTTGGCCTTGAAGTCGCCGCTCACCTGGCGAAAGGTGATGCTCCGGTCGACAACCAGGTCAGCCCGGAGCACGTATTGAATTCGTGGCGAGTACCAGCCGAAATCGATCTCGTGCTCCACCAGTTCCCAGCTCATATCCGCGGCGTGATCGCGAATGCGGCACAGGCGCAGGTGCGGCACGTACTTCATGGCATCCGCGCAGCGCGTCATCATCTCGAAGACCACGGCGGGAGGAGCGTCGATCAGGAGGGCGGCCCGCACGGTTCCGCGCCTCGCATTGGGATCCAGGCTGGCGCGGATCACGATTTCGTCGTTCTCGACGCGGGTCGTTTCGGCCGGGGTCAGGTCGAAATCGGCAGCCCGGGCCCCGGGAGCGAAGGCCAGCCCCAAACTCAAGCATGCGGCGATCCAGAGCAGTGCCATACGTAAACTTGAGTTGCGATTCCTGTCCGAAAGGTTCGGCCCCGAGGGAGATTGTGTAAATAGGTACAGGCCGGCTTTCGGAAAGCGTTCATTGTCGGTTAAGCAGTATCGGCTTATCGTCTGACGCATGAAGCGCACCGCCGCCCTTCTGGTTTTCGGTTTACTCGCCTGCTCGCCGGCATTCGCGGACACGTTTCGCTGCGGCACGAAGCTGGTGGGCGAAGGCGATTCGCGCGCCGAGGTTGCCACAAAGTGTGGTGAGCCGACCGACATCATCGCCCAGCGCAGCGTGTTCCGTCGCCCGGTCATCTGGGGTTATGGGCGGCCGATGTTCGTCGGCGAGGACTACATCGAGGTTCCCGTGGAGGTCTGGCTCTACAACCTCGGGCCTAACAAACTCATGCGCCGCCTGACCTTCGAGGGCGGCTACATCGTCAATATCGAAACGCTGGGGTACGGCTACAACGAGTAGGGTGGTGGGAAGATGGTACCGGGTAGGGGTTCTCGGGGTTGTATGTCTACGCGCAAGTGCATGCGAATCCGTTCAACCCCGAGAACCCCTACCCGGTACCACTCTCTTACTTGACGGCGCGCGGCGGACGCTTCGCCTCTATCCACCGATCGATCTTTGCGGTCAGCACATTCATCGGCAGCGCGCCATCACGCAGCACCTGGCTGTGAAACTCGCGCACGTCGAACGCACCGCCCAACTGCGCCTCCGCCTTGGCGCGCAGAGCGCTGATGTGCAGTTGGCCCAACTTGTATCCGAGCGCCTGACCAGGCCACACGATGTAACGCTCCACTTCCGCGATCACGTCGCTCTCGGCCATCGATGAATTGTCGAGCATGTACTGGATGCCCTGCTCGCGGCTCCAGCCCTTGGCGTGAAGGCCGGTGTCCAGCACCAGGCGCATCGCGCGCAGCATTTCGTCGGAGAGCCTTCCGTACCACTGGTAAGGATCGGTGAACAAGCCGAGTTCCTTGCCGATGGATTCCGCATACAACGCCCACCCTTCCGAGTACGACACGTAGCCATTGAAACGGCGGAATCGCGGAAGGTCCGTCAGCTCCTGCTGGATGGAAATCTGAAAGTGGTGTCCCGGTGACGCCTCGTGCAGCGACAGCGTCTCGAGCCCGAAGCGCGGCTGCGCTTTCATGTTGTGGGTGTTGATGTAGAAAATGCCCGGCCGCTTCCCATCGGCCGACGCCGCCTGGTACGACGCGCCCGCCGCTGAAGCCGCCCGGAACTGCTCGACGGGTCGAATCTCGTAATCCGCTTTCGGAAAGTCGGCGAACAATCTGGGCAGCAGCGCATCGATGCGCCGCTTCACGTCGCGGTAGGCGCCGAGCAATTCGTCCTCGCTGGTGAAGTAGAACTTCGGGTCTTCCTCGAGGTGCTTGAAGAACGCATCGAGATCGCCCTTGAAGCCCACCTGCTCCTTCACGGCCAGCATCTCACCACGGATGCGCGCGACCTCGGCGAGTCCCAGCCGATGAATCTCCTCCGCTGGCATGTCCATGGTGGTGGCCTGGCGTATGCGCCAGAGATACCAGGCCTGGCCGTCGGGCAAGTCGGCCCAGCCAGCCGTGGTGCGCGCCGCCGGTAGATAGTCCCGCTCGATGAAATCCGCGAGCCGCACATAGGCCGGCAGGACTTCCCGGGTGAGTGCCGCGGCGTAGGCGTCGCCGATGCGCTTGCGATCCTTTGCTCCGATCTCCTTTGGCATCGCCTTGATGGGCGCCCAGAAAATGTTGTCCTCGAGCGCCGTCGAGCCGATGTCACGCAACTGCGGTGCCACCTTGGCCATGGCAACACGGGGCAACGTGATGCCGTTCGCGAGCCCTGAACGCATCAGGACGATGGCGCCGTCGGCCCACCGCGGAAATTCGCGCATGCGCTCGAGGAAGCGGTCGTAGTCCTTCGCCGTGGCGAACGGCTGCGGGCCGGTGCCGGAGCCGTACACCGCCAGGTCCATGGGCAGCCCCGTCATCTGGTTGAACGGCATGTACTCTTCGTGAAACTTCTGGCCTGCAAGCAGCAGCTCGCGCTCGCTGACGAAAATGTCGTGGCTGATGCGCGCAGCGGGCGAAAGCTTCGCGGCATCGATGCGGAGCGCCCTATCGAGAAAGGCCTGCTCGTTTCCGAAGACCTTTTCGCGAAATCCCGGGCTGGTGGAATCGTCGAGCCGGTCGTCGTAGCGCGAGTCGCCAATGGCGGTCGCGAGCATGGGCGCCAGTTCCAGCTGGCGCTCGAAATACTCCTCGACCAGCGAATTGAGTGCGGCGTCGGGCGAGCGTGGTGGCGGTGATGTGGAGCAGGCGGCGAGCATCGCGGCGGCTAACATAGCAGCAGGTTTTTTCATTGTGGAATGGTAGCAGGCGGCTCCCGGCGCCATTCCCCACGAACCGCGCATGGACGCCAGCCCGCAGGATCTTTGCGACGACCCGCGAATTTTTGTTGCTGGCGGTAGTCCTAGGTGAGTCGCGCGCAAAGCCTTACCCTACGAACCTTCCTATGCCACCCACCATCCTCATTGCTGACGACCACCCGCTGTTTCGCGAGGCGCTCAAGCTCGCGATTTCCCAGGCGCTGGTGGGCGCGCGCACCCTCGAAGCCGATACGGTCGACTCGCTGATCGCCACTCTCAATGCGCATCCGGACGTCGACCTGCTGCTGCTCGATCTCGGCATGCCCGGAGCCCATGGCTTTTCCGCGCTGGTACAGGCCCGCGCGCACTATCCGTCGGTTCCGGTGGTGGTGATCTCGGGGCGCGAAGACCAGGACATCGCCCAGCGCACGTTGCTGCATGGCGCGTCCGCGTTCATCGCGAAGTCCGCGTCCGTGCCAACGATCATCGATGCGCTACAAACCATCCTGCGGGGCGACGTGTGGAAACCGCCCGTTCAGATCTCCCAGGGCGCGCGCGTGCATCCCGACGAGGCCGACGCAGCACGGCGCGTCGCCAGCCTGACCCCGCAGCAGTTCCGGGTGTTGTCGATGTTGTGCTCGGGCCAGTCCAACAAGCGCATTGCACTTCAGATCGAGGTATCCGAGGCCACGGTCAAGGCGCACATGACGGCCATCCTCGAGAAAATGGGCGCGGAAAACCGCACGCAGGCGGTGTTGATCGCGCAGCGCCTGGCGCTGCATCAGTTCGCGCCTCCGGCACCCGAAGACGAAGGCTGACCCGCGCGCGCGACGCGATCCACCAGCGCTGAAATCAGCGCGCGCAACGCCGCCGGTCGCACGGGCTTTCGCAATACCGGGATACCGAGCTCTCCCGCCTGCATCAGCAGCAACTCGGTGGCGTCGGCGGTCAGCAGAGCGCCTGCGCGCGCCGGCACTTCGCGCGCCTGCAGCACCAGCCGTTCCAGCAGATCGAGACCCGCGGGCCGCTCCTGCAGGTGGAAATCCGCGAGCACGATGTCGATTGGCTGCGCATCCGCGATCGCAATCGCCTCTTCGGGAGTCGCAGCCACCACCACGTGGAACTTCCAGCTGGTCAGCAGCTCGCGCAAACCGGCGAGCGTCGCCGCGTCGTCGTCGACGCACAGCACGCGCGTGCGCTGAGGCAAATCCGCCGCAACCGTGATGAGCGGACCGCCATCCACCGGCCCCACCTGGGCACGGCCCGCGGCTCTCGGCACATGAATGCTGAAGGTACTGCCTCGCCCGGGTTGCGATTGCAGCGACAGCGTCGTTTCGAGAATGACGGCGATGCGTTCGCAGATCGACAGGCCCAGTCCCAATCCCTTCTCGCCCCAGGGTGAGGGCTGATCCAGCCGGCGGAACTCTTCGAAAATCGCGCGCCGGTTTTCCGCCGGGATGCCGGGTCCGGTGTCGATCACCTGCAATTCGACCATGGTCCCTCCCGCGCGCCGCCGCGCGCCCAGCAGCACGCCGCCCATGGGCGTGTAGCGCAGCGCGTTGCCGATAAAGTTCTGCAGAACCCGGCGCAGCAGGCGGTGATCGGAACGCACGCGCATGCTGGTGTGCGCGATGACGAGCGTGATGCCGCGTTGCGCCGCTACCGGCGCAAATTGTTCCTGGAGCGACTTCAGCAGCTCCATGACATCGAAGTCGGTCAGCTCGGCGCGCACTCCGCCAGCGTCGAGGCGCGAGATATCCAGCAGGTCTTCGAGCAATTCGCCGGCCGCAGCCAGCGAGTTGTCGACGCGCTCGGCGAGCCCTCGCAGATCACTGTCGTGTCCCGCGCGCCCACGCAGCGCCGCGTTGAACAGGCGCGCGGCGCCGAGTGGTTGCAACAGGTCGTGACTTGCGGCCATGACGAAGCGGGTCTTCGACTGATTCGCGAGCTCCGCCTGCGACACGGCGGCCGCGAGCTGACGCGTACGCTCTTCAACGCGTAGCTCCAGCGTCTCGTTGATCTCGCGCAGGCTCTCTTCAGTGCGCTTGTGGCTGGTGACGTCGCTGAAGGCGGTGACGAAGCCGCCGTCCGGCAGCGGCTGGCCGCGCAGCTCGATGACGCGCCCGTCCGAGCGGCGCCGTTCCGAGGTATGCGCAGACCCCGCGCGCATGTACTCCACGCGCTTGCGAACCTGTTCCGCCGGATCGCCTGGCCCGCACCATCCGCGTTGCGCATTGTGCTGGATCAGCTCCTCGACCGGCTGGCCGGCAAACACGAATCCGGGCGGATACTCGAACAGGTCGAGGTAGCGCTGGTTCCACGCCACCAGCCGCATCTCCGCATTCACCACGCATACGCCCTGCGGGAGATTGTCCATCATGGTTTCGAGCAGCTCGCGGTTGAAACGCAGCTTGCGCGAGGCCTCGTCGAACAACGTGACGATCTCGGCGAGCTCGATGCCCGCGCCGCGCAGTGCGCTGGTCAGCACCAGGCGCGCCGACGAGGCGCCGAGCGCTCCCGACAGATCGCGCTCCAGCGACTGCAGAAGTGCGAGATCCGCCCGCTCGTCCGCGAACACGTGGCGGCGCAGCTCGCGTGCACGACGCTCGAGCAGTCGCCGCGCCGCCGGCGCGCCTAACAATCTTTCCGCGAGCAACAACAGGTCGCCCACGGTGGCGCCACCGGGCAGCAGATGTCCGCCACGCCCGCCCGAATAATTCTCGAGCAGGCGTGTACCCGCCACACGCAGGCGCTCGCCGATCGCCGGCCGGTAACGCAGCGACAGCGCCACCAGCACCGCGACGTTCAACACCAGCGACCAGAAAACGCCGTGCGTCAGCGGATTGGGCATGGTGAGACCTAACAACTCGCCCGGCTTCAGCCATTCGAGGCCGAACGGGCCCTCGCTCAGCCACGTGGGCGGGGTGCCCTCATCCGAAGCGATCGTGGGAATGAGCAAGGTGTAGGCCCACAGGACGAAGCCCGTGGCGAGCCCGCCCGCGACACCGGCGCGACTGGCGCCGGGCCAGTAAACCGCGGCGATGAGCGCCGGCGCGAACTGCGCGACTGCGGCCAGGGCCAGCGTGCCGATGGCCGCGAGGCTGGGAGCATTCGGCGCGAGATGGAAGAACCCGTAGGCGCCTAACAACACGCCGACGATCGCCACACGACGCACCCACAGGATGGCGGCCGGAGAAGCGATGGCCGCACCGGCACCCGCGCCCCGCCAGCGCCACCACATCGGCAGCACCAGGTCGTTGCTGATCATCGTCGAGAGCGCGACGCTCGCGACGATGACCATGCCGGCCGCGGCGGAGAATCCGCCGAGATACGCGAGCAGCGCGATCCAGTCGTGGCCGGCCGACAGCGGCAGCCACAGAACCCAGGCATCGGTGCTTGGCGCGCCACGGCCAGCGGCATCGAGCGGCAACGAGGCCGCGATGATGGGAATGACCACGATGCTGAGCAACACCAGGTAACCGACGAACCACCAGCGCGCGCGCCGCACATCGGCCACGTCGGCGCACTCGACCACGCCGATATGGAACATGCGCGGCAGGCAGAAGAACGCGAACATCGCCGTCAGCGCCTGCGTGAAGAACATCGACGGCTGATGAAGGTCCTGGGGCAACTGGCGAACGGTGTCCAGCAAGGGCCGCGGGCCATCGAGCGTGGTCAGCGCAAATACGCCGACCAGCAGCAGCGCGAGCAATTTGAAGAGCGATTCCGCCGCAATCGCCAGCACCATGCCCGGATGATGCTCGGTGGCGTCGATGACCCGCGTGCCGAACAGGATCGAAAACACGGCGAGCATGAGCGCGATGAGCAGTGTCGTGTCGGAATACCAGTGCGGGGCCGCTCCCGCCGGTGTGCCGGTGAGCACGTCGATGCTCATGGAGATGGCCGTGAGCTGCAGTGCGATATACGGAATGATCGCCGTGAGTGCGATCACCGTGACCAGCACCGCGATGCGGCGCGAGCGACCGAAGCGCGCCGACAGCAGATCGGAGATCGAGGTGGCGTTCTGATGTTTGGCGAGCCGCACCAGGCGCTCATAGAACTTCAGTCCAAAGATCAGCAGCACGAGTGGGCCGACGTAACCCGCGATGTAGAGCAGCCCCTCCTGTTTTGCCGTGCCCACCGCGCCGTAGAACGTCCAGCTCGAACCGTAGACGCCCAGCGCAAAGCTGTAGATCAGTGCACGGAAGCGCGGGTTGTCAGGGTAAACCTTGCTGCGATCGCCCCACCACGCGATCGCGAACAAGCCGCCGATGTACAGCAGCGAAACAACCAGCAGCGTCCAACCCGAGATCGTCGTCATGCAGGTCTAGACGATAGTCCAATTCTTGGCCGCGTGTTCCCGGCCGTACTTTGACCGGCGTTTTCTACTCTTCCAAATCGGTCGATCTGAAGGGGACACCATGAAGAATTCCAGATTTCGACTTTTTTCAATGCGCGCACTCGCGGCCGCAGGCCCAGGTCTGTTCGCCGCCTTTGCGCAAGCGCAGGTCTGCAACGTTCAGCCCGCGTTTCCTGGCCGCGGCACGGGCGTTTTTATTGGTGACGTCGACGTGGCATCCTAGCGCGCGCTTTTCGCGCAGGAGCTCACGCCATGCTGGTTGGATCCAACGTTCGTCGCGTCGCCGTGGTCGGCGGCATGCGAATCCCCTTCGCGCGCGGCCATGGCGCCTACTCGCGTGTCGGCAACCAGGACATGTACACCGCGGTGCTGCAGGCGCTGGTTGCGAAGTATCGGCTCGCCGGCGAGCGCCTCGGGGACGTCACCGGCGGCGCCGTGCTCAAGCACTCCAAGGACTTCAACCTGGTGCGCGAGTGCGTCCTGTCGTCGGGCCTCGATCCGCAGACTCCGGGCCTCGACATGCAGCGCGCCTGCGGCACCGGCCTCGATGCCACGATTTCCGTGGCGATGAAAATCGCGCTGGGGCAGATGGACTCCGGCATCGCGGGCGGTTTCGACACGGTCAGCGATCCTCCCATCGTCTATCCGCGGGAATATCAGCAACTGCTGTTGCGCGCCTATCGCGGCCGCAGCGCCTGGGCGCGCATCAAGCCCTTCTTCGGTATTCGCCCGCGGCATTTCAAACCGGTGATGCCCGGCGTGCTCGAGCCGCGCACCGGCCTTTCGATGGGTGAACACTGCGAGCAGATGGCCAAGACCTGGAAGATCTCCCGCGCAGACCAGGATGCGCTGGCGAACCTGAGTCACCTGAACGCCGGCAAGGCCTGGGCACGCGGATTTTTCAGCGACCTCGTGCTCAGCGAATACCAGGGCCTCAAGATCGACAACAACGTGCGTGCCGACAGCACCGTGGAAAAACTCGGCGCGCTCAAGCCCGCGTTCGATCGCCGCAGCGGCCAGGGCACGCTCACCGCGGGCAACTCCACGCCACTCACCGACGGCGCCTCGGCCGTGTTGTTAGCCAGCGAGGAATGGGCGCGGCAACGCGATCTGCCCGTGCTGGCGTACTTCAGTTACAGCAAGCAGTGGGCGGTCGACTATGTCGGTGGCAACGAAGGCCTGCTCATGGCGCCCGCTTACGCAGTGCCCGCCATGCTCAAGGATGCGAATCTCACGCTCCAGGACTTCGACTTCTACGAGATTCACGAAGCATTCGCCGCGCAGGTGCTGTGCACGCTCAAAGCGTGGGAATCACCCGAGTACTGCAGGGAGCGCCTGGGGCTGGACCAGCCGCTGGGCAGCATCGATCGGGCCAAACTCAATGTGAACGGCTCGAGCGTGGCCATCGGCCACCCGTTCGCGGCCACGGGCACGCGCATCGTCGCATCGCTGGCGAAGCAGCTGGCCGAGTCGCCCACGGCCAAACGTGGCCTGATATCCGTGTGCACCGCGGGCGGCATGGGTGTGGTGGCGATCCTCGAGAAGGCGTAGTCAAGAAGGTACCGGGTAGGGGTTCTCGGGGTTACGAACTCTGACCGCCAATTTCGGGCGCGAGCAGTTCGTAACCCCGAGAACCCCTACCCGGTACCTTTTTCCCACCTCCCTTCCAATTGGTTTCAATTGAAACTAAATTGACCCTCCGCTCGCGAGGTGGTCCATGAAGCGCTACGTCTCCTTTCCCAAGGTTGAAGGCCAGGCCTCGCGGCAGGCACACGCCAATCTGCCGGCGGGCACCTACGAACGCGAAATCAGCAAGGAAGGCTTCTTCGGTCCGGCTTCCCA
>Ga0190271_10001767_pt1 | contig 12611 bp, 12 predicted proteins | sample Popmic356T_FD_133747 | JGI IMG/M metagenome (GOLD analysis project Ga0190271, IMG submission 133747) | Populus adjacent soil microbial communities from riparian zone of Weber River, Utah, USA - 356 T | ecosystem: Environmental > Terrestrial > Soil > Riparian zone | place: USA: Utah | collected...
ACAAGTTCTCCCATTGGTCACCTACGTTTAAAGCGCGCTCTGTAAACCAAACTTCCCACCCCACTGGAAACTGAAGGTTTGCTCACAAATGCGCATCCAACATTTTCGTCAATGGGCCGAACGAGACGAAGTACTTTTATCAAGACCTCGATGCGAACGGCGACCGATTGAATGGCGACTCCGACTGGATGTAGAGCGTCAGCGAGCCATCTTCGCCGTATTTGAGCGCCTTGTTCTTGGTGCCGAGCGAATACCGATTGATCGTATTCGGCTCGAAGAAGTGTTTTTCGTTGTAGAGGGTGAGCGACCAGAAGCCGCTGACGGGCGGCGTCTGATCCTTGGCGAATGTGACTGTGTAGCGATTGGCGCCATTCAATCGGTCGCCGTTCGCATCGAGGTCTTGATAAAAGTACTTCGTCTCGTTCGGCGCATTGACGAAAATGTTGGATTTCGCGACTGCGGTTCGGGTGAAATAGTCGACGCCGAACGATGCATTGTTGGTTGTTGTCGACCAATGATGAGGGAGCTGGACGCCCCAGTTCCGGAACTCGAAGAGCGGAGCGACGATCTCGGCATCTGCTTTCGCCACCTCGTCGTCGATCGCCTTCCTGAGTTCAGGGTTGGCCTTTGCCGCAGCGAGCAGCGCAAGCACCTGCGAATAGCGCGCTTCTTCGCCCGGCATCGGCGGCGCATCCGCAAGCGCAGCGGGCAAAGTGTCGAAGAACGTCGCCGGGGGAACCCAAGGCGTCTCCGCACCGCCATCGCCGTCGGCCGCGATCTGGGGGAATACCCTTCCAGTCCTTGACCTTCATGGCGCCGTTGAATTCGCTCAACGGATACATGTCGATCTGGTTGATCACCGGCTGGATCGCGGTGCGATCGGCGGCGCTGTCGTCCATGAAGACGCGCGGAATGACGTAGCCCGTGCTGGTGGTCGACCTGAAGACCTTGGTGATCCCCTTCGGTACCTCCCCATGCCAATCCGGGCCTACGAAGAGATAGAAGCCGGGCTGGCTCCCATACATCTTGCCGAGGCTCGCAAAACTGTCGGTGCGCGAGTCGACGGTCTGGTAGACCCAGAAGCGGTCGCCGAAATCGGGCACCTGGATCACGACTGGCGAGATTTCCAGGGCCAGCGGACCGCCACCATAGACCACGTCCTGGTTTGGGCAGGCGACAATGCGCTCGTCCGGGGCAATGTAGTCGGTGATCATGCTAAGCCGGTTCAGGGGAGCCGCCGGCGCGCCGCCGTTGATCACCGGCTGGGGGACCTGAGCGTTCACCGCCCTCCTGTTCATGACATTGACCAGCGGCCAAGCCCAGACGAAGGTGTCCCGTGCCACCGCGCGCGCGTAAGCGTCGGTAATCTTCATGCTGGTATCAGGACCGCTTGGCATCGCAGCAGCCCAATCCGGCGAAGGCGGCAAGGGCTGGGGATTGAGTTCGCCCGCATTGGCGATTGCCGCTGCACCGGCCATGCCTGCCGCAAGCAAAGTTAGACGGCGCATTCGTTTCCTCCCGGATTGAGAAGTAGGCTTAGACGGCCTCTAGTTGCTTTCGTCCGACCGCATCCACGGGCGCACCCACCAAAACGCGATATTTTGCATGAAAAGCTCGCCGATCGTCCAGCATACGACTGCCCAATATTACACGACCGTACCGAAAGTCAGCAACGCGCCGAACAGAACCCCTAACGGCGAAGTGAACAGCCGTCGCAACCTCACCTAGCATTCCTTCAGCCTCCGACTTTCGGGCGCATTTTTGTGAGCAAACCTTCAGTTTTCCAGTGGGGTGGGAAGTTTGGTTTACAGAGCGCGCTTTAAACGTAGGTGACCAATGGGAGAACTTGTTTGAAGTGAACATAAAAACGATTTTGATTCAATTGGTTCGAGAAATTTTCACTAGCAAAACATCGGGACGCTCACATCGAAAAATGAAAGTCGTGAATGAAGAGATGCGCGAGAAGATCGCCGATGCGTTCCGGAAGCTGGCCGGCTTCACGCCGGTCGGTGTCGACGCGGCGGTCCAGATCGGCCGCGGTCAAGCCGTCACAAAACGCGATGAGACGCCGGTCGAAATCGCCTTGCAGTTCGGCAAGCCTCTGCGGCTCATCGACTTCGGCATAGCTGTCGAAAATCGCGCGGCCCCTGCCCGTCTCCTGCAAGGCATCGAGATAGTAGAGGTCGACCTCAAGGACGTGGTTGTGAGTGGCTTTGATCGACGGAAAGAAGCTGATGCGAGGGGCCGTGAACTCGCCTGGCTGCAAAGCCAGGATGGATCGGTAGATCCGATCATTCGACCAGCAATTGTTTGCCGCCATGCGGCGGAAATGTTCGATCAATTCCATCGTTCGGACTACGGCGGTGGCGAAGCCGCCTACCGCCTCCGGCTATGTTGAAACCTGCTCCACCGTCTGCTCGATCGCGCCAAAGATCGAGTGCCCCGCCTTGTCCTTCATTTCGATACGCACCGTATCGCCGAATTTCAGGAACGGGGTTTTTGGCGCACCGTGCTCGATCGTCTCGATCGTACGGATCTCCGCGATGCAGGAATAGCCCGCACCGCCCTCTCCGATCGGCTTGCCGGGCCCGCCGTCCAACTTGTTGGAAACAGTGCCCGAGCCGATTATCGCCCCGGCGGAAAGCGGCCGTGTCTTCGCGGCATGCGCGATGATGGTTGGGAAGTCGAACGTCATATCGACACCCGTATTCGCCTTGCCGAAAGGCTTTCCGTTGAGTTCTACCAAAAGCGGCAGGTGCAGCTTGCCGCCGTCCCATGCCTCACCCAGCGATTCAGGCGTCACCGCGACCGGTGAACAAGCGGAGGATGGCTTGGACTGGAAAAAGCCGAAACCCTTGGCAAGTTCGGCCGGAATGAGATTGCGGAGCGATACGTCATTGACCAGCATGATGAGGCGGATCGCCTGGCGCGCTTCATCCGGCGTCGCGCCCATCGGAACATCGTCGACGATAACGGCGATCTCACCTTCCATATCGATGCCGTAAGCTTCGTCGGCCATGACAATCGCATCGCGCGGCGCCAGGAAAGCGTCCGACCCGCCCTGATACATCAGCGGATCGGTCCAGAAGGTATCCGGCATCTCGGCCTTGCGCGCTTTGCGCACCAACTCGACATGGTTCACATAGGCCGAACCGTCCGCCCACTGATAGGCGCGCGGCAGCGGCGATTCCGCATCATGCTCATGAAAGCGAAGGGACGGCACCGAGCCATGGTCGAGGCTTTCGGCCATGGCTTCAAGATGCGGCGCTATGCGCGCCCAATCGTCGAGGGCCGCTTGAAGCGTGGGAACAAGAAAGGACGCATCGGTGTAGCGTGTCAGGTCTCGCGAGACGACGACGAGCTTCCCGTCACGCGTCCCGTCCTTCAGGCTGGCTAGCTTCATATATGCTTCCCCTCTAAGCCTCCACGAACACCTGGAAGCCTCCGTAAATCATCCGCTTCATATAGGGCGGCATTGTTTCCATAGACGCTTTCAGGCGCGGATCGTCCATCACTTTTTTCATCACTTCGTCGCGGTGTTCGCGCGATTTGTAGGTGGCGTAGGAGAATATGACGATGTCGCCTTTCTCCTTCTTCACGGCGAGCGGAAACGATGTGATCTCGCCATCCGGAACATCGTCGGCCCGCGCCTCGACATAGGAAAGCGCGCCGTGCTCCATCCAGACTGATCTGCCGAGTTCGGCGTTCTTCTTGTATTCTTCAAACTCGCCTTCCGGCACCGGAAGCACGAAACCGTCAACATAGGCCATGTCAGTCTCCTTTTTTGCGATTGTCCTATCAAGGACGATCGAAGGCGGCTGGTTCCGACATTCGAGATTCTTCCAGAACGGGTGTCTGCACGGGTATGCCTGGTTTGGGGGCGGGATAACGCCGGCGTGGCGGGAGTCCGTGGACAATGATGGCCATGACCAGAATGCCCAGGCAGCCGACGAGCAAGGTGATGAAAAGCCGGGTGCTGTCTTCATGCATTGCGCTGGCCAGCACCGGGATCGCCCCCGCCGGCGGATGGGTGATGCGCAAGGTCTGCATGAGAAACAGCGTGAGGCCGACTGCCCCCGCCGAGGCCCACCATACATCTCCAAAGAACAGCGCCACCGCAACGCCGATGATCGTTGCCACGAAGTAGCTGCCGAATATGTTTATCGGCTGCGCCAGCGCGCTACCCGGATAGCCGAACAGGATCACCGCGGTTGCCCCGAGCGGCGCCACCAGCAGCGGCAAGCCTGTAACTTCCGCGAGGGCGCCGATCATCAGCATCGAAGCAGCAGCGCCCAGCGCGGACTTCAAATGTTCCGGGACGCCGCGGATCGGCTCGTGGCGGGTCAATATCAAGCGCATCAGCTCTGGCATGCTACACCTCTAGGGTGGCGCGCGGGTACCATGAGCCGATCGGGATGGCCAAGACCGTTGGCCTTATACCTTTGCCAGCGACGCAATTGTGAATCCACGCCGCGATTGATATGACGCGGCCACTTTTCAGCATTCACCACAACTCGACCGGCCCCACGCGAGACCGGTGAAAAAGGATATCCCGATGACAATCGCCAAGGAAACCCATGCCCTCTTGAACAAGCTTGGTGTCGTCGAAGCCGCCTACACCAAGGGGCTCATGCCATCGTTCACGCCGGTAACCGGCGAGAAGATCGCCGATCTGCAAACCGTCAGCGCGGCCGACGCCGCCAAGGCCATCGACCTTGCCGACGAGGCGTTCAAATCCTGGCGTCTGGTGCCCGCGCCGCGTCGTGGCGAATTGGTGCGCCTGCTCGGCGAGGAGCTTCGCGCAGCCAAGGACAATCTCGGCCGGCTGGTGTCGATCGAGGCGGGCAAGATCCCTTCCGAAGGTCTCGGCGAAGTGCAGGAAATGATCGACATTTGCGACTTTGCCGTCGGCCTGTCGCGCCAGCTTTACGGCCTGACCATCGCGACCGAACGCGCCGGCCACCGCATGATGGAAAGCTGGCATCCACTGGGCGTTGTCGGCGTTATTTCCGCCTTCAACTTCCCCGTTGCGGTCTGGTCGTGGAACACGGCTCTCGCGCTGGTGTGCGGCAACTCGGTGGTCTGGAAGCCGTCGGAGAAGACGCCGCTGACCGCGCTCGCCTGCCAGGCCATTTTCGATAAGGCCGTCAAGCGTTTCGGCGATGCACCTAAAGGGTTGAGTCAGGTTCTGATCGGCGATCGCGCCATTGGCGAAGTGCTGGTCGACCACCCCAAGGTTCCCATCGTTTCAGCCACGGGCTCGACCCGCATGGGCCGCGATGTCGGTCCGCGCCTGGCCAAGCGTTTCGCCCGTGCAATCCTAGAACTCGGCGGCAACAATGCCGGTATCGTCACGCCGAGCGCCGACCTCGACATGGCGCTGCGCGCCATCGCCTTCGGCGCGATGGGCACGGCCGGTCAGCGCTGCACGACGCTGCGCCGCTTGTTCGTGCATGAGAGCGTCTATGACAAGCTGCTGCCCCGTTTGAAAAAGGCCTATGAGAGCGTGTCCATCGGCAGCCCGCTGGATTCGGGCGCGCTGGTCGGCCCGCTGATCGACAAGGCGGCCTGGTCCGGCATGCAGAAAGCGCTGAAAGAAGCTGCCGCGCATGGCGGCAAGGTCACCGGCGGCGTACGCGTTGAGAACGGCCATTCGGACGCCTATTATGTGCGGCCGGCTCTGGTCGAGATGCCAAAGCAGGAAGGCCCTGTCATGGAGGAGACCTTCGCGCCGATCCTCTATGTGATGAAATACAGCGATTTCGATCAGGCGATTGCGGACCACAACGCCGTGGCGGCCGGTCTTTCCTCATCCATCTTCACGCTGGATATGCGCGAGGCCGAACGCTTCATGTCGGTGGACGGGTCGGATTGCGGCATCGCCAATGTCAATATCGGCACCTCGGGTGCAGAGATCGGCGGCGCGTTCGGTGGCGAGAAGGAAACGGGCGGGGGCCGTGAAAGCGGGTCGGACGCCTGGAAGGCCTATATGCGCCGCGCAACCAATACCGTGAACTACTCCAAGGCTCTGCCGCTGGCGCAGGGCGTCAGCTTCGATATCGAGTAGCTGGGCCGCCCATCGGGCTAGAACTTCCGGCTCAGATAGGGCGAACCCTTCAACCCAAAACGCCAAGGTTGCTCCGCAGCCTTGGTGATGCCGATGCGCGGACCGATTGCAACTTCGACGCTCGGCAGTTTAAGGCCCAGATCGAACGGCGGCGCCAGTAGCGGTAAGCCATTGTGCGCCCGGCCGATGCTCAGCGCCTGTGCCAGCTTGCCGGGACCGGAGCAGAGACTGCGCGGGTCCGTCTGGCTGCGGCGTTCCGCCATCACGTCGATCCCTTGCGTCGGCTCCAGCGCGCGGATCAGCACTGCGCTCGCATCCACGCAGGTGAAGTTCAGGCACCAGTGCACGCCATATATGAAATAGACATAGGCATGCGCCGGTGGGCCAAACATGACGGCATTGCGCTTGGTTGGACCCCGAAAGCTGTGCGAGGCCGGATCGTCGCGGCGGTAGGCTTCCGTCTCGACAATGATCCCGCCCACCCCATCGACCAGCAGCGTCACACCGATCAGGTCCCAGGCGACAATGAGGGACGGGCGGTCAAAGAAGGATGAGGTTGTTGAAAGATGACCGGTCATAATGTACATTCTGACCGGTCAGAATGATTGGTCAAGGCGATGAGAACGATACAGGCAACGGAGCTAAAGGCGAAATTGTCCGCAATTCTCGGCGATGTCGAGCGGGGGGAAGAAATCGGCATATCCCGCCACGGCAAGACAATTGCAATGATCGTGCCGCCTCGCCTGCATGATCGCGAACGAGTAGCGGCAGCGATCGAAAAATTGAAGGCGTTCCGCAAGACGCTGCCTCCGACCGGCATTACCATTCAAGACATTCTGGATGCGCGCCATCAAGACCACAAATACTGATGGCGATCGTACTCGATGCCTCGGTCACAGCGGCATGGCTGCTGCCAGACGAATTCAGTCCTGTAGCGGAAGCATGCCGAAATGCGCTCCTGTTGGACACAGCAATAGTTCCCGCGATCTGGCCGCTGGAAGTGTGCAATCTTATGCTGATGGCTGAGCGTCGGGGGCGGATAAATCCTGTGGGCACAGCGGTCGCGCTTGAGTATCTGGCGGACTTTCCTATCGTGCCGGATTTCGATCAGCCGGATCGTGATCGGACGATGGACCTCGCACGGCGTTACAAATTGACTGCATATGATGCAGCATATCTCGAACTTGCGCTTCGCCTTGATCTGCCTTTATCAACTCTTGATGGACCGCTTTCCAGAGCCGCAATGGCAGCGAACGCCAGACTCTTCTCCGTCTAAACCCTCACCAATCCATCACGACTTTACCAGAATTGCCGCTCTTCATCGCCTCGAAGCCTTCGCGATAGTCGTCGAAGCCGATGCGGTGAGTGATCAGCGGGGTCACATCAAGCGGTCCCTGAACCAGCGCGATCATCTTGTACCAGGTCTCGAACATCTCGCGGCCGTAGATGCCCTTGAGGTGCAGCATCTTGAAGATGACCTTGTTCCAGTCGATCTCGAAGCCGGTCGGCGCAATGCCCAGAATGGCAATCTTGCCGCCATTGTTCATCGTGTCGATCATGTCGCGGAAAGCCGGCGCCGCGCCCGACATTTCGAGCCCGACATCGAAGCCCTCGGTCATGCCGATCGCCGGCATCACATCGCGCAGCTTTTCCTTCGAGGCATCGACCACATGCTGAACGCCGAGCTTCTTGGCCAGAGCCAGACGGGTCGGATTGATGTCGGTGATCACCACCTTCCTGGCGCCGACGCACTGCGCCACCAACGCGCCCATGATGCCGATCGGTCCGGCCCCGGTGACCAGCACATCCTCGCCGACAAGATCGAATGACAGGGCGGTGTGCACTGCGTTGCCGAGAGGATCGAAGATAGCCGCCACCTCATCAGGCACATCGTCGGGGATCGGCACGACGTTGTGCTGCGGGATTGCCAGATACTCTCCGAACGCGCCCGGACGGTTGACGCCGACGCCCAGCGTGTTGCGGCAGAGATGTCCCCTGCCCGCCCGGCAGTTGCGGCAATGGCCGCAAACGATGTGGCCCTCTCCCGACACGCGCTGGCCCACTCTGTATTCCGTCACCGCCGCGCCGAAATCGGCGACGGTTCCAACGAATTCGTGTCCGGTCACCATCGGCACAGGCACGGTCTTCCGGGCCCACTCATCCCAATTGTAGATATGAACGTCGGTGCCGCAGATCGCCGCCTTCTTGACCTTGATCAGCACATCGTTGGGGCCGATTTCGGGAACCGGCACCTGCTCCATCCAGATTCCGGGTTCGGCCTTTGCCTTAACGAGTGCGCGCATCATGTTGGACATGTCTGGCTCCTGTCTGCGCCCCCTCCACCGCCTTCGGCGGTCCCCCTCCCCCGTAAACGGAGGAGGATCCAGGTCGTGCCAGCGGCGCCGTTAATCCTCCCCTGCGAAGCGGGGGAGGGGGACCGCCGAAGGCGGTGGAGGGGGCAAGAAGATCTCACTTGATCACCCCCAACTCACGCCCGACCTCGCCGAACGCCGCCACGGCATTGTCGATATCGATGGTGGAATGCGCCGCCGACATCTGCGTGCGGATGCGAGCCTGCCCCTTTGGCACAACGGGGACGGAGAAGCCGATCACGTAAATGCCGCGCTTCAGCATCCGCGCCGCCATCTCCTGCGCCAGTGTTGCATCGCCCAGCATCACCGGGATAATCGGATGGTCGGCGCCGGCTAGCGTAAAGCCAAGCTTCGTCATCTCGGACCGGAACCGGTCGGCATTGTGAGTGAGCTTCTTGCGCAAGGCATCGCCCTTCTCAACAAGATCGAAGACCTTCAAGGACGCGGCGGCGATTGCCGGCATCAGCGTGTTTGAAAACAGGTAAGGCCGCGACCGCTGGCGCAGCCAGTCGACCACTTCGCGCTTGCCCGAGGTGTAGCCGCCCGAAGCGCCGCCCAGCGCCTTGCCCAGCGTACCGGTGATGATGTCCACCCTGCCCTCGACGCCGCAATGTTCCGGCGACCCGCGCCCGTGCTTGCCGACAAAGCCAACGGCGTGACTGTCATCGACCATTACCATCGCACCGTATTTCTCGGCGAGATCGCAGACCCCGCCCAGATTGGCGATGATGCCGTCCATTGAAAACACGCCGTCGGTAGCGATCAGCTTGAAACGGCTGCCTTCCGCCTTCTTCAGTTCCTCCTCCAGCGCGGTCATGTCGTTGTTGGCGTAGCGGAACCGCTTTGCCTTCGAGAGCCGCACGCCATCGATGATCGATGCATGGTTGAGCACATCGGAAATGATGGCGTCTTCCTCACCGAGCAGCGTCTCAAACAGGCCGCCATTCGCGTCGAAGCAGGAACCGTAGAGGATCGTATCCTCCAGGCCGAGAAAGGCCGAAATCTTCGCCTCAAGCTGTTTGTGCTCCTCCTGCGTACCGCAGATGAAGCGCACCGAGGCCATGCCGTAGCCATAGCGGTCGAGCGCCTTCTTTGCCGCGTCGCGCAGCTGTTCGCTGTCTGCAAGGCCGAGATAGTTGTTGGCGCAAAAGTTGAGCACTGTCTGTCCGCCGGCGACCTTGATTTCCGCCGACTGCATGGAGGTAATCACGCGCTCGGATTTGTAGAGGCCGGCAGTCTTCAGGCCATCGAGTTCCTGCGCCAGATGGGTCAAAAAGGGCTGCGTCATGGAAATCTCCTCCACGCCTCTTCTTGCCCAAACGCGCTCTGCCGACAATCGAATTCGACTCTGGTCCAGACCTCGGCAGCGCTGCTCCGCGGCAATCAAGTGGTGACGCCGAGCTCCACCAGGCGCTCAACGCAGGATTCTTCCGCCTGGTCGAGTTCCGACAGCGTCTCTTCCAGGTCGCGGCGCTTCTGCCGAAGTTCCTCTCGCTTCTCTTCGATCCGCTGAATCATCAATTTCAACTGGCCCACGACGCCCGGCGGCTCCCTGTAGATCTGGATGATTTCGCGGATCTCGTTGATGGAAAAGCCGAGCCGCTTGCCGCGCAAGATCTGCTTCAGCAAATGGCGATCCGCCGGTCGAAACAACCGCGTGCGGCCACGACGCACAGGATTGATGAGCCCTTCATCCTCGTAGAAGCGCAATGTCCGCGTCGAAACGTCGAATTCGCGGGTCAATTCCGTAATTGTGTAGAATTCCCGCATCCGGCTCTCGATTTCCTAGAGCATTTTGCGGCCAAGCGAATGACCTGGCGTCGCACAAAGGCGGCTGAAACAGGCACTTGGAGCGGCACCCCGTTCCAGCCAGACGTATTCGGCTCCGGCGCGGATCTCTCACGACATTTACGTAAAAGTCAAATTCGACTTGTGCTTTGCTTCACTTTGTCCGGCACGCTCAGAGCATCCCGAACCACCATGTCGCAAGTCCGAGAAAGGCGAAAAAACCCACGACATCGGTCACTGTGGTGACGAAGACGGACGACGCCACGGCCGGATCGACGCCCACGCGGTCAAGCACCAGGGGGATCAGAATGCCGGCAAGGGCCGCGGCCATCATGTTGATGACCATAGCGGCGGCAATGATGCCGCCAAGGTTCGGGTCCTGAAACCACAGGCCTGCAACAAGCCCGATGAGCACGGCAAAAATGGCGCCATTCAGGAAACCAACACCGAGTTCGCGGCGGATGATGCGGCCGGCATTGTAGATGTCGATATCCTTGGTCGCCAGCGCACGCACAGTGACGGTCATGGTTTGCGAACCGGCATTGCCGCCCATGCCGGCGACGATGGGCATCAGCACCGCCAGCGCGACGATGTGCTCGATCGTCTCATCGAACAGGCCGATGACCGACGCCGCGAGAAACGCGGTGAACAGATTGACCAGCAGCCATGGCACGCGCGACCGCGACGTTTCCAAAACGGAGTCAGACAATTCCTCGTCGCCGACGCCGCCCATGCGCATCAAATCTTCCTCGGCTTCCTGCTGGATGACGTCGACGACGTCATCGATGGTCAGGACGCCAACCAGCCGCTCGTTCTCGTCCACGACGGCAGCAGACAGAAGATCGTATTGCTCAAATTCGCGCGCAGCTTCTTCCTGGTCCATGGTCGCTGGAATGGCATGCCGCGTTTCATGCATGACGTCTTCGATCTTGATCGCGCGCTTGGTGCGCAGGATCTGGTCGAGATCGACCGCGCCAAGCAGCTTGAACGTGGGATCGATGACGAAGATCTGGCTGAACTGATCAGGCAGATCATTGTCTTCGCGCATGTAGTCGATGGTTTGCCCGACTGTCCAATAGGGCGGCACGGCGACAAACTCCGTCGCCATGCGCCGTCCGGCGCTTTCCTCTGGATATTCCAGCGACCGTTTGAGCCTGATACGCTCGGTAAACGGCAGCTTCGCCAGGATCTCGCGCTGATCCTCTTCGTCGAGGTCTTCAAGAATGTAGACCGCGTCGTCGGAGTCGAGTTCCTGCAGCGCCTGGGCGATCTGATCGTTCGGCAGTTCCTCGATGATGTCTTCGCGAATCGAGTCATCGACTTCGGTCAGCGCGCCGAAATCGAACTCGTCACCGAGCAGTTCGACGAATGCCAGCCGCTGCTCGGGCTGCAGCGCCTCAAGCACGTCGCCGACTTCGGATTGGTGAAGATCCTCGACTTCATGGCGCAGGGTAAGCGTATCGCGGTCAGCGATCGCTGCGCCGATATGCGCCAGGAATGACGAGCGAACGACACCGGCATCGTCATAGATGTCTGCGCCAGCTCTTTCGGGATGATCGTCGGGACGCGGCTCGTCCGGTTGGCTATCCATCACCGCCTCCCTGTTCGCGCGACCTGATTTGCGTAGGAGGTGTAGCCCGTGCGGAGGCGGAACATCAATCGAAATTGTCCGCCGCCAATCCGGCACAGGCGCATGGCAGACAGACCCGACGTCAGCGCGGGCATCCGAGCTTTCGCTAAAACAAACAAATGTCTCGGAGGATTTTCTAAGTTCGTGATGGTGCGGTCGAGAAGACTCGAACTTCCACGGGTTGCCCCACAGCGACCTCAACGCTGCGCGTCTACCAATTCCGCCACGACCGCACATCACGAATGGACCGGTCGGAACCGGCCCGCGGCATGTAGCAAATCACCTGTAGCGAAACAAGTGCGGCGGCGAAGAGTTTTGGTCAGCGAAGCCGTTCATTTGTGTCCCGGAGTCTGCCGGCATCAAAACGAGACAGATCCCTGAGCTTGGCGGCACCCCTCCCCCGCCGCCACGGCCTTTCGGTCGTCACTCCACCGCTTTGCAGGGGGTCACCAGCGGCGTCACCGTCGGCACGACTTGGCTCCCTCACGGTTCATGCTTGGTTTAAGAGACGGGGACCGTGTAGGCGTCGTAAAGATCGGGCGTCCTCCGAAGGTCATCTCGATGTCGACAGAATACGGCGCGTTGCGCCGCTGGACGCGGTGCCCGGAAATCGCCATATCAGGGGACTTATCGAGAGCCATCAATGCTGCGCAGCCAGATAGCGACATCTTTCCTGCCTGCCCTACCCTCGCCCCCTGTCGGATGGCGCGTCGAGGCGGGCCTGCTGGACTATGCCACAGCGCTGTCCACGATG
>Ga0190271_10001768_pt1 | contig 12608 bp, 12 predicted proteins | sample Popmic356T_FD_133747 | JGI IMG/M metagenome (GOLD analysis project Ga0190271, IMG submission 133747) | Populus adjacent soil microbial communities from riparian zone of Weber River, Utah, USA - 356 T | ecosystem: Environmental > Terrestrial > Soil > Riparian zone | place: USA: Utah | collected...
ACCGGGGCCTGGGCGGAGCGCTTGATCGAGTCGACCTCCTCGGGATCGATCCCCGTTACCTCGGCGATCTCCTCCGGGGTGGGCTCGCGGCCCAGCTCGGTGACCAGCTTGCGCTCGGCGCGACCGATCTTGTTCAGCTTCTCGACCACGTGGACCGGGATGCGGATCGTGCGGGCCTTGTCGGCGAGCGCACGGGCGATCGCCTGGCGGATCCACCAGGTCGCGTAGGTCGAGAACTTGAAGCCCTTGCGGTAGTCGAACTTCTCCGCCGCGCGGACCAGGCCGAGGGTTCCCTCCTGGATCAGGTCGAGGAAGGGCAGCCCCTGGTTCCGATAATTTTTCGCGATCGAGACGACCAGGCGCAGGTTCGACTCGACCATTTTCTGCTTCGCGTCGAGGTCGCCGCGCTCGATCCGTTTGGCGAGTTCGACCTCCTCCTGGGCGGTCAGCAGGCGGACTTTGCCGATGTCCTTGAGGAACAACTGCAGGGAGTCCGTCGTCATGTCCGGTTTCAGGTCGAGCGACTGTTTCTGCCGCCTGCGTCCTTTTTTCCCGGTGTCGACGGGCATCGCTTCCGCGGCCGCTTTCTGGGCCGGGTCCATGTCCTCGACAAGCTCGATCCCGGACTTCTCGAGGTGCCCGTAGAGGTCCTCGACGTCAGACTCGTCGAGATCGACCTCGGAGACCGCCGAAGCGATGTCGCCGAAGGTCAGCACGCCGAGCTGCTGCCCGCGATTGATGAGGTTTTTAACCTCCTCCAACTCCTGAAGCTCTGCTACCAGCATCCTGTTCTACTCGTTTCCCTAGCGCGTGATCTTTTAGTCCTGGCACTGAAATGCCGCCGCGACCCAAAAGTCGCGCCGGCCGATGAAAAAGCGGACCGGCGACCTGGTCCGCGAAGTAAGTAAAGCTTCCATGCAAGACGCCCCAAGGGGGCGAGCGTCAGACTGTCGTCAAACGCTTGTTCGCATGGTAGTCGCTTCAGTTTGTAAAGTCAATGCCCAGCCACCTCCGCCATCCCCGCCCCTGGCTCAAAGCCTTTTGGCACCGCGCGTACCAGGAGAACGTCACCGGGCTGTCGGCGATGGTCGCCTACAACCTAATGCTGGCGGTCTTCCCGTTCGCCCTGCTGGTCCTCTTCGTATTCGGCCAGGTTCTGAAGATCGAAGGGGTCGAGACCAGCGTCGTCAACGACCTCGAGCGCCTCTTCCCCAGCGTCGAGCAGCAGACGCTGACCGATGTCCTCAACCGCATCCAGGACAACTCGACGACGATCGGGATCGCCGCCGGCCTCGGCTCGCTCTGGATCGGCGCCTCCTTCTGGGGGGCGATGGACACCGCCTTCTGCCGCATCTACCACGTCGAGTGCCGCGGCTGGGTAGAGCAGAAGCGCTTCTCCTTCGCGATGCTCGGCGTCGTCCTGCTCTTCATCGCCGCCAGCATCTTCGTGCCGACGGTCGAGAGCGCCCTTCTCTCCAGCACCGATCAGCTGCCCCTGGGCCTCTCCAGCATCAAGGCGATCGACACCATCCTGCTGCTCGCCGCTGCGCTGCTGGTCACCTTCGGGATCTGCTGCGTGATCTTCTGGGCGGTCCCGAAAGGGCACATGCCGTGGCGGGCGGTCTGGCCGGGCGCCGCCTTCGTGACGATCGGCGCCGGCCTCGCCAACTGGCTCTTCCCGATCTACCTCTCCAACGTCTCCAGCCTCTCGCGCTTCGGCTCCACGGTCGGCTTCATCCTCATCGCCCTGCTCTGGTTCTACGTCCTCAGCCTGGCGCTGATGGCCGGGGCGGTGATCAACTCACTGCGCCACGAGCTGCACGACACCGGCGAGCTTCCCTACGTGAAGTCGAAGCCGCCTTGTACTGGCTGCGACGAGGAACGCCGCAGCATGCGGGATCGCGAGCAGACCTCCGCGAGCCAATGAGCACCGGCATGAAACAATTCTTTCGATGCGAAAACAGGGGGGTTTCGAGACCGGCCGCAGCGTCCTTGAGCCGACGCTGCCGGTCGATTTGAGCGCGCGGTCCCAGCGACTGCGGATCATCGCCGCGATGATCGAGAGCGTTGCCGAGAAGACCTACACGGAAACGACGATCTCCGACATCGTCAGCCGCGCCAGCATCTCCCGTACGACGTTCTATAAACGCTTCGCCGACAAGCGCGCCTGTTTCGACGCGGCGCTGCTGCACTGCGTCGAAGCGCTGCGGGCGACGGCGCGGGGAGCGATCGGCCCCGGCGACTCCCCCCCGGAGGCGATCCACAACGCGACCGCCGCGACCCTCGAGTTCCTCGCCGCCGAGCCGGGCCTGGCCCAGCTGGTGATGGGCGAAGCGGTCAACGTCGAGCCGACCGTCTTCGGCCGCTACCGGAACGACCTGGTCCCCCAGGTCAAGGCGATCTGGGAAGCGGGCGGCCAGCTCCCCGAGCCGCACTCGGACCCGCAGCTGGCCTTCGGCCGCGCCCAGGTCCTGATCTTCAACAAGATCGCCGCTGGCGATATCGCCGAGCTGCCCGAGCTGCTGCCGGAAATCGTCTACCTGGTGCTTTTGCCCTTCGGCGGCCATGAGGTGGCCCTGGAGCAGTCCCGGCTGGCCGAAGCCCGCGGCGTCGCTGGCGCCGGGGGCGTGCCGGGGTGAGCGAGACCCCCAAGGACCTGCGTCTCTGGCGCCTGCCTCGCGGCCGCCACGGATTGCCCCGGGAGCTGGTCGAGCGCTCGCAGCGGGAGCGGCTGCTGGCCGCGGTCGTGCGGGTCAGCGCCGCCAAGGGCTACGAGGCGACCTCGGTTGCCGACATCCTGGAGGAAGCCGGCGTCGGGCGCGAGAGCTTCTACGAGCTCTTCGCCGACAAGCAGGACTGCATGATGGCCGCCCGCCGGCTGCTGATCGAAGACCTCTCCGACGCGATCTCCACCGCCTACGAGGGGCCCGGGCCGTGGGTCGACCGGGTCCGGGAGGCGCTGGCGGCGACGCTCGGCTGGTTCGCCGCCGACCCGATCGCCGGCCGCGTGGTGATGCTGGAGCTGTCGGCGCTGGGACCGATCTCGCGGGGGATCTTCCAGGAGGAGTTCGACCACTTCACACGCCTGCTCGACGAAGGGCTCGACGGCACCGGCCCGCAGCCGGAGGTGCGGCGGGCCACCGGCCTCGCCGTCGGCGCCGCCTTCGCCCGCATCTACGACGAAGTCGCCCGCGACCGCTCCGAGCGCCTGCCGCAGATGCTCCCGGAACTCACCTACGAGGTGCTGGTCCCGTTCCTCGGCGAAGCCGGCGCCCGCGAGGAGGAGCGCCGCGCCGCCTCGTCGCTTCAGCCGTAGCGCTCGCCGGTGATCGCGCGGAGCTTGGAGCGATCGTGGCGGGCCTGGACGCGGCGCACGGTGCCCGAGCGGGAGCGCATCACCAGCGATTCGGTGGTGGCGCCGGTGCCGCGGTAGCGGACGCCCTGGAGGACGTCGCCGTCGGTGACGCCGGTGGCGGAGAAGAAGACGTCCTCGCCGGAGCAGAGGTCATTGGCGGTGAGGACCCGGTCGAGGTCGTAGCCGGCGTCGAGCGCCGCCTGGCGCTCATCGTCGTTGCGGGGCCAGAGGCGGCCGAGCAGCTGGCCGCCCATCGACTTCAGGGCGGCTGCCGAGAGCACGCCCTCGGGGGTGCCGCCGATGCCCCAGAGCAGGTCGACCGGGGAGCGGTCGCTGACCGCCAGGAGGGCGGCGGAGACGTCGCCGTCGCTGATCAGGCGGATGCGGGCGCCGGCCTCGCGGATCTCACGGATCGCGTCCTCGTGACGGGGCCGGTCGAGCACGACGACGACCACGTCGTTGACCGAGCCGCCCTTGCGCTCGGCGACCAGCTTCAGGGTCTCCGGCAGCGGCCGGTCGAGGTCGAGCAGATCGGCGATCTCCTCCCCCCCGGCCATCTTTTCCATGTAGACGCAGGGGCCGGGGTCGAACATCGAGCCGCGCTCGGCGAGCGCGATCACGGCCAGGGCGCTGGGCATGCCCTTGGCGCAGAGGGTCGTCCCCTCCAGGGGGTCGACGGCGATGTCGACGACCGGGGGGCTGCCGTCGCCGATCTGCTCGCCGTTGAAGAGCATCGGCGCTTCGTCCTTCTCGCCCTCGCCGATCACGACGACGCCGTCCATCGCCACCGAGTCGAGCACGAAGCGCATCGCGTCGACGGCGGCCCCGTCGGCGGCGATCTTGTCGCCGCGGCCGACCCAGCGAGCGGCTGCCAGCGCCGCCGCCTCGGTAACGCGGACCAGCTCCAGGGCGAGGTTGCGGTCGGGCTTCGGTTGCGAAGTCTCGGCCATGCGCGCCGCAGGCTATAGGGTCGCGGCATGGCTTCGCGTTGGGGACTGACGTTGCCGTTGCCGGGGATCTCGCTGGCCGATCACGAGGAGCACGTGAGGCGGGCCGAGGCGGTTGGCTACACCGATCTCTGGACCGGCGAGACGGCCGGCCCCGACGGCTTCACGCCGCTGGCGCTGAGCGCCGCCTGGACCGAGCGGATGCGGCTCGGCACCGGCATCGTCGGCGTCTTCCAGCGCGGCCCGGCCCTGCTCGCGCAGGAGGCGGCGGCGCTGGCGAGCGGCTCAAACGGGCGCTTCGTGCTCGGCATCGGCTCCTCCTCGGACCGGATCGTCGAAGGCTGGAACGGGATCCCCTTCGAGCGGCCGCTGAGCAAGGTCCGGGAGACGCTCGACTTCCTCGACGCCGCCCTCGCCGGCGAGCGGACCGCGACCGGCTTCAAGCTGGAAATGCCGCCCGCCGAGCCGGTGCCGGTGGTGCTGGCGGCGCTGCGCGGCAAGATGCTCGAGCTGGCGGTCGAGCGGGCGGCTGGCGCCTTCACCAACTTCCTGCCGCTCAGCGGCCTGCCCAAGGTGACCGCCCAGCTGGCCGACGCGCCCGAGGGCTTCGAGCTGCTCTGCCGCTTCTTCTGCCTGCCGGGCGAGCGCGAGCAGGTCGAGCCGCTGGCCCGCTTCATGTTCTCCTCCTACATCACCGTCCCCGTCTACACCGCCTTCTACCGCTGGCTCGGCTTCGGCGAGCAGATCGAGCCGATGGTCGAGGCCTGGCAGGCCGGCGACCGCCAAGCGGCCGCGGCGGCGGCCCCGGCCGAGCTGCTCGAGGAGATGTTCGTCTTCGGGACCCCCGAGGAGATGAAGGAGCGCCTCGGCGCCTTCGTCGCCGGCGGCATCACGCTGCCGATCCTGACCCCGATCGTGACGCCGGACAAGCTCGGCGAGACGATCGAGGCGCTGGCGCCCTAGGAGGGCTCGACCAGCGAGTCGTAGGCGTCGGGGCGGCGCGTCTGCAGGAACGGGAACAGCTCCAGCCAGTCGCGACGCTGGTCGAGGTCGAGGTCGGCGACGAGGACGGTGGGCTCGTCGCGCGGCGCCTCGACGAGGATGCGGCCGTAGGGGTCGGAGACGAACGAGGAGCCGTAGAAGCTGAGCGGCGGCTCCTCGCCAACGCGGTTGACCGCGACCATGAAGACGCCGTTGGCGATCCCGTTGCCGACGATCACCTGGCGCCAGAGCGGCTCCGTGTCGAACTCGGGATGGTCGGGCTCGGAGCCGATCGCGGTCGGGTAGACGAGCACGTCGGCGCCCTCGAGGGCGTAGGCCCGCGCGACCTCGGGGAACCACTGGTCCCAGCAGGTCGGCAGCCACAGCTGGGCGTCGCCGAGCGCCAGCAGCGGAAAGGCCTGCTCGCCGGCCGGGCCGGGACGGAAGTAGCGATCCTCGTGGTAGCCGGCGGTGACGGGGATGTGCAGCTTGCGGGTCCGGGCGACCAGCTCGCCGCGCGGGGAGACGACGATCGCGGTGTTGTAGCCGAGCCCGTCGGCGCCATCGGCGCGCTCGTAGAGCGAGGCGTGGACGTGGATCCCGGTCGCGGCGGCCATCTCGCTCGCGAAGCGGTGGGTCGGACCGCCCGGCAGGTCCTCGGGCTCGGCACCGACCGCCTGGGGGCCACCGGGCTCGACCGCGAAGTAGCGGCTCAGGGTCAGCTCCTGCAGGCAGACGAGACGGGCGCCCTGCTCGGCGGCGAGCCGGATCGCGGCGGCGAGGGCGGCGCGATGCTCGGCGGGGTCGGGGTGCCAGCGGTGCTGGACGGCGGCGACCCGAAAGGGGGCGCGAGCGGGCGGGCGGGTGCGGGCCGGTGAGGCGGGCGGATCGCCCGCGAAGATCAAGCGCGGCTCCTCCATGAGAGGAAGATAGAAGGTGATGACCGCCGCCCTGGACTCCACGCCCGCGGAAGACGGCTTCCGGATGCCGGGCGAGTTCGAGCGGCACGACGGCTGCTGGATGGCCTGGCCGGAGCGGCGCGACAACTGGCGGCTGGGGGCGCGGCCGGCGCAGGTCGCGTTCGCCGCGGTGGCCGAGACGATCGCCGCGGCCGAGCCAGTCACCGTGGCGGCCTCGGCGGCGCAACTGGAGCGAGCGCGCGAGCTGCTGCCGGCCTCGGTGCGAGCGGTCGAGCTCCCCACCGACGACGCCTGGATGCGCGACATCGGGCCGACCTACGTCGTCGACGGCCGGGGCGGGCGGCGCGGCGTCGACTGGGAGTTCAACGCCTGGGGCGGGCTCGAGGGAGGCCTCTACTCGCCCTGGGATCGCGACGACGCGGCGGCAGCGCGAATCCTCGAGATCGAAGCGACCGAGCGCTACCGAGCGCCGCTGGTGCTCGAGGGCGGCTCGATCCACGTCGACGGCGAGGGCACCGTGCTGACCACCGAAGAGTGCCTGCTCAACCGCAACCGCAACCCGAAGCTGAGCCGGGCGCAGGTCGAGAGCCACCTGCGCGCCTACCTCGGGGCCGAGAAGGTCGTCTGGCTCGGGCGCGGCGTCCACGAGGACGAGACCGACGGCCACGTCGACAACCTCGCCTGCTTCGCCCGTCCCGGCCTGGTGCTGCTGACCTGGACCGACGACGCGTCCGATCCCCAACAGGCGATCTCCGCCGACGCCCGCCGCCGCCTCGAAACCGCCACCGACGCCCGCGGGCGCCACTTCGAGGTCGTCCTCCTCCCCTCCCCCGGCCCGCTCACCGCGAGCGCCGAGGAGGCGGCCGGCGTCGAGGCTGCCGAGGGAACCACTCCGCGGCGCCCCGGCGACCGGCTTGCCGCCTCCTACGTCAACTTCTACCCGGCCAACGGCCGCCTAGTGATGCCGCTGCTCGACGAGCGCCACGACGGGGAGGCCGCGGCGACGCTGCGACGCGCCTTCCCGGATCGGGAGGTGGTCGGCGTGCCGGCGCGGGAGATCCTGCTCGGCGGCGGCAACGTCCACTGCATCGTCCAGCAGGTGCCGACCGCGGCTGGCGGTGGGGGCGCCTAGGGCGGCGGGAGTCCCCGCTACCTGCCGACGGCGCCACCGTCGGGACAGCCCGGCTCGTGGCCACCGGGCACGGACCCACCGCATTTGCCGCAGAGATAGACGGCGGTGAACTCACCCGAGTCGTTGAGGTCGAGGTCGCGGTTCACGGCAGCCGGCAGCTCCCCGACCGGCTCGACGATCAGCTCGGCCCGGCCGACGATCTCGACCTCCGCCACCGCGCCGCCGAAGACCCACGGCGACTCGAGGGACTCGAAGACCGCGTAGGAGGCCGCCGCTCCGCCGTTCCAGTGCCGCACCGCGTTGGCGCCGGCGCTCTTCGCCGCCGCGTCCAATGCCGACCGCGCCGCGGCGAGGCTCGACCCCGGCGAGGGCAGAAATCCGATCACGGTCAGGTCGGTCATGGCTCCTAAGCGGGGCGCGCCAGCGAGAGCGCGTAGTCGCCGGCGGCATCGGTGAACCAGCCGCAGATCTCCAGGCCCGCGTCGGCGTAGATCGACTCTAGGCGGGCGCGGGTGAACTTGGTCGAGATCTCGGTCCGCATCTCCTCGCCGGCGACGAACTCGACGCTGACGTCGAGCTCCTCGAGCCGCACCTCCTGGTCGGCGAGGGAGCGCAGGCGGATGTCCATCCGCTCGCGGTCGCTGTCGTAGCGGGCGACGTGCTCGAAGGCGTCGAGGTCGAAGTCGGCGCCGAGCTCGCGGTTGAGGACCTGGAGGACGTTCTTGTTGAACTCGGCCGTGACGCCGAGGGAGTCGTCGTAGGCCGCCTCGAGCCGGTCGGTCTCCTTGACCAGGTCGGTGCCGAGCAGGAGCCGGTCGGCGGGACCGAGCAGCGCCGCGATCCGACTCAGGAAGCCCTGGCGCTGGGCGGGATAGAGGTTGCCGACGGTGCCGCCGAGGAAAGCGACGAGGCGCTCGCCCTCGGCCGTGGGGATGCGCTCCAGGTGGCGCTCGAAGTCGCAGACCAGCCCCCGCACCGCCAGCCCCGGGTACTCCTCGACCAGGCAGCGCGCCGTCTCCTGGGTGATCTCCTCGGAGATGTCGACCGGCACGTAGGTGTCGAGACAGCCGGCGTCGCGCATCGCGTCGAGCAGGTGCCGGGTCTTGGCGGCGGAGCCGGAGCCGAGCTCGACCAGGGTGCCGGGCGCGCCCGCCTCGGCGACGATCTCGGCGGAGCGCCGGGCGAGGATCTCCCGCTCGGCCCGGGTCGGGTAGTACTCGGCGAGCTCGGTGATCTGCTCGAAGAGCTGCGAGCCGCGCTCGTCGTAGAAGTACTTCGGCGCCAGCTCCTTCGGCTCCGACTGCAGCCCAGCGCGGACGTCGCGGGCCATCGCCTCGCTGGCCTCGGCATCGAGATGGACCTCGATCGCGATCATGCCGCGTCCCTCGCGCAGCGCAGCCCGGAGAAGATCTGGCGCCGCTGCGGCAGGTCCCAGTTGCGGAAGCTGCGGCGAGCGACGCTCGGGTGCGTCGCCCAGGAGGCGCCGCGCAGAACCTTGTACTCGTCGCCGAAGAAGACCTCGGAGTACTCGCGGTAGGGGAAGGCGCGGAACCCTTCGTAGGCGACGAAGTCGGAGGCGGTCCATTCCCAGGCCTGGCCGACCCCGTCCAGCCGGTCGGCGGCCGCCTCCCACTCCAGCTCGGTCGGCAGCCGCTTGCCCGCCCAGCGGGCGAAGGCGTCGGCCTGCTGCCAGGAGACGTGGAGGACGGGATGGTCGGGCTCAACCGGCGCCCGTCGCCCCATCGCGGTGCTGACCCAGCCGGCGCCGTCGCGCTCCCAGTACTGCGGCGGCTCGGCGCCGGTGGACTCGACGAACTCGGCGAAGGCGGCGTTGGTCACCGGGGCTCGGTCGATCTCGAAGGCGGCCAGCTCGACCTCGTGGCGGGGGCGCTCGTTGTCGTAGGCGAAGCCGACCGGCGGCGCCCCGATCTCGTGGCGGCCGGCCTCGACCCGCAGCATCTCGGGATCGCCGCTCGGGGCGATCGGCGTCGTTCCCATCGCCCAGGGAGGCTCGTAGCGCTCGACCAGCTGCAGCAGCTGCAGCATCGTCTCCTGGTGCTGCAGCTCGTGGGCGAGCAGCAATTCGTAGACGAAGCCTTCGCGCAGCAGGGGGTCCTCGGCGTCGGGACCGATCTCGACCGAGTCGAGTACCTCCAGGGCGCGCTCGCGGACGTCGGCCATGTAGTCGCGCAGCTCGGCGTCGCGCAGGATCGGCAGCTCGCCGCGGGTCTTGCGCGGGTTCTCGATCGCGTCGTAGAAGCGGCCGAGCTCCCCGTGCAGCGGCTCCCGCTCGCCGATCGTCTGCACCAGCCAGAGCTCCTCGAAGTTGGCGATATGGCCCAGGTCCCAGGCCAGGGGGCTGAGGATCGGCGAGTAGACGCGGTTGAGCTGCTCGTCGTCGAGCGGCTCGATCAGGGCCAGGGTCCGTCCCCGCGCCTCGGCGAGGCGTGCCGCAATCGCTGCCTTGGAGCTTGCCGTCACCTCGGTGGCGATACGCAGACCCTATAGCGGTCGAAATACCGGGATGTGAATTCCCGCCAGGGGGAGAACCCGGGGCGTGTCTGAGCTTAGGGGTCATATACGGCCCTCCAACTCAGACACGCCCCCGATAGGGTGGCGCGCGATGGACGTTCGGGGAGCAGGGGCGCTGGTTGCCGGTGGGGCCTCGGGCCTGGGTGAGGCGACGGCTCGGGGGCTGGCTGAGGCGGGCGCGCAGGTGGTTGTGGCCGACCTCAACGCCGAGAAGGGCGAGGCGCTGGCGGCGGAGATCGGGGCGACGTTCGTCGCCGCCGACGTCACCGACGCCGACGCGGTCGGCGCCGCGGTGGAGCGGGCTGCCGGCCTCGAGGGCGGGCTGCGGGTCTCGGTCTGCTGCGCCGGGATCGGCTGGGCGGAGCGGCTCAGTCACAAGCGCGGGCCGCACAACCTCGAATACTTCTCCAACGTCGTCAAGGTCAACTTGATCGGCAGCTTCAACGTCCTCCGCCTCGCGGCCGCCGCGATGAGCGAGAACGAGCCCGACGCCGAGGGCGAGCGCGGGGTCTGCGTCAACACCGCCTCGATCGCCGCCTACGACGGCCAGATCGGCCAGATCGCCTACGCCGCCTCGAAGGGCGGCATCGTCGGCATGACCCTGCCGGCCGCCCGCGACATGGCCTCGCGCGGCGTGCGGGTGATGACGATCGCGCCCGGCCTCTTCGACACGCCGCTGCTGGCCGCGCTGCCCGAGGAAGCGCGCACCGCCCTGGGCGAGGGCATCCCCTTCCCCTCCCGCCTCGGCCAGCCCGAGGAGTACGCCCGCATGGTCCTGGCGATCGCCGCCAACCCGATGCTGAACGGCGAGACGATCCGCCTCGACGGCGCCCTGCGGATGCCGCCCAAGTAGCGCTCAGTCGGTTCCGGTCGCCTCCGGGTCGCGCCAGACCTTCTTGCGCCAGGGCGGTTCGACGGCGAAGGCCGAGCCGTCGCTTCTCGCGATCTGCTCGAGCGGGATCAGGTGGACGCGGCGGCCGGGGACGAAGCGGGCGCGGTCGTGGTCGCCGGCGACGTTGCCGGCGTGGCTGCCGCCGGAGACGAGCAGCAGGCCGGTCTCGGGGCCCCAGCCGTTGGCGGCACGGGCACCGAGCGTCTCGGCCAGATCGCGCAGCGGATCGACGCCGGCGTCGGCGCCCCAGTTGGCGACCCCCAGCTCGTAGTTGTAGCCGTGGTGGGACGAGGCCCTCTGGTCGACCCGGCCGTCCGGCCCGATCCGCAGCTGCACCGACTCCCAGTCGTCGCGGTGGTAGCCCTGCTCGCCGACGACCGGCAGCTCGCGCAGGGTCGCCGAGTCGGCGTAGTAGGTCCAGTACTGGACGTAGAGGTTGCCGGCCCGCGGCGGCGAGCAGTCGGCGCCCTCCTCCTCCGTCCCCTCCGCCTCCCCGTCCCGGCAGTCGACCACGTGGACGAAGGCCGTCAGCGGCAGCCCCTCATCGGTCCGGCGCACCAGCCCCTCGCCCGGCCCGTCCCCGCAGCCCGTCTCGCGGCAGCGCCTGAAGTCCACCGGCATCGCCCGCGACCCCGCCTCGAAGACGATCGTCGGCATCCGCCGCCGCACCAGCCTCCCCACCTCGGTCCCATATGCCGCGATCAACCGCGGCTGGTCCCCACACCCGTCCGCCAACGACGCCGCGCAGAGGATCCGCGACCCGATCGCCCGCGCCAACCCCGTCGCCGGCACCCGCACCCCGGTCGCCACCAGAGCCGCCATCAGCAGCGCCACGACCAGGAGGATCCCGACCCACTCGACCGTCGACTGCCCTCGCTCGCTCCTCGGCACCCGCCCCTAAGGCGTCGGGGCGCCGCTTCTCCCCCCCGTCGCGCGGGGGTCGGGACCTAGAGGTTCTGGATCTCGGCCGCGATGTCGGCCGCGGCCTGTTTCGCGTCGGCGAACAGCATCGACGTGTTCGGTTCGTAGAAGAGGTCGTTGTCGATGCCGGCGAAGCCGGGGCTGAGCGAGCGCTTGATGACGATCACCTGCTGGGCTTCGTTGACCTCGATGATCGGCATGCCGGCGATCGGGCTGTCGGGATCGGTCTTCGCGGCCGGGTTGGTGACGTCGTTGGCGCCGACGACCACCGCCACGTCGGTGCGCGGCATTTCCGGGTTGATCTCCTCCATCTCCTTGAGCTGCTCGTAAGGCACGTCGGCCTCGGCGAGGAGAACGTTCATGTGGCCGGGCATCCGGCCGGCGACCGGGTGGATCGCGTATTTGACGGTGACGCCGCGCTTCTCAAGCTCGTCGCCGACCTCTTTGATCGCGTGCTGGGCCTGGGCGACGGCGAGGCCGTAACCCGGGACGATCACCACGGAGTCGGCATAGGCGAGCTTGATCGCCGCGTCCTGGGCGCCAATCGCGACATGCGGCTTTTCCTCGCCGCTGCCACCGCCGCCGCCCGCGGGGGCGCCGCCGAAGCCGGAGAAGAGGATGTTGGCGACCGAGCGGTTCATCGCCGTCGCCATCTCCAGGGTGAGGATCGTTCCCGAGGAGCCGACCAGGGTGCCGGCGACGATCAGCGCCACGTTGTCGAGCGCGAAGCCGGCCGCCGCGGCGGAGAGGCCGGTGAAGGCGTTGAGCAGCGAGATCACGACCGGCATGTCGGCGCCGCCGATCGGCAGCACGACGAGGTTGCCGAGGATTCCCGCCGCGATCAGGATGCCGATGAAGGTCAGCTGCGAGGGGTCGTCGTTGCCGACGGCGATGCTGACGCAGGCGGCGACGATGCCGATCACCAGGA
>Ga0190271_10001769_pt1 | contig 12605 bp, 19 predicted proteins | sample Popmic356T_FD_133747 | JGI IMG/M metagenome (GOLD analysis project Ga0190271, IMG submission 133747) | Populus adjacent soil microbial communities from riparian zone of Weber River, Utah, USA - 356 T | ecosystem: Environmental > Terrestrial > Soil > Riparian zone | place: USA: Utah | collected...
TATTGGCTTCAACGGTTAGACAATTATTAAGACCGCTTTCGATGTCCTCGACGTACCTTTTCTGTTCGTCTGTTCGTATATGACGCATATCAACCGAAGCCACGTCGATACTAAGGCGAGTATAGATAGAGGAGATGATCGAGCGCTCGTTCGTAACTCGAAGTCTTGGTCGATCTGGTCGTCGTCCATAAGATGCCATAGACTCGCGAGGCAGAGCTTTAGTTCTATCTGGCTGATTAACGAAAAGATTCCAAGCGTGTCTCAACGTCGAACCAAATCGTGCCATATCTCACCTCCTTCCCTAGCCCCAGCCGTTGAAGTAGGCAAGAATAACGAAGATAGCAATAAGAATCACCGCGAGACCAACAATAGCGTTCCAAAGATCTCTATTCATTATTCAAAGGCCTCCTTATTTAACTTATATGCAATCCAAGCGTCCATAAGAGCGGCAACATTGTCAATCTTCTCCTCTTGACGCTTCTTCAACAATTTTCTGTTGCCATTTGTATCTTCTAAAGTAATAGCATTACCCATAGCAAACGACATCAATGACTGATCAAATATAAGAAGTTTCTCTTCTGCCATGATCTTGATCTCACCCAAAGGAACCGACTCTGTCTTGGCTCCTTGAATAACCTTTACAATACCGAAAGGTCCGTTTTCAGCTTCCCAGCGAGCGACAAATTCTTTGGCATTATATGGATCGTAACCAAGAGAACGAACATCATACTCTGATGTCAGAATAAATTGATCCAAATCGTCATAGACTTCCATCATATCGAGAATGTTTCCCGGCATGACATGAAGACTACCTTCGACGATAAACTCTTCGTACTTCTGTCGCATAGCCGCTGGGAGTTTCATCAACGTAAGTTCGGTGATATAACTCCGTGTCTTTACCCCAAATTTCTCGCGTCCCAATGGGAACAAGAAAGTGAACGCACAGAAGTCATCACCCTGCGAGAGATCTGCCCCGAGAGCGCATGGCATTTGCCAGAATTCTCGACGACGATGAGGAAGGGTTTCTTCGTATGTGAAGAAATAGGTATAGCCTTCCATTGGAATCCCAAAGCGCTTCGCGAGAATATCATTTCGGCTCGCTGGAGCCTTCTCGGCCCGTTCCACATCAAGTTGATACGTCTCATAGGAAACCGTCATTCCCAAATTAGGGTTGGCTTTTACCCACATCGCTGGATCAGAAACTTCTTCGAGTTCATCAAGTTTATAATGCCAGATTGAAACATGTGGCGCAGCGTATTCACCTTTGAGAATATCGGCAAGCTCCATCTTAATCGTATCGCCGGAACCTGCTCGAACAGTTCCTTCAGAACTAATAGCCACGATCAGATAGTCTTCGAGCTTCGAAGCTCCCTGTTCTACAGCACCAACAACGTCTTCTCGAAGATCTCCAGACAACCATTCGTCGATTGTGGAGATTTTTGGACGAAGACCCTGAAGTTTGTTGATCGCCATTGGTCGCACTTCGAGTAGAGAGTTAGTGAGAAAGTTCTCAATACCCTTTTTCGTCGAAGCGAGCTTAACTCTATTAGCACGAGACCCAGTTGTATTTTGAAGGGACCCTTCTGTGAGGAATTTGAAGAGAGGTCCTCGAGCTCGAGTAATAGCAGTTCGACCAGGCGACATAACTTCGTCGGCTTGCTTCATTGTTGGCGCCGTTGTTATCTGATGTGTGGTCGAGGTATCAACATTCAGGAAGTATGCTTGAATACACCAGGCATACATCGATTTAGCAGATCCTCGGGCAACTATTAAGTATTGTTTGAGCGTCAAACGTTTCTTAATAGTTCGTTTCTCATAGTGTCCACCGTGATTATCTTTTGTTGGAACATAAACGCTACGTTCAACAAAGTAATACCAACCAAAGATTTGTTCGGCCCACAGTTTAAATGAGAAAAGGAGGTGAAGATCTGATCCATCGGTTAATGTCAGCTCTCCTTCGCAATAACGAATAAATCCCTCGACCGCTTGATCGTCATAGAAGATATTGGGATTAGCGATGAGCGAATCAATTCGATTCATCTCTTGGGAGATTTCACGATTTACTGGAATCTCACCTCGGAGAACTGCCTCGCGGAACATACCGTAATAAACCGGGACCGCTGTAGAAGACAGGCTCATCCTAACCTCCTCTCCTATGCCATAGCGACAGTGGCGGCAACTCTAGCAACTCGAGCCGATTTTCTAGTTGCTTTATTAAGAGCGCTTCTTCCCGCTTTTCCTGCTCCCCGTTTTGTTGCTTCATTAGCTAGCTGACTTCCCTGTCTTCCGAGAAGACTACTAATGAATTTCTTCGGCGCGCTCTTTTCGTTGTAATTAAGCCGTGTGACATTTTGTTCGAGATTCAATCGTCTTGCGTATGCTTCTAGATCTTGATTGGAGAGGGATTTGAGTCCACTTGCTTTACCCACCTGTCCAATCGTACGAGCGCGAACAGCATCAGGATGTGCCGGATGTCCACCACCACCGGACGTTTTGATCTTCTTCTTTTTATCCTTGATGGCTACTGCTCTTGGTCCTGTAGAAGCTTTACGAACACCCCATTTCATTCCTTTGATACCGTGGTGCTCGATAATTTTGTCGATAAGATCTTCTACGGAATCTTTAAGAGGAGTCCAGCCTCGTCTGAGACCTGCCTCCATTAAAGCCTTCTCGAAAGATTCTTGACTATCAAAACCCAAAGGATTAAGAGGCACGGGACACCCTCCTTCCACTAAACGGTTGAACGTTTTTACCAATACTTTCGTGAATATCGTTCATAAAAGTATCCACAAATTTCGGTGGGTTTGGACTCCAATGATATGCGGAAAATAACTCAGCCTCATGCTCATAGATAAATGGCGACTGATGTGCATACTTAGAAATTTTACCCGCCATTTGATAATGTCCTGTATACATATCATGAGACGTAATATCACCATCAACTATTGCTTGATTATGGGCTTTTCCCCAAGCTTGCCGTCTCAATGGAGCTATCGCGGCATGTTCTTCGCGGGTTACACCCTTTCCCGAAGCATCATTATGATGGAAGAAGCCATGGGCAGCTTCGTGTGTAATATTTGCTTCAATTAATCGTCCTCCTGACGGAGGAAACCATCCTACTTTTTCGCAAGTATCTAGCAAGGTTTTATAATTTGGGTTATTCATCACATGAATAACGTTACGTGTATCACCTTTCTTTTTAGGAGCAACCATAGCTAGATAGTGATTTTTATCGGTATCAGGAAAATACTTTTTAGCTTCCGGGGTATTAAAGAGAGCGAATTCGTCTACTTTGAATCCATATGCTTTTTCCATCTTCACCGCTACACTATTCATAGCCGCGGCTTGTGATTTAGAATATTGCTCTAAACTCTTAGCTCGAGTAGATTCTTCAGTAGATGATTCGCTCTCTTTTCTAATACCCCACTTCTGTCCTTTAACGCCATGATGAGCGAGAATATCTGCTACAACTTCGGCGCCACTCATCACTTACTCTGTTTCAGACTTCTTAGCGCGTCCGCGAGGCTTCGACTTCGGCTTCGGTGTTTCTTCCTCGTTCTCGGTCTCTTCCGTCTCTTCCGTGGCGTCAGGATCGGAAATATCGCCCAGTCGGATCTGTCGCTTCCGAATGTCTTCCGCCTTTTCCCTATCCTGACGCTGTCGCTCTTCTAGTGAACTTTCTCTAATAGTCGTCACGTCACCCACTACACTACCTCCTAAGCAGCTTCGTTAATTGGGTTCGGATCCGGATCGACCCATCCCGTCTCTTCCCGATGCACATTTAGACGCCATTCAAGTTCCTGAATCTGCCTCTCGACTGCAGAAATGAGATATGACGTTGCGGGAGGATCGAAGATCTGCCGAACCTTGAGGAATACATATGACCTTACGGAATTGTATTCGTTGTAATTAGCTACTTCAAAGAAATCTTCCCAAACGTCTCCTGCATCATCAATCATGTAACCCGCAGCCGGTCCAACTCCCAGCTGGGTGAGAGTGGAAAATGCGGAATTAATATGAGTAATAATATCGTGATCAAATGCAGTATAATCTTCGCCAATTCCGAGAATCTTCTTAGTACTAGTAAGAATGCTCTGTTCCATCTCAACACCCTCTTTCATTAATTACTCTGTAGAATCTTTCTTCTCGCCCAACTGCGTCTCCAATTCCTTCTTTGCTGCGGCAGAAGGCCTCGGAATCGGACCACCATCGTACTTCTTCTGATCTTTCTGATCATCCTTCTTCTGATCGGTCATGCTATATCGTCCCCTTATGTTGGTGGCCATACTTTCTGGCCTTCCGTGTATACTGCTACAACAGGTTCTGCACCAAGATAAATACTCTCGGCAAGATTCAAGATTATTGCTTCTGTAAGTATGTAGCCATTAGTAGTAGACTCGAATATGATCGGGAAAGCAATTTGACCGCTAGTTTTAATGCGGCCTGTCCTAACATCAAAGACAAAGTTAAGAGGAAGAACAATCTGGCCAAATGTTTTACGCTGAGCAGCAACTTGCTTACTAAACGTAAGTGGCATTGCCAACTGACCATAATACGTTTGGACAGATGTCCACCCATAACCCGCGACAAATATAGAAACATTAATAGGGCGAGCTACTTGACCGAACGTTTTCCTCTGACCAGACACAGCCTTCGAGAACGTTAGGGGAACTACTATTTGGCTGAAAGTCTTCCTTCTACCAGCAACATCTTTCGAGAACGTTATCGGCATCAATATCTGACTAAACGATTTCCTCTGACCAGACACCGCTTTTGAGAACGTTATCGGTAGTATGATTTGACTGGTTGTTCTTCGTTTTCCTTGCGTAGTCGCAGCGAAGAGATACGGAGATAGAAGCTGTCCGAACGTCTTGCGTTGACCAGCAACATCTTTACCAAATATAGTTATTAGTGACGTACTGCCGTATACATTTCCTTGTGTAACTCCGACAACGTAGATTTGTACGTTGATCGGCAACGCCATTGAGCTGAATGTCTTTCTATACCCAAGAACATCTTTGGTAAAGACAATTGGCAACGCAGATTGACTAAATGTTTTTCGTCGACCCGCAGTCTCTTTGCCAAATATAGTCGACATAGACGTTGCGCCATATGACCATTCTCGTCCAACGGCTTCCTTTATGAATATGATCGGAAGCGCAACTTGGCCAAAGGTTTTACGTCGACCACTAACGTCCTTACCAAAGGTTAACGGAAGCGCAGTTTGACTAAACGTTTTGCGCTGACCACTAACATCTTTACCAAAGGTAATCGGTAAAGCTACAATGCCATATCGAGTAAGACCTACCCTAACTCCAGCTGTCGTACTCGAGAACGTAATCGGAAGTGCAATTTGGCCAAATGCTTTTCGGTATCCCCGAACATCTTTAGCAAATATGAACGGAGAAACAGTTTGTCCAAACGTTTTCCTTTGACCCGATACGGCTTTCGAGAATGTAAACGACGCCGCGACTTGCCCAAAGACGTTGTATCGAACTACGCCAGCAACATCTTTACCAAAGGTAAAGGATGCCGCAACTTGTCCGAGCGCTTTTCTACGCCCAGCAACATCTTTACCGAAAGTAATCGGCGTTACCGTCTGACCAAACGTCTTTCTACTACCAGCAACCGCTTTGGTAAATATAAGTGGTGTTGCCGTTACACCAAAGGTCTTTCGACTACCCGCAACGGCTTTTCCGAAAGTAATCGGCGTTGCCGTTACACCAAAGGTCTTTCTACTACCCGCAACCTCTTTGCCAAACGTCGTTGTCTGTGACGTAACACCATAATACGTTGTTCCAGAAGATGTCGACGCTGGGAGTTCTAGAGAAACCTCAGCAACCTCGAACACAAGAGCATTGCCGGCAGAATCGTATCCCCAGAATTTGATCGACAAATTTCCATAACTTGTAATGTTGGCAGCAGAAGCATCAGGGATAGCTAACGTATACGTAGCAAGACTGGTAGTAAGTGGGTCGCTAGTCAGATCACCGGAACGATTGGTTGATCCCTCGTAGAGAGCCGCTTTGATTACACCCGTCGAGCCAGAGGTTGTACGCGCGCGTATTTTGATTTGATGACTAGTTCGAGTATCCGGCGTACCATGTGAAGCTAGACTAATCTCAGCGACAGGTGTAGTCTTTGGTGGGGTAGTACCAATACCCGCAACAGCTTTGGTAAAGGTGATTGGTAAAGCGGTGATACCAAATAAGGTAGCTATACCTGCTCGAACAGCAATTACAACTGCCGCATCTCGAGCGTTCGAGGTATCGTTACCAGTAAACGCACCCACATCTTCTGCCGAGGCATTCAATTGACGGAAAGCTACCGCCAACTCAGTCTGACCTACGGTACTTGAATCTGTCGTAGCAGTATCAGCATAACTACCATAATTGGTAGGCGCCGATCCCATACCAGTCCACGTACCACTAGCACTATCCATGCCACTAGCGCCAACAGCAATCCAAAGTGTATCTTCTGCTCCCCAACCCGCGGGATCAAAAGATGCCGGATTCGAGGCTCCTGTACCCGACGCACGACTTCCAGCCTCAGGAGGAGTTGACGCATGAGCTGTTGGAATAGAAAGCAACATCATAGACGCATGGCCTGTGATGGTTCCCGCCTGAGTTACAGTAGGAGCTCCTGTCTCAGAACCAGTGCTCCATTTGTAGGCCATACCAATGGCCAAAGTTGTAGATGTAGCGGAATCATGAAACTCGGTCCAACCAGCCGTCCAACCGGAGAACGCAGCGTTAGTCCCTGTGCCGGTCTGATAACCGACAACTATGGCTATTAGTAGATCGCCCGCATTTTTCGTTAGCCCAGAGAGATTAGGGAACGTTCTTGTTGCTGTTGTATTAGCTTGGTTGTTACCAAGAACACGCCCCGCCCCCACGGTTGGAATAGTTGGAAACGCCATGAATTAGACCGCCGTTGCTTGAATTACCGTGGAATCAGATGCATCATTGATTTTGCTGAACAACGGAGCTGTCGTCCATCCTGTAGTTACAACATCAGCGTCAGGAAGAACGGAATCTAGACTCGTAACTGTATAGACGACTTCAAGACGCGGTTCTTGATATGTAGTGTTATCGTACGCCGCAAACTGAAGATAGTTACCACCAGTCGGCGGAATAGCACCACCAGCATCCATCGTGAACCTAAATCCTGTATAACCTCCAGGATTAATGCCAGTCAAGACAGTCAACGGAATCTCAAGAACCACACCAGCAGTAACCGAAGCTGGGTCAATCGCAGCAGCACAAGGTGATCCCGCGGTTAAGACCCAATCCGATGAAATTGTCGGTTCGCCATCAAACGCAAAATATTCGACGAGCATTTTATAACCAATATTAGTAATACTCTTCGAAGTCATATACAACTGCAATTTAGCGGATTCAATCGTAGCACCCACTGGAATTCCAGATGTATCAAATCTGAGAAGAGGAACCTGCAGATAATATGTCGGCGCGAAATATGACTTGCTAGGTGTGAGAACCGTTTCGTTAGGTGAATTAACGTATGTTCCCCCGCCACCCGCTGCGGTAGCATAGACATTGTCCTGACGCCAACCATAACCATCATCGGTAAGAACAGCGATCGGAATATTGACTGTGGTAGGACCAGTTCCGCCAGTATACGTAACTTCGAGCACAGCCGGCTGTGACGATTCATGCTTTCCTACTCGAACCGAATTCAGAGTTGTCGGTGTACCACCAGTCAACGTAAGACGGATACCTGTATAACCCGTCTTGTTGATACCGCTAAGATTAGTGAGAGTAATGTTATTTTGAGCTGTTGCTGTGAGTGAACCGATGTCGATCGCCGTAAAGATAGACGTCGCGGTTTCAATCCAGTCGCCAGCAACCGTAGGCTCACCGCCGAAATCATAGTAATCTCCGACAAGACCGTAGTTATCGGCGCTATCTAACTTACTCTCGATGTACAACTTGAGAACGACGCCGGTAATAGTAGCATCGTCTGGAATAGCACCGGTATTAAATCGAAGAAGTGCAACCGCGTTATAATACGTCCCCAAATAAAGAGACTTAGCAGCAACCACACCATTTGCATACGCCGCAGTATTAATAAAAGTTCCACCATTAGCCGGCCAGGAACTATGACTATACTCTAGATCACCATCATCACCAGCTACGGCAACAGGAAGAGTAGAGACAGTCATTACAGGTACCCTGGCGAGACATAACCAACACCACAATTGACACCCGGAACGACGATGTCACCGCCCGGTCGGAAACCGATCTTAATTGCTTCGCCTGTAATCGGCCAAATACCACCAGGATTCCAACCCGTGAAATCGTTATACCAACCCGATCCGTTAGCCTCCGCCATAGCCGCGTAATAAGGAGGAGCCGCCCACATGTGATTCAAGTTCCGGGCATACCAAATGTCCTCGTGATACTCGGCCCATGGAGCAGACTGACCACCCCACGACGCCTTTGTCAATCCGTACGAATTAGGCGTTGTGTCAGAATGAGGCAACTGAGTGACCCAATCACACTTTCTAAAATCGAAGTGATTAATGGGTCTATTATGCCCAGTCCATCCCGTATAGGGCTGCATCTGAAGAGCAGTACCGCCCGTACGAATCGTGACGTTGTACATGTTGAAAATGTCGGGACCAGAAATAATTTGAACACCATCGCAGTGAATACCAGGCGTTGATTCATGCTCAGCCATAAGAAGACAATTCTGCAATGTCAACTTTGGATAAACATCATTGCGCGACATCTGAACAATTATCGCTTGTCCAACACCAATACCATGTACATATACACCTTCCATGAAAACGTGGCCACAATTATTTATGAGATAAATAGCGTAATGATCAATTACTGACGGAGAAGAACCTAGATCTTGGTTACTACGACTAATCTCACCGCCACGCATGATAATATTGCGTCCACCCTGAATTTGAAGAGATGCGGCTCCACTTGATCCCTGCGCCAAAGCCGAACCCGGTAGATTAATCTGCACGTCTTCGTTATCATTGAAGGATCGAGACCGATCTCCGTTCGTAACGTTCCAAATCGTAGGAGATACCAACGTGGGAGGACTATGCAACAGTTTATTACCAACAGGCGCAGCGACAGGCTTATATGCCATAATGCCGCGACGACGAACATTTATCCGGCTCATACAACCAGAGCCCCAACAAGGACCCACTCATCTGTGGCTCGCTTCCTCAAAGAGGCGGCTCCATATTGACCGGCAAGGCGCAATCCACCCTGACTTCTAATTGTCACCCCCGAACCGGCAACAATCGTAGTCTGTCCCGCACCCAACTGTACAACTTCGATAACCGTTCCAACTGGGAATGCCACTGACGAATTCGGAGGTACCGTCAAGTTATTTGCAGACGCCACATTCATCTCAACGGCTTTACCTGCATCAGCAAGAACCAAGGTATACGAAGATGTTGGTACATTCTGCGCAACCTCTTTGAGCGTGCCATCTGCATTATGCGCCGTAAGCAGCCACGCGTTTAGTTCCGTGCCCCATGTCCCAGAAGAACCTCCCACTGTCGGCAAGCTAGGCATTTGTAACCTCCGTAATCGTTCGGGTGTAAATCATGAATATTACGCGCAGATAGGAGACAAGCTCAGATCGACATCGCCGGCAAGGATGGTGAAGTTATCACCGATCGCCAACGTGCGCGGAGTTGCAAGATCATCCGAACCAAGAAATGTGCCTGAAGTCGATGCCGACCAGAACGAAACGTGGGTAACGGTCCCCGCCGCAGTCACGTTTGTCCAGTTTGTATCAGCAGAAGTAGTGATTGTACCATCTGTAGCCGCAGCAGCAAAAGTAGCCGCGATACGAGTTGCATCACCAAATGCCGCAGTCGCACCCGCAGCACCTGGATCTGCAGTATGCAATTTGATATAGAAGCCCGCGGGCTGTGTCCATGCCACGTTACGGCACAGAGCATTAAGAATACTCTGAGCGATTCCCGCTGCCATTCCTGTTGCCATCATGTCTCCTTAGATAATTACGTAGAGTGTGTCCGGATCCGGTATAGGAATTGCATCGTATTCTGCTTGAGTCATCGATACCCACTGACCTTGTGGACCCGGAGGACCAGGCGGTCCAACATTACCCGCAGCTAAAACCAACACGTCCGGTGTAGTTACCGCTACTAAATCTACAGTAGGTAGTGGCACTACTGTAACTAGTATGTCATCATTTTCCGCTACGATTTGTAGATCAATGAGAGACATCGGGCACACACCCTACAGCACCTTGACATAACGTCCTAGGTTCCACACCACTAGCGGTCCACTGCAGATCCCATACGCCAGTAAATTTCTCATCACCAACAATAAGCGAATGCGTTTCTTCGCCAGTGAGTGACAAGACGGCAATACCATCGGCGCTATCCGTTAAATCGATTGTGAACGTAGCTTTTGGAGGATCTGGAGACTCTCGTGTATCACGTATTTGAGCTATCATGGTTCCTGTTAGATCCATTGGCGCATTATCGATGTCTGTGACTATCACACGAAACTTAATACCATCGCCAGCATATAGGTTAAGATCAAGAACCTGAGGCTCATATGAAATTGACTGTTTTGCCATTTTCACGTCCTTCTAGCTGATGGATCCTTATCTTTTTCGGACACGGCATCATCGTAACGCTGCTTTGCATAGATCGATCCACCAGTAATTCCGGCCACAAGAAATGCGCCTAAATATTCTACCCACTGATCGGGCTCGAACGCATCAAAAATGCCAATGGCGAGTAGACTACCAAAGAAAGCAACTACACCGGCCCACAACGCAATCTCATGCTTCTCTTCCAGCTTCTCTACCATAACTTATCTCCTTAAATTACTTGTTCATGGATAATAGCCTCCAACTCTTCTATACGATTATTTATAGTGTCAAGTGCCATAACATCCCTTACTGCTGGCGGTTGTCTTGCCATGGTTGTTACGGCTATCACTCGTTCCAAAGATACTTTAGCATCTTTTGCTAGAATAAGTTCACTCCGTCTAGCAGACAACATATCGGACATTACTAGTGAATGAATAATTCTCATCTGATCATTTACAGAGGTGCTATGACGATCGATAAGTCTTACTGCTGCATTTATTTTGTCATCAAGAAGCGTCTGACGATCAATGACAAGCTGCGCTGAGGCCAATGTTTTGTTTATTGATTCCTCTAGTAGTTTATTAATATGATCCTGTCTGATCACATCGAGTTTTCTATCGTTCCTTAAAGTCCAAGGAATGTACCATGCGATCAAGAGAATCAAAGTCAGAAGAGAGATATACATGAAGATCATACAAGCCTCTTTCTTTACCAAAGTTTTGTATCGCCCGCTCTTCGTGTGATCGGGCCTCTAGGAAGTAAGCTCTCGTCACCATAGTGGATTGCATTATGAGTTTGTAACGACGTAGTTATGAGAAAATTAGGATCGATGATAGTGTCATAGTTATGATGTATGTCTTCTATCGATAAAGGATTCATGTGATGAACAAGCAATCCCGAGTGAATCTCAAACCCCGGAATACCAAGATCACAACCTTCGTCACGAACTATGACAAAGTCGCGGACACGCTTCCACTCGTGTGATTTGTAGAAACGTTGATTCATCCATCGATCAGAGCCAGCGGTTCGTGCCCCAACGATCCCGTTTAAAACTAGATAGTGATAGCGTTCTTCAAATGTTTCTAACTGACGAAGATCTCTGTATGTCCTAATCCATGACATCGGATTCAGGTGATAGATCTCCAGAATATGAACGCATAGCTGAGAGTGCTTCTAGGTACAACTCTTCAACACGCTTCGCCGATTCGAGTGCTTCGATCTTTACCCGAGTTAATTCGTTCTCATGCTCAAGTCTCTGCTGTTCGAGTCGTTCTCGTGTCGAACCCAATTTTAGAAAATGAGTGATGACTTGAGACGAAGCCGTGCCGCTTTGAATTTGTTTCTCGGCAAGATCAATAGCGTCAGAAACCAATTGATTCTCACGACCCTCAGGAGTAGTCGCGCGCTTACGACGCTTATTATCAGGTTCCGAGATTCTTCGCCTCGCAGGCACGCGACCCCCCTTTCCTTCTATGCTCTGTTCACTAACTAGCTAGATCGCCAGGAAGAGTCTGATCGGGATGCGGCTCATCGTCCTCGGTCGGCTCGGTCTCGGGAGTCTCCGTAGTGTTCGATGCTACGAAATCAGTAAGCCTTGTCTTGGCCTGATTGAGCATCTCGAGCTCTTCGGTGAAGTCTGATCCGGCACCCATCCCGTCGAGTTTGGACTGAATCGTTGCAAGCGTTTCGTCGAGAGTCGTTGCAAAGTCAGCCAGTGCCTGATTGAACTCCTGTTCATTGATCGCCATCTGTGTTACACTCCTTATGAGGTAGTGAGTGTGTCGTTCGATTCTTTCAAGCGACTCTTCCATTCGATCAAGTCGCTTTTCCAGCTTGTGAAAGATCTTCATAACTTCTTTGCTCCTTCGAATATCTTTCCCAATCCTTTCGTGATGCTTTCAGATTGTTCGGACGTGCTTTGCCCATGCTTTAACCCGGGTTAAAGGGAGATTGTTTGAGGGAAATATCCCCCCGGGGCTTTTTTCGGA
>Ga0190271_10001770_pt1 | contig 12603 bp, 10 predicted proteins | sample Popmic356T_FD_133747 | JGI IMG/M metagenome (GOLD analysis project Ga0190271, IMG submission 133747) | Populus adjacent soil microbial communities from riparian zone of Weber River, Utah, USA - 356 T | ecosystem: Environmental > Terrestrial > Soil > Riparian zone | place: USA: Utah | collected...
CTACCGTGCTTCCGCGTTCCTCTTCAGCATCATCAGCTATGGCGTATTCCTGCTGGTGTTCCTGTACCTGCTCGCGTTCCTCGGCAACCTGCAGGTCCGGACCCTGATCCCGAGCTCCATCGATCTCGGGCGCGACATGGGTTCGCTGGGTCTGGCGGTCGCCGTGGATATCGGCCTGATACTGCTCTTCGGCCTGCAACATTCCGTGATGGCACGGCCCGGGTTCAAACGGATGTGGACCCGTGTCGTGCCGAAGGAAATGGAGCGAAGCCTCTACGTGCTGATCGCCAGCGCCGTGCTCGCGCTGCTCATGTGGCAGTGGCGGCCGATCCCGACGCCGGTGCTCTGGCACGCGGACGCGGCGTGGAGTGTCGCCCTCGGCTGGTCGGTCATGGGCATCGGTGTCGCCGTGCTGCTGTGGGCCACGTTCCTGATCAACCACTTCGAATTGTTCGGCCTGCAGCAGGGCTGGATCACGCTGCGCGGCGGCGAGATTCGCGGCCCCGCTTTCGTCACTCCCTATCTATACAAGATCGTGCGCCATCCGCTGTACGTGGGATGGCTGCTGATCTTCTGGGGTGTGCCGACGATGAGCGCGGGTCATGTCCTGTTCTCCGCGGGCATGAGCGGTTACATCCTGCTCGCCATTCGCTTCGAAGAACGCGACCTCGTGGAGCACATCGGCGAGCCGTACGAACGTTACCGGCAACAGGTACCGGCACTGCTGCCTCAGCCGGGACGGCGTTTCAGTGGTTAGACGCGTCATACGCCTCGACCATCCGGCGAAACCTGTCGTGGCAGGCCATGGCCTTGACACGGATTCGCTGGAACCCGGCATCGGAGCGCAGCCCCTCCCAGATCGGATCCAGGTCGAGCATAGGGTAGGAACAGTAGCCGCCGTCCACACCGCGCTCCACGAAACGAAGTGCGTCCTGCGGACGGCCGCAAAAAGACAGCATTGCCGCGATCGCGTAGGCGGTCTCAGGATCTCCGCTGAGCTGCCAGTGCCGTACGAACTCGGCAACGGGCGCGTCGAGTGCCGTGCCACTCGCACCTTCGAGACAAGGCTGCATGAGTCTGCGCGTCGGTTCGTTTGGCTCGTCGGCGGCCTGCCGCGCGACTTGCAGTGCCGCAGCGCGGTCGTTGCGCCGGAGCTGATACAGCACCGTTGCCCAGTGAACGAAATACGAACCCTCATCGAGCCTGAAGAAATCCATGACTCGCGAGAACTTCCCCCCGTACAGGTAGGCGTACCCGCAGGAGCGCAGGCGCGGGTCCTGCGGGTCGCGATCGAGCGCGAGCTCGCATTGGCGTTGTGAATCCTCTAACAACCCCCCGTACCGATAGACGTAGGAGAGAGTGAAATGGGTATCGGCACCGGGTCCGAAGTGCTCGAGTAACCGGCGGGCGTCCTGATAGGCGCCTTCGAGGTCCCCGGACTCGGTGCGATGGGTCACGACGCTCCGCGCCGCCAGGATCAGGTCCGGATCGAGCTCCAGCGCCTTGCGATAAGCGGTCAGCGACTTTTGTCGCGCCGGCTCCCCGCCGGCGTACCAGGTGCCAACAGCATAGTAACGAAGGCCAAGCGCCTCCCATGCTGGCGCGAACGTCGGCTCCATTGCCACCACCTGCTCCAGGATCTCGATCGCTCTTTCGGTGGGTTTCGGCTGCTGCGGGATCGCGAGACTGCGTAGATAGAGTTGATACGTCTCATCGTGCGCGGGCGTCGATCCCGACGTCGTGGCCCGCGCCCCGAGGGCGGGCAACAAGCCCTGTTGCACGCCCTCCTCGATACGTCCACGCATCGCCAGCAGATCGCCGGCGGGCACCGTGATGCGGGTGCGCCAGATCACGCGTTCGTGCTGAACCTGTTGAGCTTCGATGGCGAGGCTCAATTGTCTGTCATCTTCCAGGTAGTAACGGCCGCTCACGATGTGGTCTACGTGACGCGCACGCGCAGCGGCCAGCGGATCCTCGCCAGCCACGTAGTTGAAGGGGCGCACGGCGAGATCCCGGGACTTGGTCAGCAGAGTCGCGGTCTCGTCGGAGAGCGCTAGCGAAAGGTAATCGAGCGTTTCCTCGCCAGCCGCGTTTTCGAAGCGCAGCACGGCCACGGTGGTGAGCTCGGGCGAGGACGCGCTTCGCCACCGCAGCCAGGCGCCCCCCAGCAGCGCAATTGCCACCAGCGCGATCCCCAGCAGCAGCATCCCATCCGCGACCAGCCAACGGCGTTTGGCGATCGAAGGCGTAGCAACTGGAGCGATTTGCACTGGCACGAGCTGGACTTGCACCACCAGGCGATAGCCGCGCTTCGGAATCGTTTCGATGACGCGATGGGCGGAGCGGTCATCGCCCAGGTGTTGCCGAAGCTCGGAGATGCAGTTCGTCACCGCCTGGTCGGTGACCACGAGGTTGCCCCACACCTGCGCGTTCAGCGTCTCCCGCGAAACCACCTCGCCGGCGCGCTCGGCCAGGCACACCAGCACGTCCATGACCCGCGGTTCGAGACGCGCCTCGATTCCTGCCCGCACGATCCGGTTCTGACGTGGCTCGACGAGGCACTCGCCGATGCGGAAACCCGCCTGCAGTTCCTGTCGCGTGAATGCCATGCGGGCCGATGCTACCTCAGACCCGTAGCGGAACCTCCGGTCAGGACTGGGACAGCGTCAAAACATTGCCGTCGGGGTCGGAGAAGAAGGCCACCTTCGAACTACCATCCGGTGACGTCCATATGCCAAGGGCATCCTGCCCCATGCCTTCATGGATGTTGAATACGACCCCGCGATCACGCAACGCTCTTGCCGCGGCGCTGATGTCGCCGACATTCCAGCCGAGTACCGGATGAGGCGTGGCCGAGAAGTCCGGCAGTACGGTCATGCGTATCAGTCCAAGCCCGAAGTCGATGAAATCGCCGAAACCGTCCGAGCTGCGAAGCGGAAAGCCCAGCGTTCCCCGATAGAAGTTCAACGCCCTCTCGCGGTCCTTCACGTACAGGAAGGCGACTGGTGTGCTGGATTGCAGGTGATTCATGGCTGCTCCTCGTGGTGTGTTCGACCGGGACAGTCAGCCCCTGGTAGACCCAGCGCCATCACCCGGACGGGTGATTCCGGGAATTTCACCCTTTAAGTCCTGCGTTTGTAGACTCCGGGTGATGCAGGAGAGCGAACCAGACTGGCGCGCCGGCGGGCAATTTGTCCGACTCACCGACGGCCTCACACATTGGCGTCGCGAAGGCCCGCCCGATGGTTTACCCCTCGTGCTGGTCCATGGTGCAACCGTGCCGAGTTGGGAATTCGATGCGCTGGTGCCACCGCTGTTGCGTGCGGGCTTCCAGACCTTACGCTTCGACCTCTACGGCCACGGCGCGTCGGACCGGCCCGCGGGCGCCTACACCTTCGAACGATTCTCGCGGCAGGTCGTCGAGATCATCGAGTCGACGAACTTCCCTCGACCGGCGCTGCTGCTCGGACATTCGTTCGGCGCCGCGCTGGTGGCGTCGGTTGCCGCGACACGGCCGGATCTGGCGGCGCGGCTGGTACTCGTCGCGCCCATGCTCGACTTCAACTCGAGCTCCGGCTGGGCGAAGGTGTTTCGCTATCCCGTCATCGGCGAGCTCGCGATGCATTTGATCGGCGTACCCGGCCTGATACGCCGCCGTCGCCGGCGCTACGCGGGCATCGGCCAGCCACATCTCACGTCGCGCTTCATCGAGCAGGTTACGGTCGCCGGATTCGGGCGTGGCCTGTTGTCGATGTTCCGGACCGCCGCGCTCGGCGATCAGAGCGCGCGTTATTCGGCGCTCGGCTCGGACGCGCGTGATGTGCTCGTCATCACCGGCGACCACGACGACATCATTCCTGCCGAACACGTGGCGCGCCTGCGCTCGCTGCTGCCGCCACATTCACACTGTCCGGTCCCGGGCGAACACAACCTGCTGCTGACACATCCGGACGTCGTGGTGAACGCGCTGATCGATTGGATGGAGTGAGACTGGATAGGCGGCCTCACTGCGTGTGCGCCGCGAGGCGCGTCGGCGCGAACCCACTCAGTGGCCGCGCGCAAGTGCTCATGGTGGCGGCGAAGCTCGGCGTCATAGTGATCGGCGATCGTGAGTACCGACATGCGCCAGACAGTAATCCGTCGCTGGAACGAGGGACAGCGCCAACCCGTTGTCGCCGGGTCGGAGAAATACGCGACCTTCGTACGACCATGCGGTAACGTTCATCCCAATAGCCCTGGATGTGAGACCACTCCGATGTCCCTGAGAATCGCTTTCGTCGCCATGTTCGTGATCTGCGCCCCGGCGCACGCGCAGAGCGCAGATGTTGAAAAAGCAGCGTTTCGCGAGGTCTACCAGGAGATGGTCGAAATCGACTCTTCGCCCTCGACCGGGTCCTGCACGAAGGTGGTCCGCGCCGCCGAGACGCGGCTGCTCGCAGCGGGATTCGCCGCGAACGACCTGCAGGTCGTGATTCCCGAGGGCAAACCGGACGACGGCAATATCGTCGCGCGCATTCGCGCGCCAGGCGCCACGAAGAAAGGGGTGCTGCTGCTCGCGCACATCGACGTCGTCGATGCGAAGCGCGCCGACTGGGAGCGCGATCCGTTCAAGCTCATCGAAGAAGGCGGGTTCTTCTATGGCCGTGGCGCAGCCGACGACAAGGCGATGGCCGCCGTTTTTCTCGACCTCATGGTGCGATTGAAAAAGGAACGCAGCTTCAGGCCGAAGCGTGACCTCATCATGGCGCTCACCTGCGGCGAGGAGACATCCAACCGCGTGAACGGCGTGGACTATCTGCTCAAGAACAAACGCGAACTCATCGACGCGGCGTTCGCCATCAACGAAGGTGCGGGCGGACTGCTCGCGTCCGATGGGCAGAAACATCTCGTGTTGCAGGTGCAGGCGGGAGAAAAGATCCACCAGGTGTTCACGCTCGAAGTGACCAACAAGGGCGGACATTCCTCGCGGCCCGAGCGCGACAACGCCATCTATCGCCTGGCGCGCGCGACCCTGAAGATCGAGGAGCTCGCGTTCCCGCTCGAGCTCACGCCGGTCGTGCGCGAGTATTTCCGCGTCACCGGCCCGACACTCGGTGGCGAGATGGGCGCAGCGATGTCCGCGGTCGCGAAAAACCCCGACGACCAGGCCGCATTGGCGAAGCTCATGAATGACCCCGGCTACAACGCGTTGCTTCACACCACCTGCGTCGCAACACAGGTCGACGCGGGCCACGCGCCGAACGCGCTGCCGCAACGCGCGACCACGACGCTGTCGTGCAGGGTGATGCAGGGGACCACTCCCGAGCAGGTGAAGGAAGCGCTGGAAAAGGCGGTCGCCGATGCGCAGGTCAAAGTGGATATCGTGCGTCGCCGCAGCGGCTCGAGCGCACCGGTGCTCACGGACGAAGTCATGAAGCCCGTGCGCACGGCAGCGGCGAAATTGTGGCCCGGAGTGGCTGTCGCCCCGTCGATGACCGCCGGCGCCACCGACGGCCGCTATCTCATGAGCGCGGGAATCCCGACTTACGGCATGAGCGGCATGTTCTCCGTGCCCGGAGAAGGTAATGCTCACGGCCTCAATGAGAAAATTCGCGTGACGTCGCTCTACGACGGACGCCGGTTTCTCGAAGCCATCGTGCGCGCATACGTGAAGTAGATGAACTCCGGCGCTAGAGCGCGTCCGCAATATCCTGCATGAGCCCCGCGTCGTGCGGCTCGGTGCCTGGCGGATAACGCTTGAGCACCTTGCCCTCGCGGCTGATGAGGAATTTTTCGAAATTCCACTCGATGTCGCCCGCGACGCCGGTATCAGGCGACGTGAGGTAGCGGTAGAGCGCATGGCGGCCACCACCGTTCACTTCGAGCTTGGCGCTCATGGGAAATGTGACGCCATAAGTCGCGCTGCAGAACTGTGCGATCTGTTGCTCCGTGCCCGGTTCCTGCGCACCAAATTGGTTGCACGGGAAACCGACGACGGAGAAATTCCGGTCGGCGAGCTCGCTCTGCAGTGACTCGAGTCCGGTGTATTGCGGGGTCAACCCACAGCGGCTCGCGACGTTGACCGCCAACACCACTTTGCCGCGCAAGTCGCCGAGCAGGTCCGGCGTTCCACCGATGCTCTGAACCGGAATGTCGAAAAATGTTGCCATCGCGGTAACTCCGATCGTTGGGTAGCGGCATTGTCTGATAGACGCCGCTGTCGTGCCTGTGGAGTATGCGCGCCCTTCGTTCTCGTGCAGGAAGGGTAGAGAAATGAAGCGCCCACTTCTGGCGGTTGCGGCCGCTGCTGTCACCTTTGTTGCCGGGCCGCAGGCAGTCGCCGACCGCGATCACGACAATGACCATGGTCAACGCGGGCGCGCCAGGTTCGAACTGCTGGAGACCACCATCCCGGAGATCCGGCAAGCGCTCGAGTCGCGGGTCATTTCCGCCGAGCGCCTCACGCGGATGTATCTCAGGCGCATCGAGGCCTACGAAGCCACGGGACCGGCGATCAACGCCTACCAGCTCGTCAACGAACACGCCGCGCGCGACGCACGCCGCCTCGATGCGCTGCACGACAGGCGCGGACACTCGCGGATGCCGCTCTTCGGAGTGACCGTGCTCCTCAAGGACAACATCGACACCGCGGACATGCCGACTGCCGCCGGCAGCGTTGCGCTGAATGGATCCCTGCCGCCTGACGATGCGTTCATCACGCGAAAATTGCGCGCTGCGGGCGCGGTCATCCTCGGCAAGGGCACGCTCACCGAGTTCGCCAATTTCATCGCCGTCGGCATGCCGACGGGTTACAGCTCCCTCGGGGGTTTCGGCTTCAACCCTTACGACCCGCGCGTCGATCCGCGCACCGAGGCTCCGTTCAACGACGGCCGTCCGGTGCTGCAAACCGGCGGATCGAGCTCCGGCCCCGGCATTGGCGTCAACGCGAACCTGGTTGCCGTCGCGATCGGCACGGAGACATCGGGTTCGATCCTGAGTCCCGCGAGTGCCAATGGCGTCGTCGGCATCAAACCCACCGTGGGCCTTGTTAGTCGCGACGGAATCATCCCGATCACCGCGGATCAGGATACGGCCGGTCCCATCACGCGGACCGTCACCGATGCGGCCATCGTTCTCGGTGTCATCGCCGGCTACGATCCCAACGACCCGGCGACCGACGCCTGCCTCACGCCGGGCAACTGTTTCGAGAACTACACGCGATTCCTCAACAAGAGGGCTTTACGCGGAGCGCGCCTCGCGGTGCCGCCGTTCCCCGCTAACCGGACCGCAATCATGGAAGATGCGATTGCCGTGATGCGCGCGCAGGGAGCACATGTCGAGCTCATCGAAAGCTACGACGTACGCATCGGCATGCCGCAACTCGGCACGTGCATCGCGAGGCCCGCTCCCGCTGACCTCACCTGTTCGACGGTGCTGTTGTATGGATTCAAGCGCGATCTCAACGCGTATCTCGCGGCAACGCAGGCGGCGCCGTCGCGAACGCTCGCCGAGGTCATTGCGTTCAACAACACGTTTGTCCCGCCGCTGAAATACGGGCAGGTCATTGCGATCGGTGCGGAAGCGCTGGACGTGTCGGCCGGCAGCGCAGATACCACGCGCTACCTGGCGGATCGTGCCGAAGATCTCCGTCGCTCGAAGCTGGCGCTCGACGGCGTCTTCAACGGGCCCGACGGTTCGCCGGGAACGGACGACGACTTCGACGCCGTCATTCACCTCGGCAATGCCAACGCCAACGTACCTGCGAAGGCCGGTTACCCGAGCGTCGCCGTGCCGGGCGGCTTCAACGCTCTATCTACCCTCACGCCCGCCGATCCGCCGATCGCCGTGCCTTTCCCGTCGGACGTCACGTTCAGCGGGCCGGCGTTTTCGGAACCCAGGCTGATCGCGTTGGCATACTCGTTCGAGCAGGCGACCCATCATCGCGTGCCGCCGGCAAGCACCCCCGCGCTTCCCACCGATACGGTGCGCGGCAGGCACTAGCGGGTCGAATCCAGCCATTTGGGGCGCCAAACGCCGATTTGAGGTGTTTGGGGACCTTAATCACCTCACAGAATGAGGTGATTAGCTACTATAATCACCTCACCCCGAGGCGATCATGGCAGCCAAACACCTCAATCGATGGATCTGGCAACGGAGCGGTTGGCCCGCTTTCACCTGGGATACCGCCCTCCTGTCGGCACCGCTGGCCTTGGCGCGGCGGACGCAAGGAGAAGTAGCCGGCGTCGCGAAGCTCCTCGATGCCACCACCGATCTGAACGCGCAGCTGGAAGTCCTCACGATGGAAGGCGTGGCAACGAGCGCGATCGAGGGCGAGACCTTCGATCCGAATGCATTACGCAGTTCTCTGGCGCGTCGCCTCGGACTTCCAACGGCCGGGCTCCCTGTCCCTCCGCGCAGCGTTGAAGGTCTCGGCGATGTGCTTCTGGACGCAACCCGTCACTACGACGAGCCACTCACGCTGAAAACACTCTGCTCCTGGCAAGGAGCTCTCTTTCCGACCGGAAGATCCGGCCTTCACGAAATACGCGTCGGTGAACTGCGTGGTGACGATCCGATGCAAATTGTTTCTGGTCCGATCGGTCGAGAGCGGGTGCACTACCAGGCCCCACCGCGAAAAGGACTGGAAGACGAGATGCAACGCTTCCTCGCCTGGTACAAAGAACCGCCACCGGGAGTCGACGGCCTGCTGCGTGCGGGAGTGGCACACGCATGGTTCGAAGTCATCCATCCCTTTGAAGATGGCAACGGCCGAGTCGGACGCGCCATCCTCGACCGCGCGCTGGCCCAGGACGAGGGCCGGGCCGTGCGGCTCTACAGCATGTCTGCAAGATTCATGAGCGTGCGCGACGACTACTACGCCGCGCTCGAACGCCTCTCCAGCAACGGTCTCGACATGACCGACTGGCTGCGCTGGTTCCTCGAACAATTTACGGCCGCCGCGAAAGCAAGCGAGCAGACGGTCGCGCATGTCCTGCGGCGAGCACGGTTCTGGATGAAGCATGCAAGAAGTCCGCTGAACAATCGTCAGCGAAAAGCGCTGAACGCGCTGCTCGATGCAGGCCCGGAAGGATTTGCCGGCGGCATGACCAATCGAAAATATGCACATCTGACGAAGACGAGTCCGGCGACTGCGCAACGCGATCTCGCGGAACTGGTCGAGCAGGGAAGCCTGGTGTTGACCGGAGCCGGACGCAGCGCGCGGTACGAACTGGCTGCGGATTGATCCCTCCTTCGATAGACGATTTCCAGGCCAGTTCTTCGGCACAATCACGCTCACTCATGACTCGCACCTCCCTTCCCACTGACCCCACTGCCGGGCGAGGATTCGCGGCTGCGATCGCCGCGTTCATCATGTGGGGCCTGTTTCCGCTCTACCTGATCGGGCTGCTGAAAGTGTCCGCGATGCAGATCACGGCGCATCGCATCGTCTGGTCTTGTTTGTTCGTGCTCGCATGGCTTGCCGCAACCGGAGAGCTCACGAAACTGCGCGAAGCCGTGGCGCGCAAAGGCGTCCTCATCCGGCTCGTCGCCAGCGCGTTCTTCATCGCCGTCAACTGGCTCGGCTTCGCCTGGGCGGTCAACCATGGCCACGTGCTCGAAGTGAGCCTCGCGTATTTCATCGGCCCGCTGCTCAACGTGCTGCTGGGAATCTTCGTGCTGTCGGAACGGCTGGATCGCACGCAGTGGACCGCCGTCGCGTTCGCCGCCGCCGGCGTCGCGTACCTCACATTCATCGCCGGCCACCCACCGTGGATCGCGCTCATGGTCGGTTCGTCGTTTGCGCTATACGGATTGATTCGCAAGACCGTGAGCATCGACGCGCTACCGGGGCTCGCCGTCGAAACGATCCTGCTGGTGCCGTTTGCCGCCGGCTATCTGCTCTGGTGCGAGGCGCAAGGCATCGGCGTTCTTGGCCATTCGAGCGGACTCGTCGATGGCCTGCTGCTCGCAGGCGGAGTCGTTACTTCCGTTCCGCTGTTCCTGTTCGCCTACGGTGCGCGACGGGTGCCGTTTTCCACGATCGGCGTGCTCCAGTTCATCGCGCCGAGCATGCAGCTCGTGTGTGGTCTCGTGGTATTCGGCGAACCGCTCGCGCCTGCACGCCTGGTCGGCTTCGTGCTGATCTGGATCGGGTTACTGATCTACGTGGGAAATGCGCTGCGGCAGACGCGCGCGCGCAAGCTTGCCGCGGCGACGTAGGGATCTCATTTGGGGGCTGCCGCCGCATCGCCACCTGGCAACTCGAACGTCGTATCCGCCTTTCGATCAGGAGGTCGGGGCGTGCGGTTCCCGCGGAATGCGATTTGCCGTAACCCCGCCAAGCCAAGGCCCAAGCGAGCGCCAACTGGTCCACCGCCCGCTGAGACTTCGTTCCAATGGTCCCAGGTGGCCATAGATACGGTCCTGCACGAGCACGACGAGAACGTCGTAGTGGTCCAGTGCGAGGTGAACCTCGGCGACATAGGCCGGCGAGTTGACCGGCTCGAACTGCGCACGCTTGAAGTGAACCATCATCGTTTCGAACTGCTGCTGAAGCTCGTCGCCCTCGGCTTGCGGCACATAGGGCACGGACTTTGTCTGGGGCGCGGTGGCCATGTGCTGAACGATGTCGGTGAGATTCTTGTTGGCACTGATCGCGGCACGCACGCGCGTCAAAGACGCCGTCACGCCGCTGGCATGCTCCAGGCGCTGCAGATCGTCCTTCAACGCCGAGAGGTTTGCGGCCGCCGAGGCATCGTGATGGTCGTGCGAACCGGCGATTCCCAGCGTTCCCACGTTGTTGTTTTCCTCGGGCTTGAAATCGGTGAGCACGGTGAGCTGGTGATCCAGCGTCGCGAGCGTGGAATGCTGGTGTTGCAGGATCGATTGGTACAGCACGCGATAGGCGGCGCTTTCTTCCGCACTGAGTTGCTGCCCGCGCTCCACCTTCTCGAAAAGAGCGAGATGGGCCTCGCGCGTTTTCTTGCCCAGCTTGAGGTGCGGTGCCATGACGGCCGCGTTCTCGTTGAGCAGGTCGACCCTTGCGCTGATCTCACTCGCCGTCCACTTGGGCGGATCGTATGGCAGGCACAACAGCACGAGTGCCAGCAAGAACACCACTCCCACCCACCGTACCACTCGCCTGAGTTTTGTTTTCATTTGACCTTAGAGTACTGATTAACCCGTCGCCGAACCAGCGCAGCGACATGCAGGAGAGCCCTGCATCGATCCTGGCGATCTCGGACACGGGCAGCGGCAACACCTTCAATCCATGCTGCTGGAGCAGATCCAGCGTGCGCGGGCACCCTGCCCTGATGAACACCACGTCGTTGATTCGCAGCGCGTTGGTAGCGTGGCGTTCCTCGCGCGGCACGACGAGCGTACGGTATCCCTCGAACAGCCCGGAACTCGCGATCTCGGGCGTGGCCAGGATCGTCTCCTCGTCCACCAGCGAGCAGTCGGTCTTGAGATGCAGCGTGCCGCGCGGCACCTCCACCACCTTGCTACTCATTCCAACCGACGCGAGCAGACGCTGCAGATCGGTAGCGCCCTCCTCATTCGTGCGGGCGGAGAGGCCGATGAGAACGCGATCGGGCGTGACGAGAATGTCGCCACCGTCGGCGAAGCCAGAGGTCAACCGCAGAACTTCAGGGAATCGCGCCGTGAGCGTTTGGGCTAACTCCTGCGATTCCGCCATGCGACTGGGCGCCCCGGGGCGCAGCAGCACCGCCGCCTGGCTGAAGACCAGCGCGGGATCCTCCACGAAGATCGAATCGGGAAATTGTTCCAGCGCGTCGAGGACGACGACCTCCACGCCTGCAGCTCGCAAGGCAGCGATATATGTCTGGTGCTCGGCCAGGACGTTTTCGAAAACGGGTGCCGGACCAGGATTGGCGCGCAGGCCGTTGACCACACTCTTGCCAGGAGTGCGGACGATGGCTGAATTGAAGTCGAAGACGCGCATGAATTTCCTGGTGCTGTTCCGTTCAGGGAGGGTTCAGAGCCGCCCCTTAAGATGGGTACCATGACACGTACTCCATTCCGGGAAATTGCCACTCTACTTCTATGTCTCGTGTGGGGCGTGTCCCACGCGCAGGATAACGAGCCGTATGAGCCAGACCCGCCGGATCGCGCGGCGCGCCTGAGCTACATCGAAGGCGATGTGTCGCTGCAGCCGGCCGGCGAAGAAGGCTGGGCTCCGGCCATCCTCAATCGTCCGCTGACCACCGGCGACAAGCTGTGGGCGGAGCCGGATGCGCGCGCCGAGATCCAGGTCGGCCCGGCAGCGGTGCGGCTTGGCGGCAATACCGGCTTTTCGTTTCTCAACGTCGACGACAACACGATCCAGATGCGCGTGAGCTCGGGCATCCTCAATGTCAGCGTGCGTACGCTTCGGGACAGCGAGCAGATCGAGATCGACACGCCGAACGTCGCGTTGTCACTGCTGCGGCCAGGCAACTATCGCGTCGAAGTGAACGACGCCGGCGAGAGCACTATCGTCAAGGTCAGCGAAGGCGAAATTCAGGCCACCGGCCCTTCGCAGGACCTCGTCGTCCATGCGCAGCAAGTCGTCACGTTCACGGGAGTCGATGATCTCGTCGCGCGGCACAGCAGGCTGGGCGC